>Ga0210395_10002977_pt1 | contig 13061 bp, 13 predicted proteins | sample IncBWH4OmetaG_FD_150861 | JGI IMG/M metagenome (GOLD analysis project Ga0210395, IMG submission 150861) | Forest soil microbial communities from Barre Woods Harvard Forest LTER site, Petersham, Massachusetts, United States - Inc-BW-H-4-O ... | reverse complement strand
TGCTCATGGCTTTGCGCATGAAAGGCGAGACGGTCGAGGAGATTGTCGGCTTCGCCGAGGCGATCCGCGCCGCGGCCACCCCCTTGCCCATCGCATCCCCCGGCGCCCTCGACCTCAGCGGCACCGGCCGAGACGCGCTGGCTGAGTCATCGCTAGTCGACACCAGCGGTACCGGCGGCGATGCCAGCGGAACCTTCAACATTTCTACGGCCACTGCATTCGTGACCGCAGGCGCGGGTGTGCGCGTGGCCAAGCACGGCAATCGCAGCATCAGCTCGAAATGCGGCTCAGCTGATGTGATGGAGGCGCTGGGAGTGGATATCCAGTTGACCCCAGGACGCGCGGCGCAGTGTTTGCGCGAAGTCGGAATCTGTTTTCTATACGCGCCCGATCTGCATTCCTCCATGAAGCAGGTGCAGAAGGTGCGGCGCGAACTGCGCTTGCGTACCATGTTTAACCTGCTCGGGCCGCTGACGAACCCCGCCAATGCTTCGGGACAAGTCGTGGGCGTGTACGCGCTCGATATGGTCGAAAAGCTGGCCGAAGCGCTCAGCATGCTGGGCTTGCGCCGGGCGCTCGTGGTGCATGGTCTTGACGGGCTCGATGAGATCACCATCACAGGTCCGACGCGAGTGGCCGAAGCCCGCGACGGAACGGTGCGTAGTTACGAGGTCGATCCCGAAGAGTTTGGTATAAAGCGGGCCACGCTGGCTGATATTTCTGGCGGGGACGCCGTTCAGAATGCCGCCATTGTTCGCGAGGTCTTAAGCGGAAAGAAATCTCCGCGCCGCGATGTTGTCATCCTGAACTCGGCGGCAGCGCTGGTAGCGGCCGGACGCGCCGATCACCTGGCGGACGGGATTCCTGTGGCGGAGCTGTCGATCGATTCCGGCGCGGCGGCTGCGAAGCTAGAGGTGCTGGTGAGGGTTACGAGCGCTCATCGCTGACTCTTGGCGTCATGAAAGTCTTTCGGTTGTAGACAGAGGGCAAAGGAGGCGGTTATGGAACGAAAAGTGTTGGTGCTCGTTCTGCTTTTGTTCGCATGGATCGCGTCGGCTCAAGACATCCAGGTCAATCGTCAGAACAAAACCATCGCTGTCACCGCTGACGACTCTGTGACGGCGGATGCTGAAGTTGCCGTTCTCACCGTCGGATACCACAACTATGCTCCGACCCAGGATGCTGCATTCCACGAAAATGTGCGCGCTGCCCAGCAGATCACGAAAGCAATGCTGAATGCGAAGGTTCCTGAGGGAAACATCGAAACGGATAAGTTGAGTTTGGGGCGGGCGGAAGCCGAGGAGAAATGGACTGAGGACATGAAAAAGGAGCGTCGATTTCAGGCCCAGCAGTCTTGGCACGTCACGGTGCCTGCGTCTCAAGCCCAAACAATCGTCGATCTCTGCGTGAACGCTGGGGCGAATGAGGTCGACGATGTGCAGTGGAATGTTGCCGACCCCGTGACCCTCCAGGCGAAAGCTGGGAGCCTTGCTTTGTCCAAGGCCAGAGCAATCGCTGAGCAGATGGCTAGAGGGCTCGGGACGAAGTTGGGCGAGCTAGTCTACGCGAGTAACCACGCGCCAGCAGCGAGAATGGGGCGAGGAATGCAAACGGTTGAGGTCTCCGCCTCGCTGGGCACCTTGCCGAATTCTCAGCTGAAGCTGAAACTGTTTCCGCAGAAAGTGAAAAGCGATGCGACGGTCTACGCAGTGTTCTCGATTGAGTAGCGAGGCGCATTCTAGAGCCTCATCTATTTAGAAGTGTCGCTCGTCTCGATCTTGAACACGTGGCTCGTAGTTTCGCTCTCCGGCACGCTGCCGTCGTTCACCCTAACTTCCTCCGGCGCCTTCGGGACCTCCACGCGAACCACGCCGTTGCTCTTCCCGCGCACCACGAGCTGTTGTGTGACTTCTCCACCGGCATACTTCACCGTGAGCGGAACCTCCGCTCCCGCCGCACCCAGGTTATTCACTGTGATCGTGAGCATGTAAGCTCCGGGCATCGTTTTACGCGCGAACGCTGATTCAATTTTTAGCTCGGGCAAGCCGCGGTCGTGGTAAACCCAGTCGTCGAAGAACCACGCCAGATCCTTCTTCGTCTGTGCCTGAATCAAGCGCTGCATGTAGGACGGCTCCTTATCTTCGTCCGGACGATAAGACGCGAGACCCTTCTTCAGCGCCGGCTCGCCGACCATGTCGCGCAGCATCCACCACACACACATGGCTTTGCTGCGGTAAAGCTCTTCGTCGACTGTGTTCACCAACGACCGCTGGACTTCATCTTCGGATCTGGGCGCTGTTGCCAGGCTCTCTTTTTCTTTCTCGACCGCGCTCAACGCGGAGCGGTGTAATCCCATGTAATCGACCGCCGCTTGCCGTCCACTCAGATGTTCCAGATAGATTGCTTGCGCGAAGTGAGCGAGGCCCTCGTTGATCCAGGGCCGAGGTGAGAAAAATGCTGCGTGGGTCAGTTGGTGCGCCGCCGCGAGCCCTGCCAGCTTGGGATCAGTGCTGGTCAGCGGCGTCAGCAGAAGCGAGCCGCTCTCGAAGGGGAGCGCGTTCGGGTCGGCCAGATCGGCGGTTTGCGCCTTGCTCCGCGCTGTTCCAAACCACTCGGTGATGTATGGAGCGGCCTTCTCCGCCGCATCCGCATAATTCGTCGCCGCAGCGTCGCGGCCACGCAGGAAGTGAACTCCGACTGCGACCCGGTCCAAGACCTCGTAGTCGGCGATCAAAAATGTCGGCACGACCATCCCCAGCGATCGGTACGTGCAATCCGCCTGGAACTGGTGCCTCACTTCGAGCGCGGTCGGGCAGGTCGTGGCATTGACCATAAGCTCGGGTTTTTCCGCCTCATCATCGCTCGGCACCGAGACCTTCAGATGCATGGTGGATGCGGTCTCCCGCGCTTTCCACCTGCCTACCACATCGAAAGCGCTTGTACCGTCCGAAAGACTCCCGGCTTCGGTCGCGATCGGATACCAGGCGACGTATCCCGCTCCGCGCACCGCGGTAAATTTCGCACTGATCTGGTCCCAATCGGTGCTGTTCGCAATGGATTCGGGTGTATCGATTCGTGTGAGGCGAGTGGTGTCGAGCACGATCACGCCTTCATAGGCAATCTCCAGGTCGATGGTTCCCTTGGGAGGAACTGCATCGGACAGAGTTACGATCGCTTCGGAAAGCGCTCCCGTATGATCGATGTCAGATGTGTAGGACTGCGAGACGAATTGCAACTGCTTGCCGCCCGCCCGGATGGAACGCCAGTCGAGGGAAGAAGAAATCTGCAGCACCGCGATCTTCTGCGGAGCCTGCGAGTCGTTCCTCACCGTGATTGTGCCTCGCACGCCCAGTCGCTGCAGTTCAGGTTCAACGCGTGCGTCCAGATCGTACTTGGTGAAGGTGAATGCTTCGCGGTCTAGAGAGAATGCAGTTACGGCAGCGGTACAAAAAATACAGAGAAAGCAAACACGCAGGTTGCGCAACTTCATTTCGCACCCGGCGAGGCTTCTTTCTGCTGCGCTCGATCTTGACCGCGTCTCTGCCGGACGATTTCATACATCACGATAGCGCCTGCCACCGACACGTTCAGTGAAGACACTTTTCCCAGCATTGGAATCGACACCAGAAAATCGCACTTCTTCTTGACCAGGTCGTGCAGTCCCTTGCCTTCCGCGCCCAGAACCAGCGCGCAATCCATGTTGTAATCGAGAGCGTCGTAGGTCTGCGGGCCACGCTCGTCCAGACCAACCGTCCAGATGTTGCGCTCCTTCAATTCCTCCACCGTTCGCGCAATGTTCGTGACCTTCGCAATCGGCAAATGTTCGCTCGCACCCGCCGAAGCTTTGGTGACGGTTCCGGTAACGGCCGCGGCGCGACGCTCGGGAATGACCACGCCATCGGCACCAGCGGCATCTGCAGTGCGCAAGAGCGCGCCCAGATTGTGCGGATCTTCCACTCCGTCGAGCACAATGACAAACGAGTGCCGCCCGCGTTTGCCGCCGACCACGTCATCAAGATCGCTGTATTGCTTAGCTGAGGTGACGGCCACCACGCCCTGGTGCGCCGCGTTGCCGGCCATGCGGTCGAGTTCCACGCGTGTGAGAAAACGCACCGGCACGCCAAGCTTGCGACACTCTTCGATCATGCGTTGCAGGCGAATGTCGTGCCGCTCCTTCGCCATGCCGACCCACTGAAAAGCCCGTCCCCGGGCCTTGAGCGCCTCCGTGACGGCATTGATGCCATAGATATAGTTCATAAGAACAGTTTGCCAGTTGCCGGTGGTCAGTTGCCAGCCTCGAATCCGCGTGTTTCAAGTGTACCGAAAGCTGAGGATTCAGACAGCGCCTGCGCCGTGCACGTGATAGAGCGGGAAGGGCACGACTTCAATCTTTGAGCCTGCCCAGAGCAAGCGAAGTGCGCCGAAGGGTGCCGTAAGATGCATGGAAAAGAATCGGCTTCAGCCGCTGAGGGCCGAGTCGAGAAAATGCACGACGTCCTCTGGCTCCGGCCGTTCCGTGTAATCCTCATTCGCGGAAGCATAGAGCACGGAGCCATCGCGGTCGATGACGTACACGGCGGGAATCGGCAACTCCCAACTGTCGTCTCCATTCACGAAAGGCAGGTTAACGAACGCGCGTTGATAGACCGCGCGCTGTTCGTCGGGTACGCGGTAAGAAAGGCCGAACTGCCGTGCCAGATTATTGCCAGCATCACAGAGCAGCGGAAAACGCAGCCTGTGCTGATCGCGCATGAAGAATGATTGCCTCACGGTCTGCGGAGAAATCGCGGCGAACGTCGCGCCTGCCAGCTCGATCTCTAGCAGGATGAGATTCATGGCTTCCATTTGCCCAACACAAAACGGGCACCAGCGGCCGCGAATGAAGCAGAGCACAAGGCGTCCTTTGGTGAGCAGGTCGGAGGAAGAGATGCTCTTGCCATCGTGATCTCGAAGCTGAAATTCTGGAACCTTCGCGCCGACAGGAAGAATGTTAGCCGCTAAACGTTGTTGCTTCAGCCCCGCGACGGCCCGAGCATGAACCGTCTGCGTCTCCGCCGGAACGTATTTCGCGATCAGTTCCTTGCGTTCGGCAAAGATCTCGCGCAGCGGCCGGATGTCCGCACTGGGAGCCGATTCTTCGAGGGAGCGCCATTTCATAGGAGCAGTGTCCAGTGATCCGGTGACAGTGGTCACAGTGAGGTGACAGGAGCCAGGACTGGCCACCGATCACTAGTCACTGGCCACTGCCGTCACATTCCCGGCAGCTTCATCCCCGCCATCCTGCGCGCGAAGCTGGGTTTGCCCATCTGCTTGAACATCTTTTTCATCTGCGCGTATTGGCGAAGCAGGTTGTTCACTTCCTGCACGCTGGTGCCGGAGCCGCGGGCGATGCGCTTGCGGCGGCTGCCGTTGATTACTTCATGATGATTGCGCTCATGCGCTGTCATCGAATTGATGATGGCTTCTACGCGGTTGATCTGTTTTTCATCCACGTGGTCGGCCGCTTTCTGTAAACCGGAAAAAGGTCCGATCGAGGGCATCATGCCGATCAGGTTCTTGATCGAGCCCATCTTCTTCACATGCCGCAGTTGATCGCGAAAGTCTTCGAGCGAAAAGCCGTCGCCGGTTAGGGCCTTGGTGGCCATCTCCTGGGCCTTCTTCTTGTCGATCTGCGATTCGGCGCGCTCGATCAGCGAGAGAATGTCGCCCATGCCGAGAATGCGCGACACAATGCGATCGGGATGAAACGGCTCGAGCGCATCGTACTTCTCGCCCACGCCGATGAACTTGATTGGCTGCCCGGTAACCTGCCGGATGGAAAGCGCCGCGCCGCCGCGGGCGTCGCCATCCATCTTGGTGAGGATGACGCCGGTGAGCGAAAGCTTTTTGTGGAACTCATCGGCGGAGCGCACGGCGTCCTGCCCGGTCATGGCATCGGCAACGAACAGAATCTCTGAAGGATTCAGCAGCTTCTTCAGCGACTGCATCTCGTTCATCAGTTCGTCGTCGATATGCAGACGGCCGGCAGTGTCGACGATCAGCACGTCGCAGCCGGAAACGATGGCCTCGCGGCGCGCTTCTTTTACTAAGCGCTCGACCGCTTGCGTGAGCTCCGCAGGCGTTTTTGCCTCGCCCAGTTCGCCCTCGTAAATCTGGGCCTTGACGGCCTGCGCCACCACTTTCAGCTGCTCGCGCGCCGCTGGACGGTACACGTCCACGGAGACCAGCAGCGGACGATGTCCGCCAACTTTGAACCAGTTCGCGAGCTTGCCCGAAGTGGTTGTCTTGCCGGAGCCTTGCAGTCCGGCCATGAGCACGACCGTCGGTGGCTGCGATGCGAACTTCACGCGTGCCGTGTCTTTGCCGAGAGTCTCGACCAGTTCATCGCGCACAATCTTGATGACCTGCTCACCGGGAGAAAGCGCGGTCAGCACCTCCTGGCCCACGGCCTTGGCCTGGATGCGGTCGATCAGCTCTTTGACCACTTTGAAGTTGACGTCGGCTTCGAGCAGCGCGAGTCGAATTTCGCGCAGGGCTTCGCTAATGTTTTCCTCGGTGAGCCGGGCCTCGCCGCGAAGGCTCTTAAACGCGCGCTGCAGTTTTTCTTGAAGATTCTCGAACATAAAGATCACTTATTTTAGCAGTGTCTACCCAACCTTAGGTCTCACCATCTCGAATCGCTGCGTCGTTCTCGCGTACTGCAGTCCGCCCATGCGTCCGATCAGATCCAGCGAATTCCTGTCCAGCTTGCCATCTTTGAGATGCGCATCGCTAATGTGAATCGAGATAACCTGTCCGATCACCAGGCTGCTACTGGTCGGTCGAGAAGAAAAGTCAAGAATCTGATGAAGCTTGCACTCAAAGCTGACCGGAGACTCCGTGACTCTGGGCGGGCGCACAATGTTCGATGGTTGCGGAGTAAGCTTCGCCAAGTCGAATTCGTCCACCGACGCGTCGTATTCGCCGCTGGTTAGATTCATCGCCTCAGCGAGTTCATAGGTGACGATGTTCACCACAAATTCCCTGGTCTCGCGAACATTCCGCAACGTGTCCTTAGCTTCGCCGTGGCCACCTTTCGCGTGCTTGGGCTGCCGCAGTCCGGGCGCAAACGCCAGTAGCGGAGGATCGACGCATACCGCATTGAAAAAAGAAAATGGAGCCAGATTAAGGTCGCCCGACGCGCTTATCGTCGACACCCAAGCAATCGGGCGCGGCGCAACCGAATTGAGCACGATGCTGTAAAGCTCGCTGTGCGAAAGGTCTGACGGGCTGACGATCATGCCATCAAGTATAGCTTTCGAGGGTTATCGCTTCTTCGGGGCAAACACTTCCTTCGCCGCGATGACGGTGTTGCAATGGATGGTCACCGTATCTTCCACATCCCGCGCATAGCCGCCGGCGTAGGTCACCATCACAGGAATATTGCGCGCCCGCGCCACGCGGAACACGAGTTCGTCGCGCTTCTTCAGTCCTTCAATGGTCAGCGACAGTCCGCCCAGTTGATCTTCGCGGTAGGGATCGGCGCCCGCGATATAACACAGCAGATCGGGCTCGAACTGCCGCAGCCCGGAGCTGAGCGCGTTATCGAGCCAGGCCAGGTAATCGTCGTCTCCCATACCGTCAGGCAGATCCACGTCAATCGAAGAAGGCGGCTTCCACTGCGGATAATTGTTGGCCTGGTGCAGCGAGATCGTGAAGACGTCGCCCGCATGGGCACCGCGATTTCTTCCGCGCTGCGCTGAACCCGGTGCGGAACCCAGCGAAGACGCATCGAGAGCCGAAGCTCCGGCCGAGGGCAAAAGCGCGCTCGCAGTTCGCGTTCCGGCAAAGATTGCCGCCGTCCCGTTGCCCTGATGAACATCACAGTCCACCGTCATCGCGGTGCGAATCTTATTGTCGCGCTGCAGTCGCCGGATGGCCACGGCGACATCGTGAATCATGCAGAAACCTTCGCCATGATTAGGGAAGGCGTGGTGAAATCCGCCGCCAATGCTGATAGCGACGCCGTCGGTCAAAGCCTGCCTCGCTGCGAGAATCGATCCCCCAGCGGCCAGCCAGAACGCCTTCACCAGCTCGCGAGAAAAGGGAACCTCGAGCTCCATCTCTTCACGGGGGCTGAGCGTGCCGGTCTTCAGCTTGTTCACATACTCTGGCGAGTGGACGAGCAGAATGTCCTGATCGGTGGCGGGCTCGGGCTCCAGAAAGTCGCGAGCTTCCGCGACGCTGTCGGACAGCAGTCGGTCGCGGACGCGCTTATATTTTTCAGCAGGAAAAACGTGCTGGCCGATGGGAAGGTAGTACGCGTCGCTGTAGATCAGCTTGGACGGAAGCATGGGCACCCAGCAGACATATTGGCCGCGGCTGCTGCGATTGTTATGATACGCGTGCAACTCCGCGGCTGGCGTCGATGCGTCCTAACGTAAGGGTGTTGGAAAGCTACTAAGCATGTTCGAAGACCTATACGACGCGGTATCGTTCTTGTGGAGTTGGACTTGGCCGACCGTCGACGGGAACGTAACGGAGGTCCTGGTTGAGCGAATCAAGCATAATCGAAATCCAGATACCTTTCGTTTGTCGGTTACATATGAGTTCTCGGTCGGAGCCGACGGCCCATACACTGGCGAATCGTTTTGGGCGCCAGCGTTTTGTCGAAACAGGCGCGTAACCGCTGCCCGGCACAAGATCCACAATCATCAGCGCGCGCTCGTGAGATATCGTCGGGATGATCCTAGCGTGAACAATCTGGATCGTTCGGCCTGGGAGGGGTTGTAGAGATCCCGGCTGAATAGCCGCTTTCGCTCAAGGACGACAGAATCCGCTACCGCTTCTTCCCCGCCTGCACCGCTGGCATCACCATCGGCCGTCTCACCGGCACGATCGCGCCCTTCGCGGGATCACCGGCGGCGTGGGCGCGGACCAGCACTTCTTCCTGGATATACTGCACGAACTCCTGAATCTGGCGCTGCATCTCCTCCATGCGCTCGCGCATTTGCAGGATGATTGCCATGCCGCTGATGTTCACGCCCAGGTCGCGCGCCAGTGAAAGGATGAACTCCAGCCGCTGCAAGTCTTCGTCAGTGTAAAGCCGGGTGTTGCCCTCGGTGCGCGACGGCTTGAGCAGTCCCTCGCGCTCATACAGCCGCAGGGTTTGGGGGTGGATGCCGTACATCTCGGCGACAGCGGAAATCATGTAGGCCCCCTTCGATTTCCGTTTAGTCATAGTTTTCCTTCGTTCGATTTTAGAGCAGGAGAGCTTTTCTTCCTAATTGCACGCGGAAGAATCCTGCCAAACTCTTGCTCGCTCTCGGCATCCAACTTCTGGAGGTTATTTCATGGACGAAAATAATGCTATCAGCGTAGTTGAAAACCTTATTGAGACCTGCAAAGACGGGCAGAAGGGATACCAGGATGCCGCGGCTCACGCGAAGCGGTCTGATTTGAAGACTTACTTCAACGAGCAAAGTCTGGAGCGCGCGCGCTTTGCCGGGGAACTGGAAGCCGAACTGATCCGGTTGGGCAAGCCGGACAAGAAAGTTTCCGGCTCCGTATCGGGTACGCTTCGCCGCGCCTGGATCGACACCAAAGTCAGTCTTGGCGGCGGCGATAAAACCATCCTGGAATCCGTTGAAGCCGGCGAGGACAATGCCAAGGAAAGTTACCAGAAGGCATTGAGCGGTTCGTTGCCGGGCAACGTGACAGAAATCATCCGGCGCCAGGCCGCCAGCGTGCAAACAGCGCATGACAAAGTGAAACGCCTGAGGGACGAAGCAAGGGCGGCTGCATAGCTCGGAAGAGGTTCGGAAGTAGTTGGGAAAAATGCGCTAAAGACTAAAGCTAAAGAGGACCGGGGATTTCCCGGTCCTCATTTTCTTGAACGCGGCGAACCAGCTCACGCCGCCGGTTGAGGTTTTTCCGTGGTGGTCGTCCATCCGTGAGGCTTCAGCAAATGATTGACGGCATAAGCCACAAAGCCGGCCGCGATCAGGATCATGCCGAACGCGAACGAACTCATGTTCCACACCTGCTCGTGCTCGCTGCGAATAATAGAGAACCCGAGCAGCAGCATGGGCGGAATGCCAATCGCGATCGCTCCAAACAACCCGCCAGGAACGCGGAACGGACGCGGCAGATCCGGCTCGCGCAAGCGCAACACGGCGAGCGCCACAAACTCCAGCAATAGGCTGAAGCCGTAGAGGAGAATGTCGAGCGTTACCAGCCGGGCAAAGCCCAGGCCGAGACACATGGCCCACCCGATGGCCAGGGCGATGATGGCGACCCAGGGCGCGCGCGACTTTTTCTGCAGCTTGCCAAAGATGCCGGGCAGCATGCCATCCTGAGCCATAGCGAGAGGCAGCCGCGAATAGCTCATCACCAGCGCATTGAACATGCCGAAGGCGCTGATCACGCCGCCGAGAACCACGCCGATCCGCAGCAGCGGCCCGCCCAGCAGCCCTGCTATATCAGCCCAGGAACCAGTCTCCCACGCATTCGGAGTCAATCCGGTCATCCACATGGCGGCGAAAGGAAGCACATAGCTCAAGGCTACGATCGCGACGGCAACCAGCATTGCCCGCGGATAAGTCCGCTGCGGCTTTTCCACTTCTGTGGCGATGGTCGAGGCATTGTCCCATCCCATGTAATTCCACATGCAGATGAGAAGGCCGCCGAGAATGTCGACAGTGGAATTGGTCGGCTTGGTCACGGCGTTCGCCAGCGCGCCTATCTTGAACGGAGCCAGCACTACGATCGCGACGAACGGCGCCGTCAGCGCGAAGAACAACCACAGCGAGGTGAGTGACACCACTTTCACGCCGGCAATATTCAGTACCGCGCAGGCAATCACCACGGCCAGAGCGACCCACCATCCGCGATTTCCCTGCTGGAAATACGGGAACATGCGCGTCAGGTAAGCGACGAACAGCGTGGGATAGATCGCCATATCGAAAATGGAGGCGACCAGCGAGAGCCAGGCTTCCTGAAATCCCCAGAAATTTCCCATGGCGCGGCGCACCCAGGCGTAGTAGCCGCCTTCGTAGGGCAGCGCGCTCGAAAGTTCGCCGATCATGAAGGCTGTAGGCAGGCTCCAGAGCAGCGGCGTGAGCAGCAGGATCAGGATGGCTCGTCCGTACCCGGCGCCGTGCACAATGTCTTCCGTGCCATAAGTTCCGCCTGACACCATAAAGAAGGTGGCGGCGACCAGAGGCCACAAGGTAAGGCGCACGAATCTTTTCCGGTTGGGTGCCTGATTAGGAACGGCGGCGAGAGGCTGGGGGTTCTCTATTTGGTGACGCGGGGCGCTAGCTGTTGCCAATTTCTATGTCTTCCTCCTCAAGCGACTCACTCTCAGCTACTCCGCAGCGGCTGGACCATGCTCGAGTTTTCTGGTTTGTTTAGATTCCAGAAATCGCGCTGGAGTTAGTTCGCATGTAAGAGATTACGGGAATTTTCCACAGATGCAATCTTTTTTTGAGTTTTCTCGAAAATTTTTTGCCAAGGAGGTCAGGGACGGAGGTAACGCGCTTTTCGCTGCAGGTCACAGCTTCAGTTCCCAGGTTTCGGCAACCAGACCCTTCCGGCTCCAGCTGTCGTGCTTTTTTGCACCCACCAGTTTGAAACCAGCATTCTGATAAATATCCCGTGCCGCGGCCAGCTCACTTTGGGTCCACAGCAGGATCTTCTTGTATCGCACTCGACGGGCAAATCGCACGCACTCCGAAACCAGCTGTTTCCCAATCCCCAGCCCCCGCGCTGAAGGTTCCACCAGCAGCAGGCGGAGTTTGGCCACAGTTTGAGACTTCTTCACGAGAAATACCGACCCAACATTTTCCCCGTCCCGTTCGGCAATCCAGCAGCGCTCGCGCGCCGGGTCGAGCTTCTCCACGAACTCGGCGACAATTCCAGCGACGAGGGCCTCGAAGCGCTCGTCATAGCCATATTCCTGGGAGTACAAAAGCCCGTGGCGCCACACCACCCAGCCCATATCCCCCGGATGGTGCTGCCGGAGCAGGTAGGGCGTCGCGCTGCCAGCGCCGGGACTTAGAAGCGACTCGACCGTTTGCATGGAATGCAGAAGATCATCCTGCCTGACCGGCGAGAGTTTGCCGAGGATGCTTCTGACTTGCTGTTCGGATCTGACGTTCAAGGGTTCGAACACCAGTCGTCCCTTCTTTGTGAGCGCCAGCAGGGTCTGACGCCCGTCCTTAGGCGATTCCTTCTTCTCAACGAGACGAGTTTTCTCGAAACCACTCAGTATTCGGCTCAGGTAACCCGGGTCGAGACCCAGAGTGTCGCAGAGTTCAGCCGCCGTCGACTCTTCGCGGTTCGCCAGTTCGTATAAGGTTCGTGCCTGAGTCAGGGATAGTGGACTGCTGAGCAGGCCTTCGTCCAGAAGCCCGATGTGGCGGGTATAGAAACGGTTAAAGCGGCGCACCGCTGCGACCCGAGCGGCCATAACTTCGGCGCGCGACCGGGAAGCTACGGGGTGGGGCGTACGAGCCATAGGTTGACTCAGTCAATTAAATTATATGACAAAGACAACGATAAAGCTAGAGCGAGCCAACCGAGGCGCTTTACCAGAAAACGCCACCCATTTATGATGCCGCCACCGCTCAGGAGGCGGATTATGAGACTGCCGTTTCTCGTCGTTCTAGCTCTATCGATGACTGTGCTCTTCGCGGCGCAGCCGATTCACGCTCAAAACGCCTTCACGCCCGATCAAGTGAAGTACGGCCCAGCCCCGCCGTTCCTGCCTGCCGGAGCGCAACTCGCCGTTCTGGAAGGCGACCCCATGGCTCCCTCCGGCGATTTCACCATCCGCCTCAAAATGCCGGATGGCTACAAGATCGCCCCACACACCCATCCCCACCGTGAGAATGTCACCGTCTTGTCGGGGACTTTGAAAGTTGGTATGGGAGATCAGTTCGATGCGGGCAAGATGATGAGTTTCGGAGCAGGCAGTTTCGCCTACCTCGATCCCACTGTGCACCACTACGCCGCAGCTTCAGGAGAGACAGTGATCCAGATCCACGGCATGTCGCCGGCGAAGTTCAACTACATCAACC
>Ga0210395_10002976_pt1 | contig 13063 bp, 11 predicted proteins | sample IncBWH4OmetaG_FD_150861 | JGI IMG/M metagenome (GOLD analysis project Ga0210395, IMG submission 150861) | Forest soil microbial communities from Barre Woods Harvard Forest LTER site, Petersham, Massachusetts, United States - Inc-BW-H-4-O ... | reverse complement strand
CGCCACCATTCGCGACGAGGACTCCTGCATCTGCTTCAACTTCCGTGCCGATCGGGTCCGTCAGATTACTCGCGCCCTCACTCGCAACAGCGGCCTCAACGAAAAAGCCGGACGCGATTTACCCGGCGCCGACGATCTCGACGCCACCATCCCCCGCGACCGCGTCCCCAGGAATCTGCACTACGTTTGTATGACTCGTTACGACAAACAATTCGACTTGCCGGTCGTCGTCCCGCCGGAGTCGATGAACAACATCCTCGCCAACGTGATGGGGCAAATGAATCTCCGAAACCTACGCGTCGCCGAGACCGAAAAATATGCCCACGTCACCTACTTCTTCAATGGCGGCGTGGAGCAGCCATTCCCCGGCGAAGAACGCCTGCTCGTGCCCTCGCCCAAGGTTGCCACTTACGATCTGAAGCCAGAAATGAGTGCCGCCGGTATTGCCGACGCCGTGGTGAAAGCCGTGGAAGATGGAACCTTCGACGTGATTATCGTGAACTTCGCCAACGCCGACATGGTGGGACACTCCGGCAAAATCGAGCCTACAGTGAAAGCTGTAGAAACTGTAGACGCCTGCCTCGGACGCATCGAGCCTGTGGTGCGGGCAAAGGGCGGCGCAATGCTCATCACTGCCGACCACGGCAACGCCGAAATGCTGATCGATCCCGTGAGCGGCGGCCCGCATACCGCGCACACCACGAATCCCGTGCCTTTCATCGTCGTCTCAGAAAACAGCAAACGGTTCACCCTCAAGCCCGGAGGCTCGCTACGCGACATTTCTCCGACAATCTTGGCTATGCTGGAGATCGAAGAACCGAAGGAGATGACTGGCCATGATTTGCGGGTGCCGATAAAAAAGAACTAACTATTCACGACGCCGAGAGCCCAGAGACGCCATTCTGTAGAAGTGCAAAACCTTTCATCTTGACCACCACCGTTAACGGGTCGATAATTAGCCGCCTTAACCGCCTCGTGCCTTTCCGCCACAGTCGCGCGTTGTGATAAGGTGTGGGCGCAGAAGATAGCCGGTGTCCGCGCTTAGTCTTGAGCGGGCTCCTAAATTGTAGTGTTCGTCCGTTTGATGTTGCTGTCAGCATCAACGTGGGGGCGTCCGGGAGCACAAAGGTCAATTCCTTGACGTGAAAGATGCCGTTCGCGCTAATCTCCTGAGCCGGTTTCACGCCGGCACAGGAAGCAGTCAGAACAATTTTCTCTAGGAGGAGAAATCAGTGAAACGGTCCATTCTGGGTGTATTGCTAGTTCTAACGTTCGTCGCCGTCGGTATCGCAGCGGCGCCACCGTTAACCTTCACGTATTCAGACGTCCACGCCAACAAGACGGCGCTGGAGACGGACACCTACGGCGTCAACAATGCTGGCGTCATCGTCGGAGACTATGTGGACTCCAAAAGCGTTCAGCACGGTATGATTCTCGCCGGAACAAAGTTAACCACCGTTAATAACAGCAGTTGCGAGGCTATTGCGGGCACCGGTGGGATCGCTTTCTACGGCGTCAATAGCCTTGGCGCGGCAGCGGGCTGGTGCACCAGCACCAAGACCGGCCTGGACATAGGTTTTGTCTACTCTAAAGGCAAATTCACTCCTGTCAATTTCCCGAAATCCAATGGAACCCAGGCTACCGGCATCAACGACAAGGGAGAAGTTGTCGGCCTGTATTTCGACTCCGCCAACCTCACCCACGGCTTTTCTAAGATCGGTACCAAGTACACGAAGATTGATGTGAAGGGCGGCACCAATACGGTAGCCTGGGGAGTCAACAATGCTGGCCAGGTCACCGTATACACCACGAACTCGGTTGGCACTTTCGATTCCTACCTCGTAACCGGGACGAAATTCAAGAAGATCGACAACCCTGGCGCGGGAACAACCGGTACCATCGTTCACACCCCCAGCAATGTAGGCGACATCGACGGTACCTACTACGATACAGCCGGCACCGAGAAAGGCTGGCTGCTTCACAAAGGCAAGTACTATGACGTCGTCGATCCGAACGGCGTTACTCGCGCCGACGGCCTCAATGACAAGTCTGTACTGGTTGGACGTTATGGCTCCGGTTCGTTCGGTGGCACTGGTTTCAAAGCAACCTACAAGTAATACCTCCGAAGCTCGCCGCCTCAATGCCCGTCACAAGGCATTGAGGCGGCCGGGCCTTTTTATCACGACTAGCAAAACCTGTTCCCCATCAGTCTTAGTCTCAGCATCATCCCTTACTCGGAAAGCGCAACCCCGAACATGGCAGCGGGATGGGGTGATGGGCTGGGCGGTCGAACGGACACCTTCGCCCGGCTGAATCAACTTCGGCGACTGCGTGCGCTTCGAAAAGCCGGCGGACATTCACGAAGCATTCTTGTCCCTGGGGTGCCCTCTGATCTGCTAACGCTTCCCGTGAGCCGATTGCGGGGAGGGTTGAATCTAAGCTTTACCGCAAGGGATTGACAAGGTTTGCGCGCCGCTAGCGAGCCTGGACTCAGCTTCACCAGCAGATTCTCAATGAGCTTAGTGGCGTCAATTTAGTCGCAGGCCCCGCAAACGGGCCTGCGGAGAACCTTGGTTCATGTTCTTCTGCTTCCCCTGTTTCCGCGATTCGACCTCATTCTACGGCCTTTCGAACCGATCCCACCTAAAGTCTTCCACCACGCTACCGAAGTTAAGGTAGCGACCAATTTAGGTTCACCGGATTTAGATGGATGGTGGGCCGCCCTTGGGGGAGACATGAAAACAGGTTCCGCACCAATTCTGAAAGTGCCGCGGATCGTCAGTTTGGTCCTACTAATGATGTTTGCGCTTTCAGTTCACGCACAGCAGGCGACGAGCGCCGCCACTACTCAGGCCGATGCCGACCAGCAATTGCAGCAGCGCATCAAGGAACTGGAGATCAAAGTTAAGCAACTGGAAGACAAGCCAGCGCCACCTGCCCCGGCTCCGCCGCCTGCACCCGAGCCGCAGCCAACCATAGAAGCGCCTGTGGTCAATGAGGTTGCGCCGCGACTGCATCTCAACGTTTTCGGCGACGTGGCAGCTCAGGGTTACAATCACATTCCCGACACGTTTCTCTTTGGCTCGCTTGACCTGTTCATGACAGCCCGCATCTCGGACAAGGTTTCCACCCTGGGAGAGGTGCTGTTCATTGCGGACAACTCCAATGCCGTCATCCCGGACGTTGAGAGGCTGTTACTGATTTATCGCCAGAACGACTACTTCGTAGCATCGGTTGGGCGTTACCACAGCTGGGTCGGTTACTACAACACCGCCTTCAACTATGGAGAGTTCCTGGAAACTACGACCGATCGCCCCTTCATGTACGCCTTTGACGACCAGGGCGGCGTTCTGCCGATGCAGGAAGTTGGGGTAAATTTTACCGGCAAGATTCCCTCAGGAAAGCTGGGACTGAATTATGTAGTGGAGGTGGGCAACGGCCGGGCGTGGGGATTGAACGTGGAGCCCGTGCAGAATAACCAGGACGCGAATAACAGCAAGTCCATCAACGGCGGACTATTCATCCGCCCGGAAAGGTTCTCAGGTCTGCAAATGGGATTTTCTGTCCGTCATGACAACCTTACCGTACCAGGGCCAGCAGTCGCGGAAACCATCGCGACGGTTCACGGGGTGTATATCAATAACGGCTACGAGATTCTCAACGAGGGCATGCTGGTGCGGCACGTCGAGGACATCGGGCCGGTTTTCACTACCACCGGCTTCTACACCCAGTTCTCGCGCGCGTTCCATGCGTACCGACCTTATTTCCGCTACCAGTACTTCAACGCCCCCAGCAACGATCCGGTCTACGTCTACGCTAACCCGAACGATTTTTCGCCTCCCTACGTCAACGGATTTGTGGGAAGAGTGAACGGTCCCTCGGTCGGCATTCGCTACGACTTCACGGCGCACTCGGCGTTCAAATTTCAGTATGACCGAATCTCTGAAAGAGATCTGCCAACCGTTAATGGTCTGACCGCTCAGATCGCATTCACCTTCTAACGGAGATGATGATGAAAAAAATCAACAGCGTTACGCGTGCATTTGCGATCCTGGCCGTCGCGATGGGCATGGGTTGGATGGCCTCAGTCACTCCGGTAGAGGCCGCCGGCGACCCGATTGTGGTCATTGTTAACAACGCCAATCCGGTCGACAACTTAAGCATAGGGGAGTTGAAGAAGCTCTTTCTTGGTGACCGCAGCCGCTGGGACACGGGAAAAGCCGTGGCGCCCGTAATGCTCGGCCCGGGTGCACCTGAACGAACGTCGTTTCTGAAGATCGTCTGTGGAATGAACGATGCCGATCTCGGCAAGTATTTCCTGCAAGCGGCATTCACGGGAAAGTCGGCCACGCCACCGAAAGAAGTCGGCAGCGCAGCGGCCGTAAAGAGCTTTGTCGCCGCTTCGCCCGGAGGCATCGGCTTTCTGAAGGCTAGCGATCTGCCAGCGGGCGATAGCACGGTCAAGGCGGTGAGGGTCGACACTGCGGCTAGCGATCCCGGCTACAAGATCAAGATGTAGCGTACGGACGGCTGCTCAAGATCAGGGAGGTGTGGCAGATGGAGTTGACAATCAAGACGCGGTTGCTCGGGTTGACCATCAGTGGCCTGGTGTTCGTGGCCGGGGTGAGTGCGACCGGATATTGGGGCATCACGTCGGTCCATAGAACGACGGCCGAGGTGGCCGCAACCGGCTCGGCCATTCGCAACCACATTGAGGCTGGAGTCTACAACGATCTCACCCGGACCGACACGGCCGCCGTGTTCACCTCGAAAGACGACGAGCAGCAGACCAAAGCGGAAGAATTTGCCCAACACTGCAAGCTGTTGCAAGATCGCCTCGCTAAAGCCCGTGACTTTGCCATAGACCCTGCCAGCCAGTCGATGCTCGATAACGAGAAACAATTGAGCAGTCAGTATGTAACCGCGGGCCATTCACTGATCAACGCAATCGTTCACAATCCCAGCACCGCTCCCGCCCTGCTCGGCCCCTATCTGCAGCTTTACAAAGAGCTCCAGGGAAAGATCGAAGAGACCAGCGACCAATTAGGGAAGAGTGCGCAGGACGCCGAACTAAGCGCGACTAAGAAGGCGGCACGCGCCACCCACACCATGTTCGGGATGTGTGGAACGTCGCTTCTGTTGTTATTGGTCCTGGCCACGTCCGTGAGCCGCAGCATTACCCAAGGAGTGGACCGGGAAAAGGTAGCCAGTGCCAAAGTGGCTCAGGGGGCGGAGCGCGAAAGGCTGGCGGCTCAAGAACTGACCCAAAAGGTGGACAGCATTTTGGCCGTGGTGTCGGCTGCTGGCCAGGGCGACCTCACTCAGGAGATCCCCGTCCACGGCAGCGACGCCATCGGGCAAATGGGAGAAGGACTGGCAAAATTCTTTACCGATCTGCGGGGAAGCATCGGCAGCATTGGGGCCAGCGCCATGAACCTGGCGTCAGCATCGGAAGAGTTGACCACGGTCAGCCAGCAGATGAGCGCCAACGCCGAAGAAACTTCAGCTCAAACCAAAGTGGTTTCGGGCGCGACTCTGCAGGTCAACCAGAACCTTCAGACGGTAGCTACCGGAGCGGAAGAGATGGGCGCCAGCATCAAGGAAATCGCCAAGAACGCCACCGAAGCCGCCAAGGTCGCAAGCTCCGCGGTGAGAGCTGCCGAAACCGCGAATGCCACTGTGTCCAAACTGGGCGAGTCTTCGGCGGAGATCGGGCAAGTAATCAAAGTCATCACGTCGATCGCGCAACAAACCAACCTGTTGGCGTTGAACGCGACCATCGAAGCCGCCCGCGCCGGTGAGGCGGGCAAGGGCTTTGCCGTAGTTGCCAACGAAGTGAAGGAGTTGGCCAAGAAAACCGCCAAGGCCACCGAGGACATCAGCCGCAAGATCGAAGCCATTCAGATTGATGCCAAAGCAGCCGTGGCTTCGATCGGCACCATCAGTGAAGTCATCAACGAGATCAACGGCATCTCGAATACCATTGCCACCGCGGTCGAGGAGCAGAACGCCACCACCAACGAAATGGCGCGGAACGTAAGCGAAGCCGCGCACGGCAGTGGAGAAATCACCAGCAACATTGCAGGTGTCGCGGACGCGGCAGAGAGCACTTCGCGGGGAGCAACGGACACCCAGAAAGCGGCGCAGCAACTGGTGCAGACTTCGACCGAATTGCGCCGCCTGGTTGAGCAATTCAAGATTGACGACGCCGAAAACGCGCAGGAGCACGATGCACCCGGTTACGCCAGCAAGAGGGCCTACGCGACGCTAGTTCTGCCCACCCCTTCGATTCGGGCCGGGAACGCGTCCGAGCGTCGCTGATGTAAGTTCCCTCTTACATTCATTGAGCGTTTATTGGTCTCAGCCCCGCAAGGCATTGACCTTGACGTGCTCGTCCAAGCTACTGGATCCCGTAAGAAATGGGCCATCAGCATCGGTAATCATTGAAAACCGAATCTCGTCACTAAGGCAGAGGCCAATACAAATGCGTGCGCTCCGAAAACAACTGCCGATGAAAGAGCGGAACATGGTCCCGGATGGAGCTTTGTTAGGCGCTCTTAGTGACCCGCCACCTTCTGTTTCGCCAGGTAGTCGTTAATCGCAGTGCCCCATTCTTTCCCGTTCTCGCGGTCCGAGTTGCCTAATTCCTTAACGTGTTCATTAGCCTCGGGATTTAGAGCGGTTCGCTCGTACGCGACGTTCACTTTCGTGTTGGCCGGATCGATTTCTGAGAAGCGAACGTCGATCAGCACAACCATTGCCTCCGGAATCACGTAAACATACTGAAAGTGCCGGGCGTCCATGTCAAAGGATGTGTTAATCCAATAAGCGTGATGGTGCCCGTGCCGGACGGTGAACACGGCTCCCTGAATATCTTGCGCTGGCTGCGGATACAAGAACTGTGGATCCCAATGTCCCGCTGCCCATACCCGCTCTCCCTCCGGCCCGAACAACGGAGCCACAATCCGGTAGGGAGCCTGAGCCATGAACTCAAACTCATTGCGAACGTGAACCACAGGACCACTGAAAGCAGCGCGGCGGTGACGATAGAGCAACGCTCCCACCGCTAGTGCGACCACCGCAAGGAAAATCACCACAGCCGTCTTCATCGCCGTCGCTCCTTTAATTGATGGCTGTCGGATGCCTTCAAAGTCATGCCGTAGAGCTTCTTGAATTGTTCAATCTCCTTCAGCGTCTCAGAAGAAAAAGGCGCTTTCCCCTCGAAGGCGTGCAGCACGACTCCCTCCAACAGGTCGCCGAGAGTCATGTCTTTCAGTTCTGCAATCGCCTTCAACACTTTCAGCATGCGTTTTTCGAGCCGGACGCCGGTCTGAACGCGTTCGACTTCGACAAATGAGACTGGTCCTTTATCGCGGGTCATGTCGATGATATTACCATGGTACATAGGTACCATCAAGTTTGGTTCCAAAGAGTCGACATAGGCTCATGCCTGAGTACGCAGGTTTGCAAAGCTGGAACCAGTTACGAAGAGCTGGCGTTAAGTCCCAGCCTTAATGAGGATGACTGGGCCGAGCACCGCTGAGGATGAGAAAAAACAGCGACGAGACGAGGGCGATCAGGAGCAGCAGTGCCACGTCGGTCAAGCGCCTCTTCAGCCACTGCGTCCGAATTCTCCCGGACCTGAAGAGCACCTCGTGGAAGTAGAGAATCCAAAACGTGGCCGCGACAACAAATAAGCCAATGCGGACGGTTGTGTAGGTGAAATGCAAAACGACGTAATCATACACGATGGCTTCGTCTGCTCAGGAATCGATGAGGCACCCACGATCGCAACTCGGCCTGGGACGATGAAGCTCAAGCCATGCGGTTCGGCTTGCGGACGTTTCCCCACCAGACTGCGGTATCGTCAGGACGGTTGAGCATCTTCGACAATTCTTGCTTGATCTGCACCAGCCGGCTTTCACGTACATCCGAAGCGGTCCGCTCCACCGGACTGTGCTGGCTCTGTTGCGAATACACAACGTTCCTGTTCCGCAGGTCGGTGATTTCGTGACGAAGGCTGGAGAGGTGTTCCGCGAGGTAAGGCATAAATCCAGCATACGCCTGAAGCAAGCTTCCGTTTAAGTTTCTTCACGCTATTGCAAACGCAGAGCTTAGAGGTCGCGTCCTGCCCATGTTTCGTTTCTCTTCAGGAACTACCATGCCTCCTTATGTTTTTGGATTCGCTCACCAACAGCTCCCGCACATGGTCAGCAATTGACACGATTGCTGCTCTGCACAACAATAAGAACAATACCCAATCACAACGAGCGGAGAAAACTTATGGCAGACGAAGGCGAATACCTAGCCGAAGCCCCCACTGGCACCGGAGGAAGCGCCGTTAAGTGGATCGTGTCCCTGCTTGCAGTCATGTACGTGGCAGGCTCACTTTACTTTCTGTTCAATTTGCGCGAGCGCATCGACCAGATGGGCAAGGCTCAAACCGCGAGCAATGCGCAGATCGCGGAGCTTGCCAAACGCATGCAGTCCGCCGAGGCCGACTCCGAAACCCTGGCTACACAGCTGGGCATGACCAAGAAGGAGCTGGCGAATCGCTCCGCCGAATTGCAGCGCGAACAGGCTGCGCAACGCGCCTCGCAACAACGCCTCGCCGACGAACAGAAGCAGCAGATGACCCAGGTGAACGGCGAAGTCGCCAGCGTAAAAACGGATGTTGGCGGCGTCAAGACCGATGTTGCCTCGACCAAGGCCGAACTCGCCGCCGCTGAAGCCAAACTGCAGAGCACCATTGGTGACCTGGGTGTGCAGAGCGGCCTGATCGCGAATACGCGCGGCGACCTCGAAGTTCTCAAGCACAAAGGTGATCGCAACTACTACGAATTCACTCTGATCAAAGGCGCGAAGCCCCAGCCAGTTTCGACAGTCAGCCTCCAGCTAAAGAAAACCGATCCCAAGAAAGGCAAGTTCACTGTGAACGTCACCTCGGACGACAAGACCATCGAAAAGAAAGATCGCAACGTCAGCGAGCCCATCCAGTTCTACTCAGGGCGCGATCACTTGCTGTACGAAATGGTGGTCTGGTCCGTGGACAAGAAACAGGCGGTGGGATACTTGAGCACGCCCAAGAACGCTCCCGTGCCGGTGACGAGCGGGCAATAATATGTGAGTTGTGTTCCACGTGGAACACTTTACCGATTATCTATAAGCTAACTATTACTTCTAACTTGCCTGCTGTCATTTGGTTAGGACTAGGGGCGCCGGTTGGTAGTAGGGCTGGATTGTTACCTTCAGCGACTTGCGATTAATGAATGCGTCCGGGGTTACAGGAAATGCGACGATGATGGTTCCCTGGGTCCGACCTCCGGGTTCGATTTGGGCTTCGCGCTCCAGCGGGTTGAGGGCGTGCTGTTTCAGCGTAGGGAAGGCCTGGAAATAGCGGTCGAAGTCGGCTGGGGAAGCGGCATCGTTAGAAAATGTTCCGCTGCCGGAATCGAGATCGGACTTGATGGTGCGGATCAAGTAAGGTTTCTTGCCGTTGTTCTGGAGTGAGACGTTTATCGCCACCATCGTCAGATTCTGATTTGGGACTTCCACTGAGACTACGTCGTCGATCGATCCCGTCGCTGCAGATTGTGGCCGTTGCACGAATGCGATGACGCCAGCGATTACCGCGATGATAGCCGCTCCGATGAGAACGATCTTCACTGGCGGCATGTTTCTTTTCGCGGTGCCGAATTCTTCCCCGATGTTAAAGGGAATGCCGGGTGGGGACGGGGCCGGCGGAGGCGCGGGTGGGGGAGATGGTGTGTCCTCGGGCATATCTCGTCTCTGATTGTAATCGCTTTGGCAGCCGAAATCCCGAGGAGGCTAGCTCGGGTGCTCGTTCAATCGAGATTCGGTTTGCGATCACGGCGTACAGCCTGAACTGTGAGTGAGATTCAAACCGCTTCTGCCGCGCTGCGCGCGGTTTTACCCGGACGGGGGCGTCCGGGTCTACGTCGGTGTCGGTGATATATCGGCGGGTCGGTGATGACGGCATCGCCGGTCCACATCGCTTTACGCCGAATGGCTTACTGCGCGGTCGATTAGGGATTGCTGGCTGTTCACGGCTTCTTGAGCGCGGTTCGAGCTTCGTACATAACTGCCATTTGATTGCATGTGGCGCGCCTTCACTGCGTCGGCCAAATAAGTGGCGAGAACCTCGTCGCGGAGATGGCGGATTAATTTGGAGTCACTTACCGGGAATACTACTTCGACTCTGCGGTTGAGGTTACGCGGCATCAGGTCGGCACTGCCCATGTAGATCTCTTCCTGGCCGGCGTTCCGGAAATAATAGATCCGGCTGTGCTCGAGGAAACGGCCTACGATGCTGGTCACTCGGATGTTTTCGCTCACGCCCTTGATGCCCGGACGCAGGCAGCATATCCCGCGCACCAACAGATCGACTTTCACACCCGCCTGCGACGCTTCGTACAACAGACGGATGGAGCGCTTATCGACGAGTGCGTTCATCTTGAAGATCAGGTGCCCACGCTCGCCGTGGCGCTGATGATCGATCTCGCGCTGGATCATTTGTTCCAAGTGTTCCCTGAGATCGATGGGGGCAACCAGCAACTTTCGGTATTCGGGCTTGGCAGAGTAGCCGGTGAGATAGTTGAACAGGTCGGTGCAGTCGGCACCGATCTGTTCGTCAGAGGTGAACATTCCGATGTCGGTGTAAAGCTGGGAAGTAATGGTGTTGTAGTTGCCGGTGGACAGGTGGGCATAGCGCCGGATCAGATTTCCTTCCTGACGCACGACCAGCGCGGTCTTGCAGTGGACCTTCAGGTTCTGCAATCCGTAGACGACGTGGACCCCCTCACGCTCCAGCCTGCGCGCCCACTCGATGTTGCTCTCCTCGTCGAAGCGCGCCTTGAGTTCGACCAGCACGGCAACCTGCTTGTCGTTTTCAACTGCTTCCAGCAGGGCCTCCACTACCGGCGAATTCCGGCCCACGCGGTAAAGGGTGATCTTGATGGCCAGCACGGCGGGGTCTTTCGCGGCTTGCCGCAGGAATGAGAGGACCGGTTGGAAAGAATCGAAAGGATGCTGAAGAAGGATGTCTTGCCCGCGAATGGCGGCGAATATGTCTTCCGTCCCCTCCTGGGGCTGTAGTGCGGCGGGGATTGCTGCTACAAACGGAGGATCCTTCAGTTCGGGACGATCCACAGCAGCGAGGTGCCGCAGGCGGCTGAGAGCCAGGGGCCCTTTGAATTGGTAGACTTCGTCGCGATCGACTTCAAGATTCTCCATCAAGATCTGGAGGACCGAGGCCGGCATGGCTTCATTCACTTCCAAGCGGATAACGTCAGCAAAACGTCTCTGCCACACGCCTTCTTCCACCGACTCCAGCAAGTCTCCGGCCTCGAGTTCCTGAATGGCGGTGTCGGCATCCCTGGTTACGTGGAAGGGATGGGCATCCAGGATTTTCATGCCTGGGAAGAGCAGCTTCAAGTTCGCTGCGACCAGTTGCTCCAGCCAGACGAAACATTGGCAGAACGGATTTTTAACGTCAGCGTTTTTTTTGCGTGGAAGCGATTTCACGGCAACTAATTGAGGGATCGAGTTCGGTATCTTGACCCGGGCGAAATGTTCCAGGCCTTCCTTGTCGCGAATCAGGACGGCCAAGTTCAGGCTCAGGTTCGAGATGTGGGGGAAAGGCCGGCCCGGATCAAAGGCCAAGGGAGTCAGGGTGGGAAAGACCGTGGCGTGGAAATATTTGTTTATTGCTGATCGCTGGATATTCGTCAGCTGCGAATAGTCGGTGACCTCGATGCCGGTTTTGCGAAGCGCTGGCAGGATTTGTTCTTGCCAGCACTCGTGGGCCGCTTGAAATAGTTTGGCCACTCGCTCACGGATCGCGGCCAGCTGGGCTGAAGGGGTCATACCGTCTGGACCGCATTCGAGCACGCCTTTTTCGACTTGTCGCTTGAGGCCCGCCACTCGCACCATGAAGAACTCTTCCAGATTGGAGCCGACGATCGACAGGAACTTGACCCGTTCCAGCAAAGGGACGGTTTCGTCCTCCGCTTCCTCGAGCACCCGCCTCTGGAAATCCAGAAGACTGAGTTCGCGATTTACGTAGAGTTCAGGATCGTCGAGAGGAGAAACAGTTGGCGCGGTTGAGGTCGTGATTGTCGCGATTCGACCGCGGCCGTTTCGCCGGTCGGATTTCTTGCCGGTATTTTTCAGCGTGATCGCTTCAGCCTTGCGTATGGGAATAGCTTTAGCCATGGTTGTTCTGGGGGGAACCGGGTGCAGGGCAATTGTAATTTGAGGAGTGTGGTTTCGTCTGGGATCTCTACCGTTTTAACGTGGTTGTAACAATTGGCCTGCGTCCTTCGCGTATTTTCGTCACTCTGGCATTTAGAAAGGGGTCAACCACCCTTCGACAGCGCTCAGGGCAGGCTCCGGTCACGAAGGTTCACAAAGGAAAGATGCTGAGTTCTGGTCGCACCAAACGGGCGTGGACGCGCGCGCCTACATTGGCCAGACGTGCTTCATGGCTTTGCTGAAGTCTTTGGCAGGGAGGGTGTTGAGCACGTCTTCTTTGGTTAGCCAGGCGCGACGGGCTTGCAGGACGCCGTAGCGGATCTTGTCGAGGTGGGAGGTGTGATGGGAGTCGGTGTTGATCACGATCTTGAGCCCGTATTGTTTGGCTAAACGAAGATGTCGGTCGCATAGGTCGAGGCGGTCGGGATACGCGTTTAACTCCATCGCGACTTTGCGTTGGGCGGCGGCTTTCAAGACGGCGTCGATGTCGAATTGGTAGGCATCGCGACGGAGCAGCAGGCGTCCGGTGGGATGTCCCAAAAATGAGGTGTTGGGATTTCCCACAGCCCTGAGCAGGCGGTCGGTCATTTCAGTGGGGCTTTGGTTGAAGTGGGAGTGGACGCTGGCGATGACCAGATCCATTTGCTCGAGCACGGAGTCGGAGAGATCGAGCGTACCGTCGGAAAGAATATCGACTTCGATTCCGGCGAAGATGCGGATTCCGTCGATCTTTTCATTCGCAGTACGAATGCGCTTGATGTGTTCAACGGCGCGCGTGTCGTCGAGCCCA
>Ga0210395_10002975_pt1 | contig 13067 bp, 13 predicted proteins | sample IncBWH4OmetaG_FD_150861 | JGI IMG/M metagenome (GOLD analysis project Ga0210395, IMG submission 150861) | Forest soil microbial communities from Barre Woods Harvard Forest LTER site, Petersham, Massachusetts, United States - Inc-BW-H-4-O ... | reverse complement strand
CACTCCGTAGTGAACGATGGCGTTGCTGGTATAACCCGAGATATAGAGCACCCGGATATTGGGGGAAACGTGCGCGATCTGCTCGGCTAGCTCGCGTCCGTTCATGCGGGGCATCACCACATCGGTAATCAGCAGTCGGATGTCGCGATGGTTCGCCTTGCAGATGGCGAGGCCTTCCTCCGGGCTGCCGGCGACTAACATCTTATAGCCGCAATGCGCCAGGACCGAGGAACTGAGCTGGCGCAGCTGCGGGTCGTCTTCCACCAGCAGGATCGTCTCTGTGCCGCGCTGCACACTCTTGGGGCGGTTCTCCGCGCCGGTCGTCTCGGCGGGCTGGTCCACGCGGGGAAGATAGATTTTAAACGTCGTCCCCCGGTTCTCTTCGCTGTACACCCAGATGTAGCCTCCACTCTGCTTGACGATTCCGTACACCATCGAGAGGCCGAGGCCGGTGCCTTTGCCGACTTCTTTCGTGGTGTAAAAAGGTTCGAAAATGCGTGCCTGCGTTTCCGCGCTCATACCGTGACCGGTATCGCTTACTGCCAGCATGACGTAGCGACCGGGTTCCGCGGGTTGATGGCGGCGGGCGTAGGACTCATCGAGCAGCTCGTTCGTGGTCTCCAGCGTGAGCTTTCCACCGCGCGGCATGGCATCGCGAGAATTCAGCGCCAGGTTCATGATGACTTGCTCGATCTGCCCCGGATCGGCCTTCACCGAGCCCAGATCATTGGCGGGCACGGTTATGACCTCAATATCTTCTCCGATCAGCCGGCGCAGCAGCGAGTCGAGATTCAGCATGATGTCGTTCAGGTTGATGATCCGCGGAGAAAGCACCTGCTTACGGCTGAAGGCGAGCAACTGGCGCGTGATCCCGGCAGCTCGATCGGCGGCTGACTTGATCTGCTCCGTACTATTGGCCAGCCGGCTGCCGGCGGGAACTCCTTCGGCCAGGATCTGCGAATATCCCAGAATGACCGTGAGTAAATTATTGAAATCGTGAGCGACGCCGCCGGCCAGTCGGCCGACAGCTTCCATTTTCTGTGACTGACGCAGCCTCTCTTCGAGGGCAACACGCTCGGTTACTTCCTGCGCCAGCGAGGCCGCGCCCAGCATTTGCCCCGACTCATCGACCAGCGGAGTGTTGTACCACTCGCAAGAAATCGTGCGGCCGTCCTTGGTGAGGTTGTCGTTCGCGCTTCGAATTCCGCCACGCTGTCGAACCAGCTCTTGCCAAATCTTGGCCACATGCTCACGAAACTGAGAAGGAACGATGAAGCTGGCATGCTGCCCCATGGCTTCCTGGCGGGAATATCCAAAGATGCGCTCGGCTGACGGATTCCACGCGACTACGCGAAAGTCCAGATCCCACTCCACCACTGCCAACGGAGTGTGCTCGAAGTGGATATGCAGCTTCTGCTCCGACCTGCGCATCTCCTCTTCAGCACGTTTCCGGTCGGTAATGTCGCGCGATATCCCCAGCAGCCCGACAATTTGTCCGTTCCCGTCGCGAAACGGTCCTTTCGTGGAATGATAAGTTCGGACTATGCCGTTCGTCGAACCCTTCTCCTCGAAAGTTTGCGTCTCACCCGATTGCATAAGCTGACGGTCCCGCTCCATGATCTCGCGCCCGTGCTCTGGACCGTGGAGGTCGATGGCGTTCTTGCCGATCACTTCCTGTACACTCAACCCGCGACCGCGCGCGCCGGCGGAATTAATCATCACGTAGCGGCCCTCGAGATCCTTCACGAAGATGGAGTCGGTAGTGCCCTCGGTGATGCCCTGCAGTAGCGCAAGATTCGTCTGTAACTCGCGGGAACTGACGAGCAACTGGTTCTGCACCACAACAATTCGTCCGCTGGCGGCGGCGAAAGAAATCGTCGCCAGGATCACTGACCACACGAACTGTTCCTGGGCTATACCGAGAACCAGCGGGAATACGATGGCGGGGATCAGCAGGGGAGAGAACTGGGCGAGCAGTTGCAGGTTTCGGGAGTGCGGCTCACGCTCCAGTGCCTGCTCGGGCTGGTTCCAGGTCCCCGCTAACACGATCAAGTAACAGTAGCTCAAGGTCCAGGGCAGGTCAGGCCACGCCCCCTGCTGATAGTGCCCGGAAGCCTGCGAATAGAGCGTGGCATTGAGGACGATTCCATGCACGACCAGGAAGCTGCCCATGCGCAGGAAAAATGCCTTCTCGGTGCGACTGAAACTCAGCAAGCCTCGAATCAGGAAGCTGGGGCCGAGCAGTCCAAAGAACAGTATCCCGGCGTGCAGAGTGCGGACCTCCATCGCCTGGCCCGCGACTTGCCAACGCGACGGAATGTAAATCTGGGAGAGTTCGACCGCCAACGCCAGAGTGCTGACCTGCACAAAATCGCAGACTCGCAACCAGCCGTATCCCCGGCCCGGGTCGCGAGGACTCAGGAACAGAGTCATCATGATGGGGACAACCCAGAAGAACACCAGAACATCGCTCGGCCAGAGCGTGCCGAACGCCGCATGCCGGTAGTCGTAGTAGTCGGTGTAGAGTCCCTGCCCAATCGCGTTCAGCAGGCTCGAGAAAGCGACCAGTCGCCAGACCCGTTTTCCAAACGATCCCGCCTGGCGCGAGACCGCCCAGCAGACCAGCGCCGCTACTACTGGCGCTGTGGTGTCAATCCAGTCTCCCCAAAGCGATGCGGTTTCACTGCCGTAGCGCAGCACCAGCACAGCCACGTGAACCAGCAGGAGCAGAGCAGCCGCCGCAAGGGCGGACGTGCGCAACTTGGACATTACTAATACTTCTCCGGCGTGCCGCAGACGCGCCAGCGACTCCGCTTGGGGCCCAGTATTTTCGTACTGAGTATAAACGCACACCCAGCCCGCAGAATCAAGTACTTCCGTGGTCCGGAGTAGGTCCTCGGTGGTTCCAGCGGCAGCTCCGCCGGCAAATCCACTTTCAATCTTTCGCGTTACCCTCCATCCATTGTCATCCCGAGCGAAGCAGGCCGATGAGCGAAGCGAACCGGCCTGCGCAGTCGAGGGACCTTGGGTCGTTTTTCCTTCGCCCACTCCATCCCATGCATTGTCATCCTGAGCGAAGTTTTCGTCCGCGATCAGCGGACGAAAACGCAGTCGAAGGATCCCTGCAATTTCATCTCTGATTCCTCCGCTGGCCCATTCCTGCCCCGCTTCTTGCGGCTAGAGTTGGGATTTCGATTTGTGATCCAGCTTGATTGTCATCCTAAGGAGCGCGTTCCTTGTTTTCCACAGCCCATCCCTGTTCATCCAACCTTGACTGAGAAAACTCAACAGCCCAAACTGCGGGCATGCCCAAAAGTCCGCGCACGCCCACTGAAACCCTCGCCGAAATCGCCGCCCGCACTAAGTCCAATATCCGCAATACTTTACTCACAAGTCCTTATTTTCCAAGATTATACGCGGACGTCGTCATCTCCTCCGCCCCTAACTCCAATGAAGCCAGGATCTTAGCTCGTAACTACAAAAAAATTGTTGCGAAGGTGAATGCCAATATCGAAAGGACCAACAGGACCAATATGCCAAACCCGAAAGACTGCACCCACATCAAGGTCACGGGAGTCCGCTGCGGCTCCCCCGCTCTCCGCGGAGAGCAGTTCTGCTATTTCCACCAGCGCATGCTCCGCACCGTCAGAGGTCCAGGCTCGCGTGTCCATCACGCCGCCCTCCTCGAGGACGAGGAATCCATCCAGGTCTCCCTCATGGAGGTCGTCAACGCTCTGCTTCGCGGCACCATCGAAGTCAAGCGCGCCGAACTCGTCCTCCGCGCCCTCAACACCGCCGTCCGCAATATCCGCCGCGTCAAGTTCGGCCTCCACTTCGATATGATTCGAGAGATCCCCACCTACCGAGACGCCCCGGCCACCGAAGTCGACGAAACTGCCCGAGCCGAAGCCGGCCGCCAAGCCACCCGCACAGAAATTGCCCGCGTCCGCGACGCGCATCTGAACACAGCCACCATCGATCCCACAAAACCCAAGCCCCCGGCATCCGAGAGGAGTGCAGAGATCCTTCAGTCGCGCAAACAACGCGCTCCTTCAGGATGACAGATCAAAATCCCCACCCCGGCGCGGTTTGAGATAATGCGGGGCATGCGAGGACTGAAAGACAAGCGGGTTCTGATCACCGGGGGCGCGAGCGGCATTGGCGCTGCCACCGCCGCGCGGTTTCTCGAAGAGGGATCGCGGGTGTGCGTGCTGGATCGCGACGCGCCGGCTTGCAAGTCGATTCGCCAGGAATTGCCTGCTCTCGCCGAAGCGATTATTGCCGACGTCACCGATCTGATGCAGGTCGAGGCGGCGTTCGCCGAGGCGATTCGCTTGATGGATGGCGTGGATGTGCTGATCAATAATGCGGGGATCAGCATTCGGCACAAGTTTCTCGACATCACTCCGGAAGAGTGGGATCGCGTGATCGCGGTGAATCTTACTGGAGTGTTTTATGTGGCGCAGACGGCGGCGCGGCATATGTGGGAGCGCTTTTCGGGCGGGGGTTCACCTAGTAAGCCAGGCGCGGGAGTGATTCTGCAGACAGCGTCGACCAATGGGGTGATGGGATATCCGTATTACGCGGACTACAACGCGACCAAGGCGGGAGTGATTGAGCTGACGCGGTCGATGGCGCTGGAACTGGCGCCGCGCGTGCGGGTGTGCGCGGTGGCTCCGGGATATGTGCTGACGCCGATGCAGCGGGCGGAATATTCGGATGCGATGCTGGCGGAGGTGAACGCGAAGATTCCGCTGGGTCGTCACGCCAGGCCGGAGGAGATTGCGGGGCTGTTCGCGTATCTGGCGTCGGACGACGCGGCGTTCGCCACGGGCCAGGTGTTTACGATGGATGGCGGGGAGACGGCGGGGGGGCTGGCCAGCCGGTGATGGGATCGTGCCCTCGGCATGTTGCGGGGCGCAGCGATTCGTATCAGGCTATGCCTTCAGGCATAGCATCGGGCGTCGTCGTTCTTTTCGCCTTTAGGCGCTGCATGCCGCGTGTGGACGGAGTCGCGATTGCGGTAGGGATGCTTCGACTGCGCGGTGAGGATCGCTGCGCTCTCCTCACCGCTTTGCTCAGCATGACAGAGGGGTTGAATATGGGGATGGCAAGGGGTTGAGATGCGGCTTGCAGATCGCGTGGCTCTAATTACGGGCGGGACTTCGGGGATTGGCGAAGCTACCGCTTTACTGTTTGCGGCGGAGGGGGCCACGGTGGCCGTCACGGGACGGAATGGAAAACGCGGGGCTGCGGTCATCGGACGGATCGCGGCGGCGGGCGGGGAGTCTATTTTCCTGCAGGCCGACGTGAGTCGGGCGGCCGACTGCCGGCGCGCGGTCGACGAAACTCTAAGCGCGTTTGGCAGGATCGACATTCTGTTCAACAATGCGGGGGTGTTCTATCCGCAGACGGCGATTGAGTGTTCGGAGCGGCAATGGGACGAGCAGATCGACGTCAATTTGAAGGGCACATTCCTGATGTCGAAGTTCACGCTGCCCACCATGATCGCGCAAGGGAGCGGCGTGATCATCAACAACGCTTCCGGATGGGGAATTGTGGGCGGCGATCATGCGGTGGCATATTGCGCGTCGAAGGGTGGAGTCGTGCTGATGACCAAGGCGATGGCAATTGATCACGGACGAAAGGGGATTCGGGTGAATTGTGTTTGTCCGGGGGATGTGGAGACTCCGATGCTGCCGGCGGATGCGAAGATGCGCGGGCTGAAGTGGGAGGACTACATTGCGGGGTGCGCCAATCGTCCGCTGGGGCGGGTGGGGACGGTGGAGGAGATTGCCAAGGCGGTGTTGTTTCTGGCGTCGGACGATTCGTCGTTCATGACGGGAGCGGCGCTGGTGGTGGATGGCGGAGGGACGGCGGATTAAATTTTCTCGGGAGATCCTCGGGCTAAAGCCCGGCGGATTGTTCAATCGCGTTACGCGGCCCTCAAGGGCCGCTCTTCCACGGTGACTTCCATTATGGGGTTGGCATGAATACGGTTGTCTTTCTGGGCGGAGGGCACATCACGGGGGCGCTGGCGGCGGGGTTGCGGCTGGCGGGATATGGCGGGGAGATTGTGGTCTACGACCGGCATCCGGAGAAGGTGCGGGCGCTGCGGCGGGAATCGCGGGTGGAGGTGGCGCGCGATTTGAAGTCAGCGACTGAACGGGCGGGGATGGTAGTGGTGGCGGTGCGTCCGGGGTCGGTGCGGGAGATGCTGGCGGAGGTTGCGGCTTGTGAGGCGTTATCTCGAAAGGCGCGGGTGCCGGAGTTGTGGGTTAGTTTGGCGGCGGGGATTCCGTTGCGGAATTTGCGGGCGTGGCTGGGGGCTCCGGTGCGGTGGGCGCGGGCGATGCCGAGTCCAGTTTGCCGGATTGGACGAGGGCTGACTCCGGTGTGTTTTGATTCGAATGTTTCCGAAGGGGAGAGCACGCGGGTGCGGAAGTTCTTTGCTCGCGTTGGACCTGTGCTGGATTTGCCGGAGGGGCAACTGGATGCGATTACTGCGACGCACTCGCCTACGCACGGCTATCACGCGCTGGCGACTCTGGCGAAGGCGGCGGAAGATGCAGGGCTGGATCCCGCGACTGCGCTGACCGCCGCGGCGCATGCGCTGAGTGATGGGATCGTGTATTGGAGAGAGAGCGGTGCGGAACTCAGCGAGTTGTTGCGGGAAGCGGCTACACCGGGGGGGATTGCGGCCGCGACGATGGCTGCCATGGATGCGTCCGGATATGCGCGGGCGGTGGGGAAGGGCATTCGCGCGGGTGTCCGGCAAGCGCAGCGGAACGCTCGGCGATGAATAAGACAGTTGGCGGTGGTCTTGGGGCTGGAAGCAATTCCTTTTTTGGAGTTGTGGCAGGGCGCGCCGCGCTGAGCTTGGCGGACGGCCGAACGCGGCCATCCCCACACGGTTACTTTTGTCATCATCGAATCGGAAGACTCGGTGTCACAATGTCTCAGGCGCAAGGCCGGCCTGAGTGCGGACCGCACTGCGATGGACGTTCAGACACCCAATGCGACTCGGCGAAGCACGCGAATCCGGGTGGAGATACCGGTGAGCGTGATCAGTCTCGACCGGAAGCGGCCGTTTGCCGAGAAGTGTGTGGTGCTGATCGTGAGCGCGCAGGGATGTGGGTTCCGCAGTTCGCGCGCGTTGCAAGTGGAGACTCCGATCATGCTGAACGACTTGCCCGGCGGAGGCAGCGTGACGGCGCGCGTGGCCAACTGTTTGCCGCTGGGAAACGATGGCCAGTATTTTCTGATCGGGGCTTCGCTCTATACGCAGGGGAATGTCTGGGGGATTGCGAATGCTCCCGCGGATTGGAGTGTGGCGGGGCAGGGCGGTCCAACGCCAAGGCCGGCAGACCAGGCGGTCGCGGACTCTGCGAAGCCGACGGGGAAGCAGTTGAGCGCGAACAAGAAAGTCTGGCCGTACAATCTGTTTCCCGACGGTGCGGAATCGCATCCCGGGCGCAAGTAGGGATGCGGCAGTTCCGAGCGCGAGAACGCAAGGTCGTTATTGAGGGCAAAAACGAGTCGGTGTTGTTCTTTCGTAACTCGTCAATTTTGCCTGCACTGCCATAATCTGAGTGAGCATATGGCCGAAGAAAGCAATTCGACGGCGCCGGTTGTGGCGGGTGTCGCGTCTGGCAATGAGAGTAAGGGTGTGGACCGGCCGTTTCGCGTGAAGCTGCGGGGTTCGGTGCTGGTGCTCGTGCGGTTGCCCAACCGGCGGTCAGTGCGAGCGGCGTTCCATCAGCTATCGACGACGGGCGGAGTGATTCATTTCGAAAAGCCCTTGGATGAGAAGCTGGAAGTCGAGCTGATCTTTCACATTCGCGAGACCACGATCCGGAGCAAGGCGCAGATGCTGTTCCCCATGTGGGCAACGCTGGGGTGGATGCAGCCGTTTCGGTTTGTGGACTTGTCCCCGGCCGATCACGAGATTTTGGATACGAATCTGAAGTCGTTTCTGGGCGATGTGGCGAAGGCCGCCGTGGCCGGCGTCTAGATATTTCGTTCCGCCGGCGCGAACGGAAATCGGCGCATTTATTCCCTCCAGTCTTATTCAAGTCGATCAAGAGCCGGTGCGGGTCCTTCCCACTGAGTAATCGGAACAATAGGGATCCCCTTCGACAGGCTCAGGGCAGGCTTTCGACTGCGTTTCCCGTTCGCTTCACGAACGGGAAACTGCGCTCAGGATGACAATTAGGAATGGTTACCCTGGTTACATTGGTTACGGCGAGGGTGCGGACTATGATCCGGTGATAAGGAGTCCCGCATGAAGCGACTCAGCTTTCTGGTTTCACTCACCAATAACGACAACGATTATCAGCAGGAGCAGGCGGCGATGGCGGAGAAGGCCGGACGGCGCCTGGGCATCGACGTGAAGATTATTCACGCGGGCAATGACGCCCTGGCGCAAAGCCAGCAACTGCTGCATTACGTCCAAGATTCATCGGTGGTGCGGCCTGACGCTATCGTGTTTGAACCCGCGGGAGGGACTGCGTTTCCGCAGGTGGCGCGGGCGGCGGCCGCGGCGGGGATTGGGTGGGTGGTGCTGAATCATGAGGTGGACTACGTCGCTGAACTGCGGCGCAAGTATAAGGTTCCAGTGTTTACACTCAGCTCGGATCATCAGGAAGTGGGAGCGATTCAGGGGAAACAATTTGGGGCGCTGTTGCCGAACGGGGGCAACATTCTCTATATCGAGGGACCGGCGAACAGTTCGGCAGCGAAAGACCGAACCATCGGGATGATGAAAACCAAGCCGGCGAATATTCAAGTGAAGACGATGCGGGCGAACTGGACGGAAGAGAGCGCGTACCGCACGGTGAGTTCATGGCTGCGGTTGCGGACTTCGCAGGAAAGCCATGTGGACCTGGTGGGAGCACAGGATGACAGCATGGCGATGGGCGCGAGAAAGGCATTCAGCGATATTCCTGAGGCGGAACGGGCGCGGTGGATGAAGATTCCGATCACAGGTTGTGATGGGATGCCGAAGACTGGGCAGGCGTGGGTGCGAAATGGCACGCTGGCGGCGACGATCTTTATTCGTCCGAACACTGACCTGGCGATTGAGATGCTGGCGGAAGCGTTCAAGAGCGGGACGGCGTTGCCGGAGAGCAAAATGACGGAGCCGGAGTCGGTGCCATCGCTGGGCGATCTGGCGAAAGCGGGCAGCAAGGCGCGGAGCGCGGCGGGGGTCTGACGGTTTCGTGATGTGAGGTTTTTGAGGGCGTCCCTGCGGGGGACGCCTTTAGTTTTTGGGCTCGGGTTCGATTGGGCTGCGTGCCTTGGGGCGCGGTGGGTCTGACGAATATGCTAGATTGGGGTTCGCGGGCCTATAGCTCAACGGTTAGAGCAGCAGACTCATAATCTGTTGGTTCCAGGTTCAAATCCTGGTGGGCCCACCAAGTTAAACCACATAAGGCGTTCCGCAGTATGAGGTCCCTCGCTGAGCTCGGGATTTCGCCAGCGGGCTCCCGCTTCGCTCACGCCCGCAAGACGGCTCAAGTTCAAATCCTGGTGGGCCCACCAAGTTAAACCACGTGAGGCTGTTCGGCAGTACGAGGTCCCTCGCTGAGCTCGGGATTTCGCCAGCGGGCTCCCGCTTCGCTCACGCCCGCAAGACGGCTCAAGTTCAAATCCTGGTGGACCCACCAAACCGAAATTCCAGGTGTTCCCAACCTTTCAGCCTTCTGACCCCCAACTTCTGTATCGCAAGCGTTGACACTCTCCCACTCGGGAATTAGAGTTGCGTTCTCATTGAAAACACAAAATTTATTGGAGGCAAGCATGCGCTCGAAGCGATTGTGGGCGGGTGTATTTGGATTTGTGTGTTTGGCGGCATCCCTGGTACTGGCCCAAGACCCCACCAAGGTTGAACCGAAACACTACCGGCTGGACTTTGAGAATGAACGGGTGCAGGTAGTATCGGTACATTATGGGGCGCACGAGAAATCTGCACTGCATGAGCATCCCGGCGGGGTGGTGGTGAGTCTTACCGAGGCGCATCTGCGCTTTACCGATGAGAATGGGAAAGTGCGGGAAGTGTTTTCGAAGGCCGGGGAAGCGCGGTGGTATCCGCCGTTCAGGCACAGGGTGGAGAATTTGGGCGATACGTCCTATGAGGCGCTCTACATTGGGATCAAAGGAAAACTTGCAGCGGCTTCGAACGGCGTGGGGCCCACAGTGGCGTCGGACGAAGAACAAGTGAAAAAGATTGTTGCGGAGTATTTGGCGTCGGCGGGAAAGCCGTAGGAAGATTTTGATTCGCGCGAGAATGGCAGCGATGGGTCGGGCGGAACGATGAACAGATTCTTTGTGGTGTGATTGCTAGCTCGTTTTTCGCTAGAAATGGCTCCGGTCCGTCTGCGTGTAAGATAATCGCAAGGTGCTTTATGTTGGAAACTCAGACGGTGTTGGGTGCGATTGATCCGGTTCTGGTTGAGTTGCTTCAGCGGGTCTACACGGCGTTTAATCGGCGGGAGATCGAGACGGTGCTAGCCGCGATGGAGGCGGACGTAGACTGGCCCAACGGGATGGAAGGCGGGCGAGTGCTGGGTCACGGAGCGGTGCGCGAGTATTGGCGGCGGCAGTTTGAAGTGCTCGATCCTAAGGTTGAGCCGAAAAAGTTTATCCGGGACGCGGACGGGCGGATCGTGGTGGAGGTGCATCAGGTGGTGCACGACAAGAGTGGGAAGCTGGTGGTGGATCAGATGGTGCGACATGTCTATGAAATTCGTCGCGGCTTGATTCGGAGCATGGAGATTCGATAATTTATTTTCTGAAGGGAAATTATGGCGCACATGGTTTTTTGCGTAAAGTTGAAGAGAGATATGCCGGGCCTGGATGAGCCTCCGTTTGACAACGATCTGGGGAAGAAAGTTTACGACAACGTGTCCCAGGAAGCGTGGAAGATGTGGACAGAACATTGCAAGATGCTGTTGAACGAGTATCGGCTGAACCCGGCGCGGCGCGAGGATCAGGAAGTGATTGTGAAGCAGATGGATCAGTTTTTCTTCGGGGAGGGGTCGGCGAAGCCGAAGGAGTATGTGCCGCCGGCGGAGTAGGCAGGGGCTTGAAGCCCCCTGAGATTTGCCCGCTTTACGCGGCGCTGAAGCGCCGCTCTTCCACGCTGCTGCAGCTCCGCGTCCACGGCGCTAAAGCTCCGCTCTTCCACGCTGTTGAAGCTCCGCTCTTCCACTTTCCCACGCGTCTAGGCGGTCTTCCACGGGACCTGCCCTGACAGCATCAAAGCGCCGCTGTTCCGCTGGTGGTGCTTCTGAGAAATGGTGCTGCTCCCAGCAGCAGGGCTACGGCAGGCACTGCCGCCCAGATCAGAATTCCCAAGGCCAAGCGGGATGGATGGCTTAACGCAAAAGTGTTGTGCTCGAAGAGTGCGCTGAGCGGGATCACCAGGCCGCACAGCAAAAACATTACCAACGCCGGAAACGCACCCGCCACCAGGCGAGCTGCGCGCGTTCCACCACCGCGGCGAGAAAGGAATGCTCCCAGCGCTCCGCACAGCACCTGGCCCATCAGCCAGCCGATATAAAACCAGCGCGGCAGGCCCGAAATCAAATGACCGGGCCGCAGGCTGAGGTCGGTGAAGTAGAAGGAAGGATCGTGGATGAGCACGATTTCCTCGGCAAACATGAGCAGGCTGGCGGCCGTGAGAGTGACGAACCCGGGCAGCCAAACAGACCGGGTGCGCAGGTTCAGGCGATTCGCCTCAGACGCGACCACGCAGAACAACAATGCCGTGCACGCCATCCAGATTATGCGCTGGAGAATGGCGGCACGGTCCAGGAAGAGCAGCACCAGGCCGAAGGCGAACAGAATGGCAATCGTGGGCAATAAAACGGTTTTGGTACGGTGACTCGTAGTCTTCATGGAATCCTCCTCTGATTTCGTGCGGACGATCTCCGTCGCGAGAACTTGCCAGTCCTCGACTTGCTTGAGGGTGAGTTCGACGGCCGCGTGGTCGGGCAGACCCTCGGAACGAGCCTGCGCATAACACTCTTCGAGATGAGCGGCGAGCTCCGCGACAACTTCTTCGCGATGCGCTAGAGGCTGGTGCGGCTCCAGTCGCTCACGTACCAGGCTTTTCCAATCAGGCATGGCTGACTCCGGCGAGGGTGTTGAGCGCCTGGAAAAAATTGCGCCACTCTTCTTTGAGGGGAGCGAGTTGCTTCCTTCCGCTGGGGGTCAGCCGATAGTAGCGGCGGTCGCGGCCGGCTTGATTGGCCTGCCAGCGGCCTTCGACCCAGCCTTTTTTCTCCATGTCGTAGAGCAAGGGGTAGAGCGAGGCCAGGGTGAATTTGAGGGCACCTGCGGTGCGCTCGCCGATCTGTCTGGCGATCTCGAAGCCGTAGAGCTGCTGTTCGGCCAGGAGTGAGAGGATGGCGAGTTCGCCGCTGCCGCGGGCGATTTTGGAGCGAATGCGTTTGGTCATGGTCAGTGTCGGATTCGCTATACAGGAATCCTATGGTTGGAGTATAGGAACCCTATATAGCGGGGTCAAGGTTACGGGGGTACAGGGGCGCACGGGGGCTGAAGCCCAACTTGTGTCAGGCCGGGACGCGGCTGAAGCGCCGCTCTTCCACGGGGCGCAAGTCGAAGCCGTAAAGCCAAAGGCAGCCTCGCTGCGCTCGGCGGACGGACGAAGGCGTCCGTCCCTATACGAGCAGAACCTACCCACACGGGCAAAACCTTTTCTGCAAGGCGGCTCGTGAGTGTCGTTCTCCTTGTCGACGGGGTGCACTGTAGACGGAGGCAGAGTATGAAACGCGAAACGGGATTTACGTTGATGGAGATGCTGATCGTGATCGCGATCATTCTGATCATTGCGGCGGTCACGATTCCGAGTTTGACGAACGCGAAGATGAACGCAAATGAGGCGTCGGCAGTGGCGTCGGTGCGGGCCATCAACCAGATGGAAGCAGCGTATCAGGCGGCGTATGGGGGATATTCGGAGTCGCTGGGGAATTTGGGCGGGGCTGACCCGTGCGTCAAGTCGTCGACGACGGCGTGTTTGCTGGATCAGAGTCTGGCGGGGG
>Ga0210395_10002974_pt1 | contig 13068 bp, 9 predicted proteins | sample IncBWH4OmetaG_FD_150861 | JGI IMG/M metagenome (GOLD analysis project Ga0210395, IMG submission 150861) | Forest soil microbial communities from Barre Woods Harvard Forest LTER site, Petersham, Massachusetts, United States - Inc-BW-H-4-O ... | reverse complement strand
CGTTGAGCAGCGCGTCGATGAGGACCGGGCCGCCGCCCCAGGCCCACGGGATCCTGAAGCGCAGCCGGCGTGCATCGTCGCGCAGCATGGCCAGTGCGCTCTCGCGCTCGGCGGCCCACTGGCCGCACTCCTCGGCGGCCTGCCGCAGGAACTGGTAGTTGGCTAGCGTCCGTTCGGCGCGGAACCGGTCCCGGCGCAGCCTGAGCACATCCTCCTTCCGGCCGACGGCCGCGTACCGGTCGGCCAGGTAGTCGACGAGCCGGTAATCCGGCTGCTCCGCTTCGCGAAGGCCACGCTCGGCCCAGTCGAGCGCCTCGCGGTCACGGCCTGCCGCGTCGAGTTCGCGGGCGATAAGAAGGTGAGTCCAGCCGCTGTTGCTGAGGTCGGCGGCGTAGATCGCGACAACGGCATCGACGTCCCCGTCTGCTCTGGCGATCGTCTCCATCAGGCTTCTCGCGTGCCAGTTCCTCGGATCCTTCGCGTAGGCGGCCGCTGCCCGTTCGCGGACAGTGGCCGAGCCCCGGTCGCCGAGCAGGTCCGCGTAGTCGCCGATTTCCGGCGCGAGCCCGTACTCGTTGCCCAGCAGCAGGTCAGCGACGTAGTTGGCCAGTGAAACCGGCTCGGGTGGCGCGGCCTGACACGCGCGCAGGTGCATTTCCAGCACCTCAAAAGCTGCTTGGCCTACCAAGCCCGAGGAGTCGTCGACATGGTCGAACGCGTCGGTAAGGAGGGCGATCGCCTCACGAGCGATCCCGATCGCGTCCGCTGCTCCCCCGGAGTCGATCAGATCGCCGATCGCGGTAGCCGCCTTGCGGACGTCGTTGGCGTAGTCGGGAGCCTCGCCGTATTCGACGTAGCCACGGCGTGGCAGCATGACCAGATCCCTGACCGCACGGCGCACGGTCACGGCGTCGGCGTTCACCGACGCCGCGCGCAACTCGAAGCGCCGGCGCAGCGTGCGGTCCTCACGCAGCAGCGCTAGCAACTCGGCGAGCAGATCCTCCTTCGATAGCGACCCAAGCCAGGTCTCGAGCGCCTGTCGTCCGCCTCGCGTCGCCTCGACGTGCCTCGGCAGGTCATCGCCGATCTTCAGGACCGCCAGCCCGACCGCGACGCAGTGCTTGCAGAAGAAACCCTCCCGGCCGTAGGGGCACGTGCAGTCCCCGGTGGGCCGGTCTTCGCCGAATGCCAAACTGACGCGGTACTCGCTGTTGCCGTAGACGCTCGCGGTGATTTCCGAGGAGCCAATCTCCAGGTCCTCGACGGAGTCGAGGTACTCACGGCCGCGCGCGAAAGACCTGTCTCCGGCAGCGCGTTTGATATCGGCTTCGGTAAATGGCGGGCTCACTGCCATGTGCACCATTGAACACCTTTTCCGGGCTACGCATCACGGAGCGCCGCGGGCCGGGAAGAGTGGCGCGATCACTGCCTGCCTCCAGCAGTGAAGGCAGTTACTAGCTGGACATCTGGGGGCGCGGGGAATGGCGAGGTGCCATCTGAGCACTGCCCGGCCGCCAGGGCTTGCTTGAGCGCAAGGGCCATTCTGCCGACGCAGCAGATCCCACCCGGGATCCCGCTTCCGGAACGCCGCGCACTTTCTGCTGCGGAGGCAGCTGACCGCCAGATCGGTTGTAGCGCCGTGCGGACAAGGACACGAAGGCGCTGACGAGCGCTCCGAGCAAGAGCACGGGGGTCAGCGCGTCGCTGGCAAAGCAGGCGACAGCGAACAGCAGCACCGCAAGCGCGGCCATCGCCCCGAACGCGCGATCACCCGGCGCTGGGCTGACGTGAGCCGCGGGATTGGCCTTCGCCGGTGCAGGGCTGAGCGGAGGAGGTGCCGACGCCAGCCCGGCAGGGATGTCGGCCGTCATCGCCGCCAGTTCCGCATAAGTGCGCGCAGCGAGCGTCTGGCCGACCCGCGTGTCGAACTCCTCCTTGGTCACCAGGCCATACACGTATGCGGCTTTGAGTGTGTCGACGACGCGGTCGCGGTCGGCGTGGGATGTGCGCAAGCGCCCACGGTCCTCCCCTGCTGCCATATCGCGCGCTGGCCAGGCCATCAAAATCGCCTCCCGCGATCGCAACGAACGAGGGGTACCGGGGTGCCCTCCCATCCATGGTAAGCGCCGCGCTACCGCGTCAGCTGAGCGCGGTGACGGAGCATCCGGACAAGTCGCCCTCCGCGACAGCACCGCACCCCCCGGCGTTGACCGGGGCGTTACCGGCCGCTACTGTCGGCCTGCCGTGGGGACTTTGTTGGCGAGCGGCCGATGACGACCGGTGACGCATGCCCCGGGATCCTCGACCTGCATGAGGCGCGCGACGGGCTCGTCGCCCGGATCCGGCTGCCCGGCGGCTACGCGAGCAGCGCCCGGCTGGCGTCGCTGGCCGCCCTGAGCAGCCGGTATGGCGACGGGTGTGTCGACCTCACCGCCCGTGGCAACGTGCAGATCCGCGGTATCCAGCCGGACGCCGCGGACGGCATGGCGCACCGCGCCACCGCAGCCGGCCTCATGCCGTCGCCCGCGCACGACCGGGCGCGCAACATCACCGCGAGCCCGCTGGCCGGCCTGGCCGGCCGTCCGGACCTGCGCGGCCTCGTGCGCGCCCTGGACCGCGCGATCCTGTCCGACGCCGGCCTGACCGCGCTGCCGGGACGGTTCCTGTTCAGCCTGGACGACGGAACGGGGCACGCCGGGCTGGGCGGCTGCGACGTGGGCCTGCGGCTGGGCCCGGGCGCCGCCGAGCTCATCGTGGCCGGCCGGCTCACGGGCCTGCGCGGCACGGCAGCGGCCGGGATCGAGCACGCGGCTGCGGCGGCACGCGCCTTCCTCGACCAGCGGAGAGCGGAACCGGCGCGACCGGACAGCGGCGATGCCGGCGCAAGGGTGAGCAGCGTGCGCGTGACCGGATTGGCGAACGGCGGAGCAGGCGTCGCCGCGGCGGTCGGAGGCGAGCTCGGTGCCGCGGTGAGCGACACCACGGGCCGGCTGGCGCTGGGCGCGGTGCCGGACGCTGAAAGGCTCGTCGTGGTCGCCGCGCCGCTGGCCCGGCTGACCACGGCGCAGGTCCGGCTCGTCGCGCGCATGCTCCGCCCCGGCGAGGTGGCCCGGCTTGCCGCGGCGGGGCGGATCGTGCTCCCGCTGGCCGATCCGGCCGGTGCCGCGCTGCAGCGGCTGGACGATGCGGGACTCGTCGTCAGCGACGGCCACGAACTCGCCCCGGTCACCGCGTGCGCGGGAATGGCCTGCGGCAGGTCGCTCGCTGACGTGCGCGTGCTGGCCGGGCGCGTCCCCGGGCTCGGCGCGGTGCACTGGGCGGGATGCGGCCGCCGGTGCGGCCTGCCCGCCGACGCGACCGCGGTGGTCGCCACGTCCGACGGCCGGCTGGTGTTCGGCGACGGCGCAGAGCTGAGCGCCCGGGCGAGGCCGGCATGAAGACCGGATACGAGCGGGACGCCGCCGCCATCTACCGGGAGTCCTTTGCCACCATCCGCCGTGAGGCCGACCTGTCCCGCGTCCCCGCCGACCTGGAGCGCGTGGCCGTGCGCATGATCCACGCCTGCGGCATGACCGACCTGGTCGGCGACCTGGCCTGGTCGGAGGGCTTCGCCGGGCAGGCCGAGGCCGCGCTCCGGGCCGGGGCGCCGGTGCTCTGCGACTCGTCCATGGTGGCCGCGGGCGTCACCAGGTCGCGGCTGCCCGCCAACAACGACGTGCTGTGCACGCTTCGCGACCCGCGGACTCCCGGGCTTGCTGTGGAACTAGGCACGACCAGAACGGCGGCCTCGGTCGAGCTCTGGCGCGACCGCCTGGACGGCGCGCTGGTCGCCGTAGGCAACGCGCCAACCGCGCTGTTCCACCTGCTCGACATCGTCGCGGCCGGAGCACCAAGGCCCGCCGCTGTGATCGGAGTGCCGGTCGGGTTCGTTGGCGCCGCCGAGTCCAAGGCCGCCCTGGCCGGCAGCACGCTGGGTCTCGAGTTCCTGACGCTGCACGGCCGGCGCGGCGGGTCGGCGATCGCGTCCGCGGCCGTGAACGCACTGGCGAGCAGGGCGGAGTGACGGCGATGGCACCGGGCAGGCTGTACGGCGTCGGGGTGGGCCCCGGCGACCCCGAGCTGGTGACCGTGCGCGCCGCCCGCCTGATCGCGGAGGCCGACGTCATCGCTTACCACTGCGCCCGGCACGGCCACAGCGTCGCCCGCGGGGCGGCCGCACCCTACCTGCGCCCCGGCCAGGCCGAGGAGGTGCTGCGCTACCCGGTTACCACGGAGGACACCGATCACCCCGGCGGATACGCGGGTGCGCTTGCCGATTTCTACACCGAAGCCGCTGGCCGCCTCGCCGCACACCTTGACCTCGGACGGACCGTCGTCGTGCTCTGCGAGGGGGATCCGGGCCTTTACGGGTCCTACCAGCATCTCCACGTCCGCCTGGCGGGCCGGTTCGACGCACAGATCGTTCCGGGGGTCTCGTCGGTGTCCGCGGCGGCCGCGGCGGTCGGCGAACCGCTGGTGCAGCATGACGAGTCGCTCACCGTGCTGCCCGGAACGCTCCCGCCGGAACTGCTGCGCGCCCGGATGGCCGCCGCGGACGGTGACGCGGTGGCGATCCTCAAACTCGGCCGTACCTTCGACAAGGTGCGCGACGCCCTGGCGGACACCGGCCTGCTGGACCGGGCTCGTTACGCGGAACGGGCCGGCACCGACGCCCAGCGCGTCGCCCCGCTAGCCGACGTCGATCCGGCCACCGTTCCGTACATGTCGCTGGCGCTGGTGCCCGGGCGGGGCCAGCGGGCCGAGCCTCCGCCCGGCGTGACGGTCGTCGGGCTCGGCCCTGGCGACCCGGCCTGGCTGACGCCCGAGTCGGCGGCGGCGATCGCCGCGGCCACCGATCTGGTGGGCTACCGGGCCTACCTGGCGCGGGTGCCGAACCGGCCGGGACAGCACCGCCACGCCTCGGGAAACACCGTCGAGGCCGACCGGGCGGCGCTTGCCCTCGATCTGGCGGCGAAGGGCGGCCGGGTCGCGGTGATCTCCTCCGGCGACCCCGGCGTGTTCGCGATGGCCTCGGCGGTGCTGGAGCAGGCTGCGTCGGACCCGGGACGGTGGGCCGACGTCGGCATCGAGATCCTGCCGGGCGTCACCGCAGCCCAGGCGGTGGCCGGCCGCGCCGGCGCGCCGCTCGGCCATGACTACTGCGTGATCAGCCTGTCGGACCGGCTCAAGCCGTGGCAGGTCATCGCCGACCGGGTGGCCGCGGCCGCAGCTGCCGACCTGGTGCTGGCCCTGTACAACCCGGCGTCCCGAACCCGCACCTGGCAGGTCGGCGCCGTCCGCGACCTGGTGCTGCGGCACCGCGCTCCGGACACGCCGGCCGTCGTCGGGCGCAACGTCGGCCGGCCCGGCGAGGAGCTGATCGTCACAACCCTGGCCGATCTCGATGCGGCGGCCATCGACATGAACACGCTGGTGATCATCGGGTCTTCCGCGACGCGGGTGTTCAGGCAGGGCGGCCGGGCCGCCGTGTTCACCCCCCGGCACTACGGCCCCAGCAGCTGAGGGCTTCCAGCGCGCACCTGCTGATTGCGTGACTTGCCGCGCGGATGGCCGGCGGGATTAGCCTTTCCTCGGGGCGAGCAGCAATTGGAAACCTGCCGAGGTGTCGTGCCAATGAACCGCGAGGATGGTGCATCACCGGGGCGGTGGCTGCGGCAGCGGCGCGAAGACGCGGGGCTGTCGCAGGAGGAAGTTGCCGAACGGTCGGGGCTGAGCGTCCGGACAGTGAGCAATGTGGAGCGCGGGAGCATCCGCACGCCCCATCCCAGGACGATCCGCGTGCTCGGGGAAACCCTGGGCCTGCCCGCGAATGCATGCGACCAGCTGATCGCGGCCTGTCGCGCCGGTTCGCGCAGCGGATCCGTTGCCACCTCCCTGGAACCCGCGCAGCTTGCGGGCGGCGCTGGGTTCGTGGTGCCGCGGGAGTTGCCTGGGCAGCCACGGCACTTCGTCGGCCGGGAAGACGAACTGGCCGTGCTCAGCGCGCTCGCGGACCAGGTCCCTGACCGGGCGCCGGGGCCGGTGGTGATCTCGGCGATCGGCGGGACGGCTGGGGTGGGGAAGACGGCGCTGGCGCTCCAGTGGGCGCATCAGATGGCCGGGAGGTTCCCGGACGGGCAGCTGTATGTGAACCTGCGTGGCTATGGTCCGGGTGAGCCGATGACGGCAGGCGAAGCACTGACGGGACTCCTGCGTTCCCTCGGCGTTCCCGGGCCGGATATCCCGGCCGGGACCGAGCAGCGCGCGGCCCGGTACCGCGGCCTGCTCTCCGGCCGGCGGGTGCTGATCGTCCTGGACAATGCCTGCGAGGCCGGGCAGGTACGGCCGCTGCTGCCTGCTGCTCCGGGCTGCGTGACGCTTGTGACCAGCCGCGACACGCTGGCCGGCCTGGTGGCCAGGGACGGCGCGCAGCGGATGCACCTGGACCTGCTGCCGATGGCGGATGCGGTCGGATTGCTGCGCGCGCTGATCGGCAGCCGGGTTGACGCCACCCCCGGCGCCGCGGTGCAGCTGGCAGCGCGGTGCTCGCGGCTGCCGCTGGCGCTGCGGGTGGCCGCCGAGATCGCCGCCATGTACCCGGCCAGCTCGCTCGCCGACCTGGCCAGCGAGCTGGAGGGCCAGCACCCGCTGGACGTGCTCGACGCGGGCAAGGATGAGGACACCGCGGTGCGGGCCGTGTTCGCATGGTCCTACCGGCACCTCGATGCCGGGACGGCGCGAGCGTTCCGGCTGGCGGGCCTGCACCGGGGTCCCGATCTTGATCGGCACGCCGCCGCAGCGCTCCTCGGCACCACGGCCGCGCGGGCCGGCCGCCTGCTCGACGTGCTGGCTCGCGGGCACCTGATCCAGCCCACCCGGGCGGGCCGGTACACCATGCATGACCTGCTGCGCTGTTACGCCCGCGAACTTTCGGACAGCCACGACGGCGAACGGCAGCGGCATCTAGCGCTGACCCGCCTGTTCGACTACTACCTGCATACCGCCGCCACCGCGATGGCCGTTCTGCGCCCGGCCGAACACACGCCGCTCGACGCGGTGCCCCTGGCCGAAACACAGGCCGCGATCACCCCAGGGCCGATCGGTCGCCCAGCCGAGGCATTGACATGGCTCGACGCCGAACGAGCCTGCCTGCTTTCTGCCGTGCAGTACATGACCGAAAACGGCTGGCCCGGCCATGCCATCCGAATCGCGAATGTCTTGCTGTGGTACCTCGACGGACGCGGCCATTTCCCGGAGGCGGTCATCCTGCACGGCCACGCACGCCGGGCAGCTAACAAGATCGCTGACCGCGCCGCGGAAGCAAGAGCGCTGATCGGCCTCGGTGTCGTCGCCATAAGGCAGGGCCGCTATCAGGATGCAACCGGGCACTACCAGGAGGCGCTAGCGCTGTCCGGCCAGGCCGGCGACGTCAGTGGCGTGGCCCGGGCAGGGTGCGGTCTGGGTATCGTCCATCGCCTGCAGGGCCGCTACCCGCAAGCCGTCAGCCAGCTCCAGCAGGCCCTGGATCTGTACCGCGCGCAGGGTGACAGCGCGGGCGCGGTTCGCCCGCTGGGCAACCTGGGCATCGTGGCCGTGCGGCAGGGCCGCTACCCGCAGGCTGCCGATCACCTGCAGCAGGCCGTGGACCTTGCCCGCCAGGCAGGCGACCTCGACCAGATGGCCGACATGCTCAGCGAGCTCGGCGCGGTGGCGCTGCACCAAGGCCAGCTGCGCAGGGCCGCTAGCCTGCAACGGCGGGCTCGGAGCGTGTTCCGCAAGACCGGCAACTGGACCGGTGAGGTCCACGCACTCAACGGCCTGGGCGAGGCCCTCCTCGCCACGGGGCGGCCCGGCGATGCCCGCGCCGAATATGCCGCTGCCCTCGGCCTGGCGTCCCGGATCGGTCTGAGAAACCAGCAGGCTCGTGCTCACGGCGGCCTCGGCCGTGCCTGCTATGCCCTCGGGGAGCCCGGCAAGGCACGCCGCCACTGGCAGAAGGCGCTGGACATCTTCGCTGACCTCGGCGTTCCCGTCACTCACGTTCCCCGGCACCTGCTGACGCAGCGGCCAAACCAGAACATTGCCGGTGAATTTGCCTGGTCTGGTGCTGACGCACGACGTTAGTTTCAGCGGGAGCTGCCGGGTCGCGCAGTCCTCCCGATAGGAGCCGGAATGCAGAGACGCACGCTACTGAAAGCGGCGGCTGTGCTGCCGCTGTTTTCCCGTTTCACCGCCCTCGCGCCTCGTGACGCTGGGCAGGCGGCCCGAACTGTCCGGCCCGGCGAGCCGGGCTGGCCCAGCCCGGCGGAGTGGGCGGCGCTTCGCGAGAGCGTGGGCGGGCGGCTGGTGCAGGTGCAGTCGGCCTTCACGGTGTGCGAGCCGGACGCCGCCAGCACCGCGTGCGGCAACCTGTTCCAGAACCTGATGGATCCCTTCTACATCGATCAAAGCGTCAACCTGACCCAGACCCTCGGCTGGATCGATGCGTTCACCTCCGAGCCCAGCGCGTACGCGGTGCTGGCCGCCAGCAGCGCCGATGTCTCGGCCGCGGTGAACTTCGCCCGCGAGCACAATGTCCGCCTGGTCGTGAAGTCGGGCGGTCACAGCTATCTGGGGACTTCGAACGCGCCGGATTCGCTGCTGATCTGGACCAGGCCCAACATGCAGGCCGTCGAGTTCAGCGACGGTTTCGTGCCCCAGGGCGGCGCGGGTCTGGTCGAGCCCGAGCCGGCCGTCAGCGTGGGCGCGGGCGCGATCTGGATTGACGCCTACAACGCCGTCACCACCGTCGCGGGCCGCTATGTGCAGGGCGGGGGCTGCACGACCGTCGGTGTCTCCGGCCTGACGCAGGGCGGCGGCTTCGGCAGCTGGTCGAAGACGTTCGGCACCGCGGCGGCGAACCTGCTGGAGGCCGAGGTCGTCACCGCGGACGGGACCGTGCGGGTCGTCAACGCCTTCCAGGATCCGGACCTGTTCTGGGCGCTCAAGGGCGGCGGGGGCGGGACCTTCGGTGTCGTCACCCGGTTCACGCTGCGCACCCATCCGCTGCCGGACTATCTCGGCCTGGTGTCCGCTGTGATCACCGCCGCGTCGGACGCCGCCTACCGGGCGCTGGTCGGGCAGATGATCTCGTTCTACCGCGAGAGCCTGTTCAACCCGCACTGGGGAGAGCAGATCGATTTCGGAACCGGGAACGGGAACCAGATCACCATCTTCATGCTGTTCCAGGGGCTCACCCAGGCCCAGGCCGAGCAGACCTGGGCCCCGCTCTTCGACTGGGTCACGGCCCGGCCTGCCGACTACACGCTCACCGGAGCGGAAGCGGGAAGCCAGCCGGGGTTCCTGGCGGTCCCGGGACAGGATTTCTGGAACGTGGCGTGGTACGAGCAATTCCTGCCTGAATTGATCCCCGCATTGGTCGTGCCCGACCCTCTTCCGGGCGCACCGGAGGACTACTACCACTGGTCGATCAATACCGGCGAGGTGGGCTGGTTCCTGAACACCTTCCAGTCGACCTGGCTGTCCCAGGAGCTTCTCGAACCGGAAAATCAGCCGGCCCTGGTCGATGCGCTCGTGAATGCCAGCCAGTTCTGGTCGGTGCAGCTCGCCTGCAACAAGGGCCTAGCCGGGGGCGCAGCGGACGCCATTCGCCGGACGGCGGGCACCTCGATGAACCCGGCGGTCCTCGACTCCTTCGCACTGGCGATCGCCACGTCCAAGCAGCAATCGGTTTATCCCGGCATCACCGGCCACGAGCCGGATCTCACGCAGGGACGGCAGCAGGCGGAGCTCGTCACCGCGGCCATGGCGCCGCTCAGGGCCTTCCGCGAGCGGCCCGCTTCCTACTTCAACGAAACCGATTACTTCGAAGCCGACTGGCAGACAGCATTCTGGGGCGACAACTACGCCCGCCTCCTGCAGGTGAAGGAACGTTACGATCCAGATGGCCTGTTCTTCGTCCACCACGGCGTCGGCACCGGCACCTGAAGCGCCGGCGGGTGGACTTGGCGCTGAACCCAGCGGGCCGCGTCGCCGACCGTGGTCACGGACTCGGCCGCGGCGGCCGCTGGGCGGCTCACCATGACCACCGGGATGCCCAGGTCCCTGGCAGCATCCAGTTTGCCCTCGGTCAGCGGTCCGCCGCTGTTCTTGGTCACCAGGACGTCGATCCCGTGGTCGCGCATCAGCGCGCGCTCGGCCTCTCGCTCGTATGGCCCGCGGGCCAGCAGCACGTCGGATCGCGCGGGCAGCGTGCAGCCCGGCGGGTCGACGCAGCGGATCAGGAACCACAGGTCCAGCCCGGCGAACGCGGCAAGGCCCTGGCGGCCGGTGGTCAGGAAGACCCGGCTGCCCAGTTTCGGCAGCAGCGCCGCGGCCTCGGCGAGCGAGGCGGCCGCGTGCCAGTCGTCGCCGTCCCGCGGAGACCAGCCAGGACGGGCCAGCCGCAGCAGCGGCAGGCCTGCCTGCGCACACGCGTCGACCGCGTGCGCGCTGATCGTCTCGGCGAACGGGTGCGTGGCGTCGACGACCGCACCGATGCCCTCGGCCCGGGCGTAAGCAGCCAGGCCATCCGCGCCGCCGAAGCCGCCCACCCGGACCTCGCCGGTTGGCAGGGCGGGATTGCTGACCCGGCCGGCCAGCGAGCTGATGACCCGCAATCCCGCGTCGCGGGCTAGCTCGTCAGCCAGCGCCCTGGCCTCGGAGGTCCCGCCGAGCACGAGCACCGTCGACGGCATTACCGGCCGATGTCCTCGTTCCAGATGTCTGGCTGAGCGTCGATGAACTCGCGCATCAGGGCCGCGCACTCCCCGGAATCGAGGTTGACGACTTCGACGCCGTGCGCCCGGAGATGGTCCTCGGCGCCCATGAACGTGCGGTTCTCGCCGAGCACGACCCGCGGGATCCCGTAAAGCAGGATCGTGCCCGAGCACATCGGGCAGGGCGACAGCGTGGTGTACATCGTCGCCCTGGCGTACGTCGATGCTGGCAGGCGGCCGGCATTCTCCATGCAGTCGGTCTCGCCGTGCCGGATCACGCTGCCCATCTGGACCCGACGGTTGCGCCCGGTCGCTACGATCTCGCCGTCCACGACCAGCGCCGCCCCGATGGGAACGCCGCCCTCGGCCAGCCCGGTCCGTGCTTCCTCGATCGCCGCGCCCAGGAACCGGCGGTCTGCGTCTTGCTCAGCCACCGTGACATGTTAAGCCGCTGATCGCGTTCATCGGCTCGGCACCCGTTGCCGGGCTCAGTATTCGACCCGCTTGTAGTAGCGCCGGGTGGTCAGCGGGTGGCCGGTGATCTCCTCGAGATGGGCGTCCACCCGCTCGAGCACGGTCGCCAGCACGACCGGGGAGATCAGCGCGCGCACCTCCGCGCTGATGCCGGGCAGCTCGTAGTCGGCGGAGTCGAGCACGGTCAGCACACCGCCGTAGCGCGGCACGAACGCTTCGACTCGCTCGGCCAGCGGCCTGGCGGCGTCCTCTCCCTTGAGCAGCAAGACGCTGACGCCGTCATCGACGAGTTCCAGCGTGCCGTGGAAGAAGTCGGCGGCGTGCACCGGGCGGGTGCGGATCCACTGCATCTCTTCCAGGATGCACATGCCGTAATAGAAGGCCTCTGGCCACGCCGATCCGGCGCCCGTGACGATGTGGTACGGGCGGGCCGCGATCGCTTCCGCGACCTGCACGGCGCGCTCTTCCGCGGCCCGCTTGGCCCCGACCAGCAGCTGCGGCAGCTGCCGGAGCTGATCGATCGTCGCGTCGTAGCCGTCGAACTCACCGAGCTGCCGCATGATCGCCAGGGCAATGATGAGCGACTGGAGATAGAAGGATTCGCTCGAGGTGTCGTCGGCCGCCTCGTTGCTGAAGTTGTAATCGGCCTTGCGGGCCAGCGGGGAGTCCTGCCTCCCGGTAAGCGTGATCACCGTCGCCCCGGCCTGCTTGGCGTACTCCAGCACCGCAAGGCTCTCGGCGGTGCTACCGGACAGCGAGGGGATCACCACCATGGATTGCGGCCCCAGGTGCGCCGAGCCCGTCTGGACGATCTGCGCTGCCCAGTCGGTGAACGCGCCAAACCGTGACCGAGCCTGCAGCAGCGTTACCGCCGGGTACATGAGGATGCCGGCCCCGCCGGAGCCGAGGAAGAAGACGTTGCGCGCACCGGCCGCCAGGCGCGCCGTCACGGCCTCGGACAGTCCGCCAGCAAGACCTACCGCGCCAGACTGGATGCGCAGAAAGCGGGCCTCGTCAAAGTTGAGCATCAGTAAGTCCGTTCCCCAGGCCAGCTGACGCCGGATCGAAGCCATAGCCAAATGCGCCGTAATGGCTGACGGCCTGAGCCGCCAGAGCAGTTCCCGCCTTCAGCGCGTCCAGCGCGGCGTGGTTGCGCAGCAGGCCACTCAGCACGCCCCCGATCAGGGCGTCGCCTGCGCCGAGGCTGTCGGTCAGGGAGGTGGCCTGCGACGCGACGGCGACGTGGACGCCGTCGATCACCAGTCGCGCGCCGCGGGAACCTTCCGATACGAGCACCGCGGCCGGCCCCCGGGCCGCCGCCTGGTCCGCGAGCGCGATCGCTGCCTCCGGCGTCAGGTGACCCCCGGAAAAGCATGCACACCAGACGTGGCCGATCAGCTCGTCCACGTAGCTCCATGGCCGGCTGCCGAAGTCGAACGACACCTTCGTCGCTGCTGCGATATCGCCAAGCTGCGCCTCGAAGCCGGAATTGTCGCCGGTGTGAAGGGCGTCGAAGCCGGCGACGTAGGCAAGGTCGTCGGCTGACAGGGCGAACATCGACACGCCAAGATCCGCGTCGAGAAACTCCCGGTCTCCGTCTACCACCTGAACCCCGCACCAGGCGGTGCTCCCTGGCAGCACGCGCAGCCTGTCGGTGTCTACCGCCTCGGCGGTGAGGGCGGCGATCAGCCGGCGGCCCGCTTCGTCGTCGCCGACGGCGCCAAGGTAAGCCGACGTCAGGCCGGACCGGCGTGCCGCGACGGACACGTTGAGAGCGTTCCCACCCGGATACGCCTTG
>Ga0210395_10002972_pt1 | contig 13068 bp, 15 predicted proteins | sample IncBWH4OmetaG_FD_150861 | JGI IMG/M metagenome (GOLD analysis project Ga0210395, IMG submission 150861) | Forest soil microbial communities from Barre Woods Harvard Forest LTER site, Petersham, Massachusetts, United States - Inc-BW-H-4-O ... | reverse complement strand
CCGCCAACCCCTGCCGTAGTGAAGACTTTTCAACCCAAACCGTTGATGTTCAACGGGCCGAAAACAAAAAATGGCCCCAATCCGCGAAGTCGGGCTAACCGGGCTCGGCCGAGCCTCGAACATGATTTTCGGATGGCGGCTCAGACCGGCCCAATCAAGCGCGTTTCCGCCACAGACCAGCAAGTCGGGCTTCAGTTTCTTCGCGAGATGGACGACTGCCCGGTGCGCGGTGCTTGCTGGCGCCTCGGGATCGTAATGGCAGTCGGAGAAGACGAGCGCGCAGCCATCCCGCAGGCTCACGTCGATCCGATCCGTCATCGTAGCCGTGCTTTCGGCGACGGCAGCTCCCGCTTCGGGTTTGCGCCGGCTCATCGGCCTGCTCCCGAAGCGCGGAGGCATGCCCGCTCGGCGCCGGCTCGCGTGTCGCTGCCGAAATCCCTGGTGGTGGTCTCATAGACGCCGAAGTGATCGCCGAGTTGGACGATCTCCATGCCGTCGCCTGCCGAGCTTTCACGCTCGGTCGTCCTTGCTTGTGATGACACTTGCCTGCTCCATGCCCGACTGATCGGGTCTTTGTTTCTTAGCCCTGACGTGATCTCCGGCTGCGCTCGGCAATGCCGGTGGTGCGATCGTCTTCAGGGCTTTGGGTTACGGTTGAGCGAAATTGCCAAACCCTTGGGGTCATCTTAGGCGGCTACGCGATTTCGGTGCACGGCCATCGCTTGCCAGATTTCAGCGTCTTCCGGCGAAACCTCACTGAGCACCTCGGTAACGCCGCGCCGAATAAGATCGGCCATCGTCGTCCCGTTCTTGGTCGCCGCGAGTTTAAGTGCCTTCCTTTCCGGGTCTGTTACCGGAAAGGTGAACATGCGCGTCTTGTTATCCATCGATCGTCCCTTCAGTCTGTGCGGAGGGTCGGTCGCTTGACCCCTCCATAACTTCATAATTATGTGCTCAGAGCCTGGGACCTCGCAACTCGCACAGCAGCGCTGCGCTCACCCGCCAAGCCCTTGTTATTGCTGGAGAGGTCCCAGCCGCGACCCCGCTGCGACCCCGCTGCGCTAGGGATTTCAATGGGTTAGATGGGTATGAGGTGGTCAGACGCGAACGGCTCGGAAAGTCACCGGCGCCGGCTTGCGCGGTGCCCGGCTCCGGCGCCGGCTTGCATATCGCAAGTCACTGATCTGACGGGCGTGTCGCACCCGGAGACCCGCTCGGGGCTGGGCTGTGGAAGGGCGGCGAAACCCCAGGGTAAACCCCACAAGAAGTAGGGCTATTCGGCGCTTCCCTCGGCGCCGGCGGCGACGGCCAGCCGGCTAAGCCTCTGATTTCCCTACGACGCACATAGAGGAAGGGGCAAGAGCGCGGCCCGCCACACACGCCTTCTGATCCCGCGCCCGCGCGAGCGCACGTGCCTCAGCCGCCACGGCCCTCGCGATCCGCAATACCGTCCCGGCGCCGACGTGCATCTCTTTGGCGATGGCCGTCATGCCCTTGCCGGCCGCCAGCGCGTCACGTATGGCACGCTCGCGAGCCGGCGCGAGCTTCGGCCGCCCGATCGCGTTCCCAGACTTGGTGCCCTTCTCCCGCGCCCTGGCTAGGCCACTGCGCACCCGCTCCACGATCATGTCGCGTTCGAACTCGGCGAAGACGCCAAGCATCTGGAACATTGCCTTGCCGGCGGGTGTGGTCGTATCGAGCCCTTGTTGGTGCAGATACAGGTCAACGCCCTTGGCGTGCAGTTCGCCGAGGAAGCTCACGAGGTCTTGCAGGCTGCGGCCGAGCCGGTCCACAGACCAAGCCGCGACCAAATCGAACTCGCGCCGCGCGATCCCCTTGCACAGCCGGTCCAAGCCCGGCCGCTTATCCCGCCCCTTCGTGCCGCTGATCCCTTCATCGGCGAAACTGGCGACAATCTGCCATCCGTACCTCGCGGCGACCGCTTCAAGCTCCCCGCGTTGGTTCTCGACGGTCTGCTCGGCTGTGCTGACGCGCAAGTAAAGCGCCACCCGCCGCCTCATCGTGCTCACTCCGGGCGCCGATGCCGCCGGCTTCCCGCAGTCGTGGTAGGCGATGGCCTTCGCTACGGCCTGGCTGATCGCGCTGCGGTCTGCTCTTGTCGTCATCGTGCTGTCCTTCCTCGATCAGATGGCGGGGAGATAGGGCGCGCCCGTTCCGAAAACAAGTGGTTTCCGAATGGATTTCTGATCGTCCGCGAAGCCAAGCAATCCGCGGCCTCGGCCGGCCCGACTGAGCAGGGGTTTTCGGAATAGTAGGAGTGGCCGCCGCGGCGTCGCACCGTCGCGTCAGCGGATCGCAGTTCTGCGGCGTCACGCCATCACGGCTATCGGCATCGCTCGCGCGGCGCCGTCGTCATCACGGTAGCGCGACAGCGCGGATCGCAGGCCGCGGTTACGGAGCGCGCAGCGACGATGATGACTGTGGCGCTAACGCTTGATGATCCGACGATGGGAATGCTTAAACCACCCCCACCCGGACTATGTTTCTCCCATCGGTTGGGTCCTCTGGCAGGCGGCGACGGGGCCCCTACGGGCGCGGGCAGGGGTTTTGTAGAAGAGACCCCCGGCGGCCTTCGCGCATGGCGGGAGCACCGGACCTCAGCACAATCGTAAATTATACAAAACTGGGCTGGGAGAGCGCCGCACGCTGGCGGGGAGGCATGGCGTGGTGTGCACGCTTGGCGGGTAGTTAGGGTGATCGGCTGGGCAGCGCTCGCGCGTGTTGGGTCTCTTGGCTGCGCTGCCCCAGCAGCAGACCCGACAGCAGCTCGCAACCAGCCACCATCCCCGGCCCAACCACCCAGGGCAGCAGCAACACCGCGAGCGGAACAGCCAACCATCCCCGCCCACCGCCTTAGCCTACCGAGTTAGTCAAGTCACCCTGAGAACTACCCTTACCGAGCAACCTTCTTGGTGGGTGCAGTGTGCGCGAGCGGCCCCGTCGCAAGCAACCCGAGCCACCGATGCCTCGGCCGCGGCACAGCCGCCTCTAACATAGATTTTAGGTACTTTCACCGCCCAGGTGCTCAAAATACCGATGTTCTGTGTGGTTTTCAGGTGTGTATGGGTTGACATATGGTATTTAGCACCTGAGGAGAGGTGTTTTAAGTTATTTCAGTGTCTTATAAAGGCCATCAACCGAACCGCTTTCGGCGAAGGCGCGCAATCGGGCCTCGCTGTCGCGCCGTCCCGCCTCCGCCTTCTCGTACTTCTCCGCGCGCTCGCCCAACGATCGCGCGGCGACCGCCAGCGCCTGGATGACGGTGTCGATCTCGACAATGCCCGAGCAGGGTGCCGCCGGCGCCCCGTCGCGGCTCAGCTCTTGGGCCGCCCGCGACAAAGCCCTCATCGACCTGATCAGCCGGCCCGCCGCCGCCAGCGCCAGACCACCGCCCAAAAGCCGCACCCCGGCTCCCAGTAGAACAAGTTCCGTAGGCGAAGACAGCTGATGCCAGCTTCGTCCCAATTGCATCAGGATCGCCGGCGTAAGTGCCAAAGTCGGTAAAATCGGCGCGGCGATCATGACGACCAGCAACGCCCGCAGCGAAAGACATGATTTGATCGGACGCAGCATTGCCGGACCGCCTTCCGTTCGGCAGCAAATGACCAATACGTTGATTTTGTATTAGCAAAGCTTCCTCAATTGGACAGCCCGTGCGCCGGCCCCCGGTTCCCGCCGTCGATCTCGGTGCGGGCTCGACAAAGCTCGAACTTGCCGGATGCCGACCCGCCGGCTGTTGGTGTCGGCACCGGATACCGGATACCGGAGACCTGGCCTGCGCCGGTCGATAGGCGCGTTCTTCTTTTATGAGGGGTTGGGGATGGCGGTGTTAGACCCGACAACGCGGCCAGCTTCTGTTGACTTCATCAACTGATTCATTGACTATCGCATCTTCTTCGCTGGGAGCATCGAGCGACGGATAGTTCGGATACGGCGTTCGATCGGCGCATTACCGCACTGCGCCGGTTCAACCGCCTCTACACCCAGAGGATCGGCGTGCTCCAAAACGGGCTGCTGAGCAGCCCGTTTTCGCTGACCGAGCCTCGGGTGCTGTACGAAATCGCCCTCGGCGAGCAGCAAACGGCGGCGCGGCTCGGCCAGCGCCTGGGCTTGGATCGCGGCTATTTGAGCCGCATCTTGCGCAATTTCGAGGGGCGCGGACTGATCCGACGCACACCGTCGGCTAACGACCGACGCCTAAGTCTGCTGGCGTTGACGCCGCAGGGGCAATCGGTCTTTGCCGACCTCGACGCGCGTTCGCAGGCGGAGACCGGCACCCTGTTGCGCACCTTGCCGGAAGAAGCGCAGAGCCGCCTGGTCGCCGCCGCGGGCACGATCGAGCGGGTGCTCGGCGGCGCCCGAGACGACGCCCGCGCCGGCTATTTGCTGCGCCCGCATCGGCCGGGCGACATGGGCTGGATCATCTCGCGGCACGGCGCGCTCTATGCGCGGGAATACGGCTGGGACATTGAGTTCGAAGCGCTCGTCGCCGAGGTCGCGGCGAAATTCCTGCGCAGCTTCGACCGGCGGCGGGAATGTTGCTGGATCGCCGAGAAAGACGGCGGCAACGTCGGCTCGGTGATGCTGGTCGAAGATACGCAGACGACCGCGAAGCTGCGCCTGCTGCTGGTCGAGCCCGACGCGCGGGGCCTCGGGATCGGCGCCCGGCTGGTGCGGGAGTGTTTGCGCTTCGCGCGCGAGGCGCGCTACGAAAAGGTGACGTTGTGGACCAATAGCGTGCTGGTCGCGGCCCGGCGTCTCTACGAAGGCGCCGGCTTTCGCATGATCGACGCCCAGCCTCACCACAGCTTTGGCCATGATCTGGTCGGCGAGATCTGGGAGTTGGCGTTGTAACCGGGAACCCGGCCTATGGCCGGAGCGCCGCCGTCTGCTGGATCACCTCGGTCGAGCCCTCCCAGATCATCCGCAACGCGACAAAGGTGACGATGCCGAGCCCGACCCATGAGATCCAGAAATAGCGCTCGAGCAGGCGCGCGACATAGGTCGAGGCGACGCCCATCAGCGCCACCGACAAGACGAGGCCAAAGGCCAACACCCAGAAATGGTGGCGCGCGGTCCCCGCCACCGCCAGCACATTGTCGAGCGACATCGACAAATCCGCCAGGACGATGCGCGTCAGCGCCTGCCGCGGTGTCTTGCCTGCAACCACGCGCTCGTTTCCCGCAATTGCCGCTTTCGCCTGCCGGGCGCCGCGCCTCGCGCGCAGCTCGCGGTAGGTTTTCCACGACACCCACAGCAGCAGCACGCCGCCAGCCAGCGTCAGCCCGATAATCGCGAGCAATTGCGCGGCGAAATAGGCGAATATGATGCGCAGCCCGGTCGCGACGACGATGCCGAGCATAATCACCCGCCGCCGCTGCTCGGCGGGCAATCCCGAGGCGGTCATGCCGACGACGATCGCATTGTCCCCCGCGAGCACCACGTCGATGATGACGACGGAGAGCAGCGCGCTGAGTTGATTGACGTCGATCAGCACCCCCGCCAGATGGGCATTGGCGGCTGCCCCGTCGAGACCGCTTGATGCCCGGACAACGTCGTTCGCGTCCGGCCGCGCGCCTCTCCGCGTTCTACGCCGCGGCGTTCCTGGTGACTGGCGTGCAATTGCCGTTCTGGCCGGTTTGGCTCGCTTCGCGCGGGTTCGACGCCAAGGAAATCGGCACGCTCTTTGCTGCGGCTATCTGGGCCAAGGTGATTGCGACGCCGGCGATCGGCGCGCTTGCCGACCGCTATGGCCGGCGCCGGGTCATGACCGTGCTCGCGATGATCGCTGTCGCCGCCTACACGGCGCTGTGGCGCTCAGCCGGGTTCTGGGCGATCTTGTCGCTGAACCTCCTCGCATTGACCGTGCAGTCGGCGCTGATGCCGCTCGGCGACACCGTGACCCTGGCCGCTTCCCGCGCCGAGGGTCTGGATTACGGGCGGATCCGAGTGTGGGGTTCGGTGAGCTTCGTCTTCGCCTCGCTTGGGGCCGGCGTCGTCATCGCCCATACCTCGGGCGGCTGGATTTTGCCGCTCGTTCTCGTTGCCTCGGCATTGCTCCTGACCGCGTGCCGGAAAATTCCGCCGTCCGAACCCGCGCCCGGCGGCGCCGGGTTTCGCGGCGCCGGATTGCGGCTCGTCGCCGGCCATTCGCGATTTTGGATTTTCGTCGCCAGCGCCGCGGCCCTGCAGGCGAGCCATCAGGTCTATTACGGTTTCGCTACCCTTTATTGGCGCTCGCTCGGCTTTTCCGAGACCACGATCGGCTGGCTTTGGGCGGAAGGCGTCGTTGCCGAAGTTTTGCTGTTCTGGCAGGGCCGCCGCTTGCTCGGGCGGTTCGGCCCGGTCGGCTTGATGGCCTTGGGCGGCGTCGCCGGGATCATTCGCTGGAGCATCGCGGGGGTTGTCGTCTCGCTTCCCTCGACCGCGGCACTGCAGCTTCTGCACGCGCTGACCTTTGGCGCGACCTATCTCGGGGCGATGCATTTTCTGTCGCGCAGCGTGCCGCCTGCGGCGGCGGCGAGCGCGCAGACGCTATTTGCCGCCGCCTCCTCCGGGTTTGGCGGCGGGCTCGTAATGGCCGCGGCAGGCGCGCTTTACGCCGCTTATGGCGGGCGCGCCTATCTAGCGATGGCGCTGCTGTCCGCCGCCGGCCTCGTCGGTACGCTGTGTCTGCGTCCCGCCCGCACGCGATAGCGCCGCCGCGGCGAAGCGTGTTATCTGGTGCAGCGCGGATGGGTTTCGGCCGCGCTCGCCGCCTGGGCCACGGCATAGTCGTGCAGTCCCTTGGCGTCGAGGCTGTTGGCCATGTTGAGCATGCGGGCTGCCTGCTGGCACACGACGGCCGTCGGCATGACCCCCTGCTTCAATGCGATCTCATTGGCAAGACTGGTGTTCCAGGTATCAAATCGCCCTTGCGCGTCGCGATAGCCCGCGCGCCGGAAGTGATTGATCATGATCCGTTGATAACGGATGATCGCATCTTTGTTGCGCGCCCGAAACAGCCCGTACACCTCGTCCCGGCAAGCTGAGCTGACCACCATCAGGTTCGTCTGAAACACGATTGCCTGCTCGGCCTCCTGATCCGTCGCCGAATAGCAACTCCCGTCGGCGGCAGACGCAGCCTGCAGCGAGGCAGCGAGACAGACGGCCGCCGCCATAAAAACCTTCCTCATCGCATTCCCCCAAATATCCAACTGCGACATCGGCAGCATACGCAGTCGCTAAGCAGTTTCAAGAGGAACCCTCTTCGCGGCAAAGCCGCGGGACAGCGCGCCAACAAAAAGTCATAATTGTTTGGCGCGGACGAAGGCTATAATCCAACCCTAAATTGATCCGCCGGCTGCTGCTGGACTAACCGGCCGCCGAGTTTAAATTTCGCGAAGAAATGATGTTGCTCGGTTGAGGTTACCCACCATGTCGCAAACAGCCGAGAGAGGCGGCCGATGATCGCATTGTTCACCGATTTTGGCCTCGCGGGCCCCTATACCGGCCAGGTCAAGGCGGTTCTGGCGCAGCAAGCGCCGGGAGTGCCGGTTGTCGATCTGTTCGCCGATCTGCCGGCCGCACAACCGAAGCCCGCGGCTTATCTGCTCGCCGCCTACGGGCCATGGTTTCCGCCGGGGACGGCGTTGCTTGCGGTGGTAGATCCCGGTGTCGGCGGCGAGCGCCGCGCCGTTGTCGTCGAGGCCGACGGCCGCTTTTACGTCGGTCCCGATAACGGCCTTTTCGAACTCGTGTTGCGTCGCGCCGAGAGTGCCCGCTGCTGGGAAATCGTGTGGCGGCCCGAATCGCTGTCGGCGAGCTTTCACGGGCGCGACCTGTTCGCCCCGGTCGCGGCTTGGCTCGCCATCGGCGGCCCGGACGCGGCCATGCTGCGCGAGGCCGAGATCAGCCGCGTTGCCGATTGGCCGGACGATTTGGCCGAGATCGTCTATATCGACCATTATGGCAATGCGTTGACCGGGCTGCGTGCGGCGGTCTTGCCCGCCGGTGCGCGGCTCGAGGCCGGCGGCCGGCTGTTGCGGCGTGCCCGCACCTTCGCCGATGTTCCGCCGGGTTCGGCCTTGTGGTACGAAAACGCGAACGGTCTTGCCGAGATCGCGGTCAATGCCGGGCGTGCCGACGCTGCGCTCGGCCTCGCCATCGGCTCGCCGGTCTCGGTTGTCCGGTAGCCCGGCGGGGCGCTCAGGTGGAAGTGGGCGGCGTCGCGACCTCCGCCCCCGCCAGCAGCCTGTGTTGGCGCCGGCGCTGCATCCGGTGGAACAATCCGACGCCGGCCGCGATCGCGACAAAGACGCCGAGCATCGCCAGGCTGAACGTGCGGGCCATGTCCCCAAGCACCGCGCGAAAGGCGTGGCCGAGAAAATAGCCGACGGCGATAAAGCTCGCCGCCCAGAATGCCGCGGCCAGAAAATTCAGAATCAGAAACCGCCTCCCGCGGATGGCGCTCATCCCCATGGCAAAAGACGAGAAATTGCGGACTCCGTAAATGAAACGAAACGACAGGATGAAACCGGTGTCGTAGCGCTCGAGCCAGCGTAGTGCCGCATCGACCCCGTAACGCCAGCGCGGGAAACGGTTGAGCAATTTCAGCCCGAAATGGCGGCCGACCCAAAACCAGCTTTGGTCGCCGACGAAGCTGCCGAGCCCGGTCGCCGCCAACAAGAATATCGGGTTGAGCAACCCCTGCGCCGCGGCGAAACCGGAAAAAATGACGACCGTCTCGCCTTCGAGAAAAGTCCAGACGAACGCGATAAGGTAAAACCAAGCGCCGTGGTCCGCGATCAGCCGATCGAATTCCATTCCTCAACCGGTTCCTGCTTGTGCGGGCGGCGCGGCTCCTGCGGCGCTAGCATGCTAGATTTTTCGCCGGTCCAGGTCGAGCGGGAATTGCTGCGCCGAGATCCAGACAGTCCTTGGCCGGCAAACCGATCGCCGCCCGTCTCGTTCCCAAAGCGCTGCCCGGCACGCCAAAATGACGACAATGGCGACGGACTGTTAAGATCGCATGTCACCGGGACATTCAGTCGGAGGGATGATGGCGGGACTGTATTTCGAGGAATTCACCGAAGGCCAGGTGTTCGAGCATGCGACGAGCCGGACCGTCACCGAGATGGACAACGTGCTGTTCAGCACTTTGACGATGAACCCGCAGCCGCTTCACCTCGATGCGGAATTCGCCAAAAAGACCGAGTTCGGCCAGCGGCTGGTTAACAGCCTCTTCACCCTCGGCCTTGTCATCGGCCTCAGCGTCGGCGAGACGACGCTCGGAACGACGATTGCCAATCTCGGCATGAGCGATGTCCGCTTCCCCAGGCCGGTGTTTCACGGCGACACGCTGCGGGCGCGCACGATCGTGCGCTCGAAGCGCAAAAGCCAGTCGCGGCCCGACGCCGGCATCGTCGAGTTCGAGCACCAAGGTATCAACCAGCGCGGCGAGACGGTCGCGACGTGCCGCCGCGCCGGGCTGATGATGTGCCGTCCCGCCCCGACCGCGGAGGGTTGAATGCGCTCATTCTTGTTCGTCCCGGCCGACAGCGAGCGCAAGCTCGCCCGCGGACCGCATTCGGGTGCCGACGCACTGATCCTCGATCTCGAGGATTCGGTGGTGCCGGCGAATCGCCCGACCGCGCGAACCCTGGCGCGCGGGTTTCTCGATTCGACCGCCTCCGCCGGCTTTCAGCGCTGGGTGCGCGTCAACCCGCTCACGACAGGTGCGGCGCTCGACGATATCGCCGCGATCATGCCGGGCCGGCCGGACGGCATCCTGCTGCCTAAATGCGTGCCCGGCGATCTGCGCACGCTCGACCATTACCTGTCGGCCTTCGAGGCCGCGGCCACACTGCCGCTCGGCGCAACGCGGGTGATCGCGATCGCGACCGAGACGCCGGCGGCGATGTTCGCGATGGGCGGCTATGCCGGCGTGTCGCCGCGGCTGTCCGGCATTACCTGGGGGGCCGAGGATCTGGCGGCCTGCGTCGGCGGCAACAACCGCCGCGCCGACGGAACCTATGACGATGTCTATCGCCTCGCTCGCTCGCTGTGTGTGCTTGCCGCCGCCGCCGCGGGGGTCGAGGCGATCGACACGATCTTTACCGATTTTCGCGACGAGGCCGGCCTCGCGCACGAGTGCGCCGCGGCCAAGCGCTCGGGCTTTGCCGCCAAGATGGCGATCCATCCGGCGCAAATCGCGGTCATCAACCACGCCTTCACCGCCGGCGAGGAAGAACTCGCCTGGGCGCACAAGGTCGTGGCCGTGTTCGCGGCAAATCCCGACGCCGGCACGATCGCGCTCGACGGCAAGATGATCGACCGCCCGCATTTGACCTTGGCGCGGCGGCTGCTCGGGCTCAGCCCGTCCAAGGTTTCGCCCTTGTAACGCACTGCAGCGATTAGCTATCCGCGGAGCAACCGCGGCCGGCGGCGTCTCACGCGCGGTCGAGCGCCCGGCCGAGATCGGCGATCAGATCGGCCTCGGCCTCGAGCCCGGCGGAGAGCCGCACCAGCTGGTCGCCGATGCCGAGCTCGGCGCGCGCCTCGGGCTTGAGCCGCGAATGCGTCGTCGTCGCCGGGTGTGTGACGAGGCTCTTCGAATCGCCGAGATTGTTCGAGATGTCGACCAGCCGCAGCGCATCCAAAAAGCGGAAGCAGGCTGCCTTGTCGCCCAACACGTCGAACGAGACGAGACTGCCGCCCGCCGTCATCTGCCGCTGCGCCAATTCGTATTGCGGATGGCTCGGCAGCCCCGGATAGAGTACGCGCTCGACCTTTGGATGGGCTTCGAGAAAAGCGGCGATCGCGGCGGCGGTGCGGGATTGCCGTTCGACCCGCAATTCGAGGGTCTCCAGCCCCTTCAGCAGCAGCCAGGCGTTGAACGGGCTCAGTGACGGCCCGGTGTGCCGATAAAACAATCCGAGATCGTCCTTGATGAATTTCTCCGACGCCAAAATCGCGCCGCCGAGCGAACGCCCCTGCCCGTCGATGTGCTTGGTCGCCGAATAGACGACGACATCGGCGCCGAGCGCCAACGGCTTTTGCAACAACGGCGTCGCGAAAACATTGTCGACGATAAGGAGCCCGCCGGCGCGGTGCGTCAGCCGCGCGACCGCGGCGAGATCGACAATCTCCATCGCCGGGTTGGACGGGCTTTCGCAAAACGCCGCCGCCGCACCGCCGGCGAGCGCCGTTTCCCAGGCATCGAGGTCGCGGCCGTCGACCAGCACGGTCTCGATGCCCCAGCGCGGCAATAGTTCGGACACGATGTAATTGCACGAGCCGAACAGCGCGCGGCTCGACACCACCCGCTGGCCGGCGCGCAGCCGGCACAACAATGCCGCGAACACCGCCGACATGCCGCTCGCCGTGGCGCGGCACGCCTCGGCGCCCTCGATCAGCCGCAGCCGCTCCTCGAACATCGCCACCGTCGGATTGCGGTAGCGCGAATAGACATAGCGCGACCCGTCCTGGGCAAAGGCGGCTTCGGCGGTGGTGGCATCGTCGTAGACAAAGCCCGAGGTCATGAACAACGCCTCGCAGGTCTCGTCATATGGGCTGCGGGTGGCGCCGCCGCGCACCAAGAGGGTGGCGGGCGAGACCGTGGCGGCGAGGTCGGCGGGCAGGACGGGCTTCGTCATCGGCGGCTTTCTCCAATCCCAGGGCCGCGCCGGTTCCGGGCAACAAAAAGCCCCGGTCCCGCGCGGGCCGAGGCTCCTTTCAGAACACCCGACCTTTTAGCGCTGTTTTTAACGTGGGGCGCAAGCTGGTCGGCTCAAATCACCACGATGTTTAGTTCTTAAACCGCCAAACTCGCGGTTGTCAAGCCTATACGGAGGCCGATTCAGTATGCTTGCCGCTCATTGGCTCGAAACTCATGGAGCGGCGGCGATTACAAGATCAGTCAGTGAGAAATCGTTTCCTTTGAATAAAATCGGTTCACCGAAGTGCTTCGCGAGGGCATAACTGAAGCAGTCGCCAAATTCAATCCGGCAGCGTGACCGGTGCCCTTGCCATACCGTTGGAACGCAGCAATGGCCAAAACGGCCTGCTCGCGGGTGAAAGGGATGATTTCGATCCGCAGCACAACCAAAAGCCGCTCGAGCTGTTCTCTTGCTTCGGGGCCCAATCGGGAAATCATTACAATAGCCGTTTCGAGATACGATGGCGCTCCGACCAACCGTCGGGGAGCAGCGGCTATTGCTTCGATGAAAGCCGGTGTCTCGGACCCGGCGAGCAGCAACGCGATGAGAGCAGAACTGTCGATCACCATCAGTCGAGGTGGCCGACATCATTGTAACCGATGATTTCGTCCGGGCTCCGGCAGTCGAGCACGGGCAGGCGCGCGATCTCATCTTGAATGGCGCAGATTCGAACGAGGAGGGCATTGGCGTCGGATTCGGCCGGCCGTTCGAGCGCGTCCATAACGCTTATCTCCGCCTCGTGCTCGCCGGGAGGGAGGCCCGCTACGCGGCCACTCAGCGAGCCGTCGGCGCCGATATTTATGCGGGCCTTCACAACAATCATCGATCATTTCACCTCGACCAGCTCGATGGCTTCGCGGCTCGGGCCTTCGATCATCAAGGCGCGGGTCGGCCCAAGCCGGTAGATCGGTTCGAGGAATTTGACCTCTTCGCCGTCGAGCTTGTCGGCCCAGGCGTCGAGATCGACGACCTTGAGCGCGATGTGGTCCTGCAATTGCCCGCGCGAGGGGGCGAGCGGCTGGTCGCCCTGGTTCGCGTACCACATCATCGACACGTCGCCGAATTCGACGCCGGCGCGCGGCGAGCGGAACATGCCGTCGCGGTTCAATGCCGGCCAGGTGCGATCGGTCCCTCGCATCGGCTGCCGTCCGGCCCGGTCACCGGCGCCGGCGTGTAGCCGGGCCGCATCGGCGCGTTCAGGTGCTTCTGGTACCACTCGAACGCCGCGATCGGGTCCTCCTGATAGAGATGGACGTGGTTGAAGCGCTCCTCGGGGTGGTTGCCGGCATATTCGACGAGCGCATTGTCGGGGCCGCGCATATAAGCAAACCCGCCGCCGCCCGCCGGC
>Ga0210395_10002969_pt1 | contig 13078 bp, 11 predicted proteins | sample IncBWH4OmetaG_FD_150861 | JGI IMG/M metagenome (GOLD analysis project Ga0210395, IMG submission 150861) | Forest soil microbial communities from Barre Woods Harvard Forest LTER site, Petersham, Massachusetts, United States - Inc-BW-H-4-O ... | reverse complement strand
CTTCTGATGCTTGAGGCCGTACACACGGACCTCGTTTCACCATCAGCCTGAAGCGCAGCACCCAAAATCTTCAGCTATCCACAAGCTGGTCGGCCGATTATCCCATCTTAGGTCCGGTTTGCGGCGGATACCGGGCTCGTGACGGACATCGCGCGGCGTCCGTCTCATGACAAACTGGGAGATGAGAGATTTTAGGAGTGGCTTATAAGGCCGGTCGTCGCGAGGGCGCGCGATATGCCAATGGTGCCGATTCGGTCTCAGTCCGGCAAGCGCCTAGCCGGGATCAACCGCAACAATAGCAACGGCTGTGCCGTCCATCACATCCTCCATTACTCAAAATAGGATACACAGACCTTGGGGGAAGGAGGTGGCGATGAATATCGTGAACATTAGCGATGCGCCCTACAAGCATCCGAGCCTCAAAGGGGACATGCTTTTTCGCCTTTGGAAGGCCGCGATAAAGGACGACGACACGTTGGCCGACGAGTTGATCCGCGGAACGTACGGTGTATTGCTGGCCTTCGATCGCGAACGCGCAGAGGACGTGATGGATCTCATTGTCCGGCGCGCTCCAACAGCGCGGGACAGCTTTACGGCTCTGCTTCAGGACATACAAACGTTTCGGAGCTAAGCGATCTTACTTTGGGCTGGCCGAATGCCGCCACTGCATCGGAATTTCGCACATCGCCGTTTACGGCACTTTACAGCGACCCGCCCTTAAGTCGGGGGCGTTTACGTAGCCGGTCGGTAGACTTTCGCAACATCAGCTACCTTCTTCATGGCTTCCACGGTCTGTGCGCCTGTCATTAGCGGAGTCGTCCGACTGCTTTTGATAGCGCCCCCTGCGGCGACCGCTAACGAAATCGCGGTCATACTTTCGTTGTTCGGTACATCCGCGACGAGAACGAAATCGAAATCGCCGAAACAATACCACGCGCCGACAAGCTTTCCTCCGACGGCTTCGCAGGCCTGGCGGCCAATGGTTTCGACACGATTCTGAGGATTCTTTACCTGAGCGGCCCAAGATTGAGATGTGTAGGTTCCCTGGTACATGTATAGCGGCATGTGAACCTCCCTTTTGAAAGGAAACGGGCAGCTGGTAGACTTTATCCTGACCAAAGGGCGCTTGCAGCCGGCGGAACTAGTCCCAGAGCCCGAGTCGCAGTCTTAAAATTACAGCGACTGAAGCTCTGACAATGATCTCGATCGAGATGGTCGGTTCGAGCGGGCATGTCTGGAGTGGGTCAAACGCTTCGGTTGAGTTTTGTTGGCATGTCGGCGTCATCCCGGCTTCGGACGTATGGTTGCGACGGAGCGAGCTGACGCTTCGGCCAACAGCAGCCATTGCTCGAAACTATAGGCTCGCCGCAAACGAGTCCCAGCGACCAGGAAGGCCCTTGAGTTCATGCGATCCGCGTTCGAAAATTTTAATCCGGCTCCAGCAACCAATTCGGTTATGACTCGCGACACAAGAATTTCACGAGAGCCGGGTTGAGCCGTGACTCTTGCGGCCGCGTGCACGGCGATGGCGCTGACGTCGCCGCCTCTCATTTCGATTTCGCCGGTATGAAGTCCAGCGCGAAGCGGTATCCCAATCTGCTTTGAAGCGGCCTCAAATGCTATAGCGCATCGAACGGCGCGGCCCGGTCCGTCGAACGTTGCAAGAATGCCATCGCCCGTGCTCTTAATCAGCGTTCCGCGATGCTTCTCAATCGTCTGTTTCGCAATCTGATCGTGGTTGTCCAATAGCCGCCGCCATGTCCGGTCACCTAATTCGGCAGCGCTTCGCGTAGAGTCCACGATATTCGTAAAAAGAACGGTAGCGAGCACGCGTTCAAGCGTGTCCACCGATCCGTCACGGTGACCCGTTACGAACTCTTCAATGTTGCCGGTCATCGTCTCCACGTCGCCGGTCCAGAACGCGTGATCACCGTCCGGATATTCGATGAACTTCGCGCCGGAAATCTGCGCCGCAATATCGCGGCCAAGTTCGATGGGGATGAGAGCATCCGTGCGCCGGTGAAGCACCAATGTCGGAACGCGCACGCTCGGAAGGATCGAACGGAGATCGATCAAGGTGTTCATCCAAGGAATAGGCTTTAATCGCCCCCGGACTGGCAGAGAGCCGTTCAAACCTGGCAAGTAGGGCGACCACGTCGGCGCTCGTCGCTTGGCTAGGCATAAGCCTCCTCGATTGCGGTGGCTCCCGTGCCCAAAGCTTTGCACGCTCTAAGATCATTTCTTCTGTCCGGAATGATCGCGTGTAGCCGCCAAAGAGAATGAGATGAGACACTCGCTCGGGATAGGTCGCGGCAAACACGGCGCTCATCGCCGCGCCTTCAGAAATCCTAAGAGGACGGCTTGTCGGGAGCCGACATCATCCATGATGGCGCGAACATCATCCATCCGCTCTCCGAGCGTCGAGCCCCAGAGATTCTATCGGACAATCCTTGCCCTCGCTTATCGAATGTGACGACGCGATCGTTGGGTCGATCGGCTCTCGCTGCAAGGCGTTCAGCCTGAACAAAGTGCCTCCCTCGTCCAAGCCCATGACGCGCCAGTGTCCGTCCGCATCGGCCCAGAGGATTGCCGCAAGCCTTCCGTTCCTCTGCATGTGGCCGCGCGACGTAAGCCTGCGATCACGAGACTCTGACTCGCCGCGCGGGGTGCTTTCGAGGTCGTCGTGTCCGACGAGGCACAAAATACGACCTAAGCACGGGAGAGGCCGGCTGAATCAACGCATGGCAAAGCGTAAGCGTGGATATGAGTGACAAGGTCACGCGCCCGCGGGCGTCGCCTGCCGCCTGCTTATGTCGGCGAGCGAGACGAGAAGGCCGCGCGAGACCACCATCAAGCAATTCAAGATCGGGCCGGCCGAACAGAACCGGCTGATCGTTCTGCGGCGTAACCAAAACGTGGCAGACAGTGGTGCGAACGTAACGGCGACTTTAGGCGCGTCTTGCTACTAACGTCTCACCGCTCATCGCGTAGTAGGCAAAGCCTAGGAAGAAGATGCCATACAGTATCACTGCCGACCAACCCGCGGAGTTCAGGGCACCGTGCATGGTGTACCAGACGGACACGACCACGCCGAGGATGCTCCCGACTGCGTTACCAACAGCGGCGCCGCGTAGCGCGGTCCAGTCGGTACTTTGGCTTACCAGAATACCTACGAGTCCCAAGCCAATCGACGTCAGGCCTAAAAATCGAGTAACCAAAATCGCGTCCCCGATCGTTTTCACGCCGTAGGTATCTGCCATAAACCGTGGGAACACCAACCAGCCGATCCCGAATAGGATCGCGACGGCTCCGCCAATTTTCAGGAATGTATTGGTACTCATGTTTTACCCTCCCGTTACAGATAGTCCTTGAGACCACTTCCTTGGGCGCTGGTGGCAAAGGCTCCGCCGCGCTAACCCCAGGTCGTTACGTCGGCTCCCTTGTCCAACACGAGCAAAAATACTCTTAGTTTCAGGATCTGAGAACAATAAAAGCGGCGGCCGAAGCCGCCCAAAACCTCTCCAACAACGCCCGTTGGGCATCGATGATACGCCGTGCGACAGCTATTCGTTCGGCAAGCACAGCCAGCTTGGACTTCAAGAGAACGCTGAGCGTTATCGCCGCCCCGGGGTTCCTGGACTCTCGCTCATATCAACGAATAACTTCTTTCTTAAAGATCGCCGCGCCTTGCCTGACCAAATGTCGTCTGTCCCGACGCTCCGCTGGAGAGCGTTTGGCCTTGCTATGAGGAACAGGAATCATGCCAATAAGAACAAGATTGCCGTCTTTGCCTTTAGCGTAGCCACTAAGGACTTTCCTCATGACATGCTCCTCCATTGACATTGACCAGCCGTGTACTCGAAACATTGCAAACCGCAACACCGACCCAATCAACGTCCGCTTTGGTCCAATCGGCGGACTCAGGTTTGACATTACCCGAGGTCCGAAAAACGCCAAACTCGGACATAGCGGCTACCCCCGGACTCATGTAGAGCGCGACCCGCGCGGCCGTGTTCCCTTTTGAACCGAAGGGTTTCTATGTTTGGATGGCTTTGTGACGCTGCTATTTGACGCCTTGATTAGTTGCCTACAAACGAACAACAATCTTAGAAATGTGGCGACGATACCAAAAATCCGCCACATTTTCGCACGCCCAACTCCTATAGCGTTTGTTTGTTTGGTCATGAAAATGATCGTTAGTGAGGGGTGGCGTCATGAGTATTCTGAAACCGCGTGGGCTGCAGCGGAGTGATAAGCCAGCCGAAGTCGAAGGAAATATTCGCGACTTGGTGCGCCAACAACGCAGCGCCGTTCGCCAATCAAACAATAACGCTGAAGACGCGGCTCGCGAGCTTGCATCCCTGGTGAATCGCGTCTCGGGTGATGCTACGCGCGAGGTCGATCATCTGATCGGCGGGCTGAGCCACGTTCGGCGAAAGTTGGATGATGAGGCGGCGCGAATTCATCACGATATTGTGGAATTTGCCTCATTGAGTCAGTCGGTGATGCAGCTGACTAATATCGTGTCGGACGGCATGTCCCATGTCGCCAACGTGGCAGAAGCGCCGAGCATCGCCGAAGAGACCCCGGCTTCCGATCCTGCGGCCGTGGGTCCTGAAGAGCAGACGCGAATCGACAGCTAGTCGCGATCGCTCGCGGGTTTTACCAGCTCGCCGGGCTCGGTGTTTTTTCCGAGCCCGATGTATGGGGTGTCGCGTCAATGGAACGCAGCGAAATCGTGTTGGAGCGCATTAAGGAAACTTGGCCCTCCGATCTTCCTCTGCCGCAGGTGCTCTTTGGCGTGCCTGTTCAGCCTGTCGAATGGGCGTGGACGCTGGACAATGAACAATATGCCCGCGCCAGGGCAGCGTTGGCTGAAGTGCGGCGTCCCATATTGGAAAAAATTGAATCAGAACTCGGCTGAGCCGTTCGGAGGCGGGGTGCAGTTACACACGATAATACGTGTCGGCGGCCACCTCTGGTGCTCAACCCAAGCGCCTTCGCGGTCCGGAGAGACCACGATGTGATGCCCAGAAAGGATTAATCAATGCGACGACGCAGGTTCTGTCTCGATCGCATACTTGGATATTGTCGATGAGCGTGGTGTCTCTGCGTCGGCCTTTGAGCTGTTGACTCGCTTCGACACCGGCCGGCGTTGCAGAAAGTCGTTCACAACCGGCTTTAGGATTCCCGCTCCCGGCCTCCCCGCTCAGCCACGGCGCAAAGCGCGCCTCCGTCAAGAATGCCGGCGTGCGGTCGTGGATCTGCGCAGCGAATCCGTTCGGGAAGCTTTCGACTGATAGGCGGAATCTGCCGACCCTGCCTGGCGCACAAGCGAACGATGTCGTTCATCCGCGGCGGCGCCTCTGGTCCACTAGACGCAGCGACGCGTTTCGACCGGACGAGACGACGCGTCCAGTAAAGAAATTCAAACTTTATTAACGGTGCGCGGAGCTAATGTTTCAGCCTCGAGATTCTGAGGAGGCGGACCAGCATGCGCGTATTGCTGATTGAAGACGATAGCGTTACCGCGCAATCGATCGAGCTGATGCTCAAGTCCGAGAGCTTCAACGTCTACACGACGGACCTCGGCGAGGATGGCATCGATCTCGGCAAAATTTACGACTACGACATCATCTTGCTCGATCTGAATTTGCCGGACATGTCGGGCTTTGACGTCTTACGGAAACTACGCGTCTCGAAGGTAAAGACGCCAATCCTGATCCTCTCCGGCCTTGCCGCCATCGAGGATAAGATCAAGGGTCTCGGCTACGGCGCCGACGATTACATGACCAAGCCATTTCACAAAGATGAATTGGTCGCTCGCATCCACGCCATTGTGCGCCGCTCGAAGGGACACGCGCAGTCGGTCATCAATGCTGACGATCTGTGCGTCAATCTCGACGCCAAGATGGTCGAGGTCAACGGCGCGCGCGTGCATTTAACCGGCAAGGAATACCAGATGCTGGAACTCCTGGCGCTTCGCAAGGGCATGACCCTCACCAAGGAAATGTTCTTGAGCCATCTCTACGGCGGCATGGACGAACCCGAGGTGAAGATCATCGACGTCTTCATGTGCAAGCTGCGGAAGAAACTGGCCAACGCATCAGGCGGCAAGGACTACATTGAAACCGTCTGGGGGCGCGGCTATGTAATGCGTGAACAAGGGCAGTTTGCGGCGTCGATTTCGGCTTGACAATTCGATCAGGCCAGAAAGGGGACTGATCGGGGGGCCTCGGCGATCGGTACTCTCCGGGCACGACACTATGTCGACTCCAAGTGCGTTGGCATTACCAGCCCGCAAGTCCCGACCGATTGTCTATGCGCCCCAAGATCGTCGTTTCAGTTCAGACACAGTCTCGGCCTCCAATTTTGAAAGAGGCTCAACCTTGCTTTGTTTCAAGACCTCCCTGTGATCCACGGCTGCGTTGTACCGCGCGATCAGATAACAAGCTCCAGAGAAATCTTTTGATCGTTATGTCATGGCTTTTGCCCGCCAACTATTGCAAGTCCGTGCCGGGCATAATCAGCTCCAGCCCTTGTTCGTGACAAACCGACAGTGAATTGCGCTATGCCCGGCAGGCCCATTTCAAAAGTTCATCGAGGGCGGCTTAAGTCAATCGCTATCGAAATCTGCTCGGCGTTAAGTCCGTTTATTCTTCAATCTCGGACATTACCCAGCGTCGCCACGAACGACGCTAAGGGCCGAAAGGCGACATGAGCAAGTGCAGCAACGCCCCGTGGCGGGCCTTCCAATTTCTCTCTGATTGTTTGTTCAGCCGGCCGCCTGCGCCTTGCGCTTCCAACGCCAAATCGAGCAGAGAGATAGGTGGGAGCAGCGCACAAACCGCTAGAACTGAAACCGCGGTATCGTATGGGTCGATAAGTTTCCGCCTCTTTGCCGAATGAGTTCGGCAGTCACATCGCTTTGTCAAAATTGTCGGCGCCATCGGGGTCTGGGTGCACCTACTGATCAAAGCCGGACGTCTTATCTACCACGTTAAACATTGCGGCTGCGCCAAAATATTCATTTTCGCTGCACCATGTCTGCCCCGTTGCATATTTCAAGGTGAACAGGCCCAACGGCAAATGTCTATTCGCCAAGCACTCTCCGGCGATGCTCGTTACCGGACGAGCCGGGCACGTAATCTTGCAAATTCGGCGTCGCTGACCGATCCAGCTTTCTTCAGCGCATCGAGCTTTTGGATTTCATCTGCGGCGCTGAAACCAACCACGCGCCTGAGCTCATCACGCGCCTCCTGTCTCGCTGCACATTGCGCTCTGCCATGCCTCGTCCCTGAAAAATCAAATATGCCAGGATGGCAATGTATGAAAAGACAATCAACGCTATTACCCAGATGGCCTTGATCCAGCCGGAAATGTCGTGGCGACGGAACAGATCGGTAAAAACCGTAATCAATAACCGGAACAACACGATGAAGAAGAATACCCTATGAGGTCCATTAGGAAATTTAGATACGTGAAACCTTCCTGCAAAAAGAACATTGAGATTCTCCTTGCGCACCTCAGTTGCCCGAAACGCCTCCTGTATTAAGTGGCTCACAGCAAAGCCGTCGGCGTAAATAGTCAACGGCTTTGCCTGCTCGGCCCAGGGGTCCCTCGTGGCGCAATTTGTAGCGGAATAACACGCCGGCGGGAAGCGGCGGGCGGCATCAGCTATGACCGAGCCGTAACGATTGTTGACCTATCCACCTATTACTGTCGGCACGCGCCATCGAAGGTGTGGCAATACCATCCAGGCGGACAAAGCCGATGAGGCGGTCCTAGAGGATTTACCGTGCTGCGGCATACGCACATCTTTTTGACCAAACCGTCAGTACAGGTGGGAAAGTGTGCGAAGGTGCGGGAGGAGCTGACCCTTGCCTGAGCCGATCCGGCGAACACGAAAATCATCGTTAGCAACACGGCAAATTTCTTCATACCTTTTCTCCCTTGCGTCTTGTTACGTACCGCAAATGAGTAGCACTGGTTTGGTTGAAATCCTGACCAAGCCTTCGGCTACACTGCCAGCCATCAGGCGCTGAAACCCTCGCCGCCCCTCGGTTCCGATCACGATCAGATCTGCAGGCCACTGTTTTGATTCGTCCTCACTTGCCTCATAAATGCGTTCCCAAAGCATTCCGACCGTAATCAATTTTGTATCGACATTGACCCAGCTTCACGCGCAATAGTGGCACGAGTCGTGAGCAGCTCTTTTCCCGCCTCCTGCAATGCTTGTTGATATTCAGCGAGTGGAAAATGTAAGGCGACCGCAGAAGCGATCTCGGTCGTCGAGTGCGCTGGCGGTGTGACATCAACTACATCACCGAGTCGAAGCATCGCATTTTGATCTTTTGCCAACCCTATGGCTTCTCGCAGCGCGCCACCAAAACGTACTTATACATGCCCATCTTCCAATAGAACCTGGATTGCTCTGATGCACAATGATACCAACTACAAGCGCTGCCTCCCACCGCGCGCATTACGGCAAGGATTTGCAACCGCGCGCCTTGCGGAGCTCGGGTTTGGGATGCACGTAAATCCGCAAAAGAAGCCGGAGCTCGTTTGTTGTCTTAAGGCTCGCCTTACTCGCCGCTCATAGGCAATTTCCGGCAGATACTGCCCGAAGGCTCCATCCTTAAGCTCGTTTGCCGCGGTAAACTGGCGTGGACGAGGTTTCGTTCTTTGGCGGCACCACAGTGAAGCACGCCGCTCAAAAAACCTGGGGACGGACAGAAGGTCCGTCCCCAGCCTGCCGGTGCGGGGGAGACGACGCCGCCCCGTCAGGCGCGGGCGAAGGGAATGGCGACGAACTTAATCGTGTCCTCGGATTTCACCCGCATAAGCACGGCGTGCTTGCCATTTTTTTGGACTTCACCGACGGCTTTACGCACATCCGCTGCGGTAGCGACCTTCGTTCCGCCGACTTCAAGGATAATGTCGCCGCTCTTTAGCCCGTGGTCCGAGGCAAGCCCGTCAGGGTCGACCTCGGTCACGACTACTCCTTCGGAACTGCTGCCGACCATCTCCCCAGCGGGAGCGAGCGACAAACCAAGTTTCGGCAAGCTCGCTCCTGCGGCATCGGAGTCGGGACCCACCGCGCGCGCCTCTCGCGCTTGCGGCACCTCGCCTAATGTCAGCGAGAAGTTCTTCTCCTCGCCTTTCCGCCAGACGGTAAGCTTGGCAATGGCGCCGGGCGTCATCGAACCGATTTGCCTCGCGAGATCACGTGCATCCTTGACCGCATGATCGTTCACTTCAGCGATCAAGTCGCCAGAAAGAATGCCTGCTTTGGCAGCGGGGCTGTTTGCTTGTGGCTCAGCGACGAGTGCGCCATCGGTTCCCTTTAGGCCCAGACCCTCGGCAATCTCGGAAGTGACCGGTTGAATCTGCACGCCGATCCAGCCGCGGCTGACCATGCCCTTGTCCTTAAGCTGGGCAACCACTGACTTCACGGTCTCGGCGGGAATGTCGAACGCAATACCGACCGAACCACCAGACGGTGAGAAGATTGCGGTGTTGACCCCGATGACATTGCCTTCCATGTCGAAGGTTGGTCCGCCGGAATTGCCTTTATTGACCGGCGCGTCGATCTGGATGAAGTCGTCATAGGGACCAGACCCAATGTCACGGCCACGAGCAGAGACGATACCAGCCGTCACCGTTCCACCAAGGCCGAACGGATTGCCGACCGCCACCACCCAGTCGCCGATGCGCGGAGCCACTTCCGCAAGCTTGACGAACGGGAAATCACTGCGGCCATCCACCTTGATGAGGGCAAGATCGGTACGCGGATCGGTGCCGACCACCTTGGCATCATAAGTCTTGCCATCGTCTGTCGTGATCTCGACGGCTTTGGCCTTGTCAACGACGTGGTTGTTAGTCACGGCATAGCCATCGCCCGTGATGAAGAAGCCAGAACCCTGAGCCGTCATGATGTGGCCGTTCGGCCGATGGTCGTCGGGTGTATTTTCACCATCGGGCATTCCGAAGTGGTGAAAAAATCGCTGCATGTGCGAGTTCGGTGGCGACGGCATATCGCCGTCGAAACCCATCATTTCGGCGCTGGCGTCCATCTTGACGCGCACTGATATGACGGCAGGTTTGACCTTCTCAACGAGGTCGGCAAATCCCGCGGGGCGCCGCGCGATTTCGGCGGCGTTGGCTGCGGCCGCGTACAACCCAAGGCTTTGGTGAAGCACGTTGGAGCCAACGCTGGCCCCGGCGACACCGAGGCCGGCAACGGTGGCAAGTAGCACAAGGCGACGAGCCGGAACCGCCCGCGGCCATCCGCGCAGAAGACGAACAGATCCCATGTGATGATCTCCAATGGAACGGCGCCCGATGCGGGCGCCACCTAGGCGGGACCAATGAGGGCGACTGCATTACTGCGAGGTGGCGGGACGATTAACGTTTGGTAATTCGAAATAAACTTTCTATCACTCTTGCGTCACGAAGTTTTCGGCCAAGCACGACCGTGTCGAGCGACAAGAAACGTTTATTTGGACACGCGGAGTCGTTTAGTTCAGCGCTCGGGGTGAGCGACCGAATGAGTAACCAGAAAACTTCCTGGCGTTAATCTAGTTGTTTAGTTGATATCAAACGGTTGTTGTTCTTGCGTACTTTTGGCAGCGCCGAAAATTCAAATGTCCGTGTAGCCGAAACGCCAGATGAAAATTTCTCACTGCATTCTGCTCTTTGATTGCCAGAATTTAATTTCCGCGCCACCTCGCGGTAATGCATTGCCATCTACCCCGGCGACGCGAGCGGCCAATTTTAAGTGCGGGGTTCTGTTTCAATGACCGACGAGAAGACCAGCGGGTCAAAGCCGCCGCCTCCGCATTGCCCAAGCTGCGCGCAAGCCATGCGCCTGGCCCGAAAGACGCAACGGTTCAATGGTCTACCCGACCTGTACGTATTTGAATGCCGACCATGTCAGATATCTCACACCGAGGAAAGCACGCCGCCAGGCGAAATTGAACTCAAAACAGGAATTGGCTCTTGGTTTCTAGACGAGTTCGATAACCCAACACGCGAAGTCAAGCGACGCGACTAGCGGCTGCGGCGGATCGTGATGATGGGTGCATTTCAAATGCAATGCTTGGCTCCAATCAGCCGGTCCAGATCGGTTCTGATTGTCGAAGACGATAGGCAGCTGACGCAATGCTTGGCACGGGCAATGGAAGCTCGAGGCTTCGATGTGGCCACTGCCGAATCGGTACTCGATGGTTTGGCACAAATTAAGCTGAGGGCACCGGAGTATGCATTAGTAGACATGCGGCTGGGAGACGGGTGTGGCCTGGATGTCATCTCAGCGCTTAAACAGCGACGACCCGACGCACGGGCGATCATTTTGACGGGCTACGGCAACATCGCTACCGCCGTCAGAGCAGCGAAACTCGGCGCAGTCGATTATCTCACGAAACCTGCAGAGGCTGACGACATCATCTCCGCGCTGCTGGCGCGAGAGGGCCACAAAGCAGAGGCGCCGCCGCATCCCGTGTCGGCGGCCCGCGTGCGCTTGATGCACATCCGGTACGTTCATGAAGCCAGCGGGCGTAACGTGTCGGAGACGGCGCGCCGCCTTAAGATGCATCGGCGGACATTACAGCGAATTCTGACACGCATGGTGACGAACGAGTCTCAAATCGGAGAGCCTGAATAGACGGCGTGATGGGTGTCTTTAGCGATCCTGTTCCGGTGGAGAACCCCGCCCTCCAAGCGGTACTGATAGTGCTCGAAATGCGAGACGCTATCGGAGCGCTAACGGAGAAGTGGCGTCGGGTTTGGGCAGGTGGCGACGGAGGCATCAGCGGGGCATCGTCGGCAGGGACGCACGAATGCGTTGTGAGAAATCAGGCGCACCATCGGCGGCCTGTGCGGCCTGGTTGATCAGTGAGCGTCGCCGCAATTCCTCATACGGTAGCGTCGTGTCCACCCGACCCGAGTGATAGAGGTAGCTATCGATCAGACCGTTGAGGAGATGGCGGATGTCGAACCGCCCCTTCCGACCGGCGGCGTTTGCGTAGCGAATGATGTTGATCGTGCAGCTGTTGGTCAGCAGATGATAGAACTCCGGCCAATCGGCGAGTTCGTTGATTCGCGCCAGATAGATTAGGAGCAACTGGCGCGCATCGTCGGCCGAGGTGTTGAGGCGATAGAGGTATACAGTTTCATGGCGGTGGTTGGTGCGCACGCCAACAAGGTCGCGCTCCTCGCCCACCACATAGATCAACTCGAATTGCTTAAAGAGCGAAGCGATCGGGTCAAAGCCCTCGCCCACTTCCGGCCGCGTCTCGATGGAGATGCTCAGCGGGGGCGCGTTGTCGAAGATGAAACTCAGGAACGTGTGCCCGACCGGTCCCTCACTCCAGTAGGACACGTAGAAATCCAGCGCGGTTAGATGCGACAACTGCACCTCGCGCTCATCATAGCGCACTGTGAAATCATCTCTGCTGCGGTAGTCGAAGTTGCGCACGCCTATAATGCGGACGCGGTCGCCGTCGATTACTGCCCGCGGCATCACGGCGACTTCCGGACGCCAATTGCGATCATGCGAGGGAGCAATAGAGATCCACCACGCGACAACGCCGAGAAACAGCCCGGCTGCCGCCACAGACATCCGCCGTTGGCGCGACAGGAAGAGGGCCCAGATCGCGAACGCCGCAAAGCCTCCTGCCAATACGAGGCGAAGCCAAGGCCACGGCAGATTGGAATAATAGATGGCCAGGGTTGCCCATGCGATGAGAACCGCCCGGCAGAAAAACCAGACTCCCTTGATCAGCCAACCGACAGACCGGGACAGGAACCTGCGCTGTGAGCTCAGTGGCTCCTCCCGCTCTCACAACCCGTTATGGTCCACGCAGTGGGTGGCCAGCTGAGATTTATGCTGCGTGCTCAGGCGATCGGCTGGCGAGCCTGGAAATATCTCAAGATCGCGAAACACGCAGCAGCTGCCGCGAGGTGCTTAAGCGTATGTCCGCTTCTCTAATCGGCCGTTTGGGGTCAAGCACTTTCAGACTATCCGCCGCTGCAGTGTCGATGTCGCTCACGGGCTCGTGCTTCTCTTCGGAATCGG
>Ga0210395_10002968_pt1 | contig 13079 bp, 7 predicted proteins | sample IncBWH4OmetaG_FD_150861 | JGI IMG/M metagenome (GOLD analysis project Ga0210395, IMG submission 150861) | Forest soil microbial communities from Barre Woods Harvard Forest LTER site, Petersham, Massachusetts, United States - Inc-BW-H-4-O ... | reverse complement strand
TAAACGCCGGCGCCTCGCTGCTGGCCGCCGGGTTGTCCCACAACCGGACGGCGGCATCAAGATCATCGGCGTGGAAATCCCGGACCCGCCACGGCGTCATCGCATCAGTGTGCCATCACCACCACCAGGCCGCCGGGCGGCCCGCACACCACCCGCTCCCGCACACCCCGGCCCGGACTTGCCTAGCCGGGGCGCACGCGCAGATAGCCGACCCGGCCCGCTGATCCGCGTCTCGCCTGCTGCTGGCGTCACCCGGTCACGCCGGCCGGCTCGCTCTCGTCCAGCACCAGGGGGCCACCCGGCCCGGCATGCGGCGGGGGCAGATTGTTCCGCGCCATTCACGGTGAGCGTCGCGGTGTCATCTGGCGGTGAGCGTGTGTGCGACAGCAGAAACCCCGCCCGGTGGCGCCGGGCGGGGCTTTGGTGTTCATGGTGTCGGCTGGATGCTCATTCTGCTGAGATGACCTCGCTGATGGCGGCGCACGCGGCGGACTGGTCGACGATCTTCTTGGCGGCGGCGTACAGGGACCGGCAGTTCAGACCGGCTGAACCTCACCCGGGTCGTCTGGTCGCCGCAGGCGATGTTCACGATGACATGGCGAGGTTCACCATGGCGGCTTACCGGGCCGGGATCGCCTGATTGGACACCTAGCTCGCCTGCGCCGCACTGGCTCTCGTTACAGATGGTGGCGACCCGGCGACGGCATGACACACACGAGATCCGCCTATGCACGGGAGCGGCCTCCCGCTGGCGACGGCAGCGTTCGGTACATAGTCGCTCGATATGCACGGGCGAAAGCCGGTGTACGGGCTGAGGTCGGCCAGGGAGAGCTTCGTCGGCCGGCAAGTGCGGAGTTGCGGCGTGCCGCCGCGGGCTGTTCGGCGGTCGGTGGGACCGCCGGGCGTGCCTGGTCCTGAGGCCACGGGCTGTCCGGATCACGCTGGCCGGCCGCCGGTATCGTACACCGGCGTGAATGGCTGCTTGCCGGGGTTGCAGCGGCTGTGGCCGGATCGGATACTTGGAGGGGCCTGGCGGCGGCTGGCCTGATTGTGTGCGTTCTGGGCGTCTTTGTCCCCGTGGTGGTGTGCGGGCCGGGTCGCATGGCGCGAGCGCTGGAGGCGTGGTGGGCGAGGGGCTGCCCGAGGGGCACGGCGGCCGGTCGCCTGGTCTGGCCGCGGGCTCGCGGGTGGCCGGGTACCTGCTGGAGGAGGAGATCGGCGCGGGCGGGATGGCGGTGGTGTTCCGCGCTCGCGATGAGCGGCTGGACCGGCTCGTCGCGCTCAAGCTGCTGACCCCGGGGCTGGCCGCCGATGAGGAGTTCCGCCGCCGGTTCCTGCGCGAAGCCCAGGCCGCGGCAGCGGTGGATGACCCGCACATCATCCCGGTGTATGAGGCCGGCGAGGCGGGCGGGGTGCTGTTCCTGGCGATGCGCCTAGTGTCGGGGGGTGATGTGCGGGGGTTGCTGCGCCGGGAGGGGCCGCTGCCGGCGGCCCGGACTGCAGCGATCATCTCCCCGGTGGCGGCGGCGCTGGATGCGGCGCACGGGGCGGGACTGGTGCACCGCGATGTCAAGCCGGGCAACATGCTGATCGACGCGCGGCCGGGTCGGCCCGATCACGTGTACCTATCGGATTTCGGGCTGGCCAAGTCCGGGTCGGGCCCGGCGCTGACCGGGACGGGAATGTACCTGGGCACGGCGGGGTACATGGCGCCGGAGCAGATCCAGGGCGGCGTGGTGGGCAGACGGGCCGATCAGTACGCGCTGGGCTGCGCGGCGTTCGAGCTGTTGTGCGGGGCGGTGCCGTTCGAGCGGGATCAGGACGTGGCGGTGATCTGGGCGCACCTATCCGCGCCGCCGCCGCCGCTGGCGTCGCGATGTCCCGGGCTGCCGCCCGCGGTGGATGCGGTGTTGGGCCGGGCGCTGGCCAAAGCGCCGGATGACCGGTATGCCAGCTGCGCGGAGTTCGCTGAGGCGCTGCGGGCCGCGCTGGGCCTGCCCAGTTATGACCGTGATCCGGGCGCCGCCCCGGCGCTGGTGACGGTGGCAGTCCGGGCCGCCGCGCCGCCGACGGCGCTGCCGCAGGGGACGGTGACGTTCTTGTTCACCGACCTGGAGGGGTCCACGCGCCGGTGGGAGGCGCACCCGGAGCAGATGCGGGATGCGCTGGCGCGGCATGACGCGATCGTGCGGGGGGCGGTCGAGTCGCACGGCGGGGTGGTGTTCTCGACCATGGGTGACGGGATGGCGGCGGTGTTCGCCTCGGCCCGCGACGCGGTGGCGGCGGTGCTGGCGGCGCAGGCCGGGCTGGCCGCGGCGGAGTGGGGGGAGGTGACCGGGCCGCTGGCCGCGCGGATGGGCCTGTGGACCGGTGAGGGGGTGCTGGGCGGGGAGCATTACCTGAACCAGCCGCTGAACCGCTGCGCCCGACTGATGGCGGCGGGGCATGGCGGGCAGGCGCTGGTGTCGGGGGCGCCCGAGCTGTTGGTCCGTGATGACCTGCCCGAGGGGTGCGGGCTTGTGGACCTGGGGGAGCACCGGTTGCGGGATCTGGCCCGGCCGGTGCGGATCTTCCAGCTGACCGGGCCGGGCCTGCAGGCCGAGTTCCCGCCGCTGCGCTCCCTGGAGGCGTTCGCGGGGAACCTGCCGGTCCAGCTGAGCTCGTTCGTGGGCAGGGCCGGGGAGCTGGCCGGGCTGGCCGCCGCGGTACAGCGGTCGCCGCTGGTGACGGTGACCGGGCCGGGCGGCGTGGGCAAGACCCGGCTGGCGCTGCAGGCCGCGGCGGACCAGCTACCGTCGTTCTCCGATGGCGCGTGGCTGTGCGAGCTGGCCCCGGCCCAGGATGGGGAGGCGATGGCGCAGGCCGTCGCGACCGCGCTGCGGGCGCATCCCCGGCCGGGCCTGTCCACCGCGGGCAGCGTGGTGGAGTTCTTGCGAACCCGCAGCGCGCTGCTGCTGGTGCTGGACAACTGCGAGCACCTGGTGGCCGCGGCGGCGGCGCTGGCCGCGGACATCCTGCGCAGCTGCTCGGGGGTCCGCGTGCTGGCCACCAGTCAACAGGCCCTCGGCGTCGGCGCGGAGCAGGTATTCGCGCTGCGACCCCTGTCGCTGCCGGCCCCGGACGCGGGCATGGCCGCTGCCAGCGGCAGCGACGCGGTGTCGCTGTTCGCGCAGCGGGCCGCGGCCGTGCGCGGCGACTTCGCGCTTAGCCCGGCTAACGTGGCCGCGGTCGGGGAGATCTGCCGGCGGCTGGACGGGATCCCGCTGGCGATCGAGCTGGCCGCGGCGAGGGTGGCGGCGTTGGGCCCGGCCGAGATCGCCGGGCTGCTCGATGAGCGGTTCCGGCTGCTGACCCGCGGCCGGTCCGACGCCGCCCGCCGCCAGCAGACGCTCCAAGCCACCGTCGAGTGGTCCTACGGGCTGCTCGGCGAGGCCGACCGGCGTGTGTTCGACTGCCTGGGCGTCTTTCCCGGAAGCTTCGACGCCGAGGCCGCGGTCGCGGTGGCCGATGCGGGCGGCTTGGCGCGGTGGGACGTCCTGGACGGTCTGACGGAGCTGGTCGGCAAGTCCCTGGTGGTGCAGGAGGAGGGACCGGACCAGACCAGCCGCTATCGGCTGCTGGAGACGATGCGGGCCTACGCCGGGCAGAAACTGGCGGCTGTCGGCGAGCCGGACCGGCTGCGGCACCGGCACGCCGAGCACTACGCGGCGTTCGCCGAACGGGCGGGGCTGGAAGTGACCGGCCCCGCGCAACTGGAGTGGCAGCCGCGGATCCGGGCCGAGCGTGACAACCTGCAGGCCGCCGTCACCTGGGCGCTGAGCAGCCGTGACCAGGCGCGCCCGCTGGCCTTTCGGATCGTCGCCGCCCTGGTCGCGTTCGCCATCACCTCGCCCGGCACTGTTGCCGGCTGGGCCGAGGCCTGCCTGGCCCAGATCAGCGAGTGCCCGCCGGAGTTGCGCGGGATGGTCATCGCCGCAGCGGGATGGAGCGCGTTCTGGGCCGGCGACCTTCCGCTTGCGCAGCGGCGGGCCGAGGATGCCCTGCGAGCCGCGGCAGCCAACGATCCAATCGGCACCGGGCTGCTGCGAGTGCTGCTCGCTCAGACCTACACGTTTACCGGGGAGCCAGAACGCGGGGCCAGCCTCGCCCGCCAGGCCCGGCAGGACGCCGCTGAACTGGGTATAGAGGCCCTCGTCGGAAACATGCTGGCCACCGAAGCGATGGCCTGGACCGCCGCCGGAGACTACGCGGCGGCGCGGCCGCCAGCGATGGAGGCGGTCGAGGTAGCCCGCAGGGTCCAGAACCCGGCACTGTCGGCATATGCCTTCCTTACGGCCGCGGGCGCGATATGGCCAGGGGAACCGCAGACCGCGCTGATGCTCATCGAGGACTGCCTGGCCCTGACCCGCGCCGGAGCCAGCGATCCCATTCTCGGCACCGCCCCGATGCTGGCTGGCGTCATCCGGGCCCGGAACGGCGACCTGCCCGGAGCGCTGGCCGCGCTGCAAGAAGCCATGGCACAGCAACACGCCGATGGCAACCGGCTGTTGCTCGGCGGCACGCTCCAGCTCGCCGCCGTGGTGCTGGCCTTGCTCGGCGAAGCCGAACCGGCTGCGGTGCTGTCCGGGGCGTTCTCGGCGCATTTCCCGCCGGACGTCTCTGTCGTTAACGAAGACCAGAAGATGGGGATCGGCGAAGCCCAGTCCCTCGCCCGCCAAGCGCTCGGCGGGGCCGCCTATAGCGCTGCGCTCGCCCAGGGTGCCGCGATGGACGATGACGAGGTCGTCGGTTACGCGCAGGGTCAGTTCCGGCGGCTCGTCGCCTGTGCGGAACCCGCCGCGCAGGCACCGGAATCACCACCAGGCCAGACGCGGCCGAGCCGCCGGGAATGACTGTGTTGCCCGCCACGACGACGTGCCTCAGCACAGCCGGCGCGGTCAGGCACCACGGTCATCCCAGCCAGCCCGCAGGCGGCTACCGCCAGCCGGCCAGGCAGCCGGATATCGCCTGGTAGCGGCCAGTACCGCCTGATTGGCGCGGTGGGCAGGTGAGGGTTGGCTGCGCTGGAGGCCGCGGACCAGGGCGATCTGCGCGGAGGTACGGGCTGGTGGCTGCTACTCGAACAGCGCACCCAGACGGGGGTAATCTGCGCCGGTACTCTGTTGCGGTCCTCGCGGCCGCGCCGCTGCCTGGCCCGCCTTGGCGCATTGAGGTGGCCGGGCCCGGGGCCGTGAGGCGCAACCTGCAGTGCGCAGTAGCCGGAGGAAGCCAGCCCATGAAAGCCGTTGTGTACACGCGATACGGGCCGCCCGGCGTGCTACGGCTGGCCGAGGTGGAGACGCCCGTGCCCAAGGACCACGAGGTGCTGGTCAAGGTGCATGCGGTGTCGGTCAACGCCTCGGACTGGGAGGTATTGCGGGGCAAGCCGCTGTATTCCCGCGTCGGCGGCCCGTTCCGGCCGCGGCACCACATCCTCGGGTCCGACATTGCCGGCCGGGTTGAGGCGGCGGGCCGCCGCGCGACGCTGTTCGGGCCGGGCGAGGACGTATTCGCCGACATCCTCACTTCTATGGGCGGGTTCGCGGAGTACGTGTGCGTGCCGCAGAGCGCCCTGGCGCGAATGCCGGCCGGCCTGAACTACGAGCAAGCCGCGGCCCTTCCCCAGGCGGGGGCCATCGCGCTGCAGGGCATCCACGACAACGCAGGGGTGCGGCCCGGCCGGCAGGTGCTGGTCAATGGCGCCGGCGGCGGCTCGGGCATGTACGCCATCCAGCTTGCCAAGCTCGGCCAGGCCGAGGTCACCGGGGTGGACAATGCGGAAAAGCTGCAGTTCATGCGCTCGCTCGGCGCCGACCACGTCATCGACTACACCCGGGAAGACTTCACCATCACCGGGCGCACCTACGACGTGATCCTTGACCTGGCCGCACACCGTTCAGCATTCGCCTACCGTGGCTCGCTGGCGCCTGGGGGACGCTATCTGTATGTGGGCGGGTCGGTGGGCACGCTCCTGCAGGTCTTGCTGCTCGGGCCGGTGCTCGGAAGAGCCGACGGCAAGAAGATACGGCTTCTGGCCGTCCGGCTCGGCGTGCAGCACCTGGCGCTTCTCGTGGAGCTCTGTCAGGCGGGGAAGGTCGCTATCGTCATCGACCGCCGCTACCCGTTGAGCCAGGTACCCGAAGCGCTGCGGTATCTCGGCGAAGGACACGCCAAAGGCAAGGTCGTCGTCATCGTCGAATAGCTTGTGGCCGGCCAGGCCTGCGCCCGTGACGCCATCAACGTGGCCGGGCAGCAACCCCGGGTTGGTGGCGGCGCCGACTGTAGTGCTCTCCCGTACGCACCTGGATAACCCGGCTGAACTCAATGCGACGCCTCGCGAGGATCCGGCGAGCGGCCCAGCCTAAGCTCGGATCACGCTCAGCGATCATCCTGACCGACCCTGAGTACTCAAGTATCCGCCTCATGGGCTATTCACGTGAGCGGAGCGACTTCAGGGATGGATGCCATCCGAGCAGGTCATGGGGGCCAAGTCGTCCAGATCGGACCCATCCAGGGTGCGCCCCTGAGCTGGGCGAGTCCGGTTAACGGAACATCCCGGTCCGCCGTTATGACCGGCCGCCCCACCGTCAGACGACCGCTTCGCTATGTCCCGAAGTGGTCGTTACGACGCTGGGTGGCCAGGGCGCCCGGTCAGGTCCTGGCATGCCCACTGCGCGGGTAACCAGGTGTCAGCAAGCCGACAGCGGATGGGTCAGCCAGGTGACTGACAGTTGTCTCACAGTCAGGGACGCTGACGGTAGCCGGTCATTCCCGAAGATCGGGAACCGCAGAGGAGGCCTACCATGACCAGGCAGCTGGCGGATTTGCTGTCGTTCCGGCGAATCGCCGATATCCCGTTCGAGTCTTATATGGCCGCGCTTGACAGCTGGCAGCTCACCGGACACGACGGCGAACTTCGCCTCGGCAACAACCTGTTGCGAGCCCCGATCGAGCGGGATCACCACGCCGGTACCTACCGGATCGAGGTCCGGCTGGCCCGCGGGCTGCTGCTCCCGCCGGTGCGGATGCGGCTGGACATCGAGCCCTGGTCGCCCACCGCCACCGCCCTCGAACTCATCCCGTGCCAGCGGGTCAGGCCCAGTGCAGCCTACTTCGCGGCCGGCCACCGCCTGCTGGACTCCCTGACCCGCACGCCACCGGCGCGCGTGCCCGCGCAGCGGCGCCCAGATCAGGACCATCTGCGCGCAGCCGTCAGCACCGGCCACCCGGCTCTCAGCCGCTCATAGTCGGCAGGGCGCTACAGGCGGGGATTCAGCATTGTGCGGTAGTTGACCCTGCGTGATGGCCATGGTCTCGGGCTGAGGGTCGGCGCCGGGCACCGAGCAGCGCCTTGTTCGCGGGGCTGCCGTCGCCCGGGCATGGTCTCGGCCCCGTGTGATGAAGGTGCGGCCGCCGGGGTGAGGTCGTGCGTGACGGGGTGCCCGTGCCCCTCCCGGGCATGCCTATCCCGCGCAACTGCCCGGGGTCCGGCCACGCGGGTGCTACGGGGCGTGCCATGGCCGGGGTCAGGTGCTGTCGTCCATGATGCGGTCGTAGCTGCGGCGGGCGCGGGCGCCGCGGGCGCTGGCTCAATTCTATACTGAGGCTTGATTGGTCTTCGGTGTAGTTTGGTTGGCGTTTGGAGTTCCCCACCGTGCCTTCAAGTATCAAATTGATCCGCAGGGAGAAGGGAAGACGCAGCGCATTGTACTGAGACTAGTAGTTTTGGGGCATCGATTCTTACTGGCATGTCGTTTATGCTGCTGCATTTCGACGGCGGCCCGTTTCATAACGTTAATGCTTACACGCTCCTGGCGGGTGTGATATTCACGATATTTATGCTTGCACCGGGCTACAGGTCAGTGGCCAAGGCGGGCTGGACGCGGCCAATCTACCCCGTTCCGCTGAGAAGCTTTGCGCAGCACTGGAGTGAGGCGGCAGAGGGAAGTAAAGATAGCGCTTCGGCAGCGCCCCGCTGCGCGTCGCGCACAGAACTCAGCAATAGCAATAGGCAGTCGGGATAGCGGCAACTCCCATAAATATTCACCAGTGCGAACATCCGATGACAACCGCATTTCGACGCCGCGAAGCAACTCGAACCGACCGGAAAAGCAAGCCCAGGATAAGCGCAATGCGCGCAAAGATATGCCAAAGCAGAGGCCTAGCGGTAAGCGTCGGCCATTTCCGAATCGAAGTAAAAGGAGAAGGCGTCGGAAACGCTAGCGATATGCCTGCTGCCGACGCGTCCGCTTCTCGGGCCGGACGCCCTGCGTCCAGCGTGGGAGACACGTTGGTATGAGTGATCGCGCAGTCTTGACTCCCCGCTCTGAAGCGGAAGGTCGACCGTTCGATCCTGTCCCTGACCACATAGTGTCTCTGATCTGCGGAAACGCGACCTGTCAGAACCGGGTGCGCCGTCCGCTCGATGTGCACAGCGCTTATCGAGCTTCCGAAGCTCTTACATGTAGTGGGCGTATCGGGTGGCCACGGCCTGCTCAGGCGGGGCAGAAGCGCAACATCGCCTCGACCTTATTCGCGGTCCGGAGGGTGACGGGCAGGTGCCCGTCGAGCCGTGTCTGATTCCAGTTCATCTTGGTCAGCGCCAGGGTTTCGGCGCAGGCCTCTCGGGGCTGCGCACCGGACGAGTCGGTCGTATGCCGATGGGCTGCGGCACGTAGTGCCCGGGGTAGGTGGAGTAGAGCTCCACGCTTCCAGTGGTGTAGAGGACGAGCTCGCGGTCGGACAAGCCGAGCATCGCCCCGCGCAGCGCCGCCGCCGCGGAAGAGCCTGCCGCCGTCGCTGGTGGTGATCCAGGCCATTTCGAGCGCGTCGATCTGCCGCTCGTCCGGTGCGCCCTGTGGTTCGGGTCGGATTGCCACCGAATTTCTATCTGCTGCACTAGTTCGCGGCGAGAGTGGCGCCTCCGTCCACCGTGAGCACGGTTCCGGTGACGAAGCGGTTTTCCATCAGGTACAGGTGCGCCGCGGCGATCTCGTCCGCTTCCCCGATCGACTTGGTAAGCGTCTGATTGGCGAGGGCCGCGAACAGCGCGGCACGCTGCGGCTCCGGAACCGTGTCCCACAGCGGCGTCCGGATTGCTCCCGGCCGGACAGCGTTGACGCGGATCGGGGCGAGCTCGGCGGCCAGCCCTCGCGTAAGGCCCTCGATGGCGGCGGCGGCGCCGGCCGCGAGCGCTGTACCGGGTGCGGGGCGAACAGCGACCGTCCCGGACGTCAGCACGATCGAGCCTCCCGGCCGGATGTGCGGCGCCGCGTGCTTGGCCGCGGCGGCGGCCCCCCAGAAGCGGACCTCGAACAGCTCCCGGGCAGCGTCGAGTGGCAGGTCCGCCAGCGGCTGTGGGCGCACCGTGTCGCCTGCTGTGTAAATCACGTGGTCGAGCTCGCCGGTGCGGGCGAACAGGGCGGCGACGTCAGCCTCGTCGCGGGTGTTGACGACGGCCCCGTCACAGGTGTCCGGCAACTCCGCGAGCGCGGCCTTCAGGCGCCCTTGGTCGCTCGACGCGATCGTGACTGCCGCCCCCGCCGCCGCTGCGGCGCGGGCTGCGGCCAGTCCCATCCCTGAACTGCCGCCGATGATGACGATGCGCTGGTCTGAAAGAGCCATGGTGCCTACTCCTATGCCTCGGACTCTGATGACTCACTGAGTCATCAGCATAGCAGCGACGATAACTCACTGAGTCATCACTGTTATGATGGTGGCCATGCCGCGATGGGACCCATGCGCCGAAGACCGGCTTCGCGGGGCAGCGCTGGAGCTGTTCCTCGAGCACGGGTACGAGAACGTCACCGTCGCGCAGATCACCGAGAGGGCCGGGCTGGCCCGGCGCTCGTTCTCCCGTTACTTCACCGACAAGCGGGACGTGCTGTTTGCCGGGTCGGAACGACTTCCGGCCGTCCTCGCCCGCTCCGTCCGGGATGCTGACAGCGCTCTGTCGTCCTTCGAGGCCCTCCTAACCGCTCTCGTAGACGTCGCCGGCGTGCTGGCCGACCAGGCCCCGCTCGCCGCACAACGGCGCGCGGTCGTCCGGGCCAGCCCGGAGCTGCAGGAACGGGGGCGGACCAAGTTCGCCGCCGTAACCGACGCGGTGGCGGACGCGTTGCGGGACCGAGGCACCGCCGAATCGGAGGCGACGCTGCTCGCGCAGGTCGGTATCGCCATCTTCCGCACCGCGTTCGAGCGCTGGACCGACCAGCCGGACGACGTCGGCCTGCCGGCCCGTATCCGGGAGGCGGCTGCCGAGCTCGCCGCCAGCCTGGGCGAGGTGGACTTCGCCACCGTCCCCGCCCGTGACGCGATGACCGCGTACGGATGAGCGCTGCTTGCGGACCGCGCACCATGACGACGCCACCGCCACCCTGGGTTGCCGCCAGGCCGCCGGACCGTGCCCGCCTGCTGCGCAGGCCGCCGTAGCGTAATCCGGATGCCCCGCCAGCTGATCCCGCCCGGCCGCGGGCAACGGACTGCACCGACCTTCTCGCCACGCTCGCGCAGTACTTTGACAGTGGCTGCAATATCGACCAGGCGGCAGCGATGCTCTCCATACACCGGAGCACGCTGAAGTACCGCCTGAAGCGAGTCCGGGAGCTGCTCGGTCAGGATCTGAACGACGGATCGACCCGGCTGGACCTCCACCTGGCTACCAGAGTCTGGCTTACGCTTGAGAGCCTTCGCTGGACCGAGCAAGCCTGACCAGGTTAAAGGTGCGGTACAGGTCGGTGGCCCCATTCACCTGACCGTGTGATAACGCACCCGACCGTGTCCTCAGTGGGCTTGGACACCGGAACGGCTGATGCGGGCGGCCGCGGGTATCAGTTGCATCCGACCGTCTTTGAGCGGTGAGCCGGCGTTCGGCGCTGCAGGCGGGGATTCAGCGCGACATGTCGGGACTCTGCGTGACGATCATGGTCTCGGTCTGAGGGCAAGCCAGCGCGGTCGCCGTGCCGTAAGCGAATCCCTACCCGCGAGTGATCTTCACATCCCGCTCGAAGCAGTCCCGGGAGGTGACCTGCGGGTTGCGGCAGGAGTCGAGCTGTTCAACTGAGCGTGGGTCGTAGGCTCCCTGCGTAGAGGGGTGGCTTATCCGCTCGCGAGGTCGAGGACCTCCAGGGGGACCCCCACGTAGGGTGAACCTCTACTGCCCGGGTTGTTCAGGATCCCTTGGGGAGGACGCCGTGGCCGCGGCAACAACGATCGTGAACGCGAAGGTATTCGACGGGACGAAGTCGCAGGACTGGACCTCGGTCCGGTTCGCTGACGGGCTGGTAACCGAGTGCTCGGTCGCCTCGGCCGCCCAAGAAGGCGACGAAGTGATCGACGCGGCGGGCGGGACTGTGCTTCCCGGTCTGATCGACGCGCACGTGCACCTCGTGCCCGGCGCCCTCGCGCAATCGTTGACCTTCGGCGTTACCACCGTTCTCGACATGTTCAGCAAACCCGACCTGGTGGCCGGGGCCAAGGAGCAGGCCGGCTCCCGTCCGGACGTGGCCGACGTGCGTTCATCGGGTGTCGGTGCCACCGCGCCCGGCGGGCACCCGTCGATGATGTACGCCCCGTTCCCGACGTTGACCGCCGCTGACCAGGCCGAGCAGTTCGTCGCGGAACGGATCGCGGAGGGCTCGGACTATCTGAAGATCATCTCCGGCACCGGGGGTCAATGGCCGTCGCTGGACTCCGACACCATCAAGGCACTGGTCGCTGCCGCGCACGCCCGCGGTTTGGTCGTCGTCGCTCACGTGAGCTCGACGGCCGGTGTTGAGGAGGTCGTGTCCGCCGGTGTCGATGTGGTGGCCCACGTCCCCGCGGACGCCGAGCTGGACAAGGCCCTGGCCGAACGCATGGCCGAGACTGGAATCGTGGTCGGTCCGACGCTGGCCACCATCGAGAACACCCTCGGTGAACCGGGTGGCGCAGCAGTGGTAGGGGACCCGCGGCTCGCTGAGGTGCTCGGGGACGCCTGGGCACGCCGGTTGACCTCGGGTGCCGCGGGATGGCGTGGCCGGGGAATGCCGCCCTACTCGCGGGCCGAGGACAACGTGCGGCGACTGGCCGATGCGGGGGTCACTCTGCTGGCGGGCACCGACGCCCCGAACCCAGGGACCGTGTTCGGAGCAAGCCTGCACCGGGAGCTGGAACTCCTTGTCCGGTGCGGCATCAGCCCGGCGCAGGCCCTGGCCGCTGCCACAACCGAGCCGGCACGAGTGTTCGGCCTCGCCGACCGAGGACGTGTCGCGGCCGGGCAGCGCGCGGACCTGGTTCTCGTGTCCGGTAACCCGTTGACGGACATCACCGCAACACGCGCGATCGAGCGGATATGGCGCGCGGGCACAGGCTGCGATCGACGCGCCTTCGTCGCGAGCGCTGCCGAAACTGAGCAGCTTGACGCTTTCGACGCCCAGGTCGCCAAGGTCGTGGCAGCCGTGCGCGAACGCTGGTCCAACTTCGACCTTGCGCGTGGGTCGGGAACTCTACCAGGACCAGGCCGGTGACCTCGGCAAGCCGGCGCATCGCCTGCTCGTGCACCGCCGGGAAGGCCCCGGCCGCGGCGAACGACGGGGACAGCACGGCAACCCGGTCTCCCCGGCGGCCCTTGGGCGGGCGGACCAGGTCGTGCGGCATGCCCGTATCGAACCGGTCCCCAAATGATTTCCGCGCCCGAGCTTCTAGGCAGCCCTAACCCGTGGTGCCGGCTGGCGACCGCGTCTGTCCTACGATGTGGTCGCCGGCGAGGTCCCAGAGCGCGCACGCTCCAGGCCGATTGAGACGCTCGGACACGCTGGATCTGGCACCGTGTATGCCAATTCATGCGGTCGGATATGGGCACGGTCCCGTGCCGCTGGCCCTGATGATTGACGCCTGATCCTGCCGCAGGCGGGTGTGCACGCGATTGGTCGTTCTCATGGCGCAGGCGTCCCGGATGAGCTGTTGCCGTAACGTTTCGGTAACGCGTGGTCCTTAACCTGGCCTTTGAGGGCATCCGTGCATGGTCGCTCAAGAGGTGAGACATGCCCCGGGCAGCGTTT
>Ga0210395_10002965_pt1 | contig 13085 bp, 10 predicted proteins | sample IncBWH4OmetaG_FD_150861 | JGI IMG/M metagenome (GOLD analysis project Ga0210395, IMG submission 150861) | Forest soil microbial communities from Barre Woods Harvard Forest LTER site, Petersham, Massachusetts, United States - Inc-BW-H-4-O ... | reverse complement strand
CGAACCATCGGCGCCCACCGGGATGACCCTGGCGCGCCGGGCCGGGCCATGGGTGGCCTCGACAAAGGCGCGCAGGCGGTCGCCGAGGAACACGGTGGCCGCACATTCGCGCAAAGCAAAACGGGTGACGGCGGCACAGCGCCGGGCCAGCCAGGAGTCGGGGGCGATTTTCCCGGTTTGGATCAATGCCTCGGGATACAAATCGTAGAGAAGGTTGATCGTCGCTCCCTGTTCCCGCGCAGCGCGGGCCACGAGCGCGGGGACAAAAAATGGATTAGTGGCCACGACGCGCACCGGCGATTGGCTCCGGCCCCGGCGGGCACTTCGCCAGCACACCCACGCATAGCCCGGATACATGCGCCAGCGCAAGGCGATGCGGCCAAGCATTCCGCGATTCGTCCGGTAAGCCGATTCCGAGATCACCTGGTAAGGAATCACCTCGGCCCCGGCCGCTTTCCACTCGTGCAACAGTCGTTGAAAAAATGCCGCTCCGCCCACGGAGTTATAAACTTCGATTTTCATTTTTACCATCAGTGGTTAAAACTCTGGATCGATCTTTGCGTCCTTTGCGATCTTCGGGTAAACAACTCCGTGAACTGTCGGTTGAAGGGCTAAGAGGGTTTCCCATTGGTCCAAATGGCGCTCGACCTGATAGCATTCCCTGAAGCGGGCATGCGCCGCGTGGGCCAGCCGGGCTCTGGCGGGTGCATCTGCCACCAGCGTTTGCAGAGCCGTGGCAAGGGCGTCGGTTGAAACCGTGGGGAGGAACATCGCGCTGTGATCATCGAGGATCGTGGGGATTTCGCCCGCCCGAGTCGTGATGATCGCACAACCCGAAGCCATGGCCTCGAGCAACACCAGCGGTTGGGCTTCCACGGCATAGCGGGTCGGCAGCACGAATATTTCCGCTTCGCGAAAGAGCGCGGCCTTGTCCGTGCCGGCCGCGCCCTTGACCCAGCGCACGCGCACGCGCTCACGGCGATTTATCTCCACGATTTGGGTCTCGATCCACGTCTCGGCGGAGGCAGCGTCGTGGAAACGGCTGGAAAATTCGCTGGCGACCAGGCGCCCGCATAAAACTGCCTCGACCGGTGGCCCGGCCAGGGCGGACAGCCGGTGTAACGCCTCCAGATATTCGGGAAAGCCCTTGGTGTCGATCAGGCTGCTCAGGTAAAGGCAACGTACCGCCCGCACGGGATCGGCGGCCAGCGGATGTTTTGCCGCCACCGCTTCGGCTGATGCCGGCTGCAAGTCGCAAGAGTTGGTGACGATGGCCACCCGGTCGTCGGGCAGGCCGAGCGCGAGCAACCGTGCCCGCTGCTGTTCACCCAGTACGGTAATTGTCCCTGCATTGTTGAGGAGAAACCGGAAAACCCTGGTTTGCAGCGAACGGTCCGCCCATTGCATGAACAGGCTGCCATGCAGCGAAATGATGACCCGAGTGCGGCCCAAGCCGGCCCGGCCCAGCAGCAACGGGATGGCGTCCCGCAAAAACGCCGTCCGGGTCTGTCCTAGGTTCACACTCAGCCAGCCGCCGCGGGCGTCCAGCAGGCGGAAGGCGAGTATCCATACTTTGAGTACACAAAAGAGATACTGAACCGGCGCAAACCGTCCCCCGGAGCTGCGATCCAAAACCGGCTGGGGCAGCCGTCGGCATACCCATCCCCTTTGGGTTAGGCCGTTGATGACGAGTTCCGTGGCCGCCTTTTGTCCGGAAAAACCGGCCGGGTCGGCATAGCAGAAGTAGATGGGTCCACGCATTACTATCCAAAAATGAAGATCGGGTTTTTAACTACTGATCGGCACAGTTTTCAGCAGCCATCTGCGTGTTTTCGCGTTCATCTGTGGTTTAAACAGGTTTGAGTCCGTGGTAATCAGTGGTTCAACTCGGGGACCGTCGCGCCAGTAGGTTGATCGGCATGCGAATCAACCATGATTTGCTGGCCCGCTTTTGGGTCAGCGCGCACGCGATGGCTGCCTCGAGGCCGTGGGCAAATGCTTCGGGCGAAAACGCCGTTATAATTTCACGGGATCGTCGCCCCATGTCCGCGCGCCGGGCCTGATCGAGTCCTGCCATCTGCGTCAATTGTCCGGCGAGTGCTTCGATGTTTTCCGGGTCGAACGTAAAGCCGTTCTCGCCTTCGCGCACGAGGTCGGGTGCGCACCCGCACCGGGATGACACCAGCACCGGCAGGCCGGCGGCCATCGCTTCGTTCACGACCAGCCCCCATTGGTCCGAAACACTCGGCAGGACGAAGGCCCCGGCGAGCCCGTAAAATGCCGGCAGGTCGGGGTACTGGAGAAAGCCGGGAAAATGCACCTGCTTATTGAACCCGGCCGCGTCAACGTCGGCCCGCAGCTCCGGCCCCAGCGGGCCGGTGCCCGAGAGCACCAACGACCACGCTTCATGGCCGGCCAGTATCGCATAGCGGGCATAGGCCTCGATCAGCCGCTGCAGATTTTTTTTGGGAATAAACCGGGCCACGCAAAGAAAATAACGGGTTGGCAGTTTCAGCCTCTCCCGTGAAGCCGGCTCATCCTTTCGACTTAGTTCGGCGCCGCGTTCAAAATAGGAGTTATCGACCACGTCCCAAGGTTGGAACCGGCGATCGCCGCGCAGGCCGAGGCTTTCCAAGTAATCGTGGGCGCGGCGGCCGGCCACCAGTGCAGCATCGAAAACGGAGACGATCCGGCGCTTGAACGCTTCCTTGGCCCAGGATCGCGGCTCATCCTCGTACGTGCTGTCGCTGCACGTGACAAGTGGCACTTCACGCTGCAGGGCCCACGCGACGGCCTGGTTGATCTCCGGGTCGGCATAACCCACGCAAACGACGACCTGCGGCCGTAATTCGTCGAGAGCGCGGCAAAGTTCTTCACGCGAGTGGATCTGTCGGCGCATATAGCCGCCAATTTCTTTCACCGAAGTCCACGCATAGACCGCATCGGCTGGGCGGAACTCGATGGCGGTCATCGCACCCGGCGCTAACCGCGCCCATGCAGCCAGGCGTGCATGGTGGTAAGGCCCAAGTTTCTGCACCAAAAACACGGCTCGGGTATGGTGAGTCACGCTACCTTCGGAGAGCTGGGTTCGCAGAGGCGGACTTCGAGGGAAACTTCGGATGCACGGGCTCCGGCTGCTGGCCGGAACGCGAAACTGGCACCCGCGCGATCATAATCATAACCGCCGCCGGGAGCAACTGAAGGCACCATAATGGCGATAGATCGCGAAACATGGCCATGGCGGTGCCCGCAAATGCGCCCGCGACGAGACGCTGGTTAAATGCCCAGCGATCCCGGACATATTCACGCTCCATATACCAGCACAGCACACTGAACCAAAAAAGTGCGACGAGGGGACCGAACGTCCCCCAACGCAATGCATCGCGCCCAAGTAATCCAGCCGTAAGCCCCCATTCGCCGCTCACATCGGGATTGATCCCCATTCTCGTAATGGCCCACACATTAAGGTCGTGAAGGGTTGGATCGACGGGTTTCCAGGGGAAAAAGCTCCGGGGTAGCGGGTACATCACCAATTCAATCGGCCGATAAACTAGCCCATAGGCAAAATCGATCGGTGTAATCCCGAAACTGGCGGGGTTGTGGTATCCTTCTAGGTACATTTCGAATGCGCGAGTTTGGTCATGCAGCGTCTCCAAGCCGTGTATTTCGGTAATTTTTCCAATCAATTCACCTGTATTAACCTCTTTCAAACCCACGTCGCGATAGTTGGTCATAACCTGGCCGAGCAAAATAATCAGCATGCAAACCAGTCCGGGAACGACCAGGTTTTTGGGTTTCATTTTCGGCGAGGTCCCGAAGGCCACCAGAAAAAACAGCCCAAATTGAATTACCTGCGTCCGGCTACCCATGGCGAAAACCGAAGCAATGGCCCAGATCGCGGAAGCAAAGGCCATGATGAACATGCTCCAGCGAAATTTGCCGCGGCCAAGCGCCAAACACAGGATGACCAGTGAACAGGCAAAGTGGTTGATATTCAGGAGGCTCGCCAGCAGCGGGTCGATTGCGATCCCGCCGTCCTGGGCAATGGTGCTCCGCATATAGAGAATAGCATTGATTGACGACCGGAAGACACCGCCAAAAAACACGTTGGGAACCGCGACCAGGATAAACAACCCAAGCAGCATCCGAAAAAGCAATTTCTCATTGTATTGGCACCGGGCCTCAGGCCCACGGTTGATTTCCATCGCCTTCAAGGGACGAAGTCCGTCCAGCAGAAACATTGTCCAGACTCCCCCGATCGGCAGTAAATTAGCGCTCACCGACCCCAACAGCTTGGCCCCGACCGAATACGAGGATATCGCGGCGCAAAAATCGGCCCAATAGGCCGGGGAAAATAATTGAAAATGGAAAAGAAGAAAGGTCCCGGTATAAAGAATGACGAAGGATATTCTTTGTTTATACCAGATAAAGTGCCACACCGCGGCCACGCCAAGAAGAGCATTGATGGCCGCCGGGACGAGATACGCCAGCGTCATGTTATCGAACATAATTCCTGCGCTGGCCAGGCAAGCCGCCAACAACGGCCCGATAACATAAAAATAGGAAAAGTTCCGAATCATGCAGAAAGGGAAAGATAAGCGTCCACCATTGCTGCCGGGGAAAACTTTTTGACATAGGAGGTAGCCTTGGCGCTGGCCGAAATGAAAGGCTCCCGGTTTTCCAGGAAATCTAGCATGGCCCCGGCCAGGGCTGGGGCGTCTTGGGGTGGCACCAGGCGTCCGAACTGCCCGCCCGCCAAAGCTTCGCGGCACGCGGGCACGTTCGATGCGATCACCGGCAGCCCCGCGGCCAGGGCTTCAACAAAGACCGTGCCAAATCCTTCCTGCACCGTGGTAGAAAAAACGAAGGCGTCGCTCTGGCCGAGCAACTCAGGCACATCCGTGCGTGTGCCCAAGGGCACGACTAGGCCCGCCAGGCCGAGGGCGGTGATCTGCCCCTTGATCTTTTCGAGCAGTGCCCCGCCCCCGGCCAGCAAGACTTCAAAATCCTGGCGGCGTTGCCCGAGCAGTGCGGCGGCCTGGACCAAAGTCGCGTGGTCCTTGTGTCCTTCCATCGTGCCAACCATGATAAACCGTATTTTCCCCCCGGCGCGTCCTATCCGGGCCTTTGCCGCTCGCGCCGCGATGCGCTCAATTTGCGCGCAATTCGGGATGGTTTGAAATCGCGATTTGGCCATGATGGTTCGTCTCCGGAATGAATCTCGCACGTAATCGGAGCAACAGGCAAAATATGCGTCGGCCCGATAGGCGGGGAAAAACTTCAGGTCGGCCGTGATCACTTCGACGAGAGATTGTTCAGCGGGGTTTCCACAATGGACCACCAGGTGGCACTCGGCGGATTTGCTGAGCAAAACCCGTCCAGCAGCGCCTGCTGCCCAGGTGGCCCAGCACACAACGACGTTGGGCTGGAAAACGTCAAAGGCCTCGGCCACAATCCCCGCCGTCTTTGTCCGGCGAGGCCGGCCACCTTGTTTTAATTGCACGGTTCCGACGAAACAGGCCGCCGCCGTAGCCTGTAGTTCAGGCTGGAGGTCGGGGAATTCCGGGCTAAGCAGGGCCACGGCTTGCTCATGCGTGTTCAACGAAAGCCAGTCTAGAACCAACTTGGGTGTGCCCTCCGCCCGGGCGGATCCCAACACATGCAGGATTTTAGACATCGGATAGCCTCTAAATATCTTTCGTCAGTGCGTCTGCCCAGGCGGTGCTCGTGGCCGCGAAGGAGTGACGGGCCACGACATACTCGCGGGCCCGGGTGCCCACCTCATGCAATCGGTTGCGCTGCGTGAGAATTTCCGCGATCTGCGCCACCCAGGTGGAACGGTCACCGCGGAGGACAAACCCTGTTTGCCCGTGAACCACATGGTCACGTGCCGCCCGCCCTGGGGAAATGATCACCGGCCGGCCGCAGGCCATGGCCTCAAGCAATGCAGTCAGGCCAACCGGTTCAGGACATTCCTCAAAAGGCAAAAGCACGGCGAGCGCATGCTGCGTATTGGCGCGAATTTCTGAAAAGGGAGCCCACTGCTTGATCAGGATGCGTCCCTTCTCGGTCGCGCGATGCTTGGCATATCGACTCAGCCCCGAGCCATCCTTCACGCTTCGCATGATAGGCCAGGCTCCGGTTTCGGCCACCGCGAGCACCAACGCCTCGTCCCGTTTGGTATCGCCGGGGACAAGCACATAGTCGCAGGTTGGAGTTGAAACCGGCCGATAATAGTCGGTGTCCACCGGCAGGGGGAGCCACCTGATCTTGGACGGGGGCATTTTCCACCTGGTGATCAACTCATCGTGCGTGTCGCGGTCGCTTACGATCACGCGTTTGGCCAGGAATAGATTGGCCGCCACCACAAGGCGGCGGAGTTTTGAGCGCGACGCATTGCCCCAGAAAATCAGAACATAAGGGCAACGCACAAGGCCCAGCCCAAGGGCAAAAGGCACAAACAACGAGGGGGACACGGCGAGCATGCATTCATGTCCCCGGCGGGCGTCCCGTAGATTTGCGACCAGGTCACCCGGTTTGAGCGAATGGGGAGAGCGGTGGAGCCAGTCGAGCTCGTGTTGTTCGGCCAAAAAATCCGAATAATGGCGCGGATGGGTGGGCTCTCTCAGTTCGTGCTGGCGATAGGAGCTGCTTTCGCCATCGCGAACGCGCAAATACAGGATCCGGCCCATGGCTGGGGGTGCGGAAATCAAATTCGGCCTCCGTAAAGACTCACCGGACGCGCCTTCGGGTCCCGGACATTTGACTGGTTGTTATTGGGCATGAAGATTGTATGCACCGGGGCTTTACTAAGGTGGCGGCCAATGATGGTTGCCGCTCTTCCCGGCCGGGCCGTTTTGCCCACACGATAGTATGCGACGAAGAATGCCCGGCTGGCGGAAATCTACCGGGCACGAGAAATTTTAACCTGCTGTTTAACGGCCAGATTTGTCTGTGGACCCACCTGAAGCCAGGTTTCATCCATGATCCGCATGAGCCGCAGGCCGTCCTCACCCGTCACGGGTGCAGGCTGGTTCTTTTCAATGGCAAAATAAAATTCCCGGAACAGCCGTTCCATCCCATCATAATGAACCCAGCGTTTCCGCATGAATTTCCAGGTCATTTTCAAGGTGGCCGCGATAATCGCCCAACCCCAATGTAAATTGAGCAACAGCCGGGAAAGAGGACGTGGCAACCGGGGAATGTGCCGATGTACAATCACGAGCTTGTGCGTAAAATCGGCAAAGGCGATCCCCTTGGTGCCATAGAGCTGAAGGGTTTGGTTCTTTGGAGACGCCGCGAGGGAGACTGTGGCCAAACCACAGGTTGACGGTGACTCCAAGAACACCCGCAATTCATCGTTTGGCTGATGGGCTAAGACTCGGAAAAACCGTGCCAGCGCGCGGACATTCGTGGGTTCAGGCACAAACTCCAGGGCTACCGCCAGGGAGTGGGGCAGAAGATTTTGGAAGAGTCCGCCGGGCAGGGCATAATTCCAATTTCCGCCGGCATCGGGCTGCATCAGGGAATTCCCGCGATTTCCACCAAGATCGAACCCGTAATAACTTTCCACCCAGATAATGTCTCCCAATGCCCCTGTTTCCACCAGGCGGCGGATTTGCACCGTCACGCGATCATAAACATGATTGTGGTCGATGCACAGGATCAAGCCGCGCTCGGTGGCAACCCGAACCATCTCGCTGGCCTCGTCTGCATTCAACGCCATGGGTTTTTCCACGAGGACATGGCAGCCCCGGTTTAAGCACGCCAGCGCCAGACGGGCCGTGAACTGCGGAGGCGTCAAGATGTGCACGGCTTCCGGACGGCCCTGCTCGAGCAATTCTTCGAGGCTCGCGGCCGCAAGCGGCAGGCCGAATTTTTCAGCCAAACGCCGCGCATTGGCGATCACCGGGTCGTAACATCCCACGACTTCGACCGAGGTTATCCCCTTGAGGAAACCGAGATGGACATCGGAAATGCCACCGCAACCCACGATCGCCACCCGGATGCGCTTTTGCCTTGGGTTTGGCTTGGCATCCAATGCCGCCAAGTCTGCCTTGCGGCTTAGTTTTTTGTTTTTTGACCAATCCGCGTAGGTGCGCCTGAGCGCCTCCGCCTTCGGTACCGTGGACTTCCAACCCAACACCGTGCGCGCACGTTCAGTGCTGTAGTCAACCTGCTGCAAGCAGCCTTCGATGTGGCCGCGATGAAAGGGATTTCGTCCTCTCAACAGCCTTTTGCTTCGTTCACCGACTCGCATCAGGAGCCGTGCAAACCAAGCCGGCAGATGATGGATTTTCATTCCGGGCACCACGGCATCGCGGTAACCTTTCAAAAACTCATCCTGGGTTAGCCGGTCTTGGTCGATAATGTGATGAATGCCTCCGCTGGCTGCATCCGCCTTGATCGCCAGCGCCACCGCCTCGGCGAGGTTTTCCACGTAGGTCGAAGCCAGGAGATTCGTGCCGTTTCCCACCACAAAAAAACGTGAACCGGCGGCATAACCCAATCTCGACAACTGCCAGTTGCCACGGGGGCCAAACACGATTCCTGGCCGCAAGACAAACACTTCCCAGCCTTCTTCTCCGGCTTGCAACGCCGCTTTCTCCGTCGCCTGCTTGCCAGCCACGTAGCCATGGCAAAGCTCAGGGCTATTTTCGTAAACCGCCGTCTCCATCAGAGCATTGCAGCCGGGTGCTGGTGTCATCGGCAGGACTGCAATCGAGCTGATATGCACCAAGCGGCGGACACCCGCCGCCCGCGCGGCTTGAAATAACCTCGGGGTGCCCGCAATCGTGCCCAGCTCGAGCTCGCGCGCGGTGCCTCCCATCGTCGTGGCAATATTGACCAGCGCATCCTGTCCTTCCACCGCCAGCGCCAGCGACCCCGCATCGGCCAGGTCGCCATAAATCACTTCAACCCCGGCGGCGAGCAGCCGCCTGATGTCACTGGTCCTTCGGGCCAGCACACGCACGGTGAAACCGCCGGCTACAAGCCGGTCGACGACATGGCTGCCCACAAAGCCGGAGCCCCCGGTTATTAAAACTTTAACGATAGGTTGCGAGGTCATAGGATTATTTCTTCGAACCGGATCGTCGGGACGGCCGTGGACCTTGTCCAATCGGCCATCTGGCTCCATGCTGGTTCCTCTATTTTGTGTCGATATCATGGCTTTGGTCCGGAGCTAATTAATCCTTGGGGATTTATCATTACGTGATTTTTCCGTGATAGGATTGGGTTAGCAGGCTGTCGAAAAACTCTGCTAGCTGCCGTTGCGATCGGAAGGCGCTGTCCGCAAGGTGGCTCAAATCGTGTGTTGCGTCGGCCAGCATAGTTTTCAACAGCCTGCCAGATCATGTTTAACTAATCCCTTCCACGGCTGGACTGGATTGTTTACCCGCCCAGTTTGAAGCAATTCGGCCCACTCTTGAAGGCACCGGTCCCACGTAACACGTGCGGACCACTGTTGGGCTCGCGCCCTCATGCCCATCAATTTATCGGGGCTCCTCAACCACACCGCTAGCCTCTCCGCAATCGTTTCGGGTGGGTCATTGCGGTCGATGCGCAATCCTGCATCGGGGGGAATCAGGTCTTCCATGCCGTCGACGGCCGTCGCCATGACCGGAACTCCCACCCGCAAAAATTCAAGAACCGCGATGCTCGACGCTTCCGCATCCGAAAGCAAACACCCCAGGTCGCAGGAGGCCATTATATCGATGATGTTTTGAAGCGCCAGCCGCTTGTCGAGAAAGCCATGATAACGTACATAGGGATTTTGCTGTGCGTCGTCGGGGATGAGCCCGATGCAATGAATCCGGACGGCCAGTCCCATCCGGTTCAATACCTCCACGGTTGCCAGCAGCTTGCGAAATCCTTTGCGGCGCCAGTCCTTGCCCACATAACCGAAGTAGAATGGCCGGTCCGTCCCACGTTCATCGGGTGGATTATGGAACCGGAAGGAAGCTGGCAGTTCAAAGTTAGCCCCGGGCAAAATCACGGAAACTTTCGCCGGATCAGCGCCGCAGTCCCGGACGGCCGACTCCGCAGCCCAGCGTTGGAAGAAGACCAGCCTGGCCGCTTCATGGTATATTTTCCGCTCAGCCTCCAAGATGTATTGCCGCATGCTGAGGGAGACACTTTGCCCGAGGTTGTACCGGGCAAACATGAGCGGATGGGTGGCATCGAAATACAGCGAGAGCTGCCCTTTCGATTGCCGCAGGCGGGAGAGTGACGGGATAAACGGGTGGAATGACAGGATATGGGGCGCGGCGGGTGTGTCCGGGAAAAATTGCCAGGCCCAGTTCGCGAACTCCTCACTGTATTGGAACCCTCCCGGCCCGCGGCCGCGCAAACACTGCTTTGCATTCCACGACCGGCGCAGCCATTTGGCCCGTTCAAGCCTGACCCGGATGGGCTCGGTCTTCCAGCCCTGCCTGAGCGCGGCCTGCCAGAAGTAGTAAGGGATACCACTCCAGCAATTGATGTCGCTCACGTCGCCGATGGCTGTGATGCTGTCGATCATTTAGCCTGCCACATAGCTGATAACCTTCTCTGCGTAGGTTGATGGATCGTGCCTGGCGGCAACGTGCTGCCGGCCCAAATCTGCCATCCGTTCCCTGAGTTTTGCCTGACCGAGCGTCTGAACGATCTTGTCTGCAAGATCCGTTTCGTCTCCCGTCTTAAAAAACACCAGCAGCCCTTTCCCGTCATCGATCTCGTGCATCATCGGAAGGTCGGAAGCGACACAGGGAACGCCTGCCGCCAGTGCCTCCACCACGGAATTGCCCAACCCCTCGCGTTCGGTCGTGGAGTAAACGAACAAGTTCCAGTTTGTGATATATTTTAGCACGTTATCCACATATCCGGGCAGCCTTACCGATGAGCGGAGATCCAGTTTTTCGATGAGTGTTTCCAGTTCAGAACGCATCGGCCCATCCCCTAATAATTCGACATGCAGCGCGAGACCACGGGCGCGAACCAATGCGCTGGCGCGGAGCAGGGTGGGGAAATCTTTTATGTAATCCATCCGGGCCACCATGCCAATAATAACACCCGATCCATTGGCATCCGGCCGAAGCCCTTCGCCATCGCCGGGCATTTCAATGGGATTATAGATGGCCGTGTTTTCAAAACGGCTCAGAAAACCACGATGAAAGGAGGTTTTGACATGGTTTGAGCAGGAAAAGAGTTTCGTTTTTACCCCTGTGCGAAAAATAAAATCCTGCACATAAAGCAGGCATTCGCCCCGCCAGCCCGGGACCTTCGGATTGCCCAAATGGATGCCCAGGCTGGCTCCTGTCTCCCGCAGGGCATAGCGGATCAAAGGCACCCGGATGCAGCACCAAACCAGGATCAGATCATAACGGTCGGAGCCGGCCGCTTCCTTGAGCCTTTTAATGAAGTTAAGCCTGCTTCCATTGAGTATGTTTAAATACTGGACGGCCAGGCCGCATTGGCGCCAGCGCTCCTGCATTTGCCCTGGCTGATCAAGGACCAGAAGGGTGTTTTCGGCGCCGCTCGCCCTGATAAACAGCAGGCAATTTGTATTGGTCCCGCCCGCCGTGTCCACATTGGTAATGTGCAAGATTCTCATCTTGCAAAGATCCTGTTTCGGATCACCCGAAGGACAATGGCTGGCAGGTTTTTCAGGATGACCGGCAAGGGCCAGCGCTTGGGATTTGCCTTGATCTGGTAGGTTGCCGGATGAACAAGATCAAGGGTGACGCTTCGGTTGATGGCGTCGGCTCTGAATTGGGAAAGGAGGGCGGGATGGTCACGCTTTACGTACACCAGTGCGTTTTGCTTGTAATATTCGGCAACCTGATCGCATCCCCACACGCGCGGCCGGATGCAATCATACACTTCGTATCCCTCGGCAGCAAACAAACCGGCCCAATATGACTGCCATTGTTCGTTGACGTGATCGACCCCGCCTTGCAGGGGAATGGCTGCTGAAAACAGGACCACCGGCGCATGTGAACATAGCGAGTGAATCAAGGTAGTTGCTGACTCGGGCGGCAGGTGCTCGGCGACTTCCATGCAAATCGCCAGGTCGTATTGTTCGTTCAATGCCAGCGGCTGGCGCAGATCGTGGGCAGTAAACTCATCGCGATCGACCATCAGTTGGTCCCGGCGGACGTAATCCCCGTCCACGCCCCGATACTTGATAAAACCCAGGCCTTTGCCTGCCTTGCCCCAGGTTCCGATTCCACAGCCGACATCCAGCAAGGTTTTCGCGCGATAAACATCCAGCAGCCCGCCCAGGATGGCCACCGCCGAGGTCGACGAGATACCGGCATTTATTTCATAAAACTCCTGATGATAATTCGTCTTCATAATGGTTGCGGCTCGGAACTGGCGGCGCATTTGCCGTTGCTGTGGTAGGGGACCACGGCCCGTTCGATCAATCCTTCCAGTTGGCGCATGAAGGCGTCCTCGCTAAAACGTTCTTCGGCCTCGGCCCGGCATTGGCTGCGGGAAATTTCCTTGATCCGGTGAATCGCGGTGACCATCTCCCCGACTGAACCACATAAAAATCCGGTCTTGCCATGGGTAATCACCTCGGGCGTTGACGCTATGCGTGAAGCAATGACCGGCACGCCGCCGGCCAAGGCCTCGATTACAACCACGGCGCACGGTTCATTCCATTGGATGGGAAATAACAAGGCCGTGGCGCCATCCAGAAGTTTGATGCGGGTGGCCTCATCATATGGGCCAACATACTCGCACTCCGGGCCGAGATGAGGTTTGATCGATGCGTCAAAGTAGTCTGCGGCTCCCGGTTCCTTTGGCACATTTCCGCCAATCACCAGTTTCATCCGCGCCCGACGGGCCGTTTCGATGGCCGTATGCACCCCTTTGTTTTCGGTCAGCCGGCCGAGAAAAAGCAAATAGGGTGGAGTCGCCGGAACGGGAGAAAAAGGAACGATCTCCGTGTCCACGGCATTGTGAATCACGTTAAAGCGGGCGGCTTCCGGATCACCCGATACCTGGGAATGGCTGACGCCGACGAAATAATCTCCCTGTCGGCGGCGGCTCATGACAAAACTGACCTCACGGCCGGTCAGGGGATTCTGAAACCAGTG
>Ga0210395_10002961_pt1 | contig 13088 bp, 12 predicted proteins | sample IncBWH4OmetaG_FD_150861 | JGI IMG/M metagenome (GOLD analysis project Ga0210395, IMG submission 150861) | Forest soil microbial communities from Barre Woods Harvard Forest LTER site, Petersham, Massachusetts, United States - Inc-BW-H-4-O ... | reverse complement strand
CGGCACCACCTCGTCGAGTTTAAAGGAATAAAAAAACTGGCCTCGTCTGCCTTCCCGCCGACCCATCATGAGCCGCTCCCGACGATGCCCGTCTCAATCCAACGGAATCACCGTTCGCGATTCGGCTCAACGAGAGTTTTGCAACACAATCGGGGGAGAAGCGGACATAATAGCGCGCGCCAACCATGTGGTTTATGAGTGCGCGTCCTCGTATAAAGAGCGCCGACAATCAGGTTTCGGGAGGACGCACGTGGCGGGAGTTCGCGGGATTGAAATTGCGTGGATCGGGATTTTGCTCGCGTCGGCGGCTTTCACGCAGCCGGCCGCCGCGGACGATTATCCGAGCCGCTCCATCCGCCTGATCATCCCGTTCCCGCCGGGCGGCAGCAACGACGTGGTCGGGCGCATCATCGCCAACCAGCTCGGCGACAAGCTCGGCAAGCAGGTCTTTGTCGACAATCGCAGCGGCGCCGGCGGTGTCGTCGGCTCCGACCTCGCCGCCAAGGCGACACCCGACGGCTACACGCTTCTGGTGGTTTCCATCGCGCATGCGGTCGACCCTTGGCTCTACCAGGAGCCGTTCAATCCGGTGAAGGATTTTGTCCCGGTGAGCATCATCGCCACCGGCACCAACGTGCTCACGGTCAATCCGACCGTGCCGGTGCATTCGGTCAAGGAATTGCTGGCGCTCGCCAAGGAAAAGCCGGGGGTGCTCAACTACGCCTCCGCCGGCATCGGCAGCTTCCAGCATTTGAGCGGCGAACTGTTCAAGCTGACCGCCAATGTCGACATTCAGCACGTTCCTTATAAAGGCGGCGGGCCGGCTATGCTCGCGGTGATCGCCGGCGAAGACCAGCTCATGTTCTCCTCGATCGTGCAGACGCTGCCGAGCATCCAAGGGGGCCAATTGCGCGCGCTCGCCACCGGCGGCGCGCAGCGCAGCCCGATCCTGCCCGATCTGCCGACCATCGCCGAGGCTGGCGTTCCCGGCTACGTGGCCACCAACTGGTGGGGCATCGTTGCGCCTGTCGGCACGCCACAGCCGATCGTCGATAAGTTGCACGACACGATCGCGGAACTGCTCAATTCCGAGACGACCAAAAAATTCCTCGACAATGAAGGCGCCGCACCGGTGCACATGAGCGCGGCCGATTTCGGCAAGTTCGTCGAGGCGGAAATCGCCAAGTGGGGACCGGTGGTCAAAAAAGCCGGCATGAAGGCTGAGTAAGGCGCGCATGTCGCCAATCCCCGGACGTTTCACCTATCGCTCCGACCCGGTGCGCATCGTGTTCGGCGCCGGCGCCATCGCGGCGCTGCCGGCCGAAGCCGATCTGCACAACATGTCGCGGCTGATGGTGCTGTGCTCGCAATCGCGCGCCGATTTTGCCCGCCGCGTCACCGCATCGATCGCGGACCGCTGCGTTACGTTCTGCGACGCCTCGGCGCCGAACATGCCGCGCGAGGTGTTCGAGCGCATCGTCGACGACATCAAGCGGCAAAACCTTGACGGCTTCGTCGTGATCGGCGGTGGTTCACCGATCGGACTGGCCAAAGCCGCTGCGGCGACCACCAAAATCCCCTACATCGCCGTCGTCACCACCTATTCCGGCTCCGAGATGGCAGCGCGGTGGCGCATCGGCATTGCCGACGATCGCATCAGCGGCGACGGCCCGGCAGCCCTGCCCGCAACCGCCATCTACGATCCCGAACTGACGCTCGATCTGCCGCCGCGATTTTCCGCGGCGAGCGGCATGAATGCCGTGGCGCATGCGGTCGAAAGCCTCTACGGCATCGACACCAATCCGGTCGTGCAGGCGATGGCGGAGGAAGCGATCCGAAGGCTCGGGGCAAGCCTGCCGCGCCTGGTGCAAAATCCGCGCGATCTCGATGCCCGTACGGACGTGCTCTACGGCGCCTGGCTGGCGGCGAATTTCCGCGCCGAGGTCGGGCTCGAGCACGCCATCGCGCAACGCGTACGGCAATGGTTCAATCTCGACCACGCCCACACCCACGCCGTCGCGACGCCCTATGCGATCGGCTTCAATAGCGTCGCGGCGCCGGAAGCCATGGCGCGCATCAAGCGCGCGCTCGGCGCGAGCGACGCGGCGCGCGGCCTTTACGATCTCAATGTGCGGCTTGGACTGCCGACCGGTCTCAAGGGCTTGGGCATGCGCGAGGCGGATATCGCCAAGGCCGTCGACGTGGTCGCGGCCGTCAAGATCACCCATCCGCGGCCGGTCGGCAAAGCCGACCTCGCGAACATCATCGGCCAAGCGTATGCTGGCGAGCCGCCGCGATTTTGACGAGACCAGCACCGTCATGCAGAACAAATTCCGCGGCGTGATGCAGAGCCCGGTCACGCCGCTCAAGGACGACTTCAGCCTCGATCTGCCGACCTTCGAGCGGCTGCTCGACTTCCATGTCCGCGCCCGCGCGCCGGCGATCTCGTGGCCGCACCATAAGGGCGAGTCGCTCAATCTGACCATCGATGAGCGCAAGCTGTTCGCCGAAGCCGCCGTCAAGGTCGTGGCCGGCCGGGTGCCGGTCACCATCCATGTCTCGGCGCTTGCGGTCGAAGACACCATGGCGCTGGCGCGGCACGCCCAAGATATTGGCGCCGACGGCATTCTGGCGATCACGCCTTATTTCTGGACCCCGACGCTCGAAGCGATCGAGGCCTATTTCACGCGGCTGTGCAGCTGGATCGATCTGCCGGTGCTGTCCTACAACTCGCCGAGCTATCTCGCCGGCGTCGAGATCACCGGCGCATTGATGGCGCACCTGATCGAAAAGCTGCCGAACTTCGTCGGCGTCAAGGAAGCAAGCTTCAACAGCGAGAAGTTTTTGGAGATTTCGCGCGCGGCGCTGGCCTTGCGGCCGAACTTCGCCATGCTCACCGGCGTCGAGTTTTTGCTGCCGTCGGTGCCGCTCGGCGGCGTCGGATCGTATTCCGCCGCCGGCTCGATCTGCCCGAACCTGTGCACCGAATTGTTCGACAGCTGCATCGCCGGCGACTGGCCGCGCGCCAGGGAGCTGCAATTCAAAATGACGCGGCTGTGGCACCTGTTCAAGGACCAATACCCCTCCTCGCTCAAAGGCGGCATGGTGATCATGGGCCGCCCGGTCGGCCCGACGCGCGCGCCGCTGCCGACCGCGACCCCCGAGCGCCAAGCCTATATCCGCGCGCAGCTCGGGGATCTCGGCATCCTCGAGAGCGAACCGCACGGCTGGTAGGTCGCGGATCCATGACATTCGAGCCCGGTTTGGTGCATACGCCACTGACGCCGTTTTCGTCAGATCGGCGCATCGATTTCGCCTTATACGCAAGATCGATCGAGTTTCATGTGCGCCACGGCGCGGACGCGCTTGCCGTGCCGATGCATTGCGGCGAGTCGGTGAGTCTCACCGACGCCGAGCGGCGCCAACTCATCACATTCGCGGTCGACCATGCGGCCAAGCGCGTGCCGGTCATCGCCCATGTCAGCGACGCCGGTACCGCAATCGCCGCGGGCCTCGCCAAACACGCCCAAGCGGCCGGCGCCGCCGCCATCGTCGCCACCACGCCTTATTATTGGACGCCGCCGCCCGCCATGGTGCTGGAGCATTTTTCCCAGATTGGCGCCGCGGTCGACATTCCGTTCTTCGTTCTCAACGCGCCTGACGACATGGCGGGCAGCAAGATCAATACCGATCTGGCGCGCAAACTGATCGACAAGCTGCCGAATTTCGCCGGCGTCGTCGATTCAAGCCTCGATTGGCAGTTTATGATCGAACTTTTGACCGATGCGGCGCATCAGCGTCCCACCTTCAGTCTCATATCCGGAACGGATTTGATGGTCTCGGCCGCCGCCATCGGCGCCAGCGGACTGTTTTCCGCGCTGGCCGCCATCGCGCCAAAACTCGTGCGAAAACTGTTCGATCTGTGCCGCCAGCAAAAACTTTTCGAGGCCCGCACGCCGCAAGAAGAGATCGCGGCGCTTCGTCAAATCGTCAAACCCGGCGGCGTCGCCGCGCTCAAGGCCGCCGTCCGTGTCATGGGTCGCGATTATGGCAATCCTCGCCCGCCGCTTTTGCCGCTCGATGCCGCGGCCGAAAAGAAACTTACAGCCGAGATCGAAGCGCTGCCGTCGCTCGCCACCGAGCCGCGCGGGTGGTGAGTGCCATGCCGCCGACATCCGGCTTATGCTTGGCTCCCGCCTTGGCCCGTTACCGGATTTCACCGGCGCGCGATCCAAGATACGCTTGTTGAATGCGTGACCGTTGCAACTGCACCCGGCTGTTGGTGAGCACGATGCTGGCATTGGCGCTGACGGCGCCGGCCGCCGCCGACAAGCTTTCTGACATCAAGGCGCGCGGGCGCCTCCTGATCGGCGTCACCGAGAGCTCGCCGCCGTTCAGCTTCCGCGACGACGGCAAGGGCATCGTCGGCTATGACGTCGACCTCGCCGAGCGCGTTGCGAAAAATCTCGGCATCGCGACGGAGAAAATCGCCATCATCAATGCCGAGCGCATTGCCGCCCTGCAGCAGGATCGCGTCGATCTGGTCGCGGTCGGCATGACGCGCTCCAAGGGCCGCGCCAAAGAGATCGATTTCAGCTACGCCTATCTCGACTCGCCGCATATGGTGCTGGTGCGTAACGACAGCGGCATCGCCCATGTCAGCGACCTTGCCGCCCACAAGCTTGCCTTGGTGCGCTCGGCCAGCGTCGATGCCGAGCTCGAGGCCGCCGTTCCGACCATGCAAATCGTGTTGTTCGACGACTACGACGGCGCCTTCGCCGCGCTTGCGGACAAACAGGTCGACGGCTTTCTCGCCGACAAGATGCTGCTGTTGTGGTTCGCGCAAAAAAGCGGCCACGCCGCCGATTTCACGCTGATGGGCGATTACCAATTGCCCCGCACCGCCGGCTTCGCGCTGAAGAAGGACGAACCGGGCTTCCTCGATTTCGTCAACGACACGCTGCTCGAGCTCGAAGCGTCCGGCGAAGCCGCTCAAATCTACGATGCCTGGTTCGCGCCGGTGCCGCGGACATTCCACATCCAGCCCGACTGACCCGGCGCGCCCATGGCAGCCCCGACCGCCGGATCCGGAATGAAATGGGTCGGCCGCGCCATCCGCCGGCTGGAAGACCCGGCGCTGGTGGCCGGCCGCGGCCGCTTCACCGGCGATCTCAGCGCCGCCCTTTGGGTGCGTTTCATCCGCAGCCCCGTTGCGTCGGGCCGCATCGTCGGCATTACCGCGCCTGACGGCGCGCGCATTTATCGCGCCGCCGATCTCGACGGCGTGCGGCCGATCCGGCCGATGCTGCACAAATTCAACTACCAGCCGGTCGAGCAGCCGATCTTGGCGACGGACGTGGTGCGCTTCGCCGGCGAGCCGATCGCAGCCGTCGTCGCGTCATCGCCCGCAGAGGCCGAAGACATTGCCGAAGCGGTGGAGATCGAGATTGTGGACCTGCCGTCGGTTGTCGACGCGCAAGAGGCGCTGAAAACCGGCGCGCCGCGCGTGCATGACAACTGCCCCGGCAATGTCGTGGTCGAAGGCCACTTCAAGACCGCGGATTTCGACGCGACCATCGCGCGGGCACACAAGATCGTCCGTGTCGAGGTCCGCTCCTACCGCCAGAACGCGACGCCGCTTGAAGCGCGCGCGGCGCATGCGGCCTTCGACGCTGTATCGGGCCGCGTGACGCTGACCTGCACCACGCAGATGCCGCACGTGACCCGCACCGCCATCGCCGACAGCTTGCAATTCCCGGAATCCGATCTGCGCGTGGTGGCGCCCGACGTCGGCGGCGGTTTTGGCCAGAAAATGTCGCTGCCGACCGAATATATTTTCCTGGTTTGGCTGGCGCGGAAGCTGCGCGGCACCGTCGCCTGGAGCGAGGACCGGCGGGAAAACCTGATCGCCGCGTTTCACAGCCGCGATCAGCATGTGCAGCTCGAAGGTGCCTTCGATGCCGCCGGCAAGCTGATCGCTTTGTCGAGCGATGTGGTCGCCAATATCGGCGCCTATTCGTGCTTTCCGACTACCTGCGGCGTCGAGCCGCTGATGGCCATGGCTGAATTGCCGGGGCCTTATGACGTTGCCGCCTATGCCTGCGTGGCGCGCGGCGTCGCCACTCACACCTGCACCATGGCGCCCTATCGCGGCGTGTCGCGCCCGGTCATCACCTTCGCCATCGAACGGCTGATGGACAAGGCGGCGGCCGCGTTCGAACTCGGCCCCGACGAAATCCGGCGGCGTAATCTGATCAGGAAATTTCCGTACACGTCTGCCACCGGACTCGTGTTCGACGAAGGCAGTTATGTCGAGACGATGGAACAAGCGATCGCGTATGTGGACCTAAAAGGCTTCCGCGCGCAGCAGAGCGATGCGCGCACGCGCGGCCGCTATCGCGGCATCGGCTTTGCGACCTTTTCCGAGCGCACCGGCTACGGCAGCCCGGCCTTCGCCGCGCGCGGCATGGACATCACGCCGGGATGGGAGACCGTCGAGATCACCATGGACCCGTCCGGTGCCGTCGAAGCGCGCATCGGCGCAAGCCCCCACGGGCAAGGGCTGCGTACCACGCTTGCCCAAATCATCGCCGACCAAGTCGGTGTCGCGCCGCAACAAGTGCGCATCGTGCACGGCGACACCGACCGCACGCCCTACGGCTGGGGCACGTTCGCCAGCCGTTCGCTGGTCATCGCCGGCGGCGCGTCGCTGTTGGCGGCGCAAAAAATCCGCAAAAAACTGATCACCATCGCCAGTCACGTTTTGGAGGCCGCCGCTGACGACATCGTGCTCGAAAACGGCCATGCCAAGGTTTTGGGCACCGATCGCACCGTGACGATCGCAAGCCTGGCTCGTGCCGCCTATCATCAAGCCCACCATTTCAAAGGCGAGATCACGCCTGGCTTGAGCGAAAGCGCCGACTACGATCCGCCCGGCACCTTCTCCAATGCCTGTCACGTTGCCATCGTCGAAGTCGATATCGAGACCGGCCGCGTCATAATCGAAAAATTCCTCGCGGTGGAAGACGCCGGCCGCATCATCAATCCGCTGATCGCCGACGGCCAGGTGCACGGCGGCATCGCGCAAGGTATTGGCAATGCGCTGTTCGAGGAGATTGTCTACGACGACAGCGGCAATCCGCAGACCGCGACGCTCGCCGACTACATGCCGCCGACCGCGTGCGAAATTCCGCCGATCGAACTGCACCACATCGAATCGCCGGCCGCTTCCTCCATCACCGGCGCCAAAGGTTTGGGCGAAGGCGGCGCAATCGGCGCCCCGGCCGCAATCCTCAACGCTGTCAACGATGCGCTGGCGCCGTTCGGCGTGTCGATCGACGAAATCCCGGCGACGCCGCAGCGCATCCGGGCGGCGCTCCGTCACGCCGGATGCTCGCGCGCCGAAACGATCGCCAGCCACAGATAAACGCCGAGCAGCGTCATCTCGATGAGCGCGATAAAAATGCTGCCGCCGAAGACGTTGGGAAAAAACACTTCGACCACGGCCATCGATACCACCGAGCTGAGCCACACCACCGCGCCCCAGGCCGCCGCGAGCCATAGCCCGACTGCGGCGACGAGATCGAGGACTGCGAAAAATACCGTCGCCGACCGCCACGCCACCGAATGCGCCAAAAAGCCGTCGTCCGGAGCCGCACCGACGCCGCACACCTGGGCCCAGTGATAAAGGCCTTTGATCAGCGACACGGCCGCCATCAGGCGCAGGAACAGGACCAAGTATTCGGTCCACGACCCGGCCACGCTCAAGCCCTTGCCGGCGTGTACCGGCTCGAGCATGTCGCTCGGCCGGGTCGGCTTTTTCTGTGCTTGATCGCTCATCCCAGCACGACCGATAGAGACGCCCCGGCAACCCGTCAACGCTGCCCGAAAATGGCCGGCCCGCGGCCCAATTGTGGCCAGTAGCGAGGTCGGGTTGGAGGGAGTAAAAGGAGGCGTCGCCAGCATGGCCTGGCGCCCGCGGAGCGCATTTATGGCGATCAAGTTTGGCCGGCCGCTCGAACGGAACCGTCTGGCGCCAGTCGAGGCGGAAAAGCCCGCCGAACGGCTGGATTTGGCAATTCGGCCGCGCCGCAACCGCCGTGCCGAGTGGACCCGGCGCCTGGTGCGCGAGAATGTGCTCACCACCGACGACCTGATCTGGCCGTTGTTCCTGGTGGATGGGACTAAAGTCCGCGCCCCGGTCGACTCCATGCCCGATGTCGAGCGCCTTTCGGTCGATGAGGCCGTGCGGGCCGCGGAACGGGCGGCCAAGCTGACGATCCCCTGCCTGGCGCTGTTTCCCTATACCGAGCCGGGGCGGCGTGACGACGACGGCTCCGAAGCGCTCAATCCCGACAACCTGGTCTGCCGCGCCATTCGCGCCATCAAGAAAGAGGTGCCGGAGATCGGTGTGCTCTGTGACGTCGCGCTCGATCCCTACACCAGCCATGGTCACGATGGCCTGTTGCGCGACGGCGTCATCCTCAATGACGAGACCGTCGGCGTCCTGGTTCGCCAGGCGCTGGTCGAAGCCGAGGCCGGTTGCGACATCATCGCGCCGTCCGACATGATGGATGGCAGGGTTGGCGCCATTCGCTCGGGCCTTGATGCCGCGGGCTTCCACGACGTGCAAATCATGGCCTATGCGGCCAAATATGCTTCCGCCTTCTACGGCCCGTTCCGAGATGCGGTGGGCTCAAGCGTGACGCTGATCGGCGACAAGCGCACTTATCAGATGGACCCCGCGAACACCGACGAAGCGTTGCGCGAGGTCGAGCTCGACATCGCCGAAGGCGCCGACATGGTCATGGTGAAACCCGGACTGCCCTATCTGGACATTTTAAGCCGGGTCAAAGCGACGTTCGGCATGCCCACCTTCGCCTACCAAGTGTCGGGCGAATATGCGATGATCATGGCCGCCGCAGCGAACGGCTGGCTCGACGGCGACAAGGCCATGATCGAAAGCCTTATCGCGTTCAAGCGCGCCGGCGCCGACGGTATGCTGACTTACTTTGCCGCGCGCGTCGCGGAGAAATTGAAGAAAGGCGAAGTTTAGCTGAAGCGCCGCCGCCGGGACGGCAGGAGCGGGACGGGTGTGATGCGTGAATACGACGACGACAATATCCAGCACTATGCCCCGGTGTTGCGGCGGATCATCATTCTGGTCGCCGTGATCACGGCGGTTCCGGTGATGCTGTGGACCATCACCGCTTTCATGCACACCTACATCGCGCAGCCCACCATACCGTCGCCCCAGCCGCTCGCGGCGGCAACTGACACCTCAGCACCGACCAGCCCCGCGGCGGACACGGCAACGGCCAATCCTCCGGCTGCGACAGCCGCACCGTCTCAACCCGCGACGATGGCCACCGACAGCGCCGCCAATGCCGGCGCGCCGAATGTACAAGTCGCGGCGCTCCAGCCGACACCGTCCGCCGCACCTGCGGCCGTGCCGGGTCCGGCCGCCGATACGGCGCAAGCAGCGCCTGCGGCATCCGCGCCGAGCGTTTTCCCGAACCCGCCGTTCGTTGCGCAGCCAACGCCTGCCGCGCCGGACGCTGGAAATGATGCCGATGCCTTGCCGCCGCCGGATCCGATCACTGGCCCGATTCCTTTGCCACGGCATCGTCCAAACGTGATCGCGCTCGCCGACACCGACATCCCGCTGCCGCGGGCTCGCCCCAGCAATGCTCCCGAGCCGCCGAGCCCGACGCCCGACACGCCGCCGTCCGGCTACGATCCCAGCATCGGGCACTAATTACAAAGCAGCATTCACTCCAGCACGGCGCCGCTGGCCAAGCGCATCGGCCGGTAACCGTCGTCGGTCAGCGCGCGGAAAATTTCCTCGGCGTGAGCGCCGTCGCGCGTCTCCATGGTGACGTCAAGTTTTGCACCCTTGGCCGGCACGTCGAGGAACAGGCGGTGGTGACTGACGGCGAGGATATTGGCGCCGAGATCGCCAAGGCGGGTTGCGATCTGGCCCAAAATTCCCGGACGGTCGGGAATGGTCAGGCGGAACGATACGATGCGGTCCTCCCGTTCCAACTCGCGCACCATGACGGACGCCAGAATCCGCGGATCGATATTGCCACCGCACAGGATCAAGCCGACCTTGCGGCCGGCGAAGCGCTCCGGCGCGGCCAGCATGGCGGCGAGGCCCGCGGCGCCGGCGCCTTCCGCCATGGCTTTTTGCAAGGTCAAAAACGCGTTGACCGCGCTCTCGATCAGCGGCTCATCGACCAAAATAATGTCGCTCACCAATTCACGCACGACCGGCAGCGTCAGCGCGCCGACATTCTTCACCGCGATGCCTTCCGCCAGCGTCGCGCCGCCGCACGGCAGATTGCCGTGGTTGATAGCGTTCCACATCGCCGGGTAGAGCGTGCATTCGACGCCGACGATCTCGATCGACGGCTTTTTGGCGCGCGCGGCAATAGCGTTGCCGGCGATCAGGCCGCCGCCGCCGATCGGGATGACGAGCGTATCGAGATCGGGTGCGTCTTCCAGCATTTCCAGCGCGATGGTGCCTTGGCCGGCGATGATGTGCGGATCGTCGTAAGGGTGCACCCAGACGAGATTTTGCTCGGCGGCGATCGCCTCGGCCCGCGCCTGGGCTTCCACCAGCGTCTCGCCGTCCAGCACCACCATCGCGCCGAGCGCCTCGGTCGCTTTGATTTTCACGAACGGCGTCGTCTCCGGCATGACGATGGTCGCCGGGATGGCAAGCCGGCGGGCATGATAGGCAACCGCCTGGGCATGGTTGCCGGCGGACATTGCGATGACGCCGCGGCGGCGCTGTTCGGCGCTGAGCGCGGCCAGCTTGACGCAGGCGCCGCGCTCCTTGAAGGAGTTGGTGACCTGCAAGTTCTCGTACTTGACGCAAACCTCGGCGCCGGTGAGCGCCGACAGCGGCGGCGACGGCAACAGCGGCGTGCGCAGCACGTGGCCGGCAATGGTACGCCGGGCGGCTTCGATATCGGCAAGCGTTACCATCGCGGCCCCTTGCATCGCCGGGTGCGTTTCCCCATCTGCACTGGCGTCCTAAGTTCGAGGCTCATCATGACAGATTCTGGACCGGCGCGGATCGGCATCTCGCTCGACGTCAAGCCCCACGCCTACGATCCGGCCGCCAATCCGGAGCTGTTCGAGGGCGTCCTGTCGCGGCGTCTGGTCGCCTTTTTCATCGATCTCATTATCATCACCGTCCCCCTGATCGCGGCCTCGATCTTCATCTTCCTGTTCGGCATCGTGACGCTGGGCCTCGGCTGGATGCTGTTCTGGCTGTTGTCGCCGGCTTCGGTCATCTGGGCCCTGGTCTATTACGGCGTGACCATGGGCAGCGCGGCGTCGGCCACCATCGGCATGCGCGCCATGGAGCTGGAAATCCGCACCTGGTACGGCGCGCCCGCCTATTTCCTGCTCGGCGCCGTGCATCCCGTCGTCTACTGGGTCAGTGTCAGCGTTTTGACGCCGTTCATCCTCCTGCTAGGCCTGTTCAATGCCCGCCGGCGCCTGCTGCACGACATTCTGGTCGGCACGGTGCTCATCAACAACCCGGTACGGGCGGCCTCGTTGCGCGCACGGATGCGGCGCTGAAGGCCCATTTCGCCTTTGACGTGGGGGCTTTGTCGGGCGATCTTAGGCGGCGGCCGGATTCGTTGCCGGCCGCGACGCAACGGCGAACCGCCCCGTGACCCAGCACTCGCGTGATACGCCGCAATTCTACCTGACTGCTCCGTCGCCGTGCCCTTATCTCGGCGGCAAGGAGGAGCGCAAGGTATTCACCCACCTCGTCGGCGAGCGCGCCGGCGACCTCAACAATATCCTCACCCACGGCGGCTTCCGCCGCAGCCAATCGATCGCCTACCGGCCGGCCTGCGAAGGCTGCCGCGCCTGCGTGTCGGTGCGCGTCGTCGCCAACGATTTCCACCCGACCCGCGGCATGCGCCGCATCGCCAAGCGCAACGACGATATCACCGGCGAGATGCGCGTCGCCGTGCCGACCTCCGAGCAATATTCGGTGTTCCGCGCCTATCTCGATTCACGGCACCGCGACGGCGGCATGGCCGACATGACCGTGCTCGACTACGCCATGATGGTCGAGGACAGCCACATCGAGACCCGCATCATCGAGTATCGCAGGCGCCAAGCGGACGCGGCTGACAAACGCGGCGATCTGGTCGCGGTGGCGCTGACCGACGTGCTCGGTGACGGGCTGTCCATGGTCTATTCGTTTTTCGAGCCCGACGAAGCGGCGCGCTCGCTCGGCACGCTGATGGTGCTCGATCATATCGCGCGCGCGCGGCGCATGGGGTTAGCTTACGTCTATCTCGGCTATTGGGTGCGCGGCTCGCGCAAGATGGACTACAAGAGCCGTTTTTTGCCGCAGGAGCGCCTGACGCCGGACGGCTGGGCGCGGATCGAATAAATCCTAGTTTCCGAACGCGTCAACCCAATTTGATGTTGGCGTCTTTCACGACGCGGCTCCACAGCGCCATCTGCGCCTCGATGTAGGCGCCGAATTCCGCCGGCGTGTTCTGCCGCGATTCGATGTTGAGTTCGGCGAAACGCGTGCTCACTTGCGGCGAAGCCAGCGCTGTGTTGAGGCCGGCATTGAGCTTCGCCACGACCGGTGCCGGCGTGCCGTGCGGCACGAACACGCCGTTCCAGTCATAGCCTTCGAATCCGGGCAGCGTGTCGGACATGGCCGGAATGTCCGGCAGGCTGGCGAGCCGCCCCTTGCCGGTCTGCGCAATCGCTTTCACCTTGCCGGACTTGACCAATCCGACCACCGCGGAACCATTCGAGAAAACGAATTTCACCTGGCCGGCCATGACGTCGGTGATCGCCAGCCCGCCGCCGCGATACGGGATGTGATTGATCTTGATACCGGCGCTGCGCTTGAACAATTCAAGCAGCAGATGTTGCAGCGTGCCGTTGCCCGACGACGCCATGTCGATGCCGTCGGGCGAAGCTTTGGCATAGGCGATCACGTCGGCCACGGTATTGACCGGCAGCGACGGCGTGCAGACCAAAATGTTCGCCACCAGGCCGACCAGGAAAACCGGATCGAAATCCTTGCGGTAGTC
>Ga0210395_10002960_pt1 | contig 13089 bp, 11 predicted proteins | sample IncBWH4OmetaG_FD_150861 | JGI IMG/M metagenome (GOLD analysis project Ga0210395, IMG submission 150861) | Forest soil microbial communities from Barre Woods Harvard Forest LTER site, Petersham, Massachusetts, United States - Inc-BW-H-4-O ... | reverse complement strand
AATTCTGCACGACAAAGGTGCGCTGCTCTATATGGATGGCGCCAACATGAACGCGCTCACCGGCATCACACGCCCCGGCGATCTCGGCGTCGACGTCATGCACCTAAACCTGCACAAGACATTCTCGACCCCGCACGGCGGCGGCGGTCCCGGCGCCGGCCCAGTCGCGATGAAAAAAATCCTCGAACCCTTTCGCCCCGTGCCGATACTTGTTGAAAAAGAAGGCGGCCGGCTCGCGCTCGAACAAATCCGCCCGGACTCTATCGGCAGAGTCAAAGCCTTCAGCGGAAATTTTGGCGTGCTCGTTCGCGCGCTTGCCTACATCCTCGCCTACGGCCCCGGTGTTCGTCAGGCAACCGAAGACGCCGTCCTCAACGCAAATTACATTCGCAAGCATCTCGAAGGGATTTTCGATCTTCCCTATTCCCTGCCCTCCATGCACGAAGTAGTTTTCAGCGACGCGCTGCAAAAGAAAAACGGCGTCAACACCATGGACATCGCCAAGCGCCTCATCGACTACGGCTTTCACCCCTACACCACCGCTTTTCCATTGATCGTTCCTGGCGCTCTGATGATCGAGCCAACGGAATCCGAATCCCGCGAAGAGTGCGACCTATTCATCGATGCCATGCGCTCGATCGCCAGCGAAGCCGCCGACAATCCCGAACTCGTCAAGACCGCCCCGCACACCACACGCGTCCGCCGCCTCGACGAAGTCGGCGCCGCGCGTAAGCCGATCCTACGTTGGAAGCCCGAGCCCGCTCGTTCAGAAGCCGCGGACTAAACCCGAAACGGTCTGCTCCGTCGATTCGCCACGCTCGCCACTACATTTTTCTCTACGAGCATCGATACTCGCCGCACAAAAAAAGCGGGCGCCTCTTCGAGACGCCCGCTTCTGCATACTTATTGTGCGATTCGGTGCGAACTAGCGCCGGTCGTCGTCGCCGAACTGCACGGCGGGGAGCACTGGCGTGCCTTCCTGACGGACGGCATCGAGCTTGTTGGGATCGAGTCCCAGGATTTGGAGGATCGTGGGAGCCACTTGAGCCGTTTCCACAAAGCTGTGGACGGTGTGGGGCGCAATGTGGGGATTGGATACCAACAACATTACGTTGGTATCGTCCCACGCGTAGCCGCCGTGTTCGGCCTGCTTTTTGTCGCCGCCGGTATAGACCACGCCGACGTTTGGAATCACAACGATGTCAGGAGTACGCGGATCGCCGCCTGGGCGTAGCCAGCAGCAGGGGCCGGGGTTCACAGGAACCCCCGGAGGATTAAACAGCGCGTTCAGTGAGCCGCCAACGTAGATCTGCCCCGCTCCGAACATTGCCGCGTTGTTCTCCAGAGCCAGTACTGCCTGCCCGGTGGTGCCTGGATCTGCCAGCCAAAGCTGGGAAATGTCGTCTTCGGCCAGTCCGAGCCCGTTATTGGAATTGGCGTAAATCCCTGGGAGAAGGTTCGCGATCACGCCGCCCGGGGAATTACCGATGTTGGCCTTCCCAGGAATCGGGGTGAAGCGGTTCGGGTCAATTGGCGACTGTCCGTGCTTGGCCGTGATGATAATGGTGGTCGAGTCCAGAAGGCCATTGTGCTTGAGAGCAGCGACCATTTGTCCGATCGCCGCATCTACGAAGATGATTTCCTTCGCCATTAGCGGGCGGGGCGTCCCCGCGGCATCTTCATAACCGCCAGAGTTGCTGTCGTTTCGGTCTGCAGGCAAGGCTGCGGGACTAATTAGCTTCTCGCCGACGCTGACCGCCTGGAAGTTCATGCCGAGGATCACTGGGACCGGAGCCTTGCTTGTCCCATTGTGATTCTTGCCGTTGATCTCATTCACGATCGCATTGACTTTTAGCTGGTCATAGCATTTGATGGCATCGAAACCGGTTGTCCAATCGTTTCCCGGAGTCTTTGCGTCTCCGCTCGCCACGATAGTTCCGCAGTCAAAGTTCGTGCCAGCCGTGATTATTCCCGGCAGCGGGATCTGGTTGGAATTGACTTCCGGCGAATAGTAATCGTCCACGTTGCTCGGCTGATTGGTTCCGGTGGGGCCAGAAACAACAGCGTAAACAGCGTGCTTGTCCGACCAGGCAGTGTAGCCGCCCGCGGCGTGGATCACGCCATAAATGGTGTTCGTGCGAACGAAGTTCCAAGGATAGACGGGTTTGCAGTTGTTGAACGGATCGCGTATCAGCCGGTCGGGATTAATTCCTGGAACGCCGCCGTCAGCAACGTTGGCGGCTTGGGGATTCCCGCCGTTGAGCAGCAGTTGGTTGAATTCGTCTCCTTCTTCGTATTCGGTCTGGGTTCCGTAAATCTTGCCCGGGACACAGGGTGCTAATGCAGGGCTGTTGTGCGGGTCACTTGTGCCCGGTAGCCCATTGCCGGTGGTTACGAGAGGCGGTGCCAGAACGCGATCGTAAGCCACGTCGTAGAACGCGCCTACCGTCCGCGGGCTGCCACCGGTCACGAGTGCCATCAGGCCGGGAAAGGAGTCAGAGGGTCTAGAAGTTGTGGTACGGGTGTAATTTACGCCCGTTTTGCCGAGAGCAGCGAGGGTTGGGCATGTGTTGGAAGCCACACAATTTTCGTAATCTACCGCGTGCATTCCATCAATACTGATCAGCAGCACATGCCGGCTGCCGAGATGATCGTCGGAGTGATGCCAATCCTGCGCACCCGCAACCGGAGCGAACGAAATGGCGGAAGCAATAAGAAACGAGCATGACTTTGCTAGCAAACTGCGAGACATAGTAGATCCTCCAGCTAACTGTGATATAGGGGAGTTGTTGCGACTCTGTGACACTGGCGTTAATTCTCGTTTGCATCGGCATGATTTCTCTTAGACAAGAGGCAGGAACTTCAAGTCAAGCGCAGCCATGGAATTTCAAACACAAGCACCCCGAAAGGAAAAAAATCGGGAGCTGCTCGTCACCTGCACAAGTCTCTGTGGAATAAATCGGAAATATACTTCTAATGAGCGGGGCTTTAGCGAAGGGTCATGGCGAAAATCGACTCCATTGCTTCGTGGTTGCCCTCCTCTTTACTTTCCAAACTTGACCGAGTCCAAAATCGCGCTGAATGTTTGATCATATTTTTCGTAGTCCTTCTGCGGCGCTACACATACGAAGGACACCAAACCTTCCGGGCGAATCACGGTGATCAACCAATCCGTCTCTTCCCCACCAGCGGGAGAGTCATTGCTCAAATAAGTAGAAAGCGCCGGCTGCCCATTCAGACGCACGGGCCCCGGCTGCCGCGCAATCTTCATTTTTGGGTTTTCTTTCTGCAAGCTCTTGATCAATTCGTCCGTCGCCTTTGCCAGTGCCTTCGCCTCGCCAGCACCTCCCGGTGCTTTCGTGACATCAACAATGATTCCATACGCGAGCCCGGCTTTCCCGTCGCTGCCTTCCGTCACACCGCCGTCTGGAGCAAACGAAACGCTGTCATTATCTCCATACTTTTTCCAATTGTCCGGATACTTCATCGCATACGCACTCGCCTGATATTCCGCATAATTCGCCGAAGGCGCAGGCGGGGGCCCCATGGGCCTGGGCGTAGGCCCACCTGCACCCAGCGTCTCTCTCTTTACAACCGGCAGAGCCCGCACTTCTCTCTTGATCGTCTCGAACTCCACTGAATCTCGCTTCATCTTCGCTGGCAAGCCGCCCAGCTTATCGATCTCCTCCTCGACACGCTCCACGCGATGTTCCGGATTGGGATGGTCCGAGAAAAACTCCGGCGGGTTCTGTCCTTTGCTATCCGCCTCGATCTTCTCGAAAAACTGCGCCAGCGCCCGCGGATCGTACCCGGCATCGTAAAGCACCTGTGTTCCGACAACATCGGCTTGTGTCTCAGCCGTACGCGAATAGCGCAGCAGCACTCCCCCGGCGCTGAATCTCCCCAGCTCCGTCAACAGCGCTCCGCCCGCATTTCCTCCAAAAATGGCTCCAATGATTCCCACACCTGCTTGCGCGGCCTGTGCTTTTGTCGCCTCGGCTGTGCCGTGCCGCAGCGCCACATGCGAAAGCTCATGCGCGATCACCCCGGCAAGCTGTGCCTCGTTGTCCGCCGCCTCGATGGCCCCGCGGTTCACGAACACATAACCGCCGGGCAACGCAAACGCGTTGATCGCCTTGTCATTCACGCAATGAAACTCCCACGGATACTCCACTCCTCCCGTCGGCAGTTTCGCAATCAGCTTCTTGCCAAGTTCGGCCAAGTAAGCGTCCACCTTCGGCGCGTTGCACGACGGCAACTGCTTCTCGGCGTCCACTGCAACCTGTTTGCCAAGCTTGATATCTTCCTGCGGCGAATAAAAATTCCATCCGGCCTTGAACTGTGTCCGCTGCGCGAGAGTACACGGCGCAAGCACAAGACACAGCAACACGAGAAGTGTCGCCCCTCGAACACGCAGCGAAGACGGACCCATATCGATAACTGTACACCGAGCCGCCAGTAAAAGAAAAAGCCCGGGAGGATTTCCTCCCGGGCCGTTTCAGAAAGCAAAACTGGAAGTTCTTTAGCGCGCCATCCGAGGTATTGGGTCAGGCCCAACCGCTGTCGACGGGGCTTCAACGCTCTTGCCGCTCCGAGCCTGGGTGGCTCGCGCAGTGGCCACTGGCTCCGGCCGTCTCGCCGGCATCGCCAAATTCTCCCCTTCACGAACAAAGCTCAATCCTTCATTGTCCTTTATCCAATCGATGCACACCAAGTCTCCCAAGTGCACTTGCTCCGTAGCCAACAGATTGGCCAGTGGATATACCACGTGCCTTTCGATCGCCCTCTTCAGGTGGCGCGCTCCGTAGCGCTGGTCGGTTCCTTCCTGCAGCAAGAACTCTCTCCCAGCCGCCGTGACTCGGAACAGAAACTGCCCTTTCGCCGTCTCCAAGACTCTCTGCTGCACCTGCCCAAGCTCGATCTCCAGCACCTCTTCGAGCTGTTCCCTGCGCAGAGGATGAAACACCACCACTTTGTCCAGCCGGTTCATGAATTCGGGTGAAAACTTCCTTCGCGCGGCTTCCACAGCCGTCCGCTCGACTTTTTGGTCAAGTCCCGCGGCCGGTTTGTCCTTTGGCTGGACGAAGCCCATACCGCCGTTCATCAACTCCGTGATCTCTCCACCGCCCAGGTTCGATGTCAGGAAAATCACCGTCTGCGACAAATCCACGCGGCGGTTGTCACCCAAGGTTAGCGTCGCCTTGTCCAACATCCCTAGCAACAGCTGCCATAGGGCGTCAGACGCCTTCTCGATCTCGTCAAACAGCAAAAAACTCAGCTTCAGCTTCTCCGTATGGCTTGCCGCCAAAGCTTCCTGGGTGATCAAAGGATGAGTCTCCCGATGCCCCAAATACCCTGGGGGCGAACCAATCAGCTTCGCAATCTCATGAGAATGCTGGAATTCCGCGCAATCCACCTTGATCACCGCGCGTGCGTCCCCAAACAAAATCTCTGCGGCCGCTTCCACGATCCTCGTCTTGCCCGAGCCCGTCGGGCCAAGGAACAACAGGTTCCCTACAGGCCGCCCCGGCGAGTTCAATCCCGCGCAGAAGACCTGATACAGGTCCACGAGCGCCTGTACGCCTTCCGCTTGTCCGACGATCTTCGACCGCAGCGCTCCTTCAAAGTCACGCGTGTCGGTGCTACGGATGGTTGGATCCAATTTTTGTCTTGCGGCGGCTTTCATGGCTTCTTTCCCTTCCGCGTTCACTTGTCCAAGACGCCGATGCGTCTCAGTCATGCGCTTGGAGGAAAATAGAGCATGAGAACTGCCAATCCTGCCCCTCGCTTTGCTTCGCACAAACCGGTACAAACTCAATGACATACGAGTGTTGCAATTGTGGAAACTGTCTCATGCCGTGAGACTGGGTGCCATCGCGCTTCAAAGTGAGAGGATGAAACAGTTTCTGTCGGTCTTGGAACGACAAAAAGGGGCGCATCCGGTCGGCGCGCCCCTCACAAAATCCTCCGAATTGTTTCTTTTCCCTAACGATCCGTCTTCTTCCGCCCTTGCGGTGCCGCAGCGGGCCCCACTGATGGCTGCGCCGCACGCAACTTTCTCTCTCCCATCACGACGTCTGCCTGTGCATCAGCCGACTTGCCGTCACTTGCTTCGGCCGCTGCAGCAAGTTGGCCAACTTGGGGCGTCGCCGGGGTCACCAGAGCGCCTTCGCCCTCACGAGCGAACGTCAGTTCCTTGTGCTTGCCGTCCCAATCGATGCACACCAAGTCGCCCAGATGTACTTGCTCCGTAGCCAACAGATTCGCAAGCGGATATACGACGTACCGCTCGATTGCCCTCTTCAGGTGTCGCGCACCGTACCGCTGATCTGTTCCTTCTTGCAACAAGAAGTCTCTCCCAGCAGGTGTCACCCGGAACAGAAACTGCCCTTTCGCCGTTTCCAGCACCCTCTGCTGCACCTGGCCAAGCTCAATCTCAAGTACTTCTTCAAGTTGTTCGCGCTTCAAGGGGTGAAATACCACCACTTTGTCCAACCGGTTCATGAACTCCGGCGAGAACTTCCTCCTCGCCGCTTCCATCGCCGTCCGCTCCACCTTTTCGTCCAATCCCGTGGCTGGCTTATCCGTTGGCTGGACGAAGCCCATCCCTCCTTCCATCAATTCCGTGATTTCTCCTCCGCCCAAGTTCGACGTCAGGAAGATCACCGTGTGTGACAAATCCACCCGCCGGTTGTCTCCCAGAGTTAGGGTCGCCTTGTCCAACATGCCCAACAGCAGCTGCCACAAGGCATCCGACGCCTTCTCAATCTCGTCAAACAGCAAAAAACTCAGCTTCAGCTTGTCCGTATGGCTCTTGGACAACTCTTCTTGGGTGATGAGCGGATGCGTTTCCCGATGCCCCAGATAACCTGGAGGCGAGCCAATCAACTTGGCAATCTCGTGCGAGTGCTGAAACTCCGCGCAATCCACCTTGATAATCGCCCGCGGATCCCCGAACAAAATCTCCGCGGCCGCTTCCACAATGCGCGTCTTGCCCGAGCCAGTTGGTCCCAATAAGAGGAGATTCCCCACCGGCCGCCCTGGCGAGTTCAATCCAGCACAAAAGACCTGATATAGGTCCACGAGCGCCTGCACGCCTTCCGTTTGTCCGACGATCTTCGACCGCAGCGCCGTATGAAATTCAATCGTCGTGTTGCTGCGCAGATTTGGATCGAGTGGCAGTGTTTGGGAGCTCATGGTCTCCTCCTAACGGTCTTGCATCCGCAAGGCCGCATTGCTGAAGCGTCCGCGCTTCCGGTCAAACTGGTTGAGTTTTACCTGAAGTGTGGACTGCAAAAGCCGAAGTTGCACTAAAAGCTCTCGCGCCACCGTGGGCGTTTCAGAAATCCGGAGAAGCGGCGGAAACAGGTCCGCCAGCTCGAGGTTGAGCGCTCGCAGGTTGGATACGAGCTTTTGGATCGCCGGAGAACTGCCATCGGCCAGATCCACTTGCTGATTCATCTGCTCCCGCAGAGCCCGCCAATTCAGTTCAACAAAGGGATGTTTCTTCGAAACTTCGCGCACCACTTGATCCGTAATTCGCGCGCGTTCCCCAAGCCGCGCAAGATGCAATTGCCGCACTTTTCCGCCGCGGCGCACATTGTGCACCAAATAAAACGAATTCCCTTTCCGGCGGACAAAAGCCATGGCCTCACCCCGAGTCACTGATCGTGCCTGTAGTGTACTTACGTTCCACTACGCCGTCAATGAACGTTCCGTACTAGCCCGCAAGATTGCCTTGCATCGGTAATGCGTACAACGTAGCGGGTTTCCTCCATAATCTTTCATTACTTTTTTCGCTTTGTTTCATCCGTTCCACGCATCGTTGTCGTTCTCTTCAGCTTCTCTTCTCTTACTCCATTAGATGCACGCCAGCGTACTTCGTTTGTTAGCCTACTCACTTGCGGTCGGTTAATCTACTTACTCTCCGTTTGTCATGCTACTTACGCGCTGGCGCTCACTCCATAAAACGAAACGCCTCACTACATAGAACACTGTATTGCCAATAATTTCTCTTGTTGCGCTCCGCTCCTGCTTTTACGATATCTGGCGCGTATTTACAACCACTTGCGCTGGGGCCGCGGGAAAATTCGTTGCAAGGAGCCGATTTCCCGTGTCTTTCGATCCCGTTTACAAGCTCGTGAAACTAATTCCCCGCGGCCGGGTTCTAACCTATGGAGCCATCGCTAAAGCCTTGCGTCTACGCGGTGGCGCACGCACTGCCGGCCGCGCCATGGGCGCAACTCCTCAAGGCAAAGGCATCCCCTGGCACCGCGTCCTCGGCGCCAACGGCAAAATCCTCATTCGCGAGCCCTACGCCTCCCTCCAAAAAAAGCTCCTCGAATCCGAAGGCATTTCCGTCGTCGAATCCCGCATCAACGTAAAAAAACATCTCTGGACTCCGCCGCGAAAAAAAGCGTCTGCCTCCAAGAAAACCAGCAGATCCATGGCCTCTCGGTGAGAGAGTTATGTCATGCTGGTCACCAAATCTATACTCTAAGAGGAGGAATCGTTCCATGCGCAAGCGCAATCACGGATTAGGGTTCACCGCGCTGCTCGCTACCGCGTACACTGCGCTTTCGTTCTCGGCTTACGCGCAACAAGTTCCTCAGCAACTCCAGCCGCCCGCCGGTGAACAACTCTTGCTTCAGGTCCACGCCAAAGGCGACCAGGTTTACACCTGCAAGGAGGGCGTCACCGCCTACGCTTGGACCTTGAAAGCCCCTGACGCGCAACTCTTCGACAAAGACGGCAAACCCTTCGGCAAACATTTCGCCGGGCCGTCCTGGGAGGCGAACGACGGCAGCCGTGTCACCGGTAAAGCCGTTGCGAACGCGCCTTCGCCAGACCCCGATTCCGTTCCCTGGCTTCTTGTCAGCGTCGTCAGCCACGAGGGCAGCGGCGTGCTTTCGCGCGCCACATCCATCCAGCGACTCAACACCAAAGGCGGCAAAGCCCCCGCGACCGGCTGCGACGCAGCACACGCCGGCCAGGAACTCCGTGTGCCCTATTCCGCCGACTACCTTTTCTACGCTCCGAAGTAAACAGCTGACCGAGTTTCCACGGTTGCGGGGAAAGCAAGCACCTGCGTTATCCTAAGGGGCGCTTTTGCGTAGCCCTAAGTAGCGGTCAATGTTCATGGCGACTCCGATCATCCAAGTCGAAAACCTGGTCAAGAGCTACGGCGACGTCCACGCTGTTCGTGGCGTCAGCTTCACCGTCGACGAAGGAGAGGTCTTCGGCCTGCTCGGCCCCAACGGTGCGGGAAAAACCTCGACCGTCGAAATTCTCGAAGGCCTGCGCGATCTGGATGGCGGCCGCGTCTCCGTTTGCGGCCTCGATCCGCAACGCGATTCGCAGGCGTTGAAGCACGAAATCGGCGCGGCTCTGCAATCCACTTCCCTGCCCGACAAACTGCGCGTCACGGAGGCGCTCCGCCTCTTCGCCAGCTTCTACAAACGCCGACGCAATCCCGAAGAGCTTCTCAAGCGTTTCGGCCTCGAGGAAAAACGCAACGCGTTTTACAGCCAGCTTTCCGGCGGCCAAAAACAGCGCCTGGCACTCGCCATGGCCCTCGTCAACGATCCCAAAGTGCTTTTCTTCGATGAGCCCACTGCCGGCCTCGATCCGCAAGTGCGCCGCGAAATTTACGACATCATTGAAGAGCTCAAGCGCGAAAAGAAAACCATCGTCATGACCACCCACTACATCGAAGAAGCCGAGCGCCTCTGCGATCGTGTGGCCATCGTGGATCACGGCAAAGTCGTCGCGCTCGGCACTCCGCGCGAGTTGAAATCACATTCCGGCGGCACGACGCGCATCGAAGTTCGCCTCGCAAAACCTGAGCCCGACGGCGCTCTTAAAAAACTGGAAGGCGTCGCCGATGCGCGCGAACTCGATGGCGCCTACGTGATTCACTCTCATCGCCCTCCAAAAACGATCGTCGATCTCGTGAAACACCTGGAAGCCGAAGGCAATGAACTCGTCAGCCTCGAAATTGCCTCGCCCTCTCTCGAAGACGTCTTCATCGAAATGACCGGAAGGAGGCTCCGCGATTGAGAAACTTTGCCACACTCACCCGCATGCGCATTCAACTCACGCTGCGCAATAGAATGTTTTTGTTCTTCACCGTGCTCATGCCGTTTGCTTTTTTCTTTCTCTATACCGGCGTCTTTGCAAAAGGTAAGCCCGATGGCGTTCGGTTCTTCCTCGGCCCGGTCATCGCCCTCACCGTCATGGGCGGCTTCTGGGGGCTCAGTGCTGCACTTGTCATGTTCCGGGAACAAGGCATCCTCCGCCGTTTCCACGTAACTCCAGTCACAGCCAGCGACATGCTTGCCTCCAGCATTGTCGCCAATTACGTGCTCATGTTTCCCACCGTTCTCATCGAATTCCTTTTCGCTCGCTATATCTTTCACGTAACGCAGTTTGGAGATCTGCTCGCTGCATTTTTCTTGATTAGCATCGGCACCGTTTCCTTCGCCTCCTTGGGCCTCGTCGTCGCTAGTGTCACCAACACCATGCAGGAAACTCAAGTTATCAACCAGCTTCTCTGGCTCCCTTTGATTTTTCTATCTGGGGCCACTTTTCCGCTGGCCTTTCTCCCAAAAGTCGTGCAAAACGTCTCTTTGTTTCTGCCGGCTACCTACCTCGTTCAGGGATTGCAGCGCGCCATCTTCAGTTCCATTCCCATTTGGCGGCTCGGTGTTCAGGTCGGTTCTCTGGCCTTCTGGGCCGCTCTCACTTTTTTTCTATCTACGCAGCTCTTTCGATGGGAGCCAGAGGTCAAAGTACCTCGCAAAGCAAAACTTCTGGTCGTCGCCACCGCCATTCCGTTCCTTCTCCTTGGCCTTTGGGAATATAAGTACGGCGACATCCCTGCGCAGGCTCAGGCGGCTCTCGATTCCTTGAGCGCGCCAGCCAAGTCGGTGCCTCCGCCTGATGCGCCGAAGTAAAGATTTGCCGAAGTAGCGGGATTCGACGAACGGAACTGTCGCCGTATTTCACGCGCTTACCAATACGCGCCAATTTGGTTTTTGCAGTGGCGCTCGCATTCAGTACACTGGATTGACGCTCCCCGGGGCCTGCCGTATTCTGCGAATTGAGGCTGCTTCCGAGCATCGCCACAAAAAGGACACCATCATGCCCATCCAAAAAACCGACAAAATCTGGCACAACGGAAAGTGGATCAACTGGGACGACGCCACGCTCCACGTCCTCTCCCACGTCGTGAGCTACGGCTCAGCGGTCTTCGAGGGCATTCGCTGCTACGAAACCAAGCAGGGCCCTGCCATTTTCCGCCTCCGCGAACACATGCAGCGCCTCATCAACTCCGCAAAAATTTATCGCATGGAATTGCCCGTTTCCCTCGACGATTTTTGCAATACCGCCACCGAATTGGTTCGCCTCAACAAAATGAATTCTTGCTACGTCAAGCCCATCGTCCTCCGTGGCTACGGCGAAGTCGGCGTGAATCCGCTCAGCTCTCCCATCGACATTTATATGGCCTGCTGGCACTGGGGCGCCTATCTCGGGCCCGATGCGCTCGCCAAAGGCGTCGACGTCGGCGTCAGCTCCTGGGCCCGCATCGCTCCAAACACGCTCCCGGCGATGTCCAAGGCCGCCGCGAACTACATGAATTCGCAGCTCATCCGCATGGAAGCCTCCTTCAACGGTTACGCCGAAGGCATCGCGCTCGATTCCGGGGGCCACGTCAGCGAAGGCTCCGGCATGAACGTGTTTCTGGTCCACGACGGCACGCTCTACACGCCGCCGCTCGCTACCAGCATTCTGCCCGGCATCACACGCAACACCGTCGTCGCCCTCGCGGAAGATCTGAACATTCCCGTCAAGGAACAGGTCATCCCCCGCGAAATGCTCTACATCGTTGACGAAGTTTTCTTCTGTGGCACTGCCGTCGAAATCACGCCCATCCGCTCCGTCGACAAAATCCAAGTCGGCAAAGGCGTCGCCGGCCCCATCACGCGCCGCCTCCAGGAAGAATTCTTCGCACTCACCAGCGGCAGCAAGCCCGATCGCCACAACTGGCTGACTCCCGTTAACGCCCCGGTAGCGGCTGCTTCTCGATAGAAAGGGCCACAGTCTCCAGAAGCCGGCAAGTTTCCAATTAGCGACTAATCGGGATTTACAGCTTCGGCACAGAATTAATTTCATGCAAATGGCAGGGGCGTAGGCGGCGGTAGCATTATTTCGATGCTTCGCAGCCGCCGGAGGCACAGGAAGCACACCTCATGCAGAACGAAATCCAAGCTTTATCATACATCGTGAAACACGACCCAGCTGTGGTCGCTGGCTTCCTTTTAATTGGGAGTTCGTCAGTGCTCTACATTCACGTTCAACTCAAAATGGTCAGAGCTGGCTATAAAACATCGTTCGATGTCCTGACGGGACCGCTGAGCGCGAAAGGGTTGGAAACGCCCACCCAGTATCTCAAGGTTCGCGCAAAGCAAGGCTGGTCGCCGTGGCCAGTCTATTTGTTTCTACCGTTCCTGCTTGCTGGAATTGGTCTGTTGGTATTTGGATTATTTCGCCTCTAGTTGTACCTAATTAATGCGGTACTCGGAAACTAGTTCACTATCAGCTCTCCGAAGGACTAGCGTTTGTCTTTCCGTTCCAGATAGAATCCTTCCCGGTCGCAGCGGACGCGGCTCGTTCACCGGCCGGGAGGCTCCTTGATGTACAACCTTGGGCAGAAGCTCACGGCTGAATTCCTCGGCGCGTTCGCTCTGGTCTTCTTTGGTGCAGGTGCCGCGTGCGTCGATTGGTATCCCCACGCGTCGAACGCCCTCGGCCTTCTCGGAATTGCCTTGGCCTACGGCATGGCGATGGCCATCATGGTTTGCGCGCTCGGCCACGTCTCCGGCGGCCACTTCAACCCCGCGATCACCATCGGCTTCTGGGTCACCAAGCGCCTGAACACGCTCGACACCGTTGCGTATTGGATCGCGCAGCTCGCGGGAGCCACCGCCGCGGCGTTTCTCCTCAAAGCGATCATTCCCGAGGACGCTTGGCACGCCGTCGCCCTTGGCACGCCCATGTTTGCTCACGACTTTACGCGCTTGAACGGCA
>Ga0210395_10002959_pt1 | contig 13091 bp, 10 predicted proteins | sample IncBWH4OmetaG_FD_150861 | JGI IMG/M metagenome (GOLD analysis project Ga0210395, IMG submission 150861) | Forest soil microbial communities from Barre Woods Harvard Forest LTER site, Petersham, Massachusetts, United States - Inc-BW-H-4-O ... | reverse complement strand
CACCAGGCCGAGCACCGAGTAGACCAGGTCGGCGCCCGGGATGTGCACGAAGACCAGGACGAGGCTGGCCACGATCAGGGCCAGCAGCGCCCAGAAGCACACCCGGGCGATGGCGGTCAGGTCGCGACGGGTGGCGTAGCCCGCGGCGCCGAAGGCCGCGATGAACAGCGCAGTCGCCCCGCCGGCCTGCCATAGTGCGCGCGGGTCCGCGCTGGCGTAGTAGGCCAGCGCCGGCGCCACGGCCAGCCCGATCAACAGGCCGAACACGCCGAGCAGGCCGACCGTGAGCTGCGCGGACCGGCGCGCCGCGACCCGCATGCCGATCAGGGCGGCGAACGCGGCGATGAACGCGATGATGCCCGCGCCGCCGGTCAGGTCGCGGCCTAGCCAGGCGCCGAGCGCGAACAACGCGGCGGTGGCCGCGACGTAGCCCATCGTCTGCGCGAACAAGGCGTGCGCCTGGCCACGGGCCGCCGTCCCCATCTGCTGGTAGGTAAGTGACTGGGTCATGATGTCCTGCTCTCTTCCGGCCATCTGGCCGCTAGTCACCGGCCGCGCAGCCGGGTGGTGATCTCCTGCACCAGCCAGCCGTTGCCGTCCGGGTCTTCGAATGAGACGAACGAGCCGTAGCTCTTGTGATCGGGCACCGGGCCCGCGACCCGCGCCGTCGTCCCGGCGTGGTGGAACACGCCAGTGGCGTCGTGGAACACGCCGCTGACCTCGGCGCCGCGGGCGGCCAGGTCGGCCCGGGCCGCGTCGATGTCGGCGGTGACCAGGTGCAGGCCCTGCGCCGAGCCCGGCGCGGCCGACGACACCCCCGTGCCGAAGATGACCGAGCAGGCCGACCCGGGCGGGGTCAGCTGGACCACGCGGTACTCAGGGCCGCCGACGTAATCGGCGTCCAGCCGCCAGCCCAGCGCCTGGTAGAAATCCATGGCTTTGTCCACGTCGGAAACCGGTATCACCACGACCTCGAGTCCGTAGTTCATGATCTTTGCTACCTTTCTCTTTCTGCTGGTGCATGGTTGTTCTGGTGTCAGCGGCCTGTGTCCAGGCCACCGGATCTGTCCTGATATCCACCGTCGCCATGGCTCGACGGCAGGTGGCCAAGGCGAGGACGGGCAGCCCGCGCATTCGAGGACCACCATCCGGAATCGGCTCACCAGGTCGCCCCGGCATCGAAGCCAGGCAGGCCTGGGCCAGCGCGGGCGAGGTGCAGGCAGCTGGCATAGAGCAGTCGGCGGATCCTCCCGTGGCGCATCTGGGTCTCGAAGTGGCGCCCGTATGCCTTGACGCTGAGCTCGTCCGCCAGGATCAGATCAGCGCGCGCTTCAACCAGCTCGGTATCCCGCCTGCCGTTCATGGCCGCCTCCGGTCTTCATGTTCACTCCCCATCTACGGTGGGGTCCGGCGCCTGCCCGTAGCGTCCGGGCCAGGCCCTGGTCAGTGCCCTGGTCAGTGCCCTGGTGTGAGCTGCGTGCCCATGCTGCCGAGCAGCGCGGAGCTTCAGGCCGGCGACATACCAGTGCGCAGGCCAGGGTCTCCCACCGGCGCGGCGGACTGCTTGTGGGCCTGACAGCGATGCCAGGACCAGCGAGAAGGAGCAGAAGATGGCTGCCACGGTGGCTGATGTGATGGTGGCGACGCTGAAGGCGTCGAGGGCAGGCCCCAGGCCGCCCCAGCCCACAGCGTGGCGCATCCGGCGAACCCGGCGCCCGCCACCAGCAGCCCAGCCAACGTTGACGAGAGGAGGACAGCAACCGCAGTATCGACACCAAGGACCAGGTGCGGAATTACGTAATCGCCCCTCTAGGGAATTAGCTGATCGTTGGCACCTGACGGAAGCTTCATCGGGGAACTGAGCGATCCGGTGCCCGTCCGATGGGCCAGCGGACGGCAGCGCGGTGGCACTGGACGCGTCGCGACCCTGACTGATGGGAAGCTCGCCCAGAACAGGCAGGAAGCTGCGGTCACGAGCAGTTACTCACGGGCCTTCGAAGCCCCTCTGAGGTACGTATCCTGCGCTCTCGCTGGCGGTCCGGAGTGGCGGCGCCGGCTCAGGTCGCTTGGGCATGTCCGTCTCCCGGCAGGTCAAGCCCGCCCGCCGAAGTAGCCTTGGTGATCGGAACCGGCCGACCGGAATCGGCCAAAGCCAGCCGCAGCTGCCGCCTGGAGCCGATGCCGAGCTTGGTGAATATCTTGCGCAGGTGCCATTCGACGGTCCGGGCACTGATGAAGAGCTGGGCGCCGATCTCCGGGTTCGACAGCCCGTCCCGGGCGAGCCGCGCGATGAGTGCTTCCTGGTCCGTGAGCTGATCGGCGGCATCGACGGCGCGCTGGCGTACGGTCGCGCCGGTAGCCAGCAGTTCGCGGCGAGTCCGCTCCGCGAAACCCTCCATTCCCATGGTGGTGAACATCTCGTAGGCGAGGGTCAGCTCGCTGCGCGCATCGGCTCGGCGGTTCGCCTGGCGGAGCCACTCCCCGTACAGCAGGTGAGCGCGGGCCAGCTCGGCGCGCACCCGCGCCTGGCTGAGATGCCCGACAGCCTCGCGGAAGCCGCGCTCGGCGGTGTCTGGCTCGCTGAGCAGGGCTCGCGAACGGGCTTCGATGCCGAGCGCCCAGGCGGTGCCGCACGCCCGTGCTTTCCCGGCCAGCCGGTCGAGGGCATCGGCCGCCAGATGGATCCGTCCGGTCCGTGCGGCCGACTCGACGAGCTCGATCATGCCCCAGTTGTGGGCCACCATCTCGGTCGGATCCGCGCAGGCGCTGCGGGCGGCGGCGAGCGCCTCGTCGTATCGGCCCAAGCCATTGCACAGGACGGCGTGCGCGTACTCACAGATGGCCACGCCCACTCCCTCACCGCGGGAGCTTGCCTCACGCATCGTGACATCGATCAGCTCTCTCCCCTCGCGGGCCTGGCCCCGCCACGCGGTCAGGATCAGCGCGCCGTACGGCGCCTCGGTGATTCCCGCCGCCTCCTGTACTGACCGGTTCTCCTCGACTAGCGAGGCGGCAGCGGTGAGCTCGCCGCAGAACACTAGGACGGGCGTGCGCGAGCCGAACGCGAGCGGCAGTTCGCTGATCGCGCCCGCCTGGCGGGCCATCTGCAGGTGATGGCCGGACAGGTCGTACGCGCTTTGGTCGTCCCACAGTTCAAGTGCAAGCACACAACCTTGCCACAACCAGCGTAGATTCTCCCTCGCCGCGCTCGGGTCGCGGCGGAGTCTGGCCAGGGCGTCCCGGCCCGCGGGAACAGCCGTGGCGTAGTCATCGGTGAGCGCGACGAAGGCATCCAGCAGCAAGTCGCCCGCCAGGAGCTTATCGTCCGGCGGACGAGGCGCGGATCGGACGGCCCGTGCCACCTCGGCGACGCCGACGCCCTCATTAAGCCGGGCCGCGAACTGGGCGGCCGAGAAGGCGTCCAGGTAGGTCTGGCGCGCGAACTGCAGATTCAGGGACTGGAGGCGCTGGGCCGCGGCCAGCAACAGCAGCGTCGCTTCGTTGCCCCGGCTGGAGGCAAAGGCCATCTGAGCACTGATCAGATCGGCCTGGACGAGTTGCAGCTCATCGGCCGTGCCGTCGCGGGCGATGGTGAGCAAGGCACGGGCGCCCTGGAAGACGCCGGCCTGAATGCTGGCAGAGGCTGCCGCCAGCGCACGCCGAGTCCGTGCCGCCGGAGCCGGTGTCAAGTCGGTAGCGCGGGTCAGGAAGGCAGCGGCGGCCGCGAGCCCGGCACGGGTCTGGGCCCGGTCTGCCGACCGCTCCAGTTCGGCCGCCACCTCCTCATCGGGCCCGGATGTGGCGCGCGCGCGGTGCCAGGCGCGCCGATCCGGGTCCTGCTGGGCATCAGTGGCGTCGGCCAGGACACGATGCACCCGGTGGCGGTCAGCCGCGGCGGCCGCGTCATAGGCAGCCGAACGGACCAGCGGGTGGGCGAACTCCACGCGCCTGCGCACCTGGAGAAGCCCGGCGTCCACCGCAGGGGCCGCCGCCGCCATCTCGATGCCCAGCGCAACGGCCGCGCGGCGGAGCAGCGCCAGGTCGCCGAGGGGCTCCGCGGCCGCGGTCAGCACCAGTAGCTGGGTATCGGCAGGCAGCCGCAGCAGACGCTGGACGTAACTGCTTTCGATCCGGCCCGCCACCGGCCGGCCGCCGGGCAGCCCGAATCCTGCCGCCAGACCTTCCGCCCTCCAGGTGCGCGGCAGCTCCAGCAGCGCGAGAGGATTACCGTGGCTCTCCGCGATGATCCGATCGGCGACGGCCGCGTCGAGCGAGATATGCACGCTGCCCAGCAGCAGCCTCGTGGCGCTGTCGCTGAGCCTGCCGACCGGCAACGCGGGCAGCCCGGCAAGCACGCCGTCTTCGATCCCTGTACGCCCCGCGCACACCAGCGCGATACGCTCGGCCAGCAGGCGGCGGGCCACAAAGGCAACCATCTGCGTGGAGGGCTGGTCGAGCCACTGTGCGTCGTCGACGATGCAGGCCAGCGGGCGTTGCTCGGCGGCCTGCGCCACCAGCGTCAGCGCGGCCAGTCCCACCAGGAACCGGTCCGGCGCGGATCCAGGGCTCAGCCCGAACACGGTAGCGAGCGCGTCGCGTTGCGGGACCGGCAACTCGTCGAGGTGGTCCAGCAGCGGCGCGCACAACTGATGGAGGCCGCTGTAGGCCAGCTCCATCTCCGACTCCACGCCCACGGCCGACACGACCCGCCAACCGGTCACCCGATCGGACAGGTAGCCCAGCAAGGCGCTCTTGCCCATCCCCGCGTCGCCGCGCAGGACGAGCACGCGACTGGCACCCGCGAGCACGTCCGCCACAAGCCGGTCGAGCGCTTCACATTCGGCACGACGTCCAACCAACTTGACCACGGCATGCCCCTAGATCTGCAATTCCCAGCAGGCTTTTACGGTGTGCATCGCCCGGCGCCCGTCGCGTCCACGGTCCCACGCGCCTACTAGTAGTTTCCGTCACAGGGTCGTCACATGGCCAGACCTGAGCCATGCGCTACGACTGGCGCATGTACGAGGCGGCACTGAACGCCCTGTCTTGCCCGGCCATTCCCGCCAAGCTACGCTTCGGGTCAATGTAATGGTGCAGCTCCGGCGGGCACGAGGCTGGTAGTCATACCCCGGGACAGATGTCTGGGTGTGGTGGTGAGCGGCAGCCTACGGGGTGGCACCTGAGGTGCTCTTAACGGCCGATCGTGGCCTTTTCGGCCAGTGATCGGGACCAGCCGGGAGGCCGTGTGAGCGCTCACGCGCAGCCAGGCGACCGGGAAGCGGTGCGGCGGCGAACCCGATGACCCCAGATCCGGCGGGGCGGGGCCGCGCGCTGGGGCTGACGGACCGGCTGAGCGAGCGCGGCGTGCTGGACCGGCTGGTCGAGGCGGTCCGGGCTGGTGAGAGCCGGGTCCTGGTGGTGCGCGGCGATCCGGGCGTGGGCAAGACCGTACTGCTGGACTACCTGGCCGGTCAGGCGGCGGATACGGGATGCCGTGTGGTGCGCGCGGTGGGCGTGCAGTGGGAGATGGAGCTGGCCTTCGCCGGGCTGCATCAGCTGTGCGGGCCGATGCTGGATCACCTCAGCCGGATTCCGGTGCCGCAGCACGACGCACTACGGACCTCGTTCGGCATGGCCGCGGGGCCACCGCCGGACCGGTTCCTGGTCGGGCTGGCTGTCCTCAGTTTGCTGTCGGAGGTGGCTGGGGACCGCCCGCTGATCTGCCTGGTCGACGACGAGCAGTGGCTGGACCGGGCCTCGGCGCGGGCGCTGGGGTTCACCGCGCGGCGGCTGGGCGTCGACCCGGTCGGGCTGGTATTCGCGGCCCGCGAGCCAGACCCGGGCCTGGCCGGGCTGCCCGAGCTTGACGTCGGCGGGCTGCAGGACAAGGACGCGCGGGCGCTGCTGGAGGAGGCGCTGCCCGGGCCGCTGGACGCCCGGGTCCGCGACCTGATCGTGGCCGAGACCCGCGGCAACCCGCTGGCGCTGCTGGAGCTTCCGCGCGGGCTGACCCCGACGGAGCTGGCCGGCGGGTTCGGGTTGCCCGGCGCCGGACCGCTGCCGGGCCGGATCGAGGACAGCTTCGCCCGCCAGCTGGACGCCCTGCCGGAGCAGACCCGGCGGCTGCTGCAGCTGGCGGCGGCCGATCCGTCCGGGGACCGGTCGCTGGTGTGGCGGGCGGCCGCGCGGCTCGCCATCCTGGCCGACGCGGCGGACCCGGCGGTGCAGGCTGGGCTGATCGAGTTCGGCGGCCAGGTGCGGTTCCGGCATCCGCTGGCCCGGTCGGCGGCCTACCGGTCGGCGGCGCTGGCCGACCGGCGGCAGCTGCACGCGGCGCTGGCCGAGGTGACCGACCCGATCGCCGATCCGGACCGCCGGGCCTGGCACCGGGCGCAGGCCGCGAAGGGGCCGGATGAGGAGGTCGCCGTCGAGCTCGAACGTTCGGCGGGCCGGGCGCGGGCCCGCGGCGGGCTGGCCGCGGCCGCGGCGTTCCTGGAGCGCGCGGCAGTTCTGACCGCCGATCCGGCGCGGCACGCCGACCGCGTCCTGGCCGCGGCGCATGCCAGCCTGCAGGCCGGCATGTTCGGCGAGACCCTGGAGTCGCTCGCGACCGCAGAGGCCGGGCCGCTCGACGAGTTTCAGCGGGCACGGGTGGACCTGCTGCGCGGGCAGATCGCGTTCGCCACGAGCCAGGGCAGCGACGCTCCCTCGCTGCTGCTCAAGGCGGCCAAACGGCTTGAGCCACTGGATCTGGACCTAGCGCGTGAGACCTACCTGAACGCATGGAGGGCGGCATCGCTGGCCGGGCGCCTGGCGGGCGCCAGCGATATGCTCGAGGTCTCCCGCGCCGCCAGGTCTCTTCCCCCACCCGCGGATCCTCCTCGGCCGATCGACCTGATCCTGGACGGCCTGGCGCGGCTGGTCACCGACGGCCCGACCGCGGCCGCGTCGGCGCTGCGGCAGGCCGTGACCATCTTTGCCACCGGAGCCGTCTCCAGGGAAGAAGGACTCTGGGCGGGCTGGCTGGCGGCCACCGTCTTGTGGGACGCCGATGCCGCGCGCGCGATCATAGCGCGGCAGATCCAGCTCGGCCGGGCCGTCGGCGCGCTCGAAGTGTTGCCGGTCAATCTGGTCGCGCTCGCCTACGATGACGCGTGGCGAGGCGACTTCGCGGCGGCCGCCTCCCTGATCGCGGAGGCCGACGCGATCGCCGGGGTGACCGGGAGCCGCATCGCGCCCTACGTCCCCATGTTCCTCGCTGCGCTGCGCGGCAACCAGGCTGAGCTCACCTCGCTGGTCGAGGCCGCCATCGCCGTGGCCGAAGCCGAGGGACAGGGGGTCGCGGTGACAACCGCGCACTGGTCGGCCGCGATCCTGCACAACGGCCTCGGCCGCTACGCCGACGCGCTGGCGGCAGCCGGCAAAGCCAGAGATGACAGCCACCTGTTCGTCTCGATGTGGGCGGCTCCCGAGCTAGTCGAGGCCGCCGTGCGCACCGGTCATACCGAGGTTGCGGCTGACGCGCTGGAGCGGCTGGCGGAGAGGACCCAGGCCGGCCGGACCGACTTCGGGCTGGGCCTGGAGGCGCGCTGCCGCGCGCTGGTGAGCCAGGGGCAGGCGGCCGAGGACCGGTTCCGTGAGGCGATCGAGCGCCTAGGCCGCGCCCGGATGCGCACGGAGCTGGCCCGCGCCCACCTGCTCTACGGCGAATGGCTGCGCCGGGAGAACCGGCGCGCCGAGGCGCGCGAGCAGCTGCGCACGGCCCACGACACGTTCGCCGCGATCGGCATGGAAGCGTTCGCCGAGCGCGCGCGCCGGGAGCTGATCGCCACCGGCGAGAAGGTGCGCAAGCGTGGCGTCGAGACCGTCACCACGCTGACCGCCCAGGAGGCGCTCATCGCGCGGCTGGCTCGCGACGGCCGGACCAACCCGGAGATCGGCGCCCAGCTGTTCCTGTCCGCGCGCACGATCGAGTCGCACCTGCGCAAGATTTACGCCAAGCTCGGCATCGGCTCCCGCCGCGAGCTGCACGCCGCGCTGGCGCGGCCCGGCCAAGACGATCAGCCGGCCTAGCCGTAGGCTGCGACCGGCGGTCTGGCGATTTGGAGCGCCGTCGATGTACAGGATCTCGCCTCTTAGCTGTCCGCCGGGTGTATCGGGGTCTGGATGGCGTTTCAGTGCCGCCCTTGACGATCCGGCCGACGGTGGCCGGGGCGGTGATATCCCCGGCGATGGTGAGCAGGTCCGGGACCGCGCACCACCGGTCGTTCGGAAAAAAGGAATTGAATCGGTGCCGAAGGATCGCTGGTGTTACAGACCGCACATGATGGGGCTGGTACGGTGCCGTGCTCCTAGCTGAAGGTTGCGTCGATGACGTCGATGGCGATGGAGACGGAATCGCGGGCTGGGGTGCCGTCGGGGTTGCGGACATAGACCTGGCGGCGGGTCGGGACCATGATCCCGTCGAACTCGCGGTAGGCCGACGGGTAGTGCACGGCCGGTCCGCCGCCCAGAATGTCGACGGAGTAATCCAGCCGCCGCAGCATCCCGGCGCCGTCGAAGTAGTAGGTCTGCTGGCGGTGATGCGCCACGATGGTATCCGGGTAGGTGACCAGCAGGGTGCGCCAGGTCCGTCCGTCCTCGTACCAGGGTTCGGTCTCCTGGGCGGTGAAGTCGGCGCGGGCGAAGATGAACGGGGCGACGAAGTAGTTCCAGTTGGCCTCGCCGGCGAAGTAGGCGGCCTGGAACTCGTCCCACGGCGCGGCGCGGGTCGTCCCGGTGAACGCCGCCGCGGGGTCGCGGCGCTCGGCCAGCAGCACGCCGTCGGTGGTCTCGATCGTCTGCCGGTACGGCTCCCAGGTTGTGTACTGGCCGGGCCGCGGGAACGGGGTGATGATCAGCCGCTGGTCGCGGGTCTCGCCGGCCAGCACCACGCCGTCGAGCAGTCCGGGCTGGCCTTTCAGCGTCCAGATCGCGCCGGTGATCGAGGCGGCGGCGCGGAACCGTTCGATCTGCTCCCAGCGCTGGGCCCCGCCGTGTGCCTCGATGGCCAGTTTCAACAGTTCGTTCACTGCGACCATCCCCTGGCTTCTTGTGACTTTGTCCGGCTTCCAGCGTCGCTCTTGGGCGCCCCGATCGCGTCGGTGAAATCCCTGGCCTGCACCCTGGTCGGCCGTCCTGCCCTGAGCAGGGCAGCGGGCTCCCGGTTCGGCTTTCCAACGGTAGGCTGACCAGCTAGTTGCCTAGCTGCGGTGTCTGACGGAGGTGCGGGTGGCCACACACTCCCGGCGGCCAGAGCGCGTGGCACAGCTGACGGGCCGGTCCAGGTAGCTGAGCGTGCTGGACCGCCTTATCGATGCGGTGCGGGCCGGTCAGAGACGACGGCCTGGCTACCCGGCGTTGCTGACGGCGAACTCGGTCGGCGGCATCGTGGCGGGTGTTACCACGTGCCGGTGTCCGGGAGGGGGAGGGCGGTGAGGCGGGCGGCTTCGTCGGCGGGGACACCGAGCATGCGCAGATCGGCCTCGGCGAGCTGGTCGACGGTGGTCTCCGTGACGCGCTCCGGGTGCCGCTGGCGCATCCGGAAGAGCCCGAGCATGCCGCCGGTTGCCGCGCTGAGCGCGATCTCGGCATCGGAAACAGTGAAGCGGCCCGCGGCCTTGCCAGCCTCGATGTCGCGCAGGGCTCGCGGCGCCAGGCCGATGGGGATGTCCAGGACGTCCAGGCCGGCGCCGGCGAGGAACCCGGCGATCTCCGGGTGGGTCCAGCCCAGCCGCCCGGTGATCCGCGTGCCCACGGCGAACAGCTCCGCCGGGTCGGTGATGCCGGCGCTGGCGCGGTCGATCAGCTGCCCCCAGCGTTCCAGCACCTCCTCCGAGGCGGTCGCGAACAGCTGCTCCTTGCTGTCGAAGTGGTTGTAGAACGACCCGAAGCCGATGTCGGCCTCCTCGGTGATCTCCTGGATGCTCGCCCGGTCCCCGCGGCCCTCGGCGATCAGCCGCACCGCAGCGTCGATCAGGGCCTGCCTGGTGCGGGCCTTACGCCGGTCCAGCCGCGACACCCTCGGCGCGCCGGCTGCCGGTACCGCCTCCGCCATCACTCCTCCTCCTCCTGCTGTCCACCTGGCACCTTAGCGGCCACGCTGGCTGGTCATAGCCCGGCCGCAGCCGCAGCCTCCCGGTTGTTGCTCAGCACTCATCTTAGGGAATCTGTCATCATTGCTGATAATTTATGACAAGACTGACTATACCCGATCCGGCGCCGTCGACGCTGCACGGGTAGAACGAGGCGTGGTAGACCGCCGTGTTGAGGTGCGGCAGCTCGTAGAAGATGAACACGGCGAAGTTGGCCACGATCAGCAAGACGTTGACGATCGGGAACCGTCGTGCGGCGATGCCGTCTGACAACGGAAGCACTTCAAGACCTCCCTCGGCGAGCCCTGCCGCCGGACCCCACGCCGGCACCGGCTCAGTGACGCTGAACCAGGCCGGCGATCGGCTCGGCCCGGCTCAGGCCGGGTTCTTCTCCAGCTTTGCCGGGGTGACGGACTGCAGGGTCTTGTTGGTGCGGCGCAGCTCGATGCCCTGCGCGAGCATCCAGATCCCGAAGATCAGGTTGAACAGGCCGAACAGCAGGGCGAGGGTGACCGCGCCGAGGCCGGGGCGGGCGCACAGCACCACGCCGAACGCGATGGTGACCAGCCCGCCCAGGATGAACATGACCCGGGTCCCAGCCGGCTCGCCGGAGGCGAAGGCGGCGGAGAACTCAACCATGCCGGCGGTAATTGCCCAGACGCCCACGATCAGCACCAGGACCAGCGCGGTGGGCCCCGGCCAGGCCAGCGCGATCACCCCGGCGGCCAGGTCGGCCAGCCCGAGCAGCAGGTGTCCGATGACCGGCCCGGCGGTGCGGCTGCTGAACGCCCGCGCGGCCTGCAGGCCGGCGGCGATGAACGCGTAGACGGCGAACAAGATGACCAGCGCCAGCACCGTGACCGAGGGCCAGGCCAGCGCGATGATCCCGATGATCACGGCCAGGATGCCGCGCGCGATCAGGGATGTGCTGAGTGACTTGAACATGACGGTTCCTTTCGCTTGTTCGCTGCCCGGCGCTCCGGCGGTGTCCGGACCCGGCCGGGCCAGCTCTTGACAGCATCGTAATCATAACTGATGATTCATTACAAGAGTGATCGATAAGTTCAGTAATCTGATGTGAGGAGCCGATCATGACGACACACAAGGGCCTCGACGAGGAAGAGCTGCTCGTGCACAACTGGCGGGTGGACCGGCTCACCCGGCTCGGCGTCCCCGGGTCGCTGGCCGAGGTCTACGCCGACCGCCTCGACTGGCACCAGGTCGCCCGGCTGGTGCGGCGCGGCTGCCCTCCGCGGCTGGCCCTGCGCATCACCCTGTGATGAGCGGGCCTGTGAGGTGGCCCGTACGGGACGAAGGTTCCTGGCTACCTGGGACCGATAGTCCTTGTTTTCCCTGATCGCAGGCGAAGACGGTGAACGCAAACTCACGGGCCCCGGGCAGCGCCGTGTGCCGTGTGCCTCACCAGCGTGAGGGCGCCCGCGGCCGGCGGCTCGCTGAGCAGCCTCACGGTCCGGGACCCGGCAGGTGTGCCCGTTAAGGCGCCGAACCCCAGGAGGCGGTCGTCATGGGACTTATAAGGAAGGTCGCCAGCATCGCGATGCTTGGCGGCGCGATCAGCCACACCAGGCGCGAGCAGTCAACCGTCATCAGCGCTACGCAGCACCCGCGCCGGTCAGGAACCTGCCGACCCTGGCTGAGCAAACGGTCTGCAAATCACCAGCCGGGCACGTGTACTAGCCGAATACGTCCGGGCCGAACGATCTGACCTGCGGCATGGCCGTGTCGCCCAGGTGCGGCAGGCCGAAGATGTCCTCCACGGTGCGCAGCAGTGAGTAGTGGTTGTAGTCCACGGTGCTGACGGTGCCGGGCCTGATCAGGGGGGACAGCACGACCGCGCCGATGCGGCCGCCGCCGGGCCCGTTCTTGCCGGGCAGCGGCACGTTCGGGTGGTCAAGGCTGAAGCCGGATGCCTCGCCGCAGCAGGCGGCCGAATCGCTGCCCTCGTCGAAGGTGATCACGATGAGGCCGCCGTCGCGGTAGGCCGGCGCGGCCATGATCTTCGGCACCCACTGCGACAGGAACGCGTCGGCCTGCGCCAGCCCGCCCGGGGCGCCGGTGACGCAGGGTGCGTCGTGGCCGTCGTTGCACAGGTTCGGCGAGATCCAGGAGAACGCCGGGGTGGTGCCGGCCCGGGTCAGGTCGCCCGGCAGCGGCCGGAACGACAGGATGTGCGCGTCGCAGTAGGCCTGGTTGCCGGTGACCGAGCGGAAGAACGTGAACCCGTCGTGGCGGGCGGCGTACTGATCGCCCTGTGCGGCTTTCTGGGTGTGATCGATGGCCCAGGTGGCGGGATGACCGCAGGCGGGCCCGCGCGCCGTGGCGACCGTGGTGTCCCGGGCCGGGTCGTTGCCCATGTCCTGCAGGTACGCCGCCCAGCTGCGCCCGGCGGCTGACAGCTGGTTGCCGAGCGTCTGGACTGCCGCCGGGTAGACGCAGCCCTCGCCGAGGACCTGGTGGTACGGCCCGGCTATGACCTGGCCGGCGAAAGGGACCCACACCGGGCAGTCGCTCTGGGTGCCCAGATCCGGGGACTGCCCGGATATCTGCGCGACGTAGTTGGCCGCGCTGCTGTGGCCGATCGCGTAGTAGTTCTCCAGCAGCGCTCCCATCTGCGGCAGCGTCCGGGCCAGGTACGGATCTGCGGACGGGGTGCCGAAGCTCTGCGTGTACCCCTGGTTCTCCAGCTCGATGACCCACACGTGCCGGACCGCCCGCAGGCCGCCCGGTGCCGCCGGACCGGACCCGGCCGGGGTGCCAGCCGTGCCGGTCCCGGGGCCCGGGCGGCCAGCCGTGCTCGTGCACGCCGCGAGGACCAGCAGGAACACCGCGGCGGCTAGCAGCCACCGCCGGCTCTTCACCATCGCCATCGCTGAGATCCGGCAAGCCGTGCTGCGGCGGGCTCCGGGGATGCCGGTCAGCCGGTGACTTGGAGTTCGT
>Ga0210395_10002958_pt1 | contig 13096 bp, 15 predicted proteins | sample IncBWH4OmetaG_FD_150861 | JGI IMG/M metagenome (GOLD analysis project Ga0210395, IMG submission 150861) | Forest soil microbial communities from Barre Woods Harvard Forest LTER site, Petersham, Massachusetts, United States - Inc-BW-H-4-O ... | reverse complement strand
GGCTATGCGGCGGACGAGCAACGCATCCATTGGCGCACCACGATCATGCAGTGAGCGCGGCCCCATGCGGGCGCGATGGCGGAGCCGGACCGCAATAAGATAAGCTGCCCGTGATGCTGGGGAATCCGGGTATGGCCGAGCGTGCGGTCGCACATGGTCAACGCCGCGGCTCCGCCGCCGACGCTCGCGTGCGGCGGTGGCTGATCGGCGCCGGGCTCGCTGTGACAGTCGGCGTGGCTTATTTCCTTGCCGGGCGGCTCGGCGTCGGCCTCATTCTGAAGCCGGAAGGCGTGGCGGTGTTCTGGCCCGCGGCCGGCATCTCGTCGGGCGTTTTGATCGCTCTCGGACGCCGCGCGCGCTGGCCGGTGGCGGCGGGCGTGATCGCCGCGACCGTGGTGGTTCATCTGCTCATCGCCGATCCGCTGTGGGCCGGCATTGCGCTAGGCGTCAGCAACGCCGCGGAAGCCCTGATCACGGCCGAACTCATCGCATACTATTTCGGCACCGATTTCAGCCTCGACCGGCTGCGCCAAGTGATCGGCCTGCTCGTCGCGGCAATCGTCGGCACCGCGGTCTCCGGCGTCGGCGGCGCCGCGACATACCGGCTGTATTCCGGTCCGTCGGCGGAAATCCTGACCAGTTGGCAGCATTGGTTCGCCTCCGACGCCATCGGCATCATCATTGTCGCGCCGCTGGTGATCGGGATTGCCGCCGCGCTGCGGCGTCCGCCGCCGCGCAGCGAGCTCATCGAAGGCGCGGCAGCTCTGACCGCGCTCGCGGTGGCGACCGGCGTCGTCATTTTCCTGCCGGCGGAATTCTGGGTGACGGTGCTGCCGATCGCCGCGTTGTTTCCGATCCTGTTGTGGGTGACGGCGCGTTGCCGGCCGGTCTATGCCGCGGCGGCCGCGTTCCTGGTTTGCATCACGTTTGTCGCCACCGCCGTCTTCGGCTTCGGTCATTTTGGCGACGCCAGAATTTTATTCGCGGACCGCATCCTGCAAGCCCAGTCCGCAATCCTGTTCGTGGCGCTCGGCGCCTTCGTTCTTGCCGCGCTGTTTGCCGAGCGCAGCGACAGCGAGGCGCGGCTGACGCGCTCGAACACGATGCTGGAGCGCGAACGCGACAACAAGCTGATGAACGCGCAGGCGATCACGGCCGCGATTGCGCACGAAGTGCGACAGCCGCTGGCGGCGATCGCGACCAACGCCAGCGCGGCGCGGCGGTTTCTGCGCCGGCCGCCGCCCGAACTTGCCGAGGTCGAGGCGGCGTTGGACAGGATCATCGCCGAAAGTCATCGTACCAGCGAGGTCTTCGACAGCATCCGCGCCCTGTTCCGCAAGGCCGACGAGCAAAGGCAGCCGATCGACGTCAACGAGATTATTCGCGCCGTACTGCAGTCATCGGCCGCCGAGTTGCAGGATCGTGGCGTCGCGGTCCGCGCCGAGCTGATGGCCGAGCTGCCGCGCGTCGTCGGTCACATCGGCCAACTGCAGGAAGTCGTCCTCAACTTGACCCACAACGCGCTCGAAGCCATGGCCACGACGACGGATAGAAGCCGGCTGTTGCAGGTGAGGAGCGCGCTTCATGGCCACGACGCCATCGCGGTGGAAATCGAAGACACCGGGCCCGGAATCGATGCCAAGCAGCTCGAGGGCATATTCGGCGCCTTCGTCACGACGAAGTCGCACGGCATGGGATTGGGGCTCGCCATTTGCCGCATGATCGTCGAGCAGCATGGCGGGCAACTGACGGCATCGTCGGACGGTGCCAGCGGCTCGCGGTTCCAGTTCATCCTGCCGATCGAGTCCGCGCCATAACTGCGGGCATCGAGCCGCCAACGGACAAGATCATCCCGATCGGCGGGCTCCGCCGCCTCTCATCCGCGCTTCAAGCCGGACGCCTCTTCCACCATCTTGATGATTTCCGCACGCCGCTTGGAATCGTCGATTTGCAGAAATGCCTTGACCAGCTTCAGGCCTTCCGCCGGCGACGGCGCATCTTTGGCTGCGGCGCGCGTCCGTCGAAAAGACGACAGCATGACAAGCTTGGCATCGGTCATGGTGGGCCGCTCCAATCGCGACATTGCCGGAAACGGATGCAAGCACGAGCGCGCGAACAAAGTCGGCCGACCATAGGCGATTGTAAAGACGCGCTGCGATATGGCCCCCTCTTGAAATCAGATGGAACGCAAAGCAACGCCATCGCGCGCGATGCGGCGCAAGCACATTGGGGTTAAGTGATATTGCGCCGGCCGCGGATTGGCGTTTTCACTTACGGCGATGCTCGCCTGATGCGGGAGTGCTTGAGGAGGCCGCCGTAACGCGCGGCTTCCGCATGCAGAAATGCGCCGAGCTGATTCGGGTTCATGTGGAAGGTTTCGACGCCCACTTTGGCGAAGGCATCGCGCAGCTCCGGCAGCGCCAAAACTTTGGCGAACTCCTGGTCCAGGCGTGCGACGACCGGGGCCGGCGTGCCGCCGGTGGTCAAGACGCAGATCCAGCCGTCGATCTGCAGCTCGGGCAATCCGGCTTCCGCCGCAGTCGGTATGTCGGGAGCAAACGGCGAACGTTGCGGCGAGGTGATCGCCAACGCCTTGAGCGCGCCGGTTCTGACCTGCGGCAACAGCGTCGACAACGCGGCAACGGTCAAGTCCACCCGGCCTGCGATCAGATCCGGTATCGCCTGGGCGGCGCTGTCATAAGGCACAAAGGTCAGATCGACGTCGCCGAATTGCGCCAGCATTTCGGCCGCAAGATGATTGGGCGTGCCGATCGCCGCGATCGCGATGCTGACGGACTTCGGCTTTTGCCGCGCCAATTTGATCACGTCGGTGATGTTTTTGGCGGGGAATGACGGCGACGCAACGAGCAGCAATTTCGATGCGACCAGCATCGACACCGGCACGAGATCGTCCGCGTAATCGAAGCCGGGATTTGGCAACAGCGTCGGATTGACCACCTGGTTGGAACCGGTGACCAAAAGCATATGGCCGTCGGGCTCCGCCCGCGCCACGAGACCGGCGGCAATGTTGCCGCCGGCGCCGGGGCGGTCTTCGACGACGACCGGCACACCGATGGACGCCGCGAGGTCATTCGACAATTGCCGCGGCACCAGATCGATCAAGCCGCCGGCCGCGGCGGACACTTCGAATCTGATCGGTTTGGCCGCCGGCCAGTCCGGCGCGTCGGACGCCGCCTGGGCGGCGCAGAGCGAGATTGCCAACAAGAGAGGCACGCTCCGGTGAATCATGGCCCACTTCCTTGCGCCGGCGCTGTCAAACACGGCTGCCGCTCAACGCCGACTCGCGAGCGTTTCCGGTAGGCCGAGTTTATCGCCACTCGGAAAACGGGTATAGTGTGCACCCTGGTTGCAAGCTTCGGCAAGCCGGCAAGTTCACCAGGCAGACAACGACGGCTAGACTCGATGGATCGTAACTGCGCACCTTCAGACGGCTTAGTTTGCGAGCGATAACGGACGTTCATGGACCTGCGCCAGCTTCGTTACTTCGTTGGGATCGTCCAGGCCGGCAGCCTGTCGCGCGCCGCGGACCAATTGCACGTCGCGCAGTCCGCGATCAGCCATCATCTCGCCAGCCTGGAATCCGAGGTCGGCCGGCAGCTGGTCAGGCGCGGCCCGAAGGGCATCCTGCTGACCGAAGCCGGCGGCGTATTGTACCGGCACGCCGAGGCAATCCTGCGACATGTCGAATTTGCCAAGCACGACGCGCTCAGTGTGCAAGATGTGCCGTCAGGGCGCGTGTCCATCGGATTTCCGGTCGCCGTGGCATCCGTCCTGGCGAGCGAACTGTTCGTGCGGATCCGCAACGCCTATCCGCAGATCCTGCTGCATCTCGCCGACGGCAACAGCGCGGTGATGCGCGAGCGGCTGGACAATGGCCGTCTCGACATGGCGGTGCTGCTCACCGAGAAACACGAGCGGGGCCTTGCGGTCGAACCGCTGGTGCTCGAGGAGCTGTTCTATGCGACCGCCGACCGGGACAATTCGCCGATCAGCATCGCCGACGCGGCACGGCGTCCACTGCTGGTGCCCGGCCCGGGCAGCGCCGTCCAGCGCGACGCCCGGGAGGCGTTCGAGAAACACGGGCTTCGGCTCGAGCCGATCGGCGAATGCGATTCATTGAACACGATGCGCGAGCTGGTCGCATCCGGCACCGGCAACTCGATCATGACATGGTCGGCACTCCACAGCGGCGATCCGCGACTGGCGGTCAATTACCGCCGCTTCGCCGATGCCAAGATGGTCCGCACGGTGTCACTTTGCTTTTCCGAAGTAGGACTACGCAGTCCCGCCATCGAGGCGGTGGCGCTGACGTTGAAATCGCTGGTCCGCGAACTGGTCGAAAGCGGCGCCTGGCAGGGCGTCACGCTGATTGCGCCTGACGCTGAGCCTTCCGCTTCACAGGCCGGCCATGACGGCGCGAAACCCGACAACCCGGAACGGTCGCGCAGTCTCGGGCCGGCCGCCCACGGAAAAAACAAAAACGGCAACGGCCATCGCAAGGGCCGTGATTGATTGAGCGAGCGCCGCCGGCTATCAGCCCGGCGGCCTGGTCGCCGCATAGGCCGGCACGCGCGCGGAAAAATTATCGAGCCAGGCGACCAGGCGCGGATGATTGCCGCGCCAACTGCCGTTGAAACGGAAATCGCGATAGCCGAGCACGCAGGCCAGCGTGATCTGCCCGACGTTGGGCGTCGCCTCGAGCGGCGGCGGCGCGGCTTCCAGGCTTGCGAGCGCGCGCGACACTTTGCCGGCCTGATGCTCGAGCCATTTCGGCTCGTGGCTCTCCGCCTTGCGCCAGCGCGTCTCGTAGATGGTCAGGATCGAGGCATCGAGGATGCCGTCGCACAGCGCCTGCAGGCGGAGCGCCGCAAGCCGCGCCTTGGCATCGCGCGGCACGATCTTGCCGCCGCCGGCGCGGACGTCGAGATAATCGAGGATGACGCGGGAATCGTAATACGCGGTGCCGTCCTCGTCGATCACCACCGGAATCTTGCCCAGCGGATTTTGCTTGCGGACGCTGTCGTTGACGTCGGTGGTGTCGGCGGCTTCGATTTTCACGTCGTTGTCGAGGCCGAGCAGCGAAATCGCGATCCGGACCTTGCGGCCGAACGGCGAAGCCGGCGAAGAGCGCAGAATCATCATGGCAACACCTTTGACGTTACGGATTGTGTTTGCGGGAGCGCATTATCGCGGAAGTAAACTTTTGCGGAATGACATTGCAAGGCGCAATGCAACGGATCAGCGTTCGGCCGCGCGGCCGCACGGTATTGCGCGACGCGTCGTGCTCCCACACGACACGGCAACGTCACCTTATCCGGTGACGACGAGATTGACCGCTTTCGGGCCCTTGCCCTTCTTGTCGGGCTCGACGTCGAAGCTGATGCGCTGACCCTCGATCAGCGATTTCAGCCCCGCACGTTCAACGGCGGTGATGTGCACGAACACGTCGCGGCCACCGTCGTCGGGCTTGATGAAGCCGTAGCCGCGTTCGCCGTTGAAGAACTTGACCGTACCACCCATTGCCATCGAGCAACTCCTTCCCCCGTGGTTGCTTCGCCGTCGGCCCCCACGGCACGACGGCTAGGCTGGACATCCACACGGGCAAAGAGAGCTTTAAGCCGCGGACGGCCTCAATCACCCCGCCGGCCCCCCACAGGAGGCGGAACGTCTAAGCCCAGCGCGACAAAACTAGACCAATTATTGATTGTGGAAAAGTGGGCAGCTACCGCGGGGCGGCCAGCCAGTCGATCCGGCAGGCGGCCCCCGCGGCGAACGCCTCCGCCAGCGCCGGCAGCAGGACTTTCAGGTCGGCATCGAGCTTGAACGGCGGGTTGATCACGATCAGGCCGGACCCGACCAGGCCGGCATCGGCGCGCGGCGGTCCCAGCGTTATCTCGCAGCGCAACACGCCCGGCATTTCGAGCTTGCGCAGCCGCCGCGCCAAAGTGTCGGGCGCGGCGCGCTCCTTGATCGGATACCACAGCATATAGATGCCGGTCGGCCATTTGCGGTGCGCCGCCGCCAAGGCGCTGGCGAGCCGCGTGAAATCGGCCGCCTCTTCGAACGGCGGATCGACCAGGACGACACCACGGCGCTCCTTCGGCGGCACATAGGCGCCGAGCGCGGTCCAGCCGTCGATCGCCAGCACTTTTGCGCGCCGGTCGCGCAGCACGCCTTCGAGCGCCGCCGCCGCGCGCGGCTCGAGCTCGCAGGCGATCAGCCGGTCCTGCGGCCGGATGAGGGCAAGCGCGATGAGCGGCGAGCCCGGATAGACCCGCAGCCAGCCGTCGGGATTGAGGTTTTGGACGGCGCCGAGGTAGGGCGCGAGCAGCGCCTGGAGCTTGTCCGGCAGCGGCCTGCCGAAGAGTCGACCGATACCGTCGGGCCACTCGCCGCCGCGGGTCGCTTCCGCGCCGGCAAGATCGTAGCGGCCGGCGCCGGCATGAGTGTCGATGACGCGAAACGCCGCCGGCTTGCCTTTCAGATGAGACAGGATGCGCGCCAGCACCGCGTGCTTGTGCACGTCGGCGAAATTGCCGGCATGAAAGGCGTGCTGATAGTTCAAAGTTTAACGCTCAGCCGCCGCGCACCGGCGGCATCACGATTTGATCGCGCCGGCAGGCCCGCTTGACGACGCCCGGGCAGTCGCGGAATTGCAGATCCTTCGCCAGGCAGATGCGGATGTCGGTCAAACGCCGATTGTCGCAGTCGACCGCAATGCCGCCCGGCGTGAGGCCGGAATTCGCCTTGACGAAAGCGTCGCGCACCGCGTCCGGCGCGACGTTGAGCGGGTCTTTCAGATCGATGTAATCGGGCGGGATTTTTATCGCGGCGCGCGCCTTGCGGATGGTCTCGAAATAAGCGCGTGCGGAGAGCCCCGAGCAGGTGCCGTGCTTGTCCCACTCGTTGTAGATCAGGCGCGGCGCCGGCATCAGATCGAGCATGGATTCCATGATGCCGTGGTAAAGCCGCGGCGACGGATCCTGGCAATATTCCGGGAATCCCTTTTCGTATTGCGGCCACAGCCCGTGCACGACGAACGAATAAGGCCGCGCCCCGCATTGCGCGCCGCCGGAGCGGCCTTTGTCCTGGGCCTCGGCACAGAACGACGGCGACCACGATAGCGACAGCACATAGAAGTCGAATTGTCCGGGCTCGTTCTGCCGCGCGTCTTGCGCCGAAGCGGTCACGCAAGCGGCGGCTGACAAGCTCACGGCCAAGGCCATGCCGGCAACAAACCTGATCATGAAAACCCTCGCCATCGTGGGGGATGAACCATAGCAAGCGACCCGAACGGAGCAAGAACAAAGTATGGAGGAACCGCGTATCGACAGTAACAAGTTCTGCACCTACTTGAGAGTACGCGCTTGAATTGCGGTACGTGGCTACCAAGATTGCAGCCGTGGTCGCCATTGCGGCCGGACCGCCGGCGACCGTTGCGCCGGCGCTGTCTGGCCGGTCAGGATGATGAGGGCACTGCGCCATGGCCATTTACTGCCTGTTTCGCAACAAGCCGTTCGAGCCGGAAGCGATCAGCGTTCTGACCGGCGCTTATGCCGACGTCTGCCGCGCGCTGGGCTTGGGCGACGGCGATCGCCGCAAGACCGATGTGGTCGCCAAGAAGGTGATCGAGTTCGCCCAACGCGGCGTCAGCGACCGCGTGGATCTGCGCGAGAAGGTGCTGCGGGAACTGAGCTAACTTTTAAGGCTTTGCCGAGCGGCAGTTCGGATTGTAGGCGTCATTGCGGTCGAGCCCGTCGACGCAGAAATTGATGCCCCAGCCAAAGCCGTCGATGTCGGTGTCTTCGGCGATCGAGTAGAACAGCGGGTGGCGCGCGCCGTCGTTGATCACCGCCGTGCCGCTGCAATAGCGCCGCGGGATCGACTGCGCCGCCCACGGCAGCCACGCGGTCTCGTGGATGTTCTCGACGCCGACGATGCGCAGCTGCGAGTTCCAGAAGCGGTATTCCTTGGTGTGGAAGTTGGCGATGATACGGTCGAGCGCGCCCGGAAAATCGCAGGCCGGCACGTGGCGCTCGTCGCGCTCGTAGTTCGGGCCGGACAGCCAGAAATTCATCTCCAGCCAGCTGGCCGCGCGCGGCTGCGAGACGCTGGTCACGCAGAACGCAATGCCGAGCGCCACAGCCGCCATCCGGCCGATACCGACCATGTCCCTTAACTCCCGCAAAAGCCGGTTGAGCGTGCCGTGGCACTGCCGGCCGGTCAAGGCCGGGAAGCTCGACGCGGCGCGAATGTTCGGCCGGCGTGGCAAGACGGCCACGGCGAATCTTGCGGCGCTGTGCTACCAGAATGCATGCGTTGATTCGTGAGTATCGGCGGGGTGTGAGGCGTACTTGGCCGCGTCCCGGCTCTCACTGAGCTCCCCTTTGTCGGGTCAGTCTCCGTAATCAGTCTTCGTCAATCAGTCTCCCCTCCCCCGCCGCAGCAACCGGCGGCAGCGAGGTGGTGCGTAAAGGCGTTTGCCGGCGAGCGGGGGCTTGTCGGTTCGGCAGGCGGCTTCCGACGAGCCATCGCAAACGATGGCCGGGGCATGAGGGGAACTGAGATGGGCGAAGTGCATCGGCTTTTAACCCCGGAACCGGCGTTCGGTTTGCAGGCGGCGGGGCGCCTGATGATCAAGATCTTTCCGGCCTGGGTGCAGGACCTGGCGCTGCTCGTTGAAAGCGTCGAGCCGGTCCGGCCGCCCGGCGCGGCGGACGATTGGCAGCCCGGCGCCGTGGTGCGGCTGCCGTTCTCCAAGAAGATTTGCAGCGACGGCGCCTCGATTTGCAGCCAGGCGCTGATGGCGCTGGCCGATACCGCCATGGTGATCGCCTGCTCGGCGGCCTGGAACGGCTACCGGCCGATGAGCACCATCGACCAGACCACGCATTTCCTCCGCCCCGTGAATTACGACATCGTCGCCGACGCCCGCGTGGTGCGCATCGGCCGCAACACCAGCTTTGGCCGGGTCATGCTGCTCGCCGCCCACGACAAGCGGCCGGTCGGCATGGTGGCCAGCGCCTATTCGATGCTGTGAACGTCGCGGTGGTGGCGCTGCCGCCGCCGCTTCCCATTATTGGCATCAACCTCTAAGCTTCCGACGCTTGTAAAGGCGGGAGCTTGGTGCGATGGGTCGAAGTGCGATGGGTCGCAAATCCTTGATCGTTGGCGCGCTGGTGGCGCTCTTGGGCATCGGCTCGACCGGCGCCGTGCTGGCAAGCTTTACCGGCCCCGGCCCCTGGGTCACCGGCAACAACACCGGCGGCATCATCCCCTACTCGCCGGACCTCGAAGGCGTCTACGAGAAGATCGCGCAAGACTATTGCGCGCGCTGGCGCCGGCTGTCGCAGATCACCAGCGTGCATCGCGTCTACGGCGACTACATCAGCTTCGTCTGCATCGACAAGCCGTGGATGATTCACTAGCGCCAATCGCCGACGACCGCCTGAACCATCGCGAGCGCGGCGACGGCGGCCGTATCGGCGCGCAAAATGCGCGGGCCGAGCGCAATGCGGACCACGTCGGGCAATTTGAGCAGAGCGGCCCGCTCGTCCTCGGCGAAGCCGCCTTCGGGGCCGACCAGAACCGCGAGCGGCGAACGCCGAGGCACGGCGGACAGCGCGGCGAGCGGATCGGCGACTTCGGCGTCCTCGTCGCAGAAGACGATGGTGCGCGAGGCTTCGCGGACGGCAAGCAGGCGAAAAAGCTCGACCGGCTCAGCGATCTCAGGGATCGAAAGGATGCCGCATTGCTCGGCGGCTTCGATGGCGTTCGCCCGCATGCGCTCGGGATTGACGCGCGCCACCTGGCCGTGGCGGGTCAGCACCGGCTGGAGCCGCGCGGCACCCATCTCCACCGCCTTCTGCACCATGTAGTCCAGCCGCGCCGATTTGAGCGGCGCGAACAGATAATGCAGGTCGGCCGGCACGGTCTGGTCGCGAACCTTGGCGCCCAGCGCAAGCACGACGTCGCGCTTTTGCCCTTCGAGCACGGCGCTCCATTCCCCGTCGCGGCCGTTGAAGACCAAAACCCCGGCGCCCGGTTTCAGTCGCAGCACCGTGGTCAGGTAATGGCCCTGGGCGCGGTCGAGCGGAACCGCAGCGCCGGCCGCAAGCGGCGCCGCGACGAAAAGCCGGGGACTGCGAAAATCGTAAGCGGGCATGGCGGCAAACTACGCTATACTGGCTGAGGAAAAGCGCCCTAACTGAAGGCGTGGGGGCCCTAAGTCTGCCAGATGAGCATTAGCGTCGCACCCGGCAGCCTGCCCCCTTGTCGCCGAATTCATCCGGCTTGTAATAGCGCCGGTGCAGCCGGAATCGGGCGCCGGTGCCGGGAAGCCCAAGGGATTGCTATGAATCGGAGCCTGGTGGTGGGACTGGCATTAGCCGCCGGCGTGGCGTTGTCGCATGCCGCGCTGGCGCAGTCGCCGTTCCCGCCGCCGCAGCAGCAATCGCAGCCCCAGGCGGCCCCGCAGCAATCGTCGCCGTTCCCGCCGCCGCCGCCGCAATCCGCCTTCCCGGCGGCGACGCAACAGTCGGTGTTTCCGTCGGGCTCGATGCAGGGAGGCCCCCCGATGATGGGAGGGCCCCCGATGGGAGGGATGGGCGGGCCGCCGCAGCAATCGGCCGTGTGCGCAAACTTCCCGAGACTGCGCGACGACGCCAAGTCGAAAGCCGACGTGGTCTCGTCGATCGGCAAACGGCACGGCGACCGCAAAGAAATGTGCAATGCGGTGCAAAACTTCACCACCGCCGAGGAAAAGGTGGTGAAATTCCTCGACGACAACAAGAGTGCGTGCGGGGTGCCGGACCAGGCGGTCGCCCAGGCCAAGGCCATGCACGTCCACACGCTGCAGTTCCGCGACACGGTCTGCGCCGAAGGGCCGAAGCCGAAGGCGCCGACATTGAGCGATGCCATTGGCGCGCCGCCGGCCGAGACCGGCACCAATACCAAGACCGGCCGCGGCACGCTCGACACGCTGACCGGTAATCCGCTGGCCAAATAAATGAGCGGCGGTTCCGTCGCCGACGCGACCGGCAATTGGGTCGATACGCTGGCGCCGGCCTGGCTGAAACCCTATCTGCGGCTCGCCCGCCTCGACCGGCCGATCGGTTCCTGGCTGCTGTTGTTGCCGTGCTGGTGGTCGTCTGCGCTCGCCGCCGTGGCGGCCCACGCACGGGCGCCGAACATCGCGCATCTCATTCTGTTTTTCATCGGCGCCTTTGCCATGCGCGGCGCCGGCTGCACCTGGAACGACATCGTCGATCGCGATCTCGACGGTGCCGTCGAGCGCACCCGGTCGCGGCCGATCCCCTCCGGCCAGGTCAGCGTTGCGCAAGCGGCTTTGTTCCTCGTCCTGCAAGCGCTTATCGGCTTTGCCGTATTGATTACGTTCAACGGCTTCACGGTGGCGCTCGGCATCGCCTCGCTCGCCATCGTCGTGGTCTATCCGTTCATGAAGCGCATCACCTATTGGCCGCAAATCGTGCTGGGACTTGCGTTCTCCTGGGGCGCGCTGATGGGCTGGGCCGGCGCCTTCGGCCGGCTCGATTGGGCGCCGCTTCTGCTCTATGCCGGCTCGATCTCCTGGGTGATCGGCTACGACACCATCTACGCCCACCAGGATCGCGAAGACGACGCGCTGATCGGCATCAAATCCACCGCGCTGTTGTTCGGCGCGCGGACCAAGCCGATGCTGGCGCTGTTCTATGGTGGCACCGTCATCCTCATCGGGCTTGCGGGGTTTTTCGCCGGCGCAGGCTTGGTGTTCGCGCTGGGACTTGCCGCGTTCGCCGCCCACCTCGCCTGGCAAATCGCCCGCCTGGATATCAGCGATCCGGACAACTGCCTCGCGGTATTCAAATCCGACCGCGATGCGGGTTTGATCTTGTTCGCCGGCCTGGTGCTCGACGCCGCGCTGCGCGTGACTTGATCATCACGACGCGTTTCCCGGGCGCAGCGCAGCATGAAGCCATAAGCGCGTTTACGCGCGTCTGCGACGCGCTATGGCGCAATGATACGCTGCAGACCCGGGATCGTAACGAACTCCGAGTCTGCGACGATCCCGGATCAGCGGCACACCATTTCACGCTGCGCCGCATCCGGGAAACGCGCGTCTGAGTAGCGGGAAAGGGCCTTGTCGACTCTCGCCGGCCGGCGCAAGATAGCGACAATCCGTCTCACTCATTAAGAATGCGGATTTCAGGGAGCGATCGATGAAATCACCTAATCTTCTCGGCATATCCACGCTGGCTCTGGTGCTGGCGATCACGGCAGTTGCGCTTGCGGATCAGGCGCCGGCGGCGCTGACCGGTGTGGTCTCTTCGCAAGCCGAAGGCGCCATGGAAGGCGTCGTCGTCACCGCCCACAAGGACGGTTCCATCGTCTCGGTCAGCGTCACCACCGACGCGCAGGGCCACTACGCCTTCCCGGAAAACCGTCTCGAGCCCGGCCATTACAATCTCGCCATCCGCGCCGTCGGTTACGACATCAGCGCGCCGGCCGCAGCCGACGTCGTCGCCGAGAAGACGACCAACACCGACATCACGCTCGACAAGACCAAAAACCTCGCCAGCCAGCTCACCAATGCCGAATGGATGATGAGCATCCCCGGCACCGAAGATCAGAAGGCGATGCTGCTCAACTGCACCAGCTGCCACACGCTGGAAAGGGTGGTGCGCTCGACCCACGATGCCGACGAATGGACGCAGGTAGTCAGCCGCATGATGGGCTATGGCGCCGTGAGCCAGCCGATCAAGCCGCAGCCGATGCTGGACCGCTCCCGCGCGGGCACGCCCGAGCAATACCGCAAGATGGCCGAGTATCTCGCCACCATCAATCTGAGCGCGGTCGACAAGTGGCAATATGATCTCAAAACCCTGCCGCGCCCGACCGGCCGCGACACCCGCGCCATCGTCACCGAATACGACATGGGGCGCAAAACCACCGAGCCGCACGACATCCTGGTCGATAAGGACGGCAACGTCTGGTATTCGGACTTCGGCGAGATGTTCATCGGCAAGTTCGATCCGAAGACGCTGCAACTCACCGAATATCCGATCCAGAAATTCAA
>Ga0210395_10002957_pt1 | contig 13098 bp, 15 predicted proteins | sample IncBWH4OmetaG_FD_150861 | JGI IMG/M metagenome (GOLD analysis project Ga0210395, IMG submission 150861) | Forest soil microbial communities from Barre Woods Harvard Forest LTER site, Petersham, Massachusetts, United States - Inc-BW-H-4-O ... | reverse complement strand
GACATACTTTCAAACAGATTGCGGACCGCTCGGGCATATCGGAGCGCATGTCTGATTACATCACTGGTCATGCGCACAGGAGCGTAGGAGCAGCCTACGGAGCGCCAACGCTTGAGGACATGGCTGAGGCGATGAAGAAATTTCCGCAATACAAACTTGATGACTGAGCTACGGGCGACGAACTCGACAGGTGCGCGCGGCGGACCCTGAGGTCCGCGCATTCGTGAGTTTCAGGAAACTGACACATGGGGACGTCACAGGTGGCGCTTATTAAAGAGACCGAGCCAAAGACCACGAGTAGGCCGCATCAGCTCCTGTTGAGGGAGATCGGAAGCGACCCGGAAAAGTTTCAGTGGCGCATTCCTCAATTCAATAAAGTTGAGAGCGCTGAACATGTGCGGACGCTCGTGCGTGCCCTTATCGATACTGAGCCGTCAGCAGTGTGATTGCGTGCTTCGGATTGTCTAAAGTAGTTTTCAATGTCACATGGTGCGCCTGGGGCGCATCTGACGTCGCTGTCGGACGATGAGCCGCGCTGGTCATGATTATCGCTCGCTGATTGCCCGAGCCGTTGACGGCCTTCACATCAACGTGCGCGAGACCCGACTGGCGCTCTACGAGCGGGCCCGAAAAGCCCAGCTCGGCAGCTTTGAGCCGACAATTTCCGATGTTGATTTTAGGCGCGAGCGAATGGCACTCGAGAACGCTATTCGCTCGATAGAAATTGAGGCCGTGGCCAGCGACGACAAGCAGGCTAATAGCGACCGCAAGATCGTGTCCGACTACGCAACCTTCTTAGAAAAGACCGAAACGAGGCAAGATTGTTTCTACGATGCGAGCGCGTTGCCTCACCCGAAGGAAACGATCATCGCGGCGATCGAAAGGGAAATCATTCGGTCGCCACGTGAAGAATACGTAGATTGGTTGCGAAACGGCGCGGTGTTTATGTGGAGTTATCTGGAGGGGGTTGGACCCTATCCCATGCCGTTCCCGGGCGTGGACACTTCGCAACCACCGCGAGGTAGCGCCTCGGCAGACCCCCACGTCGAGTTGAGGCAGATAATCGCCAGTACAGAATTTCAGCGCGACGTAGAGAGGTCTGCGAACTTTCTGACCATAGCCGAAGAAGAAAGCAATGAAGTCGAGAGGCGGATAGCGGCGGCTATTAGCATTCGGAGGGCAGCGCGCGGCGAGTAGCAGCAGAGCTTAGGTGTGCGAAACTGCCGCGCGGCCTGGCATTGTAACCGCCCACCGCATTGTTAGATCGCCTTTACCGGCCGTGCCGGGCGGCAACCCCATCCCCCGACAGTGCGCCGCCCAGCCCAGAAGCCTAAGTGAGGCAACACAAACTCCAACAACCCCAGGCGCGTACCCTTGCTTGGGGTTCTTTTTGTGGCGACCATTTGCCTTTGAGGGTGCCTCTCACGAAATTGCGGAAAGTCGTGTAGCAGCGCGCAAGGCGCGACTAATAATAGTCGGGCGCTCTGGGCCCTTTGGCGCCTATAGCATCACGCGGGCGGATACACGGCTGACAACAACAACGTTACGGCACCTCGGGAGCCAGAAGAACCGCATACTAGAGGCGCGGTTGATATGGATGTGAGCGCGTTTAACAAGGGCCGGCCATAAGCGTCCACGTAGCTGCTTTATTGCAAATCGACAGGTTGATAGTGCCCATGGTCGTCAAGCTGGGTGGCCCATACTTTGTGTGAGCCCTGGTGCTCGCTTTGGCTGAAGCTGATGAGCGTCCCAAGACCCATGTCGAAATTGCGCAGACTTTCTAGCCCGTCAACCAACTTCTCGGTGTCAGGCTGGGCACCTGCGCGTTTCAATCCCTCCAGCAGCAAGGTGCCGTCGACGTAGCCTTCCAGGGACACATAGTCTGGCGCCTCCCCAGGAAAGTATTTGGCGAGCGCGGCTTTGTACTTGAGGATTGCCGACGCATAACTGTCCACCGCTGGAACCACCTGCGTTACGATAACCCCATTCGCATAGCGCGGCCCAAGTAGCATGAGTTCGCTCGCAAGCGCGGTGCTGCCCACGAAAGACACGTTGGTGTAGATCATCGTCGGGTAAAGATCGCGCGTTTTCTCAATGAACTTCGCGGCCGCCCGATAGGCAGCGACCATCACGACAGCCTTGATTGGCATCTTGTGCGCGCGCAGGCCCGCGACCGCATTGTCCACATCTATGGTGTTACGCTCGTAGCCGAGGCGCAGTATCGCACTATCGTCGCCACCCAGCGCACGCATCGCTTTGGCCACGCCAGCAAAACCCGCGTCTCCAAATGCGTCATGCTGGGCAAAGACTGCGATCTGATCTGGCCGCAGGTGCCGCATCTTCACAAGGTAGCGCACCACGGCATCCGTCTCCTCGGCGTAGCTGGCCCGATAGTTGAAGACGTAGCGGTCGGGCGGATCACGCCGCAGCAGGTCGGCACCCGTGAACGCCCCGAAAAACAGCGCGTGGTGCTCGAGAGCGTATGGCAGCGCAACCACCGCGGTGGGGGTTCCAACATTACCGACGAAGCCAAAAACCTGCTGTTTATCGAAAAGCTGCTTCATCGTGTCTGCGGTCCGCGTCGGCTCGTAGCCATCGTCAGCGACCACAAGCTTCGCCTGCCGGCTATTGATACCGCCAGTGTCGTTGGCTAGATCGAACGCGGTTTCGATGCCGAGCCGCATCTGGTTGCCGAGTTCTTTGGCCGCGCCGGTGAACGGCGCCGAGATGCCAAACCGAATTTCACTATTGGTCACACCGCGAATGGCCGGCGCGCTCCCGCTTGACCCCTCAGCAGTCGCAACGCGTGCCGGCGCCGGAGCAGTTGGTTGCGGGGCCGCCGTGACTGTCGGACTGGCGGCAGCCGGTGCCGCGTTAGTTGGTTGTGGAGCTGCCGATGCAATCGGAGGGCTAGCGGATTGCGCCGTATCAGGTTGAGGAACCGGCGACGCCACGGGAAGACCCCCGGCAAGTGAAGCCCCATTAGCTGGTTGCGGAGCCGCCGAAGCAATCGGCAGATGAGCAGCGGGCGAACTTACTTGTATTGGCGCTTTTGGGGTATCAAGCCTAGACGTGGCCTCGGTCGTATTGGTGCCGAACCCAAACGCCTGCCGCCATGTGGTCCCGTCAACGATGTACACTCCGATTGCGGTTCCTAACGCAACGGCAAAGATGATGGTGATAGGCCACCAGGGGTTCTGAGAAGTAAAAGAAGAAGAAGAAGGAAAAGAGGGAGGACTGGAGCTCATGATTTCAGGATTAAGCGACCTACGCCAAAGTTTTGGGTCGCTCGCGGGAATTTCGTTCTCGGCGCCGGTACCGCCCTGTTTATCGACTGATCGCAAAAATCTGGGAAATGCGCTTTCGGGGGCTCCGAGACCGCCTTGTGGGTTGACGGGGCGCACTGATTTTGGGGCGTAAGGATTGTCTGACGGGTTATCGAAATTCTTGTCGGCCGGATCACTCATGGACGCTACCTTCGGCTGATCGACGACGCCCCATAAGCAATGCCGGTCCGTTCGCTCGTGCCCACCTTCCGACAATGCTCACCATCATACCACTGCGCCAGGGCACTGACGATACACTTCGCTTGTTCTGAGTACACAAGGCTGGTACACAAACGCTAAATTGCAGCTCAAATAGTCTAGCAAAATCAGTGGCGAGCAAAGCAAAAGACAAATCCTGCCGCTCCGACCAACTTTCTCAAAACCGCGAGAACTACGGGGCCTGATGTGGCTAACGAAACTCCGCTTCGCCGCTCATCATCACTAAGTCCGCACTGGGGTTAACGGTGCGGGCGGACTCCCTCGCGGTGCCATTCTGTTCGCACACCAATGTTCAATTCGAGGTTTCCAGTCGGTCGCTGGATTTTGCAGCGCCCTGGCCGAAGCCGGGTTGCCGGACCGACACGGCGCTCCATACAGACGCCAACGATGCCGAACTACACGGCGAACGGGACCGCGCCCATGCCGCGATGAGTTTGCCGCGACCCCAGCCTCTGGCGCAAAAGTGGACACATCACCCAGCGGCTCAAGGCTTACGACGAATTTGCGATCCCATTTTTTCCAACTTGTCCGACCGAATAAGACCGTTGATAGCTGACCGTGCAGCTTCCTCGATGTTGGGGCCGGTGCGCCCGAAACCGAGCCAGCGCGCGAACCTTGGTATGCTCTCGCTCCGTTCCATCCAACCGCCACCATTCAGGCTTGCCAGAAACTGATCTTTCAACATCTCACGGGAATAATCGGAAATGTTGTGGCCTACGAGCGCAAATCCCCCGTCCTCCTCGTGCAAAATGCAGCGTCGAATCGCGCTGCGAATGATATTGTCCGTATCTGCTTGTCCCTTGCTCTCGGCCGGCGAGTAGCCCAGGGCTTCAGACAACTTGCCGGTCAGCTCTTCCCTCCCGAGGAAGTCGACGCGACCGAATATCGGGCGAATGCGCAAAATCATGCTGTCAATGTCTCGATCAGCGTTCAACGACTCGTCGAAGTCTGCCCTTTCCGTGTCGGCTGCACGATCGGGCCGCGTCGACGCGCCGAGTTCCGGGGGCAATGGTATCGGGTCTGCCAGCTTCGTTTCCTTGTATCTTGCGTGGGGAAAAGCCAGGCGAGCTGCCGGTGCAACTGCCGACCAAATACTATTTGGTGATTAATCTGAAAGCAGCTAAGGCGATAGAACTCTCAATTCCGGAGAAGGTCCTCGTTAACGCGGATGAAGTGATCGAATAGCGCTTTGCTGCAGTGCATGAGTCCGTTTATGGACCTTAACCGCCCCCCAGGCACAGCTAGGCGCGGCAGGTATTGGGTGAAGACCGGTCACGGCAACCAATGATCGGCGCGGCGGTTCATGACCCCGAAACGGTCATTCAAAACCTGAAGCGACGACCGGTTTTAATGGGTGTAGGGTCTGGTCTTGCCCCCGCGCGATTGCTCGGGGCCGAGGGTCAAATGCAGCGCGAAGCTGGGTTACAGCCGGAACTATGGTCTGCCGAGGAACGTGCAGAGCGTTTGGCTAGTCTGCTTACATTGTCCTATGAACCGATGTTTGCGTGGCGACTGGACGGACAGATCGAGTTCTGGAACGCGGGGGCGGAACGACTTTACGGTTTTCCATCGAACGAGGCAGTCGGGCACTCCAGCCACGCTCTCTTGCAAACCGAATTCCCAATCGAATTTACCGAGCTGCGTTCCCATTTGTTGAATGAGCGTTACTGGTCGGGCGAGCTACGTCACATCTGCAAGGATGGCCGCAAAGTAACGGTAGACAGTCGGATGCAGTTGGTCGGTGACGACACCGTGCTTGAAGTCAATCGCGACGTTACGCAGATCAAAGCTGTCGATATTCAGCGCAAGCAAGTCGAAGCGGCGCTTTCCGAAAGCGAACAACGATTGCGTTTCCTTGCATCCATAGTCGAGTCTAGTGACGACGCAATTATAAGCAAAAGTCTTGATGGCATTATCACAAGCTGGAATAGAGGTGCGGAACGTGTTTTTGGCTACACTGCCGACGAGGCTATTGGCCAGCCCATCACAATCGTCATTCCACAAGACCGGCAAGATGAAGAGCGCGGAATTCTAACGCGCATCAGAAGAGGAGAGCGTATCGACCATTTCGAGACAATTCGACAACGTAAGCATGGCAGCTTAATCGTCGTCTCATTGACCGTATCTCCGGTCAAAAATGCAGAAGGCAAGATTGTTGGCGCATCAAAGATCGCGCGGGATATTACCGAGCAGAAGCGGGCTCAGGAGCAGATCGCCACCTTGGCCCGGGAAGCAGAGCACCGAAGTAAGAACTTGCTCGCAACCGTACAAGCAACGGTTAGTCTTTCTCAGTCCGACACGCCCGAAGGTCTAAAGCAGGCAATTGAAGGACGCATTCTGGCACTTGCGAATGTTCACTCGCTATTTGTCGAGACACGCTGGATAGGCGCCGAGTTATCGACCATCGCAACGCAAGAGCTTTCTCCGTATTCCGAGAAGGACGAAGGGCGCGTGCATATAGAGGGTCCGGAGGTTCTACTAGAACCGAACGCCGCTCAGGTCGTTGCTGTAACCCTGCACGAGCTGGCGACCAACGCCGCCAAGTATGGGGCACTGTCAGTGCCCAATGGCCAGATTGGTCTGAAATGGTCGCACGAGGCGGACGGTCGACTAATCCTTCATTGGAGGGAGATTGGCGGCCCCCCAGTGAAGACGCCTACGCATCAGGGCTTCGGCACGCGAGTTATTGAACGAACAATCGGCCAACTAAAAGGCAAAGCGTGCTTCGACTGGCATACGGACGGGCTTGGTTGCGAAATCACCCTTCAGGCGTGAATTCCGAAATTGGCCCTCACCAGACACGCCAACGAGCGGCCGTCGCGGCCGTTACTGGGGGCAAAGCGGACACGCCTCATCCTCGCATCAGATTGGATCAGTCCTTCCAGAAGTTCTTGAATCGATCCGGCGCCATTTCGGTGTATCGCACCGTGTGCATGATGTTTTTGTGGCCCATGTAGTGCTGGAGCGCCCGAGTGTCGTGTCCGTCGTTGGCGAGCTTGTAGCCGGTGGAGTGCCGCAGCATATGCGGGTGGATCGGGAACGGGAGCTTTGCCGCCTCTCCAGTCCGAGCGATCGTTTTCAGAAACCCCGCAGTCGTCGCCGGGCCGCCGCGCTCGGTCACAAACACATATCGAGACTCCATATTCTCGCGGCGTAGCTGGCGCAGGGCTCGAATTTCCTTACCGCTCAGCGGATGTACGTTATCGATCCCACCTTTGGCTCGGCGGACATGCAGTCGGCCACTGTCGAGCTCAATCTGATCCCAGCGAAGGCTACACACTTCCGAGGCACGCAGCCCGTGCCGATAGGTCAGCAGGATCATGGTGGCGTCACGGTGCCCATAGCGGGACCGCTTGCGGGCGGTGTCCTGGAGCCGCTCAATCTCCTTTTCGGTCAGATATTCCCTCGGCCGGAGCTCGGAATTAGGGGCTCTGCGGGGAACTGTCCGGTTTGCGATGGTTGAGGGGGCGGGCTTACGGGCGGATTTCCTCATGCGATTCAATCCTCGCGTTGTTCTCACTGTCTGTTAAGTGGTCATTATACGGACAGTATCAAGATGCAGGTTGGTAGACAGGTCGCTGGGGATGAATAGCGACCCCCTTGAAGATAGGGGCGGCTTAACCTGAATCCGCAGTCCCCAGGAGTATCCGAGGTTGTTAAATAGATCAATATCGCCTATTAGCGTTAGACCGTTGTGTGAGGGTGATTGTGGTGTCTGTAGAAGATGCCGACGAGTATCGACGACGAATTGGCGAGGTGCTTCGCCGCCACGGATTTGGCTGGGTCCTTGAGGAAGTTGAGGCCCAGATCGGCGAAGGAAAACCCAGTTCCAAGCAGATTTCAGAGCGGTATACCCCACCTGCAGATTCGATGTTTACAGTTCAAACTCCGAAGAGACGCCGCGCAAGCTTGGTGACCTCAGAACCCTACTCGGCATCGGAGCGCCTGGAGATCCTGCTACAAGCAATTAGAGCTGCGATAATTCATCGCTCAGTACTCGAAGCAGCGGTGCTCAATCATGTGAAAGGTATTACCGAAATCGAGTTTCAACCGGATGCATCAACTGCCGAGGTAGAGGGCACCCGTCTGGGAAGGCGTCACACACTAACTGTAAGCCGGTTGGACCCTGGGAGTAGCCTTCGACATCGAGCGGAGCACGTCTTAGCGCAACTCGAGGACGAAGCTCGTGCCGATACGTGAGGACTTAATTGCCGAAATTGATGCCCTCATTTCCTCCGCAGTATCCGAAGGGTATGAGCGTCCATCGGACACCAACGATGTTTATGAAAACTATGTGTGGGTTCTTTGCTTACTTGCAGCAGAGCGAAATAATGCGGCTATAAGATATGAAACTGTACGCGAAGCGAGCGCATCAAAGTTGATTTTCCGAACATCGCCTGGCGCGATATACACCACTGCCAATGATTATACACACGCAGTTCTCGAATTTCCCGATTGCTCACCCCTTGAGGTCCATGTCGGTGTTAAAGTCACGGGAATATCGCGCGTCCTTCACGAATGTGACGTTGCCGTCATAGATAGAGCGGAGGCACAGCTATGCAGGGCCGAACAGGTGCACCCCCGTGCAAGCAAAGTGTTGATTGCCGCGGAATGCAAGTTTTATACTTCTGCAATTCAATTAAATCTTGGGCGAGGGTTCCTGGGCCTAACGAGTGACATACACCGCAAGCAGAGGTACTTCGTCACTAATGCGCGATCGTCAGGCGCTTGGGGGATTGGCGTCGTCGTTCGTCGCTTACATGGACGAACACGAGGGCTTTTTCGTCGACCTATTCACCGGCCTCCTGTTCGTCGCGACTATTGAAGCCCATGACACTCGATGAAACAGTCAGGCCGATCTCCTCAGGAATCGTTCTTCTTTAAAACTGGCACCTCAGGCAATTTATTCGCTTTCCCCCGCATAGTCTCCGGCACACTGCGAAGCGCGTTGGACGCTTCGTTTATGAACTCATCATGTTGTTTCACTTCGTCGTCCGTTAATTCTCGAGCGTTGGGATTTGATTGTGGGTCCAGCACAAACACATCAATGCCAAGACCGATGAGCGGCGAAGCTAAGCGCCGCATAATCCTCGTTGCACCGACCGGCGCCGGTAAGACGATCATCGCTGCCGCCATCATCCAGGCTGCGATAGCCACCGAATTGTCGGAGGCCACCGATGATTTTTGACAGAAAGCGCGTGCTTGTGCTCGCCCACAAACGCCACGAAATTGATTGCTTACCATCAGTCTGAATGGGAATGCGCAGTACTTCCGAATTCTCGTGAGTCGGACGCCTTGCTACACAGCATCGCAAGGGCAATTCGAAACTATAGAGCCGCATTTTAGCGAAGGCAAAGAGTCACCTAAGTAGGGCGCTCACCCGCGAGATCATCAAGCAGATCTCCGCGAAGTTGTTTGAGTACAACATCGAGCACGGCGTCATCCAGGCCGGTTACATGACGCGACCCGACGAACCGGTACAGGTCGCATCGGTTCAAACGCTATGGGCGAGGGCCGTGCGAAGCAATCGCATAGAGTTGCCGGCCGCCGACCTGCTCATTATCGACGAGAGCCACCACTGTCCGGCGACCACCTACCGCAAGATTATCGACGCCTATCCCGACGCCATACTGGTCGGCCTGACTGCCACGCCATGCCGCGGTGATGGTCGCGGCCTGGGCGGCATCTTCGACGTCATCGTCGAATGTCCGCAGGTCGCCGAACTGATCGCGCAGAAGTATCTGGTAAAGACCCGCGTCTTCGCTCCGGTCGAACCGGACTTGAAGGGCGTCGAGACCCGCGTCGGCGATTATGTCGAGTCCCAGCTCGCGGAGAAGATGGACCGCGCCAATCTGGTCGGTGACATCGTTACGCATTATCACCGCTACGGCGAGCAGCGGAAAACCGTCTGCTTCGCCGTCAACGTCCAACACTCGCTGCATATCCGGGACGAATTTATCAAGTCCGGTGTCCGGGCTGCACACGTCGACGGGTCAATGCCGAAGTCGGACCGCGATGCCGTATTGGCTCGACTGGCGTCCGGTGACCTCGACGTCATCACCAACTGCATGGTGCTGACCGAGGGCTGGGATATGCCGGAAGTGTCCTGCTGCATCCTGGCCCGGCCCACGCGGAAGATGGGCCTGTACCGGCAAATGGTTGGCCGCGTGCTGCGCCCAGCGCCCGGCAAGTTCAATGCGATCGTTCTCGACCATTCTGGCGCCGTTTTTCGCCACGGCTTCATCGAGGATCGCGTCGACTGGACACTTGACCCGGAGAAGCGATCGACAAGTCCTACCCACGCCGCCCGGCTCGAGCGCGGCTACTGCCAGCGGATGCTCGAGTGCACCAAATGCAGATCGATCCGGATTGCCGGCGAGGCTTGCCAGCATTGCGGTTTCCTGCCCCAGCGGCCGCCCAAGGCCATCGTCTTCGCCGAGGGCGACCTGGCGCTAGTCGATCGCCAGCGGCGCGCCGCCCAAGCGATTTCAGATCCCAACGAGCGAATGCGCTGGCATGGGATGCTGACCCACATCGCTATCGAGCACGGCTACAAGGGCGGCTGGATATCTCACAAGTTCAAGGAAAAATTTGGCACCTGGCCGGCGACGCGCAGCGCCCAGCCGATGCAGCCGACGCCGGAAGTCCTGTCATGGGTCCGGTCGCGTAACATCGCCTATGCCAAGGCCAAGCAGGCGGTGGCATGAACCCGCGAATACCGTCGCTGGGATGGTGTGCCATTCCATGAGCAAAAACGGCCAAAACACTACATCTCAAAAAAACAGAATCCCGGACCACCCGTCCGGTCCACTGTGGACCACCCGTCCGGTCCACCCCTGGACCACCCGTCCGGTCCACTGTCCGCCCAAGGTGGACCACCCGTTCAGGCCATACAGCCGCGCCGGCCTGGACCACCCGCTCAGGCCATAACTAGTTTAACCACTCCCATACTGGCGGAGCCGAATGCGGGAGGAGGCAGTGTTGCGGCTGTCGCTGCCGATGGGTTGTCGCCATGAGCCGGCCCATGATCTTAGTAGGATGCTGGCCCCGCCGAATGTGTGCAGAGCTCGCGGCAACCTATTGCGGCGAACCGAATACTGCCGCCTTTTTAAAGCGCGTCGGAAAGGAATACCCTCTACCACGGGTGAACGACGGACGACGCCGGCTATGGCTTCGCGACGACCTCGACCAAGCGATTCTACCGCGAGAACTGGCAGTGGCGCGCGACGTGGCAGAGGATTTGTGATGTTCACAAAGCCATTGCCCCGTTTCGTCATTCCAAAGCCACTCGCCGGTGGGCGAATCGGATTTTATTTCAACGTGCCGACCTACTACCGCAAGCAAGGTTGCACGATTTTAAATGAGCCGCTCGGTTCCGACTATGTTGTTGCCTGCGGCGATAACGGCGACGGTGGCCGCGCCGCGGCACTGAACGGATTGTTCGACGAATGGCGCGCTATTCGGGCGGGCGAGCCGATAGAGAGCATCGCTCGATATGGTACAGTCGATTGGCTTTTCCGCGAATACAAGTTGAGCAAGGGCTATCTCGAGAGAGTTTTTGCGCGTAGCCGTCCCGATTACGAGCGTACAATGCTTTTGCTTGCCGATACCCGCACCAAGAGAGGCGATCGGATCGGTGATCGAAGCATCAAGGCTATTTCGCCTGCGAGTGCCGACAAACTTTATGAGTTGGTCATCCAGGGCCCGAACGGTTTGCGGCTCCGACAGGGTGAGAAGGTGGTAATCCTCTGTCGACGAGCCTGGGATGTAGTGCGGCGTCTTCACCCCGACGCCTTCAACAAGGACGTACCCAATCCCTGGACGGGCGTAACCACGAAACGTCGTGTCAAGAAAGAGAAGCCTGCGGTGGATCGTGAGGAGGTCTATGAATTTGCGTGGAAGGCGATCGAGGCCGGCTATCCGGAGCCGGCTGCCGCGGCGGTGATCTGCTTCGAGTGGCTCCAGCGCCCAGAAAACGTCCTGCAAGGCTGTCTCGCATGGCCGGATTATCGAGGGCGCGAGCATCCCACGATGGTGCGGATTTTCCATCACAAGACCGGCGCTGTGGTGTGGCATCCGCTCGAGGAGAAGACGGATGCCGGGACAGTGCAATTCTATCCGGACGCGGAGGCGGTTTTGGCGCGACTGCCGCGCCGCGGCGTGCCCATGATTTTGCAGTTCAAGCGCAATAAGACCACCGCCCCATTCAGGCCCAATCGAATGGCCAAGCTTGTGCGAAAGCTGGCCGACGACTTCGGCCTGCCGGCCGTATTCACGCTGGATGCCTGCCGGCACGGCGGCATGACCGAGCTGGAGGAAGCAGAACTGACGACCGGCCAAGGCAGAGCACTATCCGGCCACCGGACCGACCGCGCTTACTCGGGTTATGCCAAACGGACGCAGGAGCGGGCACTCGCCGCCACCCGAAAACGCCACGCTCATAGGCTGGCGAACGAAGAGAGCACAAAGTTTCAGAATGAGCCCCGGAAAATGTTTCAGAATGACCGAAGGGAAGATGACGCCGCCCTTGCCTAACCATTTGAGAACGAATAACTACCGGCGTCGCGGGGGAGTGTCCCGAGTGGCAAAGGGGGCGGACTGTAAATCCGCTGGCTTACGCCTTCGTAGGTTCGAGTCCTACCTCCCCCACCATCGCTGGAATGTACATCACAAAGTTCGCCAGGCGCCATTTGCAGAATTGGTGCGCCTATCGAAGTCGAGCGTTGCCGAGGAGTATTATGCCGAGCGTAGCGGCAACAGGTGGGTCAATGAATAAAGAGGGAGGGACGTGGATTGGGTACACGCCCCTCCGCTCACCGCGGCACCCGCATTTAGGGCGGTGCGGTTAACCGCGGCTCGCGGTCGTTATGTAGGTAGCAGGCCGAGAGGAAGAAATTTGCGGCTAAATCGGGTGCAAAGAGCGGGCCGAACGGCAATCCAAAAAACCGAAAAACTGTGCTTGTAGTCACATCCTGCTTGGGCCGGCCGCAGTAAACGTACACTGTGCGGGATGGAGAGTGGCATGAACACTATCAACTGGGGCCTGCGAAACCTCACCGTTCAGACCCACAGCGGCTTACGCTGGAACGACATCAAGCGGCAGCTCACCGGCTGGCGGCATTTGGAAGGCCTAGACGATAGGGGCTTAGAGGACATCGGAATCTCATGCAGCACACCAGCCGCCCCGCCTTTCGTCTCGCCGAGGGGTGAATAGGGGTCCACTTCCGGCGTGGAGGTAAGGGAGAGAACGGCAATGGCTAGGTATTTAACATTCCTTGTCGTTGGCTGCGCGTTCACCGTAGGCGTCGCGGGCATGGTGAAAACTCACCATCAAGTGTCGAGCGCTACGCTGCAGTTGGTGGCATATCAGAGCGCCCAATAGCCTTAAGGCACGGATCGACCGGGGCAGCCGGAAGCGGCGGGGCATGGATCGACGGGCAGCGGCCGGGCAAATTAAGCAAATAATCGTGAGCCGCCGCGGGGTCTGCAGACAGCTTGTAATGGAGAGATTATAGGAAAAAGTAGCTAACCCGATCCCCGTGTCCCCCGACAG
>Ga0210395_10002954_pt1 | contig 13102 bp, 12 predicted proteins | sample IncBWH4OmetaG_FD_150861 | JGI IMG/M metagenome (GOLD analysis project Ga0210395, IMG submission 150861) | Forest soil microbial communities from Barre Woods Harvard Forest LTER site, Petersham, Massachusetts, United States - Inc-BW-H-4-O ... | reverse complement strand
TGTAGGCTTGCCGGATAGGAGTTGCCTCATGTCCGTAAATCATGGCCCGTTGCGCGTTGGGGTCGGCGGCCCGGTCGGGTCCGGGAAGACTGCGCTGATGGATGCGCTGTGCAAGCGGCTGCGCGAACGCTACCAGATCGCCGCCATCACCAACGACATCTACACCAAATGGGATGCCGAATATCTGGTGCGCTCGGGCGCGCTGCCGGCCGAGCGCATCACCGGCGTCGAAACCGGCGGCTGCCCGCACACCGCGATCCGCGAGGATGCGTCCGCCAATCTCGCCGCGGTCGCCGACATGCGGGCCAAATTCCCCGGCCTCGATCTGGTGCTGATCGAATCCGGCGGCGACAATCTGGCGGCGACGTTTTCGCCCGAGCTTGCCGACCTCACCATCTATGTCATCGACGTCGCGGCCGGCGAGAAAATTCCGTCCAAAGGCGGCCCGGGCATCACGCGTTCGGATTTGCTGGTGATCAACAAGATCGACCTCGCCCCCCATGTCGGCGCCTCGCTGGAAAACATGGAGCGCGACACCAAGCGCATGCGCGGTGCGCGGCCTTTCATCTTCAGCAATCTGCGCGCCGGCAAAGGCGTCGACGAAATCGCCCGCTTCATCGAGGACAAAGGCGGGCTGGGCGCGTCGTAAATATCCCTCCCCCGCAAGCGGGGGAGGGAAATAGAATTACGTCCGTCCGGTAAATTTCTGCGCCGCGGCCAAGTGCCCATAGCTGCGCACCGGGGCGCACATCAGGAAGCGGTAGCCCTCCTTGATGATACGCTCGGCATTACCGGTTTCGACATGGGGATGGCCGACGACGACGCCGGCTTCCTTGCAGGTGGCGACGATCTGCGCCATGGCGTCGAGCACCACCTTGTGCTCGTACTGGCGCGGATAGCCGAGCTCCTGGGAGAGATCGCCCTCGCCGATCAGGATGGCGCCGATGCCGGGCACGTTCTTCAAGATGTCCTTGAGGTTCTTGATGCCCTCGGTGTCTTCGATCATGAGGATCACGAAAATCTCGCCTTTGGGATTGAGCGGCCAGACGTCGGCACGCTCATAGTATTCCTGCTGGCTGATGCCCCAATAGCGCACCGCCGTGGTCGGGCCGTCGCCGCGGATGCCGGCCGGCTCGTAGAGCGGCTTGTCCTTGAGCCGTGGGTAGCGGCAGGCGGCGACCGCGTTATAGGCCTGCGCCACGGTCGAGATATGCGGCCAGATAATGCCGTAGGCACCGAGGTCAAAAATCTGCTTGGCCTGGAATTGCGCCATCTCGCCGCCGTTCGGCGGAATCCGCGCGAACGGCGCCACCGCCGGCGCCACCGAACCGGAGCGCGCGATCTGGCCGCGGTTGAGCATGTATTGCAGGCAATCCTTGAAAGCACGAATGTCGTAGGCATTGTGCTCCATCTCATAGACCACGGCGTCGTATTTCGCGGTGGCGAGCGCGATGGCGGCCTCGACATCGGGCGGCGAAAAGCACGTCAGCGCATGTTGGCCCGCTTCGAGCGCGCGGATGACGCCGTTGAGACGCGGTAGATCGGCCATTCCTCAGTCTCCCTGTTTTCGGCCGGCATCCTAGCGCATGATCCCGAAAAGTGGATACCGGTTTTCGGAAAAGATCATGCGCCTGTACAATGATGCCTCCCCGGTTTGACAATCGCGCCACGCCCCGTAGCATCCCGGCCGAACCTTCAAACCCACGCAGCGGCGGTACCATGATTATCGATTGCCACGGCCACTACACCACCGAGCCCAAGGATTTGCACCGCTTCCGCAAGGAGCAGACCGCAGCCGCTAACGCAAAAGACAAGACGGCGATGCCGTCGCGCGCCAGCTTAAAAATGTCCGACGACGAAATCCGCGAAAGCATCGAGCAAAACCAGCTCAAGCTGCAGCGCGAGCGCGGCACCGATGTCACCATCTTCTCGCCGCGCGCCTCCGGCATGGGCCATCACGTCGGCGACGAAAGCGTCAGCCTGGAATGGTCGCAGATCTGCAACGACCTGATCGCGCGCGTGGTCTCGCTCTATCCGCAGAACTTCATCGGCGTGTGCCAATTGCCGCAATCGCCCGGTGCCGATCCGGCTCACAGCGCCGCCGAGCTTGATCGCTGCATCAAGATGGGCTTCGTCGGCTGCAACCTCAATCCGGATCCTTCAGGGGGCTACTTCAATTCGCCGCCGATGACCGACAAGTCGTGGTTCCCGCTCTACGAGAAGATGATCGATCTCGACGTGCCGTGCATGATCCACGTCTCCGGCTGCTGCAATCCGGCGATGCACACCACCGGCTCGTATTACCTCAACGCCGACACCATGGTGTTCATGCAGGTCCTGCTGTCCGACCTGTTCAAGACCTTTCCCAAGCTGAAATTCATCATCCCGCATGGCGGCGGCGCGGTGCCGTTCCACTGGGGCAGATTCCGCGGCATCGCGCTCAACAACGGCAAGCCGGAGCTGGCCGAGATCATGGGCGACAACATCTATTTCGACACCTGCGTCTATCACCAGCCGGGTATCGATCTGCTCACCAAAGTGGTGCCGATCGACAACATCCTGTTTGCCTCGGAAATGGTCGGCGCGGTGAAGGGTAACGATCCGCGGACCGGCTTCGGCTTCGACGACACCAAGCGTTATGTCGACAAGGCGCCGATCAGCGATACCGACCGCAAGAAGATTTTCGAGGACAATGCGCGGCGCGTCTATCCGCGGCTCAAAAACCATGCGGCGGTAAAGGCGACAGCGTGACGAAGTGTCAGACGGCGCACCGGTAACACCGCGGCGGACGCTAGCCGAGCGCCGATCGCAGGTCATCCGCATCGGCACCCGCGAGATGGAATCGCGCGGCGCGCCGGGCGGTTTTTGGACCGATCTCTATCACCGCTCGATGACGGTGCACTGGCCGGGGTTCTTCGCCAGCGCGGCGCTGATCTTTATCGCTCTCAACACCGTGTTCGGGTTCCTGTTCTGGCTGGGCAAGGACCCGATCGCCAACGTTTCGCCCGAGCTGCCGCTGCCGCTGAGCCTGTTCTATTTCTCGATCGAGACGCTGGCGACGGTCGGCTACGGCGACATGCACCCGCAGACCAATTACGGTCATCTCATCGCCACGGTCGAAATCTTCACCGGCATGAGCTTTCTCGCGGTGATGACGGGCCTGATCTTCGCCCGCTTCTCGCGGCCGCGCGCCCGCTTCGTGTTCGCCGACTATCCGGTGATCACCACGCATCAGGGCCAGCCAACCCTGATGATGCGGGTCGCCAATGCGCGCAACAACACGATGTCGCAGGCGACCGCGCGGCTATGGCTGGTTCGCCTGGAATATACCGCGGAGGGCCATCAACTGCGGCGGTTTCATGAATTGAAGCTCGATCGCCAGGAGCATCCGATGTTCGCGCTGAGCTGGACGCTTTTGCACAAGATCGACGAAAGCAGCGCGCTGTTCGGCGTCACGACCGGGGAACTCGACAAGACCGACGCCGCCCTGGTGGTCAATATGAGCGGCGTCGACGACAGCTCGGCGCAGCATCTCCATGCGCGCAAGCTTTACTACCACACCGATATACGGTGGCGGCATCGCTACCGCGACATCACCAGCATTTCACCGCAAGGCCGGCTGTTGATCGACTACGGCAAGTTTCACGACGTCATCGCCGAGGACGCCTGATCAACCCGCCTTGCGCGCCGCCTGATGCGTGGCGCGGCCGACCCAATGGCTCAGCGCCTTGACGACGTTGGGCCGGGTCTTTTCGTAATCGAACGCGATCACGTGCTCGACCGGGGCGAGGCCCTGGCCTCGGCGTTTGCCGGCAATGCCGCCCGGACGCCGCGACTTCAAGCGCCGGGGTTTCTTCACTGCCCCAAGCGCGATCGGCCCGACATGAGTGAGGAACACTTTTTCATGCGGGCGGGTCAGCGTGTCGATGGCTTGCCGCAGCGGCAGCCACTTCACCGCTTTGACGTCGTCGTTGAGCTCGTGAACCGGCGCGCCGTTGGCGCGCATCAGCCAGAACTGCACGATCTTGAGCTTGCCTTCGACCACATACGACACCGAGCCGAGGAAATCGTGCACGGAGACGTCGTGCCCGGTCTCCTCAAGCACCTCGCGCTTGGCGGCGTCGCGCGGATGCTCGCGCGGGTAGAGCTTGCCTTTCGGCAGCACCCAGGCCTTCTCGCGGCGCAGACGCACGACGGCGAAGCGCGGCTTGACCTTGCCGCGCAACACGATGCCGCCGGCGGCCATGATCGGGGCGCGGCGTTTTGCCGAATCAGTCATGGCAAATTAATGCCGGACAGGCGCAAACCGGGCAAGCCGGGCAAACCCGCATTGGTGGAAAAAGAAACCGAACTGTCACAATTGCCTGGATCTTGTTTTGCGCATGATCTTTTCCGAAAACCAGGTTCCACCCTCGGATCAAGTCCGAGGGCAAGCTTTTTCGGGATCATGCGCCTGCGAATTACGAAACGCTGATCACGATCTTGCCGAAGTGCTGGTTGGCATTCATCACCGCGAGCGCCTCGACGATGTCGGCGAGCTTGAAGGTCTTGTAGATCGGCAAGGTGAGCTTACCGGCCTCCACCGCCGGCCACAGGTCGGCGCGCATGGCCTTGACGATCTCGCGCACCTCCTCGGGCGTGCGGGTGCGGAAGGTGACGCCGATATAGTCGATGCGCTTCAACGCATGCAGGTCGAAATTGAATTCGCCCTTGGTGCCGCCGAGCCGGCCGACATTGACGATCCGGCCGAGCAGCGCGCACGCCTCGAGATTGCCGATGGCGACCGGCGCCGACACCATGTCGACGATCAGGTTGACGCCTTTGCCGCCGGTGGCTTTTTTCACATCCTCCGGCCAATCCGGCTTGCCGGTGTCGATGGCGACGTCGCAGCCGTAGTCCTTCAGCCCGGCGCGGCGCTTGGCGTTGGTCGAGGTGCCTAAGACCAGCGACGCGCCCATCAGCTTGCCGATCTGCATGCCCATCAAGCCGACGCCGGAGCTGGCGCCCTGGATGAGCAGCGTCTCGCCGCGTTTCAATCGCCCGGCGGTGACGACGGCGTTGTGCATGGTCTGCAGCGCCACCGGAAAACACGCCGCTTGCTCGTAGGTCATGTTGTTGCCGGGAATGCGGTTCACCCGCCCGGCATCGGTGACGGCGTATTCGGCGAAGCCGCCCGGCGCCGAGGCCATGACCCGGTCGCCGGCCTTGAAGTCCTTGACCTCGCTGCCGACCGCCTCGACCTCGCCGGAGCACTCCAAGCCGATCCGCGCGCCGACGCCGCCGACGGGACCGTGCTGGATGCCGGCGGCCACCAATGTATCGGCGCGGTTGAGGCTCGAGGCCCGAACCTTGATCAGGACTTCGTTGGGTTTCGGCTCGGGCTTCGGCAGGTCGCGGACCTCGATACCCTTTTCGCCGAGAACTGCTGCTTTCACGATCATTCCTCCCGTTGGCCACGATGTGCTATCGTTCGGCCAAGGTTACTACAAGGCACGACGGATTATGAACCAGCTCGTCCGGCCAAAAATCGGCGCTTCGGCCTGCCCGCACGACTGTCCGTCGACCTGTGCGCTCGAGGTCGAGATCATCGACGGGCGCACCATCGGCCGGGTCCGCGGCGCCGAAGAGAATGCCTACACGGCCGGCGTGATCTGCGCCAAGGTGGCGCGCTACGCCGAGCGCGTGCATCACCCCGATCGCTTGAAGCATCCGCTGCGCCGCGTCGGCGCCAAAGGCTCGGGCGAATTTGCGCCGATCTCGTGGGATGACGCGCTCGATCTCGTCGCCGAGCAATTCGTCCGTGCCGAACAGAAGCACGGCTCCGAGGCGGTGTGGCCGTATTATTACGCCGGCACCATGGGGTTCGTGCAGCGCGACGGCATCAACCGGCTGCGTCATGCGAAAAAATATTCCGGCTTCTTCTCCACCATCTGCGTCAATCCGGCCTGGACCGGCTTCATCGCCGGCACCGGCAAGCTCGCCGGCGCAGATCCGCGCGAGATGGCGAAATCCGACCTGGTGACGATCTGGGGCACCAATGCGGTGAACACCCAGGTCAATGTGATGACGCACGCGACGCGCGCCCGCAAGGAACGCGGCGCCAAGATCGTCGTCGTCGACATCTACATGAACTCGACCATGCAGCAGGCCGACCTGGCGGTGCTGATCCGGCCCGGCACCGACGGCGCGCTGGCCTGCGCGGTGATGCATTGCCTGTTCCGCGACGGCAAGGCCGATTGGGATTATCTCGAGCGCTACACCGATGCACCACGCGAGCTTGAAGAGCATATGCGCACGCGCGACCCGGATTGGGCGTCACAAATCACCGGCTGCCCGGCGGCGACGATCGAGGAATTCGCCCGCCTCGTCGGCGAAAGGAAGCGCGCCTATTTCCGCCTCGGCTATGGTTTCTCGCGCTCGCGCAACGGCGCGATCAACATGCATGCGGCAAGCTGCATCCCGGCGGTCACCGGCGCCTGGCAGCTCGAAGGCGGCGGCGCGTTCCACAACAACGGCGATATTTTTCACTTCGACAAGAGCCTGATCGAAGGCTCAGACGTGCGCGATCCGTCGATCCGCATGCTCGATCAGTCGCGCATCGGCGCCGTCCTCACCGGCGACAAGGACGCGCTGCAAAACCGCGGCCCGGTCGACGCGCTGCTGATCCAGAACACCAACCCGGTTTCGGTCGCGCCCGATCAGGAAGTGGTCAAGCGCGGCTTTGCCCGTGAAGACCTTTTCGTCTGCGTGCACGAGCAGTTCATGACCGACACGGCGAAAGTCGCCGACGTGGTGCTGCCCGCCACCATGTTCGTCGAGCACGACGACATGTATCAGGCCGGCGGCAGCCAATACATTTTGCTCGGGCCGAAGCTGATCGAGCCGCCCGGCGAATGCCGCTCCAACCACGAGGTGAATTGCGCGCTGGCGCAAAGACTCGGCGCCAGGCATCCGGGTTTCGCCATGACCGAGCGGCAACTGATCGACGGCACCTTGCAAAAATCCGGCTGGGGCACGCTCGCCGAGCTCGAGACCAACCGCTGGATCGATTGCCAGCCGGATTTCGCCACCGCGCATTATCTCAACGGCTTTGCCTATGCGGACGGCAAATTCCGCTTCAAGCCGGATTGGCCAAAGGTGCCGTTCGGACGCTGGCACCGCAACGTGCCCTCTGCCCCCATTCCGTCGCTACCCGACCATTGGGACGTGATCGAGGAAGCCGACGCCGAGCATCCGTTCCGCCTGGCAACCTCGCCGGCGCGCGGCTTCCTCAACTCGACCTTTACCGAGACGCCGACCTCGCTCAACCGCGAGCGGCGGCCCACGGTGATGATCAATCCCGACGACGCCGCGGCGTGCGGCATTGGCGACGGCGAAAAGGTCACGCTTGGCAATCGCCGCGGCCAAGTGCAAATCCATGCCAAACTATTCGACGGCGTGCGCCGCGGCGTGCTGATCGCGGAATCGCTGTGGCCCAACACGGCTTACGCCGACGGCCGCGGCATCAACACGCTCACCGGCGCCGACTCGATCGCGCCGTATGGCGGCGCGGCGTTCCATGACAACAAGGTGTGGCTGCAGAAGCTCGCCTAGATTGTATCGACAATTGCACCAGGTTATATTGGTCAAGCAAAGCTTGGCTGCCCGCGAGTTTATAACCACAACATTCTTCTATGCGGCGCGGCGGCATTTCTGGGGGACGCCATGAAGCTCGTCGTTTTTCTGCTGAGTATCATCCTGCTTGCCTGCGCCATGGACTCGACCGCTCATTCGCAGCAGATGCCGCGGCTGGGGCAGAGTCCGCCCAGCTTGAGCGGCCAAGATACGACAAATCCGGCAAATCCCACTCAAGCCCCGATGACGGCCGCTCAATCGATGGACCAACTGAAGCTTAACGCCAACTTTCAGCTCGAGCTCACGGTGCTGGTGACGGCCTTTGGCATCATTGCCTTGATTTTCGTGGCGGTGTTATTCAGATCCGAAATCGCCGCCGACACTGAGAAGATCGTCCGCCTGGTCATCGTCGTCATCGTGGTGACTGCCTCCCTTATCCTCATCGCCGGCGGTTATTCGACCGACCAGACCGCGCCTGCCTTCGGCCTGTTCGGCTCGATCATCGGCTACATTTTGGGAAGCGCCAACAGGGGCGCGCCCGGCACTGGCAATACGCCGGCAAGCGGCGACACGCCGGCAACCGGCAGCACGCCGGCATCCGTCAATACCGTCGCTCCGGCTGGGACCAAGACTCCGTAGCCACGCCGGCCGAGAACGCGCCTACTGTTTGTGTGTGACCGTCGTCGGGATGTGATTGAGCTCCTCGCAGCCGGTCGCGGTCACGATCACCGTGCCGCCGATGTTGACGCGGTGGGTGCCGATGCAGGCGTTGGGCTCGAAGGCGAACACCATGCCGGGCTGCAATATCGCCTGGCGCTGACGCGCCGCGTTGGCGCCGGCGTAGCGCACGTCGAGCTTGACCTGATCCTGGTTGACCAAGGTGCGGCCGGCCAGAAAATGCGGCCCGACCGAGTGCAGCAGCGGCGTATAGCCCCAGCAGCCGGCCGATTTTAGCGGCTCCTCCATCACTGCCAGCAGATCGGCGAAGGCTATGCCGGGTTTCAGCGCCTTGATGCCGGCGGCGTAGGACGTGAGCGCAACCTGCTCGCATTTTTTGTTGGTGTCGTCGAGCGGATCGAGCGCCACCGTCATCTGCACCTGGATTTCCTGGTTGCCGCACAGCGGCATCAGCTCGGCCTGCACCAGGTCGCCGCGCTGCAGGATGCGCGGCGCCTCGCCGCTGGTGGTCCAGCGCGGCGGGCCCCATGACAAAGTATGTGGCCCGGAGTTCATGACGATCACCGGGTAGCGCACGCCGATACCGTGCCGCAGCATCTCGGCCGTAGCCGAGGCGAATACCACCTCCTCGCCGACGCCGGGCGCCGCGACCTCGGCGATGACCTTGCAGGCCGCTTCGGCGGCGCGCGCGGCGTAGCGCACTTGCGCCAATTCCTCGTCGCTCTTGACCAGCATCAGGTGGCTGAACTCTTCGGAAATATCCTGCCAGCGCGCCTTGGGCAGCGCCGCCGTGAGCTCCATCCAGAAATTGGCCGGGATGGCGCCGTAGATTTCGGTCGGCGCCTGCGAGCTCAAACCGACCACGCCGAGGCTCGACTCGGCCAAATTCTTCTCGCGAAACACTTCGGCGACACCGGTGCCGCTGGTCGCCACGCGATAATCGTCGACCCACAAGGTCGTGCCGCGCTCCTGCGACCAGCGCGCCCGCATCACCCGCAAATACGCCCAGGTGATGACGACCGGATCGCCCTCGAGCGGAAAGATCACGCAGCCTTCGTTGTAATCGTCGCTGATATAGGTTTCGTACATTTCGCGCGCGCGGAAGCCGGCGACCAGAAGGCCGTCAAAACCGCGCTCGCGCATGAGCTTGCGGACGTTGGCCCAGCGGCGGTCGCGCTCGGCAAGCGAGAGGGTCGGTGGTTGCATGGCGGGATTTGGCATGGCGCGCTACACTATCACCGTCCGGCTCCCCGACAAGGCAACCCTATGCGCTCGCCTGTAATTGGAGTGTTGACGGCTAGTCAGAGTGCGGCACGAGGATGAAACTCATTTCAACCTATCGGCTGCTGCTCTCCGTCACGCTAACGCTGTTCTTTGGCGCAGTCGGCTCCGCGCAAGCGCAATCCTATCCCTCCCGCCCCATCACCATCGTCGTGCCTTACCCCGCCGGCGGGGTCACCGACAATCTGGTGCGGCTGCTCGCCGAGCGGATGAAGAATTCACTCGGCCAATCGATCGTGATCGAGAACATCGGCGGCGGTGGCGGCACGATCGGCGTCGACCGCGTGTCGCGCGCCGCGCCCGACGGCTACACGCTGGTGCTCGGCAACAGCGAAACCATGGTGTTCGCGCCGGTCACCATGGCGATCTCCTACAACGCGCTGACCGATTTTGAGCCGGTGGCGCTGCTGCCGAGCTATCCGTTCCTGCTGGTGACGACCAACGACGTGCCGGCGAAAAATCTTTCCGAGCTGATCGCCTGGTTCAAGACAAGCCCCGAAAAGGTGTTGCAGGGCACCGTCGGTGCCGGAACCATGCAACAGCTCTGTGGCTTGCTGTTGCAAAAAACCATCGGTACGAAATGGCAGTTCGTACCGTATCGCGGCGGTCCGCCGGCCATGCAGGATTTGCTCGCCGGACAGATCAACTTCATGTGCACCACCACCGGGGGCTTTCTGCAACTGGTGCATGACGGCCGGATCAGGGGCTATGCCGTCACGGCGAAGAAGCGCATCGACGCCGCGCCGGAAATTCCGACCGCAAACGAGTCCGGGCTGCCAGGCTTCTACGCTTCGGTGTGGAACGCGCTGTGGGTGCCGAAGGGCACGCCGAAGGAAGCAATCGCCAAGCTCAACGCCGCCGTGAACGCGGGCCTGGCCGATCCCGAGCTGCAAAAGCGCATGACCGATATGGGCCTCGACAACGTCGACAGCGACCAGCACACGCCCGAGGCGCTCGGCACGCTGCGTCAGGCCGAGATCGACAAATGGTGGCCGATCATCAAGGCCGCCGGCCTGAAGGCGGAATAGCGTCGTGCCATCGGCGGTCAGCTCAAATGGCGGGTAAAAAATTCAATCAGCTGCTCGTTGTGGCGGTTTTCCACGTCGTTGATAAGCCCGTGGCCTTCTCCCTCGTAGAGATGGACCTCCGGCGTCCGGCCATGCCGCTTCAAGCGATCCCATAGGCGACGCGTCATGTCGACGGACCAGACCGCGTCTTTGGTGCCGTGACTGAGCAAAAGCGGACCGCCGAACCGTTCGATTTCGATTGCCGTTGTCGGCAGAAGCTCGTCCGACGATCCGCGCCATGTCCATGCCCGTTGCGCGGGATCCCAAGGTTGCCACCCGGGATCGCCGGAATCACGGTACATCTTGGCGTCGAACGCTCCGCAGATAACGTCCGGAGGCGTATGCACGGCGATAGCATCGGGCAGTCCTGCCACGCCGTCTCTGGTCATCAGCGACGCCAGCAACAGCGCATGTTCGGCGCCGCGCGAAACTCCGTAAAGTCCGACTTTGTTGCCCGACAATTCGTGTGCGCGCAGAGCGGCCAGCGCTTCCGCGGTTCGATCGAGCGGCACGTCGATGATGTTGCCGGCGTTCCAGCCATTTCCTCCGTTCGAATAGCCGAACGGAATTGCCAGAAAGCCGTGCGCCGCGAGAATGGCGGCGGTCCGGTAGATCCATCCCGACCATTTGCCTTCCGAACCGTGCAAAAGCAGAATCGCCGGGAACGGGCCGTCACCGGGCGGACCGTAACCCGAACCGCAGCTCGGCAACGAGCGACGTATGATTTTGAGCGACATGAAAATCCCGGTGCAACATGGAGCGACAGCGGTGTTGCGGAATTATGATGCTGCGCCCCGCGCGCTTTCGCCCGCGATATCCCATGACGTATATCAAAATAACGACAGGCCCGGGTAAAAAACCAAGTTGACCCAGCGCCCGCAATTAGAGAACGATGCTCCCGGGAGCAAGCCCATGACGCTCGTCGAACGCCGCCCGCTGCCGCGTGTGCAGACCGAGAAGCCCGAAACTGCCGACATCGACATCGCCACCACCCGCCCCGGCACGCCCGGCGGTATTTTCATGCGGCAGTTCTGGCACGCGCTCTATCGCAGCCAGGATTTGCCCGCCGGCCATGCCAAGCCGATCCGCATCATGAGCGAGGACTTTGCGCTCTATCGCGGCCATTCGGGCCACGCGCAGGTCGTCGATTACCATTGCCCGCATCGCGGCGCGCCGCTGCATCTCGGCTGGATCGAAGAGGACAGCATCCGCTGCGTCTATCATGGCTGGAAGTTCGACTGCTCCGGCCAGTGCGTGGATCAGCCGGCCGAGGAATCAGGCTTCGCCCGCAAGGTGCAGTTGCGCACTTATCCGACCCGCGAATATTTGGGCCTCATCTTCGGCTATTTCGGCCCCGGCGAGCCGCCGCCGTTTCCGCATTTTCCGCACCGCACGAGCGAAGGCTTGATCCAGGTCTGGAACGTCGAGCAGGTGCCCTGCAATTATCTGCAGAGCTTTGAGAACAGCATGGACGAGGTGCACGTCGCCTTCGCCCACCAGCCCGGCGGCTCGCACGCCAAACTGTCCGCCGACCTGCCGATCATCACCGCGGAAGAGACCGATTGGGGCATGCTGCGCTACGGCACGCGCAAAACCGGCAAAGTGCGGCACACCTTGCATTACGCGCCGAACCTGACGCGGGTGATCGTGCCGCCGCTCGCCGGCATGGACGGCGTCGGCGGCTGGACCGAAATCTATTTCAGCTTCACCCCGGTCGACGACGAGAACCATTTGTGGCTGATCACCAGCCACGTCGCGGTCACCGGCAAGGAGGCCGACGCCTATCGGTCAAAGCGCGCCGAATACGACCGCAGCGTCGCGGCAGCGCCGCCGGTGATGGACGTGGTGCGCGACATCTGGTCGGGCAAGCAGCGCTTTGCCGACGTGGTCCACCCCGACCTCGCCATCGTCCAGGACATCGCCGTGCAGGCGGGCCAGGGCCGCATCGAGGATCGCGAGGCCGAGCGGCTGGGCCGTTCCGACGCCGGTATCATCCTATGGCGCAAAATTCTGACGCGCGAATTCCGCGCCATCGCCGAAGGCCGGCCGGCGAAACGCTGGACGACGCCGCCGGCGGATGTCGTGCCGACGCTCGGGTTCTAGTTACGGTGCGCATAACGGCAAAATGGAGAATTCATAAATGGACAATTCAGCAGCGGTTTTTGGCTGGTTCGTGTTTGCCATTCTGGCCTTCATCGTGCTCTCCACGATCCTGGGAAGCTTTTTTACGGTCAACACCGCGCAGGTCGCGGTCATCACCCGATTTGGCAGATTTCTTCGTGTCGCCAATCCGGGCTTGAACTGGAAGTGGCCGTTCATCGACACCGTGGCCGGCAGGATCAGCCTGCGCGTCAATCAGATTACTTTGACGATGGAGACCAAGACCAAAGACAACGTCTTCGTCACCATTCCCATTTCGGTGCAAAATCGCGTTCGTCCGGAAAAGGCCTTCGATGCTTTCT
>Ga0210395_10002952_pt1 | contig 13107 bp, 10 predicted proteins | sample IncBWH4OmetaG_FD_150861 | JGI IMG/M metagenome (GOLD analysis project Ga0210395, IMG submission 150861) | Forest soil microbial communities from Barre Woods Harvard Forest LTER site, Petersham, Massachusetts, United States - Inc-BW-H-4-O ... | reverse complement strand
GCGCGTCCGCGGCGGGGAGGTGGAGGCGGAGGCGGTGGGGGCGGGGCGTAGGGCTTCAGGAATTTCAGCGTCTCGGTGCGCGAGCGCAGTTTGCCGTCGAGCAGCAGCATGAACACGTCGTGCGCCAGCTTGGGATACACGGGCAATTGCGGAGTAATCAGCAACTCCGTCATTTCCGGCAACGGAATCTTTTGCTGCACTTGCCGCCACTTGGTGAGGTAGTTCTTGATCTTTTGTTCGACCGACTGCTGCTTGGCGGTCACGGCGAGGAACAGCACCATTTCCGGACGCGCCGAGGAGAGCAACTGCCAGGTGCGCGACGGAGTGGCAGCTTCTTTCCCCATCAACCTTTTCGCCAGTTCTTTGGCGTGATCTTCAATGTCGCGCCAGGCTTCGACCAGATCCTTGCGCGGAATCAGGCGCTGAATATCCGAAACGTCCTTGTCGGAAAAATGCGAGGTCAGGAAGTACATCACGGCCGGGCCGGCGTCGGGAGCGTAGCCCATGTCGACCATCTGCTGGCGCGTCTTCATGAGCTGGGTGATGCCGTTGGTGTCGACCTTGGCTAAAGTCCAGTGGTCGTGGAGGATTTCGAGCCAGCCTTCCTTCTCCAGCATCTTTACGACGTGCAGCGGATCGTCTTCATGGGCCAGGGCGGCGATTTCGTGGCCGATCGAGCTGCGCAGAATGTGGTCGATGTACTTGCCTTCTTTGGCGGCGTCGTAACGCGCCTGGGTGCGCTCTTCGATCAGCCAATGGAAGCGGGCGGCGAAGCGCGTGGCGCGGATGAGGCGAGAAGGATCTTCGAGGAACGAATAGTTGTGCAGGATGCGAATGACTTTGGTCTCGATATCGGCGACGCCGTTGAAGGGATCGAGCAGCAGGCCGCGCGAACCTTCGTTGAGCGAGAGCGCCATGGCGTTGACGGTGAAGTCGCGGCGGCGCAGGTCGTCGTGAATGGTCGCAGGGGTAATGATGGGGGGCTTGCCGGTTTTCTCGAAGCGCTCGGTGCGCGCCATGCTGATTTCGGCGCGGGCGTTGCCGGGCAGCGAGATGAAGATGGTGCGGTTGTCCTCTTCGACGGCGGTAATTTTCGCGCCGGCTTTTTCCAGATCTTTCTGCAGCTTGAGCGGATTGCCCTGGACGGTGAAGTCGAGGTCGCGGATGGTGAATCCGCTGATGATGTCGCGGATCGCTCCGCCGGTGAGATAGAGATTCATGCCCGCGGCGCGGGCTACGTCCTGTACCAGGCCGACGCCTTTGAGTTGGTCCGGCGTCAACCGGATTTCCATCGTGTAAATGTAGTCAGCCATTCGCTTTAAGCGGCTGCCAGGACCCATTTACGGGCGCGATTCCGAGGTGCAATCGCGACCCAGGGGAGGGCCGAACCAGCCAGACGTCGACAAACTTCGCCAAACTTTCCACAAGATTTCCACAGCCTGGGAGCCGGGCCGTCGTAGCTCCCAGCCACCCGAATGCAAGTGGCTTAATACAAAGTACTTATGCGAAGTGGAAACTTTGCAGCAAGTTAAAGAAAATAACACAACGTTTACATTTTGGCTACTGCTTAGGCGGATTCCGTCAGTTTCCGGTGAAAAAGTGCGAGAATCAGGAGCGGCTTCCGGCTTTCGGCGTCCGGCTTCCGGGTCGGACGTCGATTTCCGGAAGCCGGATAGCGGAAGCCGGAAGCCGTCCCCCATGCCCTCGACGCACAAAAAAGTGATCGTTCGCAAGATGGACCGGGACTCCGTCTCCGGCTATGTGTCGCCGGCGCAGTTCGTCAACGAGGGCAAACTCGAACTGCTGAATACTTCCGGCACCGTTATCTCCATGGACCTGCGCGAGATCAAGGGCGTGTATTTCGTGCGCGAGTTTGGAGACTCGGAATCGCTGACGCGGAAGACTTTTACTTCGCGTCCGCGGTCGGAGGGGCTGTGGGTGCGGCTGCGCTTTAAAGACAGCGAGATCCTCGAAGCCCTGATGCCCGCCGACCTGACCCAGACCATGCCCGAAGGATTTCTGGTGAACCCACCTGACCAGCGCTCGAACACGCAGCGCATCTTTGTGCCGCGTACGGCGCTGGAGTCGCTGACGGTGCTGGCCGTGATCGGCGCCACGCGTCGGCAGAAGCGCGGCGGAACGCAGGATCAGCGGCAGGTGCCGATGTTTGAGGAGTAGGCCACTCTTCTGTTTTTTCCGATACCTCATTCGCCTAGTCCGGGCAACTGCGCGGACTCACCACGCACCCCGCCATGATCAGAAGTCCTAGTGGGATCTCCACCGGCAACAGCACAATGATCAGGACGATCATGGCTACGGGAATGTGGTGAATCGGCCATGGTTGCTTCTGCACCTTCGCATCATGCTCAACGATGGTGACCGGAATCATCACGTCCACTTGCTGCGCGGGACCTACAGTGGAATCAAAGTGAACAGGTTGGAAGGTGAGCTTACCTGTCAGGACGTGCAGTCCGAGGGCGGCGTTCTGGCTCGCTCGCACCTTGAACTGAATGGGATCCGTGCTCGCGACCGGGATGGGGTTGGCGTGGAATTTCGCGTTTAAGTTGTATGCCCTTGGATAGTGGAGATTGCTGATGGTCAGGCCTTCGGCCGGGTCCAAGTTCAGGTTCAGGGAGATAATTCCCGGAACCCGAGATCTGGGCGTGGTCAGAAACCCTTCGGGAGACACGCTGATCGCCAGGTTCTCAGCGCTGCCCCGGCGAATTCCATCGTAGAACGCATAGGCTTCGTAGATCGAGCGGGGTCGCGAAGCCCTTGGGAACGCTTTCGGTCCGGGGACGTCAGTTTGTGCCGACGGAACATTCCCGGTCTGCGCCGCGGTCAACGACGGCAATAAGAACAGTGCGAAGATGCTGCGCCACATATCTGCCTCCTGTGTTGACGCAGGTTTTCGCAGATTGCTTGATCCTTCGCAATGCACTGCGGGTCAACTGATTGTCATGACCTAAGCGGTTGAGAGTGTGCGGCTTGGAAGACGGGATCAACTGGGGATCAGGGGCAAGTGCCAACAAAAAATTCCCGCCCAAGCTGAGCTTGAGCGGGGCGCATTCCTGATCGATCGTGATTCGAGATTCGTTATTCGTTATTGCGGCGTGAAGTTCTGGTGATAGCTCAGGTTGACGACGTCCTGAAACATGGGCGTTCCGGGGGGCAGGTTGGCCGGGTTCAGGAACAGGGTGTCGAAGGCGTAACTTCTGGTCGGCGGACTGTACACCGTGTTACAGCACTTGAAGGTTCCGGTGTTGTATTCGGAGTAATACATGCTAACCAGCGAACCGTTGTAGTAGAGAGTTTGACCGCCCCAGTTTTCCAGATAACGCAGGAAGTTGTGCAGGCCTCCGTCGGTGCCGAAATCGTTGCTGACGCCGGCCCAGGCGGGGATGGGGAACGGGACATTCTTGCCGCCGGCGACCGCCATGCGGTAATAGCTGCTGGCTGCGCCGCGGCCACCCAGGTTGGTGGGGTTATTCAGACTGTTGGCGTCGGTCCAGTTATTGGAGAGCAGGGTGACGGCGTCGGCGATGATGGCGGCTGCGGCGTGCGGCGTGGTGTTGCTGCCGCCGCCCCAGAAGGGGTCTCCGGCGCTGCTGTTGTAGTTGCCCTGGACGTAGACGGGATTCTCCGAGGCGACGGTGAATCCGCCCTGGTTGTTATCGGCGCGGGTTGGCAGATAGCTGTTGCCGGCGCCATCGGCGCCCGCGGCCACCAGTTTCAAAGCGTGGCGCGCGCCCGTGACCATGTTGGTCAGGCCAGTGGTGTTGCAAGCGGTCGTCTGATACGGGTTCAGATTACTTGTGTTGACGCCGAAGCCGGAACCGATGTTAGCGCCGCCCCAGTTGTCGAGGACACCGTTCTGGTCAACGTCCTCGGGGGAATATTGGTAATAGGTCGCGCCTTCGAGCACGCCATCGGGATTGGTGGAGGTATTGGGCTGGGTGGAGTTGACCACGTCTTCCAGGCCCGGTTCGCCGCTGATGACGCCGGCGGCGGTTTGTCCGCCATTGGATTTATTGGGATCGGGCAGCATGCCGCGATGGTCTGAAAAGTAGAGAATGTAGCCGTTCTGGCTGGAGAAGTTTACGGTCAGGCCGGGATCGGCGGCGTAGGGCCCAGTGCCTTTCAGCCACTTCGCCAGGTTGCCCACGTTGATTTCCACCGCGTTCATGATGCCGTTGACGGCGCATCCGTTGGCGGCGTTGTCGCGCATCTCGCCTTCGCGCGTGTCGTAGAAGTTAATGGGATAGAACGCGTTGGGATTGCCCACCTGCGAAGCGGCGCCGGGCGCCATCTGCTGCAGAATGATAATTGCATTCGGGTTGTAAGGATCGGCACCGGCGGTTCCCGTAGGTCCGGAGGGCGGAATGTTGTATTGCCGCGTGAAACTCCAGTTCAGCCATTTGCGGGTAACGCCGACCCAGTTTCCGGTGTTGTTGACCACTTCAATGCGCATCCATGCGCCCTGGCCGCCGGAAGGAATTCCCGCGGTGGTGACTTCTCCTAACAAAGGGTAGGTCGACCAGCTGGGGTATCCGACTGGGTCGATCCAGTTATTGATGGACGGGTGGGTCTGGGCCATACCGTAGAACTCGGTGCCGGTGGCCTGACCGCCACCCACATTCAGAGCGCCTGCCGTGGAAGTAATATTCCATCCGCTGTTGGGGACGAACTGAACGTCGTCGGCATCGAGCGCGCCCGTGCCACGTTCAGGGTGCAAGTCGGCGACGGTGTCGGCCAACAGGACCCGAATCTGCGCTTTGTTGTACAGACGCGAAGTGCCGAGAGCGCTGGTGGCCGATTCGGTCTGCGGTTTGCGGATGATGGCAATCGGGTCAGTGCAGGGCGGAGGATTACTCGTACAACTGTTCTGCACGAAGGGCAACTGCATGTTGGTGGCGCCGGTCAGCGAGTTGACCACGAAGCCGTTCAGAGTTCCGGAGGAAATGCTCGGGAAACTGGTGTTCGGGGCGCCCGCCAAACCCGGGAAGCCGCCGCTCCAGCTGGCGTCTCCCGGAACCGTTCCGGCGCCGGGAAGGGACACACAATTGGCTCCGGTGGGCGGGAAAGTATTCAGAGGACATCCCGCGCTGGCTTTGGGAACAAAAACCGTGCCGCCGTAACCGGTGGTGGTGGCATGGCCGTTTTCCAGTTGGTCCATAACCACCTGCTGGAAGGCCGCAACCTTGTCGTTGAAAACCAAGTCGCCGCCGGCCGCCAGAAACAGGCTCCCGTTGGTGTGAACGCGGCCGCCAAAACTGAAGTTCGGTCCGGGGAAATAGCTGCAGTCAAACCCGCAGAAGACGCCAAACTGAAACACTGGAATCAGAGCCACTTCCACCTTGCGCGTCATATTCACGGTGGCACCGGCGGGACGCGAGGCAAGAACTTGCAGGTTCATGGGGATGATTTCGGCATAGAGCCCCTGGTTCGCGCCGGAGCTGATTGTGTTCCATGAGGTAAAGGGATTTCCGTTGGCGTCGAGCGGGTAGCTGATGCTCTCGGAGTAGGTCATCCCGCTCACCATGGCCGGAGTGGGAGGAAAGTTGACCAGGTTCTGAATCTGGGCGTTGCTGGGAATCATGGACTGCTGATAGAGCGAAGAAAGGTCGGCGGTCAGCTTCTCCATGCCGGATTCCGCGCCGTAGAAAGCCAGATTGGTTTCGAGGTCATTGCCGCTCATGCGGGATTCGTTGGTGACCAAGTAGAGAAGGCCAGCGGCCACGCCGGAGAGCAGCACCATGATGAGCAGCGCTGCAATAAGCGTGAAACCCTGCGTGCCGAATTTTCTCTGATTACCGTGTCCCATGTGAGTTCTCTCCTGCCGCAAACTCCTGCACCAAGCAGGCTTACTGATAGCGATTTCGAAATGCCATGTTGCGAGCGCTGACGGAAGTCGCCAGATACAAGTTCTGTGATCGGTTTCCGCGGTTGATCATGCTTTGCCCCATGACCACGATGTTGATTTTCTGCATCAGGTTGGGGGAATCGCCTACGCCGAGGGGGTTGGGCTGGTTGGCCTCGAGCGCCGAGGTGGTCGAGTTGTAAATGTCGTAGGAAAATTGCAGGTTGATGATGTTATCGGCGACCGGCACCGGGCTGAGCCCGTTGACCTGACGCATCAGGCGGGGACTCTCGCCGTTGGCCGGAACGGTCAGGTAGTAAGTCACGGCGAACAGGCGATAAGCGATGGTGTTCGATCCGGTGGAAATACTGGCAATGTTGTTGGAGGCGGCGCCGCTCTGATTAATATTGAGCGGATCGAGATCGGCAAACCCGATACCGGTAGCGGTGAGGCTGGTAACCTCGCCGACCGCAGTCCCCAGGCTGTTGCTGAGCATGATGAGGTCGCCCACCTGAATCGCGCCGGGAGCATTGATGGCGGGAGGAGGCGTGGCAATATACGCGGGATCCACAACGAGGGCGATGGCGGAGCCGTTGCCCGGAGTGGGGAAGGTTACGTCGTACTCCCACAAGGGAAGGTTGTAGTCACAATAGATCGAGGTGATGCTGTCGTTGATCGCCGGAGACGGAGCGGCGGGAACGATCCCGTTGGCCTCGACGCCGTTGCCGTAGCCGGGGATGACCCCGTACATGTAATTGCCAGTGGGGTAAGTGTCGCCGGGGACGTGGCAAGCGCCGGCCTGGTCGCAAGCGTACGTGGAGGCGCCGTTGTTGCCGTTTCCGGTGGGCAATTGAATTCCACCCGAGGGCAGGCCGGCTCCGGCCATGCTGATGTCCTTCACCATGAGATCGATGGCCGCCCGCATGTTCTGCTGAGTCTCAGCGCGCTGCGTGAGCAACATGGCGGACTCCATCCCGGCCTTGAATAGACCAGTCATCGCGCCTACCACCAGCAGGCCGATGGAAATGGCGACCATGAGTTCCAGCAGGGTGAAGCCGGGTTGCGATTTTTGTCTTGCCATCTTCATGATGATGTTTCCCCTCGATATTTCCCTTGCCAGTTCTTACCGGAACGCCGAAATGAGGGCGTTTACGGTGTAGCTGTGCGGAACCGAGGATCCGCCTGACAGGTAACTGACCGTCACGGTCACCTGCTTCAGATTCGGATTAATCGTGCCGTCGGTCTGGAGAACGGTACCGATCTGAATCTGGCGGCTGAAGTTGGCCAGGCTCATGGCGGTGTCATCGGGTGTTCCCAGAGTGCCATCGGGACCGGGGAGGGTAATGCACTCAGGGCCAGCAGGGCAGACTCCGGTGGCGGGGAAGGGAACATCATCGTCGGTGTTGACCAGGCCATCGGGACCAGGAGAAAGCAACTGCGTGGGGCCGTCGGTGAAAATTCCGCCGGAGGAGATGTTGGCGATTTGAGCAAAGGTGATCTGCTGGGTGTTGCGCGAGGTATAGATGCTCTCCATCGCTTCCAGCGCTTTCTGGCGGGCGATGAGATTTTCCTGTGCGTTCTGGGTGGCGGCGACGGCGGTGCCGAAGGCGGCGAGCACGGTTATGATGCCGATGCTCATGATCACGATGGCGATCATGGTTTCAATCATGGTGAAGCCGCGTTGCCGCGATTGGTGTCCGCGTGCGTGAGACCGGAGCTGCTTCATTGCTGCACCCACGTATTCCCACTCTTGTTGTAGAGCCGCCAGCCGCGTACCCTGCCGGTGGTGCCGAACACCGATACGGCGCGCGAGGTGAAGACATCGCCGCCGGTTTGAGTCATGTAGAGGACGCCGCTGTTGTAGTTTCCCAGCGTGTCCTGAGAAGATCCGTCGGGCATGAACATGATGTAGTTCTGGCTGCCCAGGCCCATGCCCTGGTCGAAGTCAATGGCGCTGGTTCCGTTGCCGAAGCTGTCAGGAGCGGCGGCGGGAAAACCGGCTTGCACTTGAAAATCGATATCGGGGGGCAGCGTATAAGTGGCCACCGTGACGGGAGCTGGCGATACCGGCACGCCCACGCCCCAATACTGCACGGTGATGGTTCCGGGGTTGGTGAAGGTCAGGATGTAGCGCTTGCTCTGACTGATGGACTGGTTACGGTACTCGCGGATAACCGAGAGCGTAGTGTCGTATGCGGTGTCTACGTGACTCTGTTTGAACAAGGGCGCGAGGGCCATGAACGTGACCCCGGCCATGGTTAACCCGATGGAGATCGTGATCAACAACTCCAGCAGCGAAAATCCGCGAGTTTTGCTCGATGTCATAGATCTCTTTCGGGGGAAAAGCCGACTACTGGACGGTCGCGCCGTCCCGCTGAACGATCCCAACAAGCGCGAGGTTCGCATTTCCAGCGCGGGCTCGCATTTCTTCATTGCGTCCTCATCATGGTAGGAAAGGGCGGAGGGGGCGTCAAAGTACCGAGGTGCCATAGGGAGGGCCAGTGTCCTCTAGTTACTTGTTGCATGGTTACTCCCGTTGCCGATTGATAACAAGACAGTTGAGGGCTTCCCGGTGGCGCGAGGCTGGGAGCCTGGCTGCGTTCGCTTTGCTGGAGGGGTTGGAAGTCGAGAGCGGAAGAGTCGACCAGCAAGAAAGATGCAGGCCGGGCGGATACGGCCCCCGGGTTAGGCATCAGTTTTCTTGAACTGTTGCGTAAGGCGGATGATCAGGAAAGGTGCAAAGATCGCCGCGATCATGGAGAAGTAAGTATGGGCAAGGATCTCTTCGTCGACGCGCAGCGAGGCATTGGGAACGCTGCTCGAGAAGGTGTGAACAATGGTGGCCTGCAGTACAAAGTTCAATCCCGCCAGCACGAAAACCGGGACGCTTCCCAGGCAGGCCGCAGCCGCAATGCCTGGCCGGGCGGATCGGTGATGAGCAACGCTCAGGTAAAGTCCCAGATTGACCGAGACGGTGAACAAAATCATGATCGGGGTGAGGCGGGCGTTCTGCCAATTTTCCACGATGAGGCGGGGAAACGAGACTGGAAAGAGTACGAGCAGAAAGCCAAACAGAAGAGACAGATAGGCTAACGTGGCGGCGGGATCTGCCAGCCGCATGGCCAAGGTGCGCGGTTGTTCTTTCGCGATTGCCGGAGCCAAAGCCGAAGCGCTCATAGTGCCGCCTTTGCGAAACGGTCCAACAAGATCTCGGTCACCAGAGCGAGACTGAAAACCAGGAGGGCTAAATTTCGGGAGTCTCGCCAGGCGCGATCGGGACGGAACCGGATGCCGGTGGTGCGGCGGCAGTAGGCTTCGATCCACACCGAGCCTGCCATCATGCCGGCAAGGGCCATAAAAACGGAGCCCAGGGCAATCGTGTACGACGAGTACTGAGACCTCTGCAGGTCCCAGATCACGGAAATGGAAAGCATCAGGCTGATCAGCCCCAACTCGCCGTTCTGAAAGAGTTGTTTCAGGTCCGGCTTCATGGGGCTGCGGTGTTGACTGGTCCAGGCGCTGGTCATGGCCCAGGGCAGAAAAAGACCGAAGATGAGGTACAGGGCGATCCACAGCAGCCATTTGGCTGCCATCCAGTCGGCAGTTAGCGCGAAGATCTCAAATGCGACCATAGAAACTCAATTCTATGGATCGGGATTTCCGAGGAGCAAGTTACCGTAGACACGGCACTGAAAGCCGATTATGGATGGAAATGCAGCCGGTTCGGGGGAGCTCAGAGTTGCGGGGCCAGTGACCCCGGTAACTTGTGAGAGGAACTGGTGGAAACCTAGGATGGGGCAGGTATGACTCTATCTGCTCTGCTAGTTTGCGTTGATGAGGCGGCGGCACAAGTGTTGCGCCAGGTGCTGGAAGAACTCAGCATAGGAGTTGAGTCGTGTCCGGATTTCGTGCGCGCAGGCGTGCGTCTGGCGCAGGAGCGCTACGACTTGGTGATTGTCGACGCGAAGAGCAACGCGGAAGTGATTTCGCTATTGCGCGATACCCGCTCCTCGCGGCTGAACGATGCGACCTTGGCGGTTGCGGTGGTGGCCGGGCAAGAGAGCATTCGCGAGATGTTCTCGCTGGGCGTGAATTTCGTTCTGTATAAGCCGGTGGCCTACGACCGGGCGCAGAGCAGCTTGCGGGCGGCGCGCGAAGTGCTGCGCAAGGAAAAGCGCAAGAATGCGCGCTCTCCGGTGCATGCCCAGGCCACCATTGATTACGCCAACATCCAGCAGGAGCGGGCGACCCTGGTCGATCTGGCGCAGGAAGGCATGCAGGTGCAGTTCGGAAAAAAGCTTCCGCCGGTGAGCAAAGTGTATTTTCAGTTTAAGTTGCCGAGCCAAACGGCGAATATTCGCTTGTCCGGCCAGGTGGTGTGGCAGGAGTGGAACGGGCGCGCCGGGATTCAGTTTGTGGATGTGCCGAAGACTTCGCGCCGCCTGCTTACGGATTTTCTTGCCGCCAACGGGCCGAACGACTCACGTCGAGAGCAGTTTCCTGATGTCACGGTCGTGATGGAAGAGCCGTTGCAACTGGCCACGGTTTCGGTGGGCGAACAGACGCACGGGAGCATGAAGACATCCAGCGGCGCCTACCAGACGGCGCAGGAAGCGGCGCCCGCGTCGAATTCCGCTGCCGATAACCGGCGCACGCAGGCTCGTTACGCTTGCCGGTTGGGCGCTGAGGTATATCGCACCGGGATTCCGGTTCCCAATCATTGTTGCCTGACGGATTTGAGTTCGGGTGGATGTTATCTCGAAATCCCGTTGTCGTTTCCGCAGGGCGCATCGGTTGAGATCGTGGTGCGAACCTACGAGATGAAGCTGCGCTTGCGAGGAACGATTCAGGCTTCCCATCCTGGCTACGGGGTGGGCGTAGCGTTTGAGTTGAAGGCCAGGGAAGAACAGGCCAACGTGAATAAGTTGATTGACTTCGTGGCGTCGACCACGGAACCCTCCAGTTAGACAGTGTGCTGTTCTGAAGCCCACAGGCCACCCCAGCAGCTAAACCCGGTATTCATTTGGAACGATTTACGGCGCGGCTAGAAGCCGCGCCCCTTCAAAACAAGCGCCGAAAGTACAATTGCTTCTTCTGACCTTCAGTTCGCTATGCGTACTGTTTAGTACTATGTTAATATACGTACATATACACATTATATAAATGTACGTACATAAATACATTACATAGGAAATCACGCGCGCCTATTTAACCGCGGCTTCTTCGGCAACGGCCTTCTTGAAGTAATCCAGGGATTGGCGCAGGCCGGCTTCGAGATCAATCTTCGGGTCCCATCCCAGCAGTTGACGGGCCTTTGTGATGTCGGGGCGACGCTGTTTGGGGTCATCGGGCGGGAGCGGTTCGTAGCGAATCTGGCTTTTCGATCCGGTTATTTTCAATACCATCTGGGCGCATTCGAGGATGGTGAATTCGTTGGGGTTGCCGATGTTGACGGGCAGGTGTTCGTCGGATTTCGCCAGGCGCAGGAAGCCGTCGATTTCGTCGCTGACGTAGCAGAAGCTCCGCGTCTGCTGGCCGTCGCCGTAGACGGTGAGCGGTTCTCCGCGCAGGGCCTGCTTCATGAAATTCGGAACGACCCGGCCGTCGTTGAGTTGCATGCGCGGGCCGTAGGTGTTGAAGATGCGGACGATGCGGGTGTCGACTTTGTGATAGCGGTGATAGGCCATGGTGACAGCTTCGGTGAAGCGCTTGGCCTCGTCGTAGACGGAGCGCGGGCCGATGGGATTGACGTTTCCCCAGTAGGTTTCTTTTTGGGGATGCTCGAGCGGATCGCCGTAACACTCGGAGGTGGAGGAAACGAAATACTTCGCGCCGTACTTATGAGCGACATCGAGGGCGTGAAAGGTTCCGAGGGATCCGACTTTCAGCGTGGCGATGCCGTGAAGAGTGTAGTCGACGGGACTGGCGGGACAGGCGAAGTGGAAGACGTAGTCGACGGGGCCTGGGTCGAAGGGCTGGCAAATGTCTTTTTCGATAAATTCGAAGCGCGATTCATTTTGCAAATGCGCGAGGTTGGCGCGGCGTCCGGTGAGCAGGTTGTCGATGACGATTACATGCCACTCTTCGGCGAGCAGGGCGTCGCTGAGATGGGAGCCGAGAAATCCGGCGCCACCGGTGACCAGAGCGCGGCGGGTCATGGTTTCTTGCCGTTCTTTATAGTGTTGGTGATCGCGTTCGTGTTCTTAAGCGCTGTGGCGGGAACACCATCGGGGTGGGCGGCGGCGCGGCCCACGCTGTAATAGGTGAATCCGTGAGTGGCCATGACTTCGGGATCATAGAGGTTGCGGCCATCGATCACGATGGGATATTTGAGTTCCTGGCGGAGACGGGTGAGATCGAGGTTGGCGAATTCCTCCCACTCGGTGAGGATGAGCAGGGCGTCGGCGCCGTGGGCGGCTTCGTAGGCGGAGTTGGCGTATTTGATTCCCGCTGGCAGCGCCTGCTGGGTGCGCTCCATGGCAGCGGGATCGTAGGCGGTGATTTTGCTGCCTTCCTGCAATAGCGCCTGAACCAGAAAGAGGGCAGGGGATTCGCGGATGTCGTCGGTGCCGCCTTTGAAAGCGAGGCCGAGCACGCCGAGATTTTTTCCGCGCAGGGTCCAGAGCGCGCTGTGGACTTTGCGCAGGAAACGCTGGCGCTGATCTTCGTTGATGCGCATGACTTCGTCGAGCAGGCGGAAGTCGTATCCGCTCTCGCGGGCCACGGCGCGGAAGGCCATCACATCTTTTGGAAAGCACGACCCGCCGTAGCCGATGCCGGGATTCAGAAACCTGCGGCCGATGCGCGTATCGGTGCCGACGCCGTGGACGACCTGATTTACGTCAGCTCCAACGGACTCGCAAACCGAGGCCACGGCGTTGATGAAGGAAATTTTCATGGCGAGGAAAGCGTTGGAGGCGTGCTTGATCAACTCCGCACTCTTGGTGCTGGTGACGATGATCGGAGGCGGAATTGAGGCGCGGTCAGGTTGGGGAATGCAGTCGGCGCGCTGGTAGTACGAGCCGTTGGTGAGGGGCGCGTAGACTTCGCGCAAAACTTCGGCGGAACGGTCGCTGTCGCAGCCGATGACGATGCGGTCGGGAAACAGGAAGTCGGTGACGGCGGTGCCTTCGCGGAGGAACTCAGGATTAGAGGCGACGTCGAATAATTCCGCGTCGGTGCCGTTGCGCAGGATAATCTTGCGGACCCAGTCGCTGGTGTAAACGGGAACGGTACTTTTTTCGACG
>Ga0210395_10002951_pt1 | contig 13109 bp, 10 predicted proteins | sample IncBWH4OmetaG_FD_150861 | JGI IMG/M metagenome (GOLD analysis project Ga0210395, IMG submission 150861) | Forest soil microbial communities from Barre Woods Harvard Forest LTER site, Petersham, Massachusetts, United States - Inc-BW-H-4-O ... | reverse complement strand
CGCGCGGGCGATCGCGCTCGGCCTCGTTGCCGTCGCCGCCGTGATGCGCCGGCGCACGCGTCGCTGACCCACCCAGCGGGAAAGCCCTGACCGGAGACGGCATAGGTTGTTAGACCAGGTGGGTCGCGGAGAGACGGGGCTGCCATGGCTAGATCAGCGGTTATGCCGCGCCCCACGCCGGTGTGCGACGGCGACGTGTTCTGGCTGGTGGCCCAGCGCGGACGCCGTGCCGGCTGGGTTCGGAACATCCAGGCCAATCTGGCGCGGCGTCTGTGCGTGGGCGCCTCCGCGGCGATGGCCACAGATCTGCTGACCGTGCGCATCGACCTCGATCCCCGCTGAGGCCGGCCGTGCGACTGGGCGAGGGCGGGCCGACGGTGTCCCGGATGGGACTCGGGCTCGCGGCTCTGGGCCGCCCGGCCTACATCACCGGCGACCGGGCCGCTGACCTGCCCGACCGGAGCGTGTCCGGGATGCGCGCCAGGACTTACGCGATGCTGGACACCGCGTACGAGGCGGGCATCCGGTACACGGACGCGGCGAGATCCTACGGCCTGGCCGAGGAGTTCCTGGCCGGCTGGCTGGCCGAGCGCGGCCACTTCGACATGATCGTGGGCTCCAAGTGGGGTTATCGCTATACCGGGGACTGGCGGCTCGATGCACCCCGGCAGGAGGTCAAGGACCACTCGCTGGCGGCCTTCGAGAGCCAGCTGGCGCAGACCCGCGCCATTCTCGGCAGCAGGCTCGCGCTCTACCAGGTGCACTCACTGACCGAGGACTCCGACGTGCTCGGCGACACCGCACTGCTGACCGCGATGGCGCGGCTGCGCAGCGACGGAGTGATGATCGGCCTGACCACCAGCGGCCCGCTGCAGGCCACGACGCTGCGGCGGGCTCTGAGCACGACCGTCGATGGCGAGCCGCTGTTCTCCGCCGCCGAGGTGACCTGGAACCTGCTGGAGCCATCGGTTGGCCCGGCAGCCGCCGAGGCCGCCGAGGCCGGCTGGGCCATCCTGATCAAAGAGGCGGTGGCGAACGGCAGGCTCGCACCGGGCGGAGACAAGGCGGGCCCGTCTTCGCCGCTTGCCCGGCTGGCCGCGGCCCACGGGCTGACCCCGGATGCGATGGCGCTGGCGGCCGCGCTCGCGAACCCCTGGGCGGTCCTCGTATTGTCCGGCGCCGTGACCCGCGAGCAGCTCGCCGAGAACCTGTCGGCCCTGACGGCCACCGGGCTCGACGACCTGGATCTCGATATGGCCGAGCCCGCCGCCGCGTACTGGTCGGCCCGGTCGCGCCGGCCCTGGAGCTGACGGCAGGGACGTGCCGCGGGCGAAGCTTAGCTCCCGGCTGAGCCGGGCACGATCTGGACTATCTGACGCGGAGCCCGATGCGCGCCGCGGCAAACCTCGGCGGCGGCTCGCCGGAGCCAGCCCGAGCCGCCCCCACAGCGACCTGGGGGATCAAGATCATGAACGCTGCGCCTGCTCCGGCCATCCCGGAGGTACTCGAAAACCCGATCCTGGACAAGGGAACGGCGTTTACCGAGTCAGAACGTGACGATCTCGGGCTTACGGGGCGCCTGCCGTCGGCGGTGCTGACGCTTGATCAGCAGGCCGAGCGCGCCTACCGGCAGATGAAGCGGCAGCGCGACGACCTCGCGAAGAACGTGTACATGGAGCAGCTGCACGACCGCAACGAGGTTCTGTACTACAGGGTGCTAGCCGACCACCTGACCGAGCTCCTGCCCGTGGTGTACGACCCGGTGATCGGGGACGCGATCGAGCAGTACTCCCATGAGTACCGGCGGCCCCGCGGCCTCTACCTGTCGATCGACAAGCCGGACGACATGGACAAAGCGTTCGATACGCTCGGACTCGGTCCTGGCGACGTGGACCTTATCGTCTGCAGCGACGCCGAGGAGATCCTGGGCATCGGCGACTGGGGCGTGGCCGGCAGCATGATCTCGGTCGGCAAGCTCGCCGTGTATACCGCCGCGGCCGGAATCGACCCGCGCCGGGTGGTCCCGGTGTCGCTCGATGTCGGCACGAACAACGAGGGGCTGTTGAACGACCCGCTGTACCTGGGGTACAGGCACGCACGCGTCCGCGGCGCCGACTACGACGCGTTCATCAAGAAGTACCTGCAGACGGCGTCGGCGCGGTTCCCGAACGCGCTGCTGCACTTCGAGGACTTCGGCGCGGACAACGCCCGGCGGATCCTGCTCACCTACCGGGACCAGTACCGGATCTTCAACGACGACATGCAAGGCACCGGCGTGATCGTCATGGCCGGGCTGTTCAGCGCGCTGAAGGTAACCGGCGACCGGTGGCGGGACCAGCGAGTCATCGTCTTCGGCGGCGGCACCGCCGGTATCGGCATCGCCGACCAGATCCACGATCAGATGGTCCGCGACGGGCTGGACTCCGGCCAGGCAACCCGGCAGATCTGGATCGTTGACCTGCCCGGCCTGCTCACCGACGACATGACCAACGGCATGCTGGACTACCAGCGTCCGTACGTCCGCCCTGCCTCCGAGATCGCCGACTGGGAGAAGTCACCGGTGCAGATAGACCCGGCGGCGGCGGTGCGGTGGCCGGAAATGGCCGCCCTCCAGCAGGCGCGCGCTACCTCCGGCATCATCGGCCTGCAGACCGTGGTCGAGAAGGTGAAGCCGACCATCCTGATCGGCACCTCGACGACGCACGGCGCCTTCACCAAGGACGTGGTGGAAGCGATGAGCGCCGGCGTCAGCCGGCCGGTCATCTTCCCGGTCTCCAACCCGACCTCCAAGATCGAGGCCCTGCCGACCGACATCATCACCTGGTCCAAGGGCCGCGCTCTGGTCGCGACCGGGCTGCCGTGGGAGCCGTTCGACTATGACGGGGTGAGCTATTACTTCGGCCAGGCGAACAACGCCCTGGTCTATCCGGGTCTGGGCCTCGGGACGATCGTGTCCCGCGCATCCAAGGTCACCGACGGGATGCTGCGCGCGGCGGCCGAGGCCGTCGCCGGTCAGGTCGACGTCTCCGAGCCAGGTGCCGGGCTGCTGCCCGCGGTAGAGAACCTGCGGGCCTCGTCGGCGACCTCGGCGATCGCGGTGGCGAAGGCCGCAATCGCCGACGGCGTCGCTACCGCCAAGGCCGACAACCTCGTCCAGGCCGTGGAGGACGCCATGTGGCAGCCGGTCTACATGAACGGGGCCGGGCGGTAAGTGAGCCCGCCCCCTACGCTCCCCAGATACGCGATGGGCCGATAGGGCCTGCCGCGACGGGGACCCCGGCGCTAGACCGACTCACTCGGCGGCGCGTAGGCATGCTCGGCCGCGGCGAACAGTTCGCCAAGCTCGGCGTGAGCCCCGGTGGAGCCGAGCACGAAGGCGGTGCGGCACCGTCCGGCGGAGCACGACAGCTCCTTTTCCGAACGAACCGTGGTTTCCCCGGACGGAGTCACCGCGAGGAGGAATTGTGGATGACAGGGCTGTGGACCGAGCGGCCGGGCACGTGTCGTCGGCCCAGCTGGCAGTTCGCGACTGGCTGCTTGCCGGGCTGTCGTTTTCCACAGCAATGTACGAGGCAATATGTTTCCTGGCCCTTGGGAAAGTCTTTGCAGGGTTTCAGAGCGGGAACCTCGCGTTCCTCGGGTTCGGGGTCGCCGGCACCCGGCCGCCCGCAGGCCCGAACCCGGTCACGGTAGTCATCTCGCTGGCTGCGTTCGCAGGCGGCGTAGCGCTGGCGATGCCAATCCTGAAGGTCTTCGGTGACGATCAGGAGACAAGCAGCAACGTCGTCCACGCGTGGTCCCGCCCGGTCTCCATCGCGCTCGCCATTGCGCTCATCCTGCAGGCCGCGTTCTTCGGTGTCTGGTTCACGGCTGCTTCGCCCTTCAGTCTCGCCTACGTTCTGGTCGCCTTGGCCGCGTTCGCGATGGGGCTGCAGGCGAATGCCGTCCGCTCACTCCGGGTGCTGGGCGTTTCGACCACCGCCTTTACCGCCACCTACCTCGACCTGGTGAGCGGCCTCGCCACCTTTGGGCTCACAGCGCCCACCGCGCGGCGCTTCACCGCGACCGTGGTCAGCGTGGCCCTCGGCGGCTTCCTCGGCGACTGGATGCTCGGCCACGCCCACTCGTACGCAGCGCTGGTGCCACCGGTCGTGACCGCCGTCGTCATCGCAATCGCTTGGGTGGGCCTGAAGCCGCGTGCCGCCTTAAGCCCAGGCAAGGGGAATTGGCCCCGACCCGAGTACAGACAGCATCGGCCGCATGGCGTCGGTGACTGGCTTGAGTGCGTCGTCATCGGGCAGCCGACCGAGTCGGGGCGGGACCTTGGCGTCGATCGCTGCGGCGACGGCATTGAGTGCCGCGGTCAGCTGGCGTACCGCGTCGGGTGACGGAACGGGCGCGCCGCGGCGGATCGCTGCCCCGGTGACGGTGGCCGCGTCGGTCACTCCGTCGAGAGCGACGATCGCAGGCCACCAGGCTGACGCGCGGCGGCTGACGGCTGCCGGCTCGGCCATTGCCCGCTGGTACTCCCCGTGCAGGTCGCCGAGAGCACGGCGGGCCGTGCGGCCCAGTTGCCATCTGCGGCCGTCGGCCGCCGCATCCGGAGCCGGGATGAGTTCCGCCTCGAAGTACGGGCGGACGTCGCGCAGCGAGGCGGCGAACTGCCGTGGCAGGTGCGAGTGCCAGCTGCTCGGCCACGTCACGTACCCGGCGAGCAGCACGATCGCGCAGCCGAGCACCGTGTCGACCAGCCGCTCTTGGGGGAGCTGCCAGCCGGCAGGCTTCAGCAGGTCAATCAGCAGCAAGATCATCGGGGTCGTGAACGCAGCCCCCAGCCCGAAATTGCGGAGCCGCCCGTAGGGCTGCCCTGCGGCCAGTACGGCCATCGGGACCAGAAGCCACGGGCCGTAAGGAACCGCCGCCAGGATGACGGCGCCGAGCTCCGCTCCGATGATCGTGCCGATGCCGCGCTGGATGGCGCGGGCGAACACCGAGCCGTTGTCGGGCTTGACCACGATGACGACGGTGAGCACCACCCAGTAGGACCGCTGTAGCGGAAGCACCTCACTCGCCACGGCGGCTATGCCCACGGACAGCATCAGCCGGATGGTCCAGTTCCATTCGAGCCGTCCGCCCAGAAGCTGGTCGAGCAGGGTGCGGAGCAAGGCCCGGGCCCGCTTGTGCGGCGGCGTCCGCGGCGCCGGGCGTGGCGGCGTTGCGGGCGTCCAGGCGATAGCGCGCGCGAGCGCCGCCAGGGCATCCCGCAGCTCGACCGAGCCGGGGCTGGACGACCAGGGGGGCGGATTCGCCTGCACGCCGGGCAAGGGTTCGGGGCCCTCCTGGTCAGCGGTGCGCGGACCACCCGCCTTCCGGACACCGCCGGCCGCGATGGTGTCGGCCAGCCGGTCGAGGGCGCTGGTGACGGCCGGCGGCGGCCGGTTCCCTTCGTGGCGAAGCGTGACAACCGCCTCGGTCATTCTGGAACTGGCGTTAAGCACCTCCATCAGGTGCGTCATGGACCGGCTTCGGCCGCCCGCCGTCGCCCGCGCGGTCAGCAGGGTGTCATACCCGGTGTTGAGCGCGATCGTAACCGCGTGCGGTGCCGCCGCGGCCTGGTCGGCGCCGATCGCGCGCAGATCGTCGGCGAACGCGTGGTAGACGCCGGCGACGGCGTTCTGTTCGGCCGACCGGGGTGACAGCAGCCAGCCTGGCACCAGGAGCAGCAGCGCCCAGACGATGCCGGCGAGGAATCCCGCGATGACGGCCCACCAGGGCCGTAGCGTGCCCAACGGCCCGAGGCCTAGCGTGGCGAAGACGAGCAGCTGCAGCCCGGTGACCGATCCGGTGCTGCCCAGCCTGGAGATCAGGGCAGAGATGGCCGCGACGACAACCAGGCAGGCCACCGCGACCCACCCCCGGTTGTGGATCAGCATCCCGATCACCAGGCCGGGCGCGGCGCCCAACACAGCGGCGGCGACTATCCGCCTGACCCGCACCACGTACGGGCCGCTGGTGTCGGTGACCGTGGCTACCAGCCCGCCTATCGTCGGCACAACCCCGACGTCGCGGCGGCCGACCACGATACCCACTGACAGCGGCGCGCAGATGGCAAGGGCAGCACGGACCATCGCACCCCACGGGACCGGCGCGGGCCTGGGCCGCATGGCCTCGGTCAGCCAGCCGGGCATCGCCTTGGCCAGCCAGCCCGGGACGACCGCCTCGCGGAGCCGCACGGTACGGCCGTGCAGGATCGTCATGGGTCCTCACTGCCCGGCGATCTTCGTTCCGGCCAGGCCCGTCCTGGCGGCGCGCAGGGCTCATGCGAGGTCCTCGATCGTGACCACGACGAATGGCTGTGCCTTCGAGCCCAGCCTCTACCCCGGTGGGCCGCATACCCGGCGGTGCCCCGCGTAATCCCTGCATAGTTCACCGCGCTCATTTTCATCTCATCTGGATCGCGGAGGATCGGCTACGGCGCGACGCGCGCGGCGTGAAGTCCATGAGTCAAGGCATCGAGGAAGGAGAGCGTAATGAGCTCGAACGAGAACCCGGCACCGCACCACGAGTCCCCTAGCCTCGGGAATCCGGATCAGCCCCCGGAAGGCATGGCGAACATCACCGGGGATCCAGCCAGCGCGAGGATGACCGGACCGCGAAACCCGGTGCTGGAGAGCCAGTTCCCCAATGTGCTCACCGCGCCGGGGACCGACATCAGCACTCAGCCGTTCTTCTGGTCCTCGTTCAACATCGCGCCCCGGCGCCAGCAGCGCGGCGGCTGGGCCCGCGAGGTCACCCAGCCCGACTTCGCGATCTCCGACGAGATCGCCGGGGTGAACATGTACCTCGAGGCGGGCGGCATTCGTGAGCTGCACTGGCACCAGACCGCCGAGTGGGCGATCATGACGGAAGGCAAGTGCCGGATCACGACCCTCAGTCGTGAGGGAAAGCCGAGCGTCGAGGACGTCTTCAAGGAAGACCTCTGGTTCTTCCCGTCCGGGCTGCCGCACTCCTTGCAGGGACTCGGCCCGGACGGCGCGGAATTCGTTATCGCCTTCGACGATGGCTCCCAGTCCGAGAGCAACACGCTGCTGCTGACGGACTGGTTCGCGCACACCCCGCCCGACGTGCTGGCGAAGAACTTCCGGGTGGCCCAGGAGGTATTCGACGACATTCCGCTGCACAACCTCTGGATCTTCCCCGGCGACGAACCCGGCGATCTCGAGGCGGACCAGGTCGCGGCCGGCGTCGAATGGGGCGGGACGGAGCCGGTGATCTTCCGCATGTCGGAGTTGAAGCCCGTGTATGAGAACAGCGGCGGCAGCATCCGGGTCGCCGACAGCACGAACTTCCCGGCGGCCAAGACGGTCGCGGCTGCCCTGGTCGTGATCAAGCCAGGCTCGATGCGGGAACTGCACTGGCACCCGAACGCCGACGAGTGGCAGTACTACATGCAAGGTTCCGCGCGGATGACGGTGTTCAACACCGGCCCGCACGCCAACACCACCGACTTCCGCGCTGGTGATGTCGGGCTGGTCCGGCGCAATCTCGGCCACTACGTCGAGAACACCGGCGACGATGACCTGATCTTCATCGAAACGTTCCGCAGCGACCACTACGAAGAAGTCTCGCTGGCCAACTGGCTCAGCCACCTGCCGCCGAAGCTCGTTTCCGCGCATCTGAACATTCCCGAGGAGACCCTCGCGAGGTTCCCGCGCGGCGCGCAGGGGATCGTGCCGCTGCCATAGCCGTGCCTGCCCAGGCGGCAAAGGTACCTAAGCTAAGAGCGCTCCGGAGGCTATGGAGGACTGATGGAATACCGGCTGCTCGGCAGCAGCGGCTGCGCGGTGTCAGCTCTCGCGCTCGGCACGCTGACCTTCGGCAACGAGACCGACCAGGCAGAGTCGTTCAGCCAGCTCGACCGTTTCACCGAGAGCGGGGGAACTTTGGTCGACAGCGCCGACGTGTACGCGGACGGTCGAGCCGAGGAGATCATCGGGCGCTGGCTGGCCGACCGGCCGGGGAGACGTGAGCTTGTCGTTCTGGCCACCAAGGGCCGGTTCCCCACGGACGAGAGCCCCAACGGGCACGGGCTGTCCCGCCAGCATCTCTCGCTGGCTCTGGAGGCGTCGCTGCGCCGGCTGAACGTGGACACCATCGACCTGTACCAGGTGCACGCCTGGGACCCGCTGACCCGGCTGGAGGAGACGCTGCGCTTTCTCGACGATGCTGTGCGCGCCGGGAAGATCAACTACGTCGGGCTATCCAACTTCACTGGCTGGCAGCTGCAGAAGGCAGTGGACCTCGCGGAGTTCCGCGGGTTTTCGGCCCCGGTGTCCATGCAGGCGCAGTACAACCTGCTGGCCCGCGCGGTCGAATGGGAGATCGTGCCCGCCTGCCAGGCCGCCGGGCTCGGCATGCTCGCCTGGTCCCCGTTGGCCAGCGGGTGGCTGACCGGCAAGTACCGGCAGGGCGAGCCGCCCTCGGCCGGTACCCGGGTGGTGGAGAACGCCGACGAGGGGATGCGGATCTGGAACCAGCGCGGCCAGTCCGAGCAGACATGGCAGGTGCTCGACGCGGTGCGCACAGTTGCCGAGGGCCGCGGCGTGTCTCCTGCCCAGGTGGCCATAGCGTGGCTGATGGCCCGGCCCGCGGTATCGTCGGTGATCCTCGGCGCCCGAAGCATGGACCAGCTGAGCGACAACATGGCCGCGGCCGTGCTGAAGCTGACGCCCGAGGAGACCCGCGGGCTGGACGAGGCGAGCCAGCCGCCGACCCCGGACTACCCCTACGGTGCCCCCGGACAGTCCCAGCGCGCCCGCCGCATCCAAGGGGGAAGATTCTGAGGGCGCGGGTCGCCGCTAACAGACTTGCCCGAGGACACTGCCCTGGATCACCGGTCAGGGGCGGGCCAGCTCGTCGAACCACTAGCTTCACGTTTCCCAGGCGACCGGCGCCGGTCCCCTCCCAGGCGGCATGGCACAACGCAGCCCGCCGAGGCGCGCTGCGGAACTGGAGGCCGGCTGGCCAGGCAGTCCATCGCCAGGCGCGCGTCTTCGGAGTTCGCGGGATGGCTGTCCCGGCGTCACCTGGCCACCTCGCCCGCCGTGCGCATGTCTCTTCCGGCCGCCATCGGGGCAGCGCGATGCAGGCGTCAGCGCCGCCCCCTGGCAGGTTACAGATGGTTGCGGCACCGCGGTGCGCGTCAGCTATGGCCGCAACCAGGGACAGGCCCAGCCCGCTGCCGGGATCACGCGCCCCCTTCCCGCGGGTGAAACGCTGGAATGCGCGCTCCGCTATCTCGCGCGCGAAGCCGCTGCCCTGGTCGGCCACGTGCAGTCCGAGCAGCTCCCCGTCATCGCGGGCGGTCAGCGTGATCGTGCCACTGCCGTAATGGAGCGCGTTGGAGACGAGGTTGTCCAGCGCTTGCGCTGCGCGATCGGGGTCACCGAGCAGCCAGCTGCCGGGCGCCACGTCCCGGACCACAATCTGCCGGCCTCGTATCCGGGCGGCAGCACGCGCACGGGACACGGCCGCTTCAAGCAGCACTCGCGGCTCCAGCGGCCGCGGCCGCAGCGGAAGCTGCCCGTGGTCGGCCTGCGCGAGCATCAGGATGTCGTCGGCCAGCCGGCACACGCGGCGGATCTCCTCCGCCGCCGACCGCAGCGCCGCCCGGAGCTCGCTGGCATCCCGGTTGCCGGTCAACGCGAGCTCGACTTCCGTGCGCAGGGCGGTCAGCGGCGTCCGCAGCTCATGGCTTGCGTCGACCAGCTGCCACTCTTCTTGCTGCTGGCCAGGATCAGGCACGCCGCTGGCAGCGAGGCCGAGCGGCTCGCGGGCCTTGGTTGCAATAGTCATCTGTCCCCCGATGGATGAAACTAGCCGAGGAATTACGCGGCACCGGCCTGCTGCACGGGCGTGCAGAGCCGGTAGCCGGCGCCCCGGACGGTCTCGATGGTCCGGGTACCGAATGGACGGTCGATCTTTTCCCGCAGGTAGCGGATGTAGACGTCGACAACATTCGATTTGTTCTCATAAGCCATGTCCCAGGCTCCCTCGAGCAGGTCGTAGCGGGAGAGGACCTGCCCTGGCCGGCGCATGAAGACCTCCAGCAGCTGGAACTCCTTGTTCGACAGCGCGATCTGGTTGCCTCTTCTGCAGACGATGCGGGTGCCGGCGTCCAGGCTCAGGTCACCCACACTGAGTACCGACCCGCGGGCCACCGGGCCGCGGCGGGCAAGCGCCCGGACGCGCGCGAGCATCTCGCTGACGTCGAACGGCTTGACCAGGTAGTCATCCGCGCCCGTATCGAGCCCTGTCACCTTGTCGCCAATGCCGGCGCGCGCGGTGAGGATCAGAATCGGGGTTCGCACCTCTGCTTCGCGAAGCCGCTGGCAGGTCTCGAAACCGTTGATTCCGGGCAAGTTAACGTCAAGCACCATCACGTCATACGCTGTTGCGTCTGCCATCCACAGGGCATCCTCGCCGTCGTGCGCGGCGTCGGCGAGTGCCGCCTGCTCTCGCAGCGCTCGCTGGATCAGACCCGCCAGCTTGACGTCGTCCTCTACAACCAGCACCCGCATGGTGTCTCCAGGATCTCAGAGCCAGGTATTGGTGATCGTTCCGGAGACTGGCCGCGCGGGCAGGCTGTGGCCGAGCGTGCCGCCCGCATGGCCCGAGATTGTCCCCGGAGCCGGTAGCTGCGTCGCATGGGCGCCCTACCGGATGATGATTGGCTTACCCTTGTTCGCGGTGATAGCTGACGTCGTCGACTGGTCCAGGTTCAGGTGAGCCTGGACGAGTTCGGGCGGGGTCAGCGCCAGCCACTGATTGAGCGAGACATCCGCATAGGTGGGACTGCGGAACATTTCCAGGAACCGCAGCGGCTCCTCGCCGGTGTTCAGGATGTAGTGGCCCATCGCGAACGGCACGTACCCGACATCTCCGGCCCGGTAGTCGAAGGTCCTGGCCTTGCCGCTGGAGGCGAAGACGGTCATCTTCGCCTGGCCGGAGATGTAGTACTGCCATTCGTCGTCGGTCGGGTGCCAGTGCAGCTCCCGCATTGCTCCCTGGTCGAGCTCGACCAGGGCCGCGGCGATCGTGCTGGAGGCCGGGAAGTTCGATGAGTCGACGATCCGGACCCGGCCGCCGGGGACCTCGATCGGCTTCTGCTCATGCAGCCGGTAGGTCACGCTGATCTCTGTCTTGCCGGCCGGCCCGCGGACGATGTCCTTGGCGAGCGGCGGTGGCACCTCGCCGCTGAACATGTACCGCTCGTGCTCGGGGTCCTTCGGGATGCCCCTCAGCGCGGACTCGCTGACGCCGAGGTTCTTGGCCAGCACTTCCATGGGCGTGTGATTGAACCAGTCGGTGAGCAGGAACGTCTCGTTCTCCGAGAACATCCCGTTGTCGAAGACGAGCAGGAACTCGCAGCCGTCGGCAAGTCCCTGGATCGAGTGCGGCCAGCCGGCCCGGAAGTTCCACAGGTCACCAGGACCGAGATCGTCGATGAAGTTGCGGCCCTCGGTGTCTATGCCAGTGATGCGGGCGTGGCCGGCGAGCATGTACGCCCATTCGGCCTCCTTGTGCCAGTGGAGCTCGCGGATGGCGCCGGGCTTGAGCCGCATGTCGACCCCGGCCAGGGTGGTGGAGATCGGCAGCTCCCGCTGAGTCACTTCGCGAGACCAGCCGCCGGTCAGCAGCCGGTTGCGCGCGTCCGAGAACGAGAACTTCAGGTTCGGGATTGTGCCGGAGTCCGTGTAGGGCGAGCGAAGCAGATCGGGATTCTGGCGCTCCAGGGCCACGTTGCGGGGGCCCATGATGGTCGCGCCCGTCCCGTCCCGGATCGGCTCCGGAAGGTCGGTTCGAGTCGGTTGTGCCATGGTTGTCACTCCTACTTGTTTCTGGTTGCCGTCGGCTGTCGTTGCCCCGCGGCGTGACTGATCCTGCGAGGCCTAGATGAGATGAAGATGAGTGCGGCGGGACCAGTTCAGTGACCGCCCAGGCAGCGGGCGCATGCAGTCATCCAGCGCTCTCATCTGCGCCTCATAAACGCCTGCGCACGCTGGGACCGGCCGGCGTGGCACGGCGCCGGGCAGATGAGAATGGGAGCAACTGGATGGCAGCCAGCACAGATCCGGTCGGGCTGGGTCCAGGCCTGCCCGTGCCCGTTGCCCCGGCTCAGCTCCCGGTGACCAGGGAGGACGCCAGGCGGTCGGACGATCGCCTGCACGTGCACCGGGCTCGCGGGCAAAACCGACGCTGGCTGCTGCTGTGGCTGCTTGTGGGTCCGGGGATCCTGGCCATGCTCGGCGAGAACGACGGGCCGAGCATGATCTCCTACGCGGCCGATGGCGCGCAGTACGGGCTCGGGTTCTTCGTGCCGTTCATCCCGGTACTTTTCGCGATGGCCTATATCTGCCAGGAGATGTGCATGCGCATCGCCGCGGTCACCCACCGGGGCTACGGCACGCTGGTCTTGCAGCGTTACGGACGCGCTTGGGGCTGGTTCGGTGCCGCGGACCTTACGCTGACCAACCTGGTCACTCTCGTGGCCGAGTTCGTCTCCATCCGCGTCGGGCTGGCTTACTTCCATCTCGGCTCCGGGGTGGCCGTAACCCTCGGACTGGCGCTAGTCGTATTCAGCCTCAGCGGCAAGCGCTACTGGCGCTGGGAGCGCATCGCTCTCGGCCTGGCCGTGTTTAACGGCCTGTTCCTGCTGGCCGCGATCCTGGTCAGGCCCAGCCCCGGAGCCATCGTGCACTCCCTTTCCTTCGTGCCCCTTCCCGGCGGGAACGTCAACACCCTGCTTCTGCTGCTGGCCTCGACCGTCGGCGCCACGGTGACGCCGTGGATGATCTTCTTCCAGCAGAGCGCGTCCGCCGACAAGGGCATAACTGTCCGGGACCTGAAACACGGCCGCTTCGACACCGCGGCGGGCGCGGTGCTGGGCGCGGTCTTCGGCGTCGGGGCGCTGATCGCGGGGGCGGCGCTGCTCACTCATCACGGATCGGGGATCCAGGGGTTCGCGGGCGCCGGGTTCCCCGGCGCTCTGGCTCATGTCGCAGGCAGCGCTGCCGGAACCGTGTTCGCGCTGGGACTCATCGAGGCCG
>Ga0210395_10002950_pt1 | contig 13113 bp, 13 predicted proteins | sample IncBWH4OmetaG_FD_150861 | JGI IMG/M metagenome (GOLD analysis project Ga0210395, IMG submission 150861) | Forest soil microbial communities from Barre Woods Harvard Forest LTER site, Petersham, Massachusetts, United States - Inc-BW-H-4-O ... | reverse complement strand
GGTCGAGCTTGCCCTCGCGCGCGCCCTGGGTCAGGTTGCGGCCGAACTGGTCGAGCACCAGCGACGTCGACGGCGCCGACTCCGCGGTACCGGTCGCTGAAGCCGTCGGCTCCTTGCCCTGGTAGCCGTGGAGCAGCTGGATGACCTGCTGGCGGACGCGGTTCAGGTCCGCGCCGAGCTTGACAAGAACCTGAGCGGCTACGCCGTCGCCCTCGCGAATCAGGCCAAGCAGGATGTGCTCGGTACCGATGTAGTTGTGGCCGAGCTGCAGCGCCTCACGCAGCGACAGCTCCAGGACCTTCTTCGCACGCGGGGTGAACGGGATGTGCCCGGACGGTGCCTGCTGGCCCTGGCCGATGATCTCCTCGACCTGTTGCCGGACCGCCTCCAGGCTGATCCCAAGCGACTCGAGCGCCTTGGCCGCAACACCCTCGCCCTCATGAATGAGGCCGAGCAGGATGTGCTCCGTGCCAATGTAGTTGTGATTGAGCATCCTGGCTTCTTCTTGCGCCAGGACAACAACCCGCCGCGCCCGGTCGGTGAACCTCTCGAACATGTCGTCGCTCCTCACAGCGGGGATCCGACAGGCTTCGGCGTGCCTGCCTTGCTCCGCATGGTAGCCGCGTGCCCGACCCTGTACGTAACGCGATTATGCGCCAACTAACAGGAGACCTTCCCCGGACTACGTGCCTTCATCCCATCCAACAGCTTCAATGGGCACCGTAGTTCCAAGTACGCCGCAAGCGAACGTCCTGGCTACGCCACGAGCGAACATGCCCTCCTGCGGTACCGCCGGGCCGGCGGGGGCGTGCGCGTCCCCCGGCCGGGACGCGCGAGCATGGAGGCCGGGTCAGTGGGCGGCGTCGTAGTCGGCCACGATATTCGCCGGAATGCGGCCGCGCTCGTTCACCTTGTAGCCGCGGTCCTTGGCCCACTCGCGAATCCGCGCGCTCTGCTCGCGGCCGGCTCCGTTGCGCTGGCGCCGACGGCGCCCCTGCACGCTCCCGGCCTTGCGCCCGTGCTCCACATACTGGGCAAGCTCTTTGCGTAGGTGGCCCGCGTTGCCTGAACTTAGATCGATCTCATAGGAGACACCGTCCAAGCCAAAGCCGACCGTCTCAGTTGCCTCACTGCCGTCGAGGTCATCGACCAGTAGCACTTGTACCTTCTGCGCCATGCGGGAATCACAGCCCTTCTGCGGAGCAACCATTTTCGGATGATAAACATATACCCAGTTCATGGCGCAGACAATTATCGGGGTGCACTTTCCGCGAGAACTCATAGCTACTTGGCGAACTGCCAAGGAGCAAGCGCAGTTGATCTCCTCACGACACGTATCGACGAATTGGCGGACAGTTACCCCATATCGCCCGGATGCGACTGCTGTGTGGTCAATGTCACCGCTGCTTCTGCTTCGCTTGCTTCGCGCGGCGTTAGCGGTGCGCGAAGCTCGATAAATCGCAGTTGTCGTGAAATGTAGGCTTCTGCCTACTTGTCATCGTGCGCGGACTCCTCGTCCGGAACCTCTCGCGCGCGGGCGCGATCCGCGCGCTTTGGCGCTAGTTCCCGGCGCACAAGCAGCCAGGCGCCGATCAAAAAGGCGACGCAGACAATCACCGAAGGGGCGAGAGCCGCGAGGTCCTGCATCATGAGAGCTACCTCGACCCGTGCTCAGCAGCGGTCCGCCGCGTGCGGCGCGGGCGTCACGCGGCAGCCTGACACAACTTGTCATTGCCCGCACCAGGCACTCTACCCGCCCCCGCGACTGGCTTCACAAGCGAAGCAGCATGCGCGAGTTTCCGAGCGTGTTCGGCTTCACGCGGTCTAGATCCAGGAACTCGGCGACGCCGTCGTCGTAAGAACGGAGCAACTCGGCATACACCTCAGGCGCAACAGGCGTGCCGTTGATTTCGGTGAACCCGTGGCGCGCGAAGAACGGCACCGCGAAGGTGAGCACGAATACTCGCGAGACGCCAACCTGCCGTGCCCGGTCTAGCAGTTTCTCGACGATCAGGTGCCCGGCGCCGCCGCCGCGCTTGCCGGGGTCAACGGCGACGGTACGGAGCTCCGCCAGGTCTTCCCACATCACATGCAGCGCGCCGCAGCCAGCCACAGTGCCATCCGTGGTGTTTTCCGCGACAGTGAACTCAAGGATGTCCTCGTATAGATTCACCGTGGGCTTGTCCAGCAACCGTCCACTGCTGACGTTCTGGTCGATCAGCGCCCGGATTACCGGAACGTCCTTGGTGCGCGCTTGCCTCACTATGTACCCCATCGCGCCACCACTGTAGCGGCTAAACGGAATCGCGCCGGCCGCGCTCCGGCTCGCGACCGGCTCATCACGATCCGGCGTCGGCCGGTTGCGCGTACCACATCCGGACCATCCTCGCCGCCGAACGCGAGCACCGTAAGAAAGGCAAAACTTCTACCGAGTCGGTTGGCAGCGCCGGTGATATCCAATATTGTGCGTCACCGTGCGTATGGTTAAGCAACGAGTTGTACCGCTTGTCGTAGTGGTTGCCGCGGTGTCCGTTCTGTTGCAGGGCGGAACCAGTGAGGCACGGACCGTTACCGCGCAGCCGTCGCCCCAAGCGCTCGTCAAGGAAGCCACGACGCTGTCCAACGAGGTTGACGCGCTCGGCCAGCAGTACGACGAGCTGCAGATCGAGATCGCGCACGCCAAGTCGGAAGAGAAGCTGGCCAAGCAGGCCGCGGTCAGGGCGCAGCAGGCGATGGCCGGGAGCCAGGTGGCGGTCGGGCAGCTCGCGGCGATGGGCTACATGGACGGCGGGCTCGACCCGACGCTCGAGATGCTCACCAGCGGCGACCCGACGAAATTCCTCAACCAGGCCTCTACCGTCGAAGAACTCGACAATGAGGCCGGCCTGCGGCTGACCAACCTGCAGCAGGAACAACTCGCCGCCACGCGCGCACAGGACACCGCGATGGAAGAGATCGCGACGGTCAACACGCTGCAGAAGGAGATCAACGGCAAGGTCTCCCAGATCCACGCCAAGCTCAACATCCTGAACAGCTCGGCGATGTCGGACGCGATGGCCGTCTTCGAAAAGACGGGCAACTACCCGGACTGGTCGCTGCCCGAGGTGAACAACGTAGACACCACGGCGCTCCGGTACGCGCTCACCCGTCGCGGCGACTGGTACGTGTGGGCCGCGGCGGGCCCCACCACGTTCGACTGCTCGGGACTCGTGGTGTGGGCGTTCGCCCAGGAGGGCATCACGCTGCCGCACTACACCGGCGACCTGTGGAACTCGGGCATGCACGTGTCCAGGGCCGATCTGCGACCGGGCGACCTGGTGTTCTTCTTCGCCGACATCAGCCACGTGGGCATCTACATCGGCAACGGCCTGATGGTCGACGCTCCGTCCACCGGCCAGGTCGTGCAGGTACAGCCAGTCTTCTGGGACGACTATGTAGGCGCCGTCAGAATCGCCTGAGAGTGGTTACGCGCCCGGGCGGACGAACGGGAACAGGATCGTCTCCCTGATGTTCTCGCCGGTCAGCATGATCATCAGGCGGTCCATGCCCATCCCCATGCCACCGGTCGGCGGCATGGCGTGCTCCAGGGCGAGCAGGAAGTCCTCGTCGAGTTCCATCGCCTCCGGGTCGCCGCCGGCCGCGAGCAGCGACTGCGCGGTGAGCCGCTCCCGCTGCACCACGGGGTCGACCAGCTCGGAGTAGCCGGTCCCCAGCTCGGTCCCGAACGTCACCAGGTCCCAGCGCTCGGCCAGCCGTGGATCGGTCCGGTGCTGCCGGGTGAGCGGCGACACCTCCACCGGGAAGTCGCGGTAGAAGGTCGGCTCGACCGTCTGCTTCTCCACCAGCCGCTCGTACATCTCCAGGATCACCTGCCCCCGGTTCCACAACGGCTGCAGCGGCACTTCCAGCTTCTCGCACAGCTTCCGCAGCACGGGCTCGGGCGTGTCGGGCGTGATCTCCTCGCCCGCCTTCAGCGAGATCGCGTCGTGCACGGTCAGCGACCGCCACTCGCCGCCGATGTCCCACTCGCAGCCGTCGGCCCGCCTGATCATCGTGGAGCCGAACGCCGCCACCGCCGCGCCCTGCACGAGCTCCTGCGTCAGCGCGCCGATCGTGTTGTAGTCGCCGTAGGCCTGGTAGGCCTCGAGCATCGTGAACTCGGGGTTGTGCGTGGTGTCGACGCCCTCGTTGCGGAAGATCCGGCCGATCTCGAAGACCGCGTCGATCCCGCCGACCACCAGCCGCTTGAGGTAAAGCTCAAGCGCGATCCGCAGGTAGAGCTTCGAATCGTAGGCGTTGCCGTGGGTGATGAACGGGCGCGCGTTGGCGCCGCCGTGCAGCCCGGTGAGCACCGGCGTCTCCACCTCAAGGAAGCCGCGGGACACCAGCGAAGACCGCACCGACTGCACGACCGCCGACCGCATCTCCGCCAGCTGCCGCGCCCGCGGGTTGATGACCAGGTCCACGTACCGCTGCCGCACCCGCGACTCCGGGTCGGTGAGGCCCGCGTGCTTCTCCGGCAGCGGCCGCAGCGACTTCGCGGTGATCGCGAACGAGTCGGCGAGCACCGACAGCTCGCCGGACCGCGAGGTGATCACCTCGCCGGTCACCCCCACGTGGTCGCCGAGGTCGACATCCCGCTTCCAGGCCGCCAGCGCGTCGGTGCCCACGCGGCCGAGCGAGATCATGACCTGGATGTCGGCTGCCCCCTCGCGCAGCGTGGCGAAGCAGAGCTTGCCGCCGATCCGGGACAGGATGACCCGGCCGGTGACGCCGACGACCTCACCGGTCGCCGTGTCCGCCGGCAGCTCGCCGTACTGTGCCCGCAGCGACGCCACCGAGGTCGTCCGCGGGTAATCCACGGGATACGGGTCAATACCGGATGAAAGCATCCGGGAGCGCTTCTCCAGCCGGACGCGTACCTGCTCCGGAACGTTATCGTCAGCCACGCCCGAAGGTTACCGGGGATCGCCCTCCGCCGGCACCTCGGTTTCCTGACCGGCCCGCGCCCCCTCACCGCGAACAGAGCCCATGTTCCGCTCCCAGACCAGCCGCAGCCCGATCAGCGTGAGCCAGGGCTCGTGCGCGTCGATGAGCGGCACCTCGTCGATGACAAGCGGGGCGAGCCCGCCGGTCGCGATCACGGTCACCGCCCCCGGGTCATCCGGCGAAAGCTCGGCGGCCATCCGCCGCGCGATCCCGTCGACCTGCCCGGCGAAGCCGTACACGATCCCCGACTGCAGCGCCTCGACGGTGTTCTTCCCGACCACCCGGGGCGGCCTGGTGAGCTCGACCTTCAGCAGCTGCGCCGCCCGCCGGGATAGCGCGTCCACGGAGATCTCGATCCCGGGGGCGAGCGCACCGCCGACGAACTCGCCCCGCGCGCTGACCGCGTCGAAGTTCGTCGAGGTGCCGAAGTCGACCACAATCGCGGGCCCGCCGTACAGATGGACGGCGGCGAGCGAGTTCATGATCCGGTCGCTGCCGACCTCCTTGGGGTTGTCCATCCTGATCGGCACGCCGGTCTTCACGCCCGGCTGCACGATCACGGTAGGCAGGTCCGGGTAATACCGCTGGCACATCTCGCGCATCTCGTGCAGCACCGAGGGCACCGTGGAGCACAGTGAGATTCCTTCGAGCTCCGCCTCCTTGACGGCGGTGGAGCGGGCGAGCAGTCCGTGCAGCAGGGCGGCGATCTCGTCCGCTGTCCGGTCGGGCACGGTGGCGATCCGCCAGTGCTCGACGATGGTCTCACCGTCGAACACGCCGAGCACCATGTTGGTGTTCCCGATGTCAATGGCCAGCAGCATGCCGCTCCGTTCCGAAATTCACGATGACGTTGTCGATGAGGCGGGTCGCGCCGACCCGCGCGGCGATGGCGAGCACGGCCTGCTCAGGCAGATCAAGAGCGGAATTTTCCCGAACGGTCCCATAGCTCCGCGCGTCCGCCAGCGCCAGATAGTCCACCCGCGGCGAACCGCCCGGCGGGTCGGACGCGGCGGCTTCGTCCAGCACGCGCCGCGCGGCGGCGAGCACCGCGGCGGGGCCGCCAGCGGCGGCGTCCGCGCCGGCCGCAAGCGCCCGGTGCAGCACCGGTGCCACGGCGCGCTCCCCGGCGGACAGGTACTTGTTCCTGCTGGACAGCGCGAGCCCGTCGGCTGCTCGCACCGTCGGGACGGCCTCGATCGCGATCCCGAGCGCGAAATCGTCGACCATCCGGCGCACCAGCACGAGCTGCTGAGCGTCCTTCTGACCGAAAACCGCGATGTCGGGGCGCACCAGGGTGAACAACTTGAGCACTACCGTCAGCACGCCGCGGAAGAACCCCGGCCGGAACTCCCCCTCCAGGGTGTCGCCGGCCGGCCCCGGGTCGACCGTGACGAGCTGTTCCCGCGGGTACATCTCGCGGGCGGTCGGCGCGAACACGAGGTCGACGCCTTCCGCCTCGCAGGCGGCCAGGTCCGCGTCCAGCGTCCGCGGGTACTTGTCCAGGTCCTCCGCCGGCCCGAACTGCAGCGGGTTCACGAAGATCGACACGGCCACGGCGCCGCGTGCACCGGACGTCCCGGCCAGCTCCCTGGCCCGGCGGAGCAGCGCCCGGTGCCCGTCGTGCAGCGCCCCCATCGTCGGCACGAGGACAAGCGGGCTCCGTCCGGCCGGGGGATGGCCCCCCGCTGACAGCTTCTCCCGGGCGGCGGCGAGTTCGGCGCGGGTGGTGGCGACGATCATCGGTCCCCCAGGACGCCCAGCAGGCGCGCGGCTTCGTTCGGACTGAGCAGGCCGGCCGCGAGCGCCCGGTCGGCGGTCAGCCTGGCCAGGGCGCGGTAGGCCGGCAGCGCGGCCGGGTCACGGGCGGCGAGGGCCGCCACGTGCGCGGCCACGGTGCCGTCGTCGCCGCGTGCCACCGGCCCGGTGAGGCCCGCGTCGCCGAACCGGAGCGCGTTGTCGAGCGCCGCGCCGAGCAGCGGACCCAGCATCCGGTTGGGCTCGTCCGCGCCGGCCAGGCGCAGCAGACTGGCCGCCTCGGCGACCAGGGTGACCAGGTTGTTGGCCGCGAAGGCGAGCCCCGCGTGGTAAAGCGGACGGTCTTCCTCGGCGATGAAGACCGGTTCCCCGCCCATCTCGATCACCAGCGCCTCGGCGGCCGGGCGGAGCGGTTCAGGCGCGGTCACGCCGAAGCTCACGCCCTTGATCCGGTCGACGTCGTCATCTCGTCCGGTGAAGGTCATCACGGGGTGCAGCGCGAGCGGCAGCGCCCCCTCCTTGGTCGCCGCGTTCAGCACCCGGATGCCGTGGGCGCCGCTGGCGTGCGCGACCAGCCGGCCCGCGTACGGCGCCCCGATAGCGGCCAGCCCGTCGACCAGGCCGGGCAGCACGTCGTCGGGGACGGTCAGCAGCACCAGGTCCGCGTCCTCGAGTACCCCGGCCGGCTCGGTCAGCCTGGCCGACGGGAAGTTGTCGCGGACCCGCCGCTTCGACGCGGCCGAGACGGCCGCCGCCGCGGTGATCTCATGCCCGGCCCGGGCCAGCGCCCGGGCGAGGGCGGTGCCCGCGCGTCCCGGGCCGATGATCCCGACTCGCAGCCGCGCTGGATGCTCACTCGTTCCGCTGTTCATCGCGCCAAGCCTAATGTCCCCCGCCTCATGTCCGGAGCCTAGCGACCGTGGTTGAAGGGCGACGGGGGCGGCGGCGGCGCCGTGTCGCTGTCACGGTCGCCGGGGTCCTTCGGCACCCGGCAGCAGTGTTCGAGGTACAGCGCGGCCGCGAGCAGCACGAGGGAAGCGCCGAACGACAGGCTGGCGTCGACGAGGTCGGCCCGCGGGGTTGGCGCGCCGGTCATCCCCGACAGGTAGACCATGAACCCCGCGCATACCCCGGCGAGCAGCGCCGCGGTCTGCGAGCTCGCCTTGGCCAGCGCGACGATCCGCGCCACGAACAGCGGCGGGGCCGGCTTGGCGTTGCCCCGGCCCGTGATCCGAGCGTGCAGGTCGCGGCCGGTCCACGCCTCGGCGCCCGCCGCGATCAGCAGGGCGGGCACGAGCGTCCAGGTGAGCGGCGGCAGCGACGCGTAGACGGCGATGAGCACCGCCCAGGTCACCACGCCGGCCAGGACGGCGATGAGCAGCAGCGTGCGCGGTCGGGTCGGGGTCATTGGTCTTCCCAGGGAACTGTGAGCAGCACACCGGACCGGCGGATGCCGTCCCGGTCGGCGCCGTCCAGGAGGTCGGCGACCGGCCCGTAGCCGGGGAGCACGGCTTCCGGGTCCACGTCATGCCAGGGGGCGAGGACGAACGCGCGCTCGTGTGCGCGCGGATGCGGCAGCGTCAGTTCCGGGTCGTCGCTGCTCTCCCCGTCGACCGTGATGATATCGATGTCGAGCGTGCGGGGCCCCCAGCGGACCAGGCGGACCCGGTCGAAGGCCGCCTCGACCTCGTGCAGTTCGTCGAGAAGCTCCCTGGACGGGAGCGCGGTGCGGACGAGAACCACGGCGTTGAGGTAGTCCGGCTGCGGCGGGCCGCCGACGGGCACCGTCTGGTAGACGGGTGATACCGCCACCACGCGGACCCCCTCGAGCCCGGCGATCGCGTCCACGCCACCCTGCAGGATGTCATGCCGGTCGCCGAGGTTGCTGCCCAGCGCCAGGACCACCTGATGCCCCTCGTCGTGGGTCAGCACGCCCCCGCCCCCTGTGAGCGGCCGGCTGACCGCCAGGCGGCGGCCACGCGTACGGCGTCGGCGTTCGCCGGCACCCGGTGCACCCGCACGCACCAGGCGCCGGCCGCCGCCGCGAGCGCGGTCACCGCGACGGTCGCGTCGTCGCTCTCGGCGAACGGCCGTGGCGTGCCCGCGGGGTCGGCAAGCAGCTTGCCGAGGAACCGCTTCCTCGAGGCGCCGACGAGCACGGGGAACTCCCGGCCGCCGATCCGCGCCACCTCGGCCATCCGGGTGAGCAGCTGCCAGTTGTGCTCTCCCGGTCCCTGCGGGTCGGGCAGCTTGCTGAAGCCAAGGCCGAGGTCGAGCACGATCTTCGCCGGGTCGACGCCCTCCGCGGTGGCCGCCTCCACGCGCTGCGCGAGCTCATCGTGCACTTCACGGACGACGTCATCGAACATGGCGAGGGAGTACATGTCGTGGCTGTGCCCGCGCCAGTGCATGACGACGTAGGGGACGCCGGCCTTCCCCACGAGCCGGGGCATGTGCGGGTCGGCGAGCCCCCCGCTCACGTCGTTGACCAGGCTGACGCCCGCTCCCACGGCCCACTCGGCCACCTGGGCGCGCATCGTGTCGATGCTGACCACGACGCCGGCCTTGACAAGCCCGGTGATGACCGGCATAACGCGGCGCAGTTCCTCTTCCGCGGAGACGCGCTGCGCCCCGGGCCGGGTGGACTCGCCGCCCACGTCGACGATGTCCGCGCCCGCTTCGACCAGCTCAAGGCCGTGCGCGATCGCGGTGTCGGCGCCGAACCACTTCCCGCCGTCGGAGAACGAATCAGGGGTGACGTTGACTACGCCCATGACCAGGCAGCGGTCCGCACCCGGCGTTCCGGCCAGACCAGGCAGATTGACCATATGGAGATGGTATTCACCCCCGGGCTTCGGTCTGCCCGCGGTCTAAGCGGGTGGATCCGCCGGGCCAGGGGAGCCAGGGGGGAGTGGGGGGACGGGCAGTCCCCCCACGCGCAGGGGGGGTGTGGGGGGGATCGTTCCCCCCGAGTCAACAGAGCGCAGGGGGGGTGCGGGGGGGATCGCTCCCCCCGAGTCAACAGAGCGCAGGGGGGGTGTGGGGGGGATCGCTCCCCCCGAGGCAACCGAGCCCATCCCGCGTCGAACCTTGTGCAGACCTAGCCGCCGCACAGCCCGCCTGGCGTATCGCTTCACCTCAAGCTTCGGCCAGACGAGGAACGCCTCGGCCTCGAGCGCGGCGAGCGCGATGCGCGGCGCGTCCCGGCCGCCGGGGTATACGAAGAAGCGCGGCTCCCACGCCGGGCTGAACTTCGCGTTGAACTTGTAGAGCGACTCGATCTGGAACCACCGCGACGCGAATACGAGCAGCCCGCGCCAGGCCTTCAGCACCGGGCCGGCGCCGATCCGCTCACCGCGCTCGAGCGCGGCGCGGAACATCGCGAAGTTCAGCGACACGCGCTTGACGCCGAGCGCGGGCGCGGCCTTGATGGCCTCGACGATCAGGAAGTCGTTGAGTCCCGCCTGCGCTGTTTTGTCGCGCCGCATCAGGTCAAGCGAGAGGCCGTCGGCCCCCCACGGCACGAACTGCAGCACGGCCCGCAGCACGCCGTTCTCCTTGGCGGTCACGAGCACGCAGTTCTCGTCGCCCGGCGCGCCGAGGCGGCCAAGCGCCATGGAGAACCCGCGCTCGGTCTCGGCGCCACGCCAGGAGTCGGCCGCCCGGATGATCCGGTCAAGCTCTGGCCGCGGGATGTCCCGCACCCGGCGGACGTCCGCGATGTAGCCGTTCTTCGCGACCCGGTTGACCATCTGCCGGACGTTGCGCATGGAGCGGCCCGACAGGCTGAAGTCCGCCACGTCGACGACCGCCTCGTCGCCCAGCTCAAGGGCGGTCAGGTCGCCTTCCCGGCACCACACTTCGGCGCCGAGCTCGCTGCACCCCATCACGGCGGGCCGCCACGCGTGCCGCGCGGCCTCGGTCAGGAAGGCCCCGATGGCGCCCGGCCAGGCCTCCGGATCGCCGAGCGGGTCGCCGGAGGCGAGCATCACGCCGGCCGCGACGCGGTAGCAGACCGCCGCCTTCCCCGTCGGCGACCAGATCACGCTCTTGTCGTTGCGCAGCGCGAAGTAACCGAGCGAGTCCCGGTCGCCATGCCGGTCGAGCAGCTCGCGGAGCCGGGCGGCGTCGCCCGCGGCCAGCCGGGCCCGCGGCTTCGCCGAGCGGAACAGCAGGTAGATGGTGACCGCGAGGGTGAACAGGCCGAGCGCGGAGGTCAGCAAGTGGTACAGGTCACCGCGCGGGTCGTACGCCCACTGGACCGGGCCGTAGGCCCCCACGAGCTCGAGCACCACGTCCTGGACCCGCTGGGTGATCGTGTACGTCCCGGCCAGCGGCCCCACCGCGAGATAGCCGAGCCCGATCGCGAGGTCCGCCGCGACAAGCCAGATGAAGACCCACAGCACGGTCCACCGGCTGCGCGGATCGCCGATCGCGTAGAAGTCGTCGTGAAAGTACAGCAGCACGCCGAGCAGGACAATCGCCACGATGCCCGAAATGGGGATGATGTCGGGGAAGTGCAGGAAGTGAATGACGATGTCGAATGCGAGCAGTGCGACCACCGCCAGCCAGGCGGCCCGCTTGCGCCGCCGCAGGCCGCGGGCGAGCATCAGCAGCAGCAGGCCGATGATGACATCCGAGGGGCGCGTGACGTTGGTCAGCGCGCCGGGCGCGACGTGGACGAACTTGCCCAGCTTCTCGTGCCAGTCCGGCTTGAAGACGGCGATGACGTCGGACAGCCCGATGAGGAAGGTTAGCAGCGAGGCGATCCCGGGAACCCAGGCTCGCTTGCCGCTCTTGCTCGCTGGCACCGCTGGCTTGGCGCTCTCGGTCATCTCAGATCTCTTGTCAGGCCCCGGACCACGGGTCAGCAGCGTAGTGGTCATGGACACCCCGTTATGTGCCGAATCCGTGATCTGCTGAAGATTTTCCTTACCCTCGGCGGCAACCTTCATTTCCCGCTACCCCCACACGGTACCTTGAACCAACTCCGGCCGACCGAACGTCGGCCAGGATTGAGCCGGCACTTGGTTAGACGTATCGGTACCGGACCGGGTTCAGAATTCTCCCCGGATATTCACGGGGTAAAGGAATTACCTATTACCGAACAGGAGGCTCATCGCCTCGGCGCGGGTCCTCGCCTCCCGGCGGAAGATCCCGCGCACGGCGGACGTCACGGTCGTCGCCCCGGGCTTCCGCACACCGCGCATGGACATGCACAGGTGCTCGCACTCGAGGACGACCAGCACCCCGCGCGGCTCCAGGATCTCCATCAGGGCGTCCGCGATCTGGCAGGTCATGCGCTCCTGCACCTGTGGCCGCCGGGCGTACACGTCGGCCAGCCGGGCCAGCTTGGACAGGCCGGTGATCTCACCCTTGGCGTTCGGGATGTAGCCGATGTGGGCCTTGCCGAAGAACGGCACCAGATGGTGCTCGCACATGCTGTAGATCTCGATGTCCCGCACGAGCACGATCTCGTCGTGCTCGGCGTCGAACACCGTAGTGAGCACGTCCTCGGGCCGCTGCCGCAGCCCGGCGAACTGCTCGGCGTACATCCGCGCGACCCGGGCAGGCGTGTCGAGCAGGCCATCCCGGTCCGGGTTCTCGCCCATGGCGAGCAGGATCTCCCGGACCGCGTGCTCGATCCGCGCCAGGTCCACCGGCGGGGTTACCGGCTCGACCGGCTCGGGCAGCTGAGCCAGCTCTCCCAGCGGGTACGGGGAGTTCTCCGCCCGCGGCAGCGGGGCGTGGTCGGTCATCGTTCCGCCTTAGTCGCTGACTTCGTCGGTTCCGAAGCCGAGCACCTGGCCGTTCGACGGGCCGGCGATGCCGTCATGCCCGGAGCTGGCGGCGAGCGCGAGCTCCTTCGGTGACATGACCGGCGGACGCTCGGACGGCAGCCGCTTGCCGTAGCCCGTGTAGGTGCCGCGGATGGGCCGCCGCTGGACGGGGGCGAAGACCTCGAGCACTTCCTTGCGGGACAGCGTCTCTTTCTCGAGGAGCTGCAGCACCAGGTGGTCGAGTACGTCGCGATACTCGTTGAGTACCTCCCACGCCTCATCGTGGGCGGACTCGATGAGCCGCTTGATCTCCTCGTCGATCGCCGACGCGATCTCCTCGGAGTAATCCCTGCCGTGCGACATATCCCGGCCAAGGAACGGCTCACTGTCCCCGCTGCCGAACTTCCGCGCACCGAGCCGCTCGCTCATGCCGTACTCGGTCACCATGCCCCGCGCGATCTGGGTGGCCTTCTCGATGTCGTTGGCCGCGCCGCTCGTCGGCTCGTGGAAGATAAGCTCCTCCGCGGTCCGGCCGCCGAGCAGCATCGCCAGCTGGTCCTGCATCTCGGCGCGGGTGGTCAGGAACTTG
>Ga0210395_10002948_pt1 | contig 13114 bp, 9 predicted proteins | sample IncBWH4OmetaG_FD_150861 | JGI IMG/M metagenome (GOLD analysis project Ga0210395, IMG submission 150861) | Forest soil microbial communities from Barre Woods Harvard Forest LTER site, Petersham, Massachusetts, United States - Inc-BW-H-4-O ... | reverse complement strand
TCAAGAAGATCGCTGCCACTTCAACTCCAGGACAGACGCACATCACAAGGCAGACGTTGACAATCGCTCACAGAATCACAAAAGCCCTTCTATACCTTCACGATAGAAAACTCGTTCACCGAGACGTGAAGCCGGCAAACATTTTTCTTTCCTCAGCCACGCCGGAAAGCATCCCCTCCATGGTGAAGCTGGGTGATTTCGGTGTTACAAAATGGGGGGATTTCCTGGCGACCGCCGCATCAGGCACCCTTACTATGACTATGCAACAAGGTCTGGGAACGCTCAAATATATGTCACCAGAGCAGGCAGTGCGCCCTAAAGATGTAAACGTCCGATCCGACATGTTCTCACTAGGCGTCACTCTGTATGAGCTCTTTACGGGACAAATTCTGCAGAGTCCACACCACATTTTTGAAATAATGAGCGCCCGAGTGAGCCGCGAAGGTATTGCGGCCAAGCTCATCTCGCTAGGCGTTAGGTGCCCGTACGATCAGGTCGGAGTCTTCGAGATGATTCTCGACATGTTCTTGGCAGCGCCGAAAAGTAGGCCGACGTCCGTGACAGTAGCCGGAGGGCTAGAGTACCTTTTGGAAAGAGCCTAGTGTAAGCAGTCGGTGCAAGCCCTAACGAAGATTTGAGGAGCATTGCAGGGGCTCAGAAACTTAACGTCCATCCAGAATAAACCAACTTACTGGCATTAGTGGTATTACTGGAGCGCGGATTTTCGTGGTCCTTCTAACCACTAACATCCAACCTCTAAACCACTTTTCCACAGATTTCCACAGCCGTATCGAACCACTAACCTCCCCGCCAACTCCTTACAATCCCGCAACTTCCGCAACCCTCATTCGAACCATCCCTCCCCGTTCGAATGACCATGCAGTACACGATAAAATGGTATTGACAAATAGTAACTATCATGGTACCATCTCTTATGAATCGGAGGCGCTGTCCCTTTTCGACGACCCTGTCGTCTCAGCGCCACCTCTCTGCCCTCCGCGTCTCAGCGTTATCTTTTCCCGATCTCTTTCTCTACCCTCTCAACTTTGAACGTTCAACGATCAATCTCCGTCCCTATCTTGACGCCGCGTCAAGCCTAAGTCCTTTAGACCGCACTTCTCACCGACCACCAGGGCTTTCAAACCGCCCAGGGCATCAACTACTCCCTCGGCAATCTCTACATACTCCTCGCCAACAACTACATCTCCCCTCGCCGCGCGGCCGTCCTCGCCTACATCAACAGCCTCCAGCTCCGCACACTCCCCGCCATCGACGCCGACAACGAAGCCGGTATCACCGACCCCACCGCCCCCGATCCCGAAGAAGCCCCCGACACCGACGAAGAAGCCCGCCTCGAAGCCGCCGCCGAATCCGAGCCGAACGACGAGCCCGAGTCAGAGTCAGAGTCTCCCAAGGCGAACTCTCCCGAGATAGCCGCCGAACACTCCGGCGCCTCCACGTCCAATGCGCCGACCACGCACGATCCCGCGCCACCAAGCGAGTACCGCTCATACTGGGCTACCATTCCCGACCCCACCAAAAAACCCTCATGACCGCCACTTCACTTCCTGTAGGGGCACGATTCATCGTGCCCTCTTTGCTCTCGCCCCGCGCGCGCCTCGTAGGGGCACGGCACGCCGTGCCCGTCTTGCTTCGGCCCTTTCGACTTTCAACTGTCGACTGTCGACTCTCTTCGGCTCCCTGTCCTTTGACTCCGCCGCCCCACCAACATACAATCGCGCCCGTTCAGGGATGCAACACAATCCAATTCGACAGGTGGGGATAACGCGATGAAAAAGTTTCTGTGGTTATGCTCGGCAGGATTTCTTTTGTTCTGTGGTCAGGCGGCGCGCCTCTCCGCGCAAGCGCCGGAAAGAGGCGAAGCACGAACGCCAGAAGCCAAAGCACCCGACAAGTGCGACGAGAAAGCCACCAAGGAAGAATCCTCCGTAACCGATCACACCATCAAACTCGGCGGCCAAACCATCCCCTACAAAGCCACCGCCAGCACCACGCTGCTCAAAAACGACAAGGGCGAATCGACGGGCCTTCTCTATTCCGTCGCCTACACGCGCAGCGACGTCAAAGACCTCACCACGCGCCCCGTCTCTTTCCTCTACAACGGCGGTCCCGGCTCCGCCACCATGTGGCTGCACCTGGGCGCCTTCGGCCCGCGCCGTGCCTGGACCGTCGACGGTACGTTCACTCCTCCCGCGCCCTACAAGCTCGTGGACAATACCGAAAGTCTGCTCGACAAGACCGACCTCGTCTTCATCGATGCCATGGGCACTGGTTACAGCCACGCCGTCTGCAAAGCGCAGGAAAAAGATTTTTACGGCGTCGACGAAGATATCGAAGCCTTCGGACAATTCATCGTCACCTATCTCAGCCGCAACGACCGCTGGAACTCACCGAAATTCCTAATTGGCGAAAGCTATGGCACGTTCCGCTCCGCCGCTCTCGGAAACTATCTGCAGAGCCACGACACCGTCCACTTGAACGGTATCGTCCTGATTTCTTCGGTCCTCGATCTCTCCACGATCACCTTTCCCCCAGGCGATGACCGCTCCTACATCTACTATCTGCCCAGCTACGCCGCCGTCGCGTGGTATCACAAAGTTTTGAAAGATCGTCCCGCTGACCTGCCGGGTTTCGTCGAAGAAGCGCGCAAATTTGCGCAAGGCGAGTACGCCGACGCGCTCTTCAAAGGCGCGCAACTTTCCCCCGCCGAAAAAGCCGCCGTCGCGAAAAAAGTCTCCCACTTCACTGGGTTGAGCGAAGACTATCTGATCAAAGCGGATCTGCGCGTCAATCTCAGCCAATTCCGGGCCGAGCTTCAGCGCAGCGTTGGACAGACCGTCGGCCGCATCGACGCCCGCTTCACCGGCTACACGGCCGATCTCCTCGAGGAAAACGCGCAAGGCGATCCCGAAGGTCCGGCCGTCGGCGGCGCGTACACGGCGCTGATCAATTCCTACAACCACGACGAGCTAAAATTTGGAAAGGACAAGGTCTATCACAACACCAGCGGCGGCGGTGGCAGTTGGAACTGGACACGCCAATCCAGAGGACCGCGTGGATTTTTCCCCAGCGGCCCAAATGTCCAGGGCGATCTCGCGCAAGCCATGATCACCAACCCCAAGCTCCTCCTCCAAGTCGAAAACGGCTATTTCGATATGGCCACTCCGTTTTTCGCCACCGAATTTACGATGGAACATCTCGGCCTGCCGCCCGACTTGCAGAAAAACGTCAAACTCGACTACTACAACGCCGGCCACATGATGTACCTCCACGATGAGGACCGCGTCAGCCTCCACGACCACATCGCCAGCCTAATCGATCGCGCTACGAAGCAGTGAGTAGCACAGACTTCAGTCTGTGCTCTTTTGAATTGCATTTGATGGAAGGAAATAACGAAAGCAAATGACGCCGAACGGAAACTCAGAAAACTTCAGAGCTTTCGTTCGGCGCTAAAAAAGGAAATACAGAGTAGACGAGTTACCGCCGCTTTTGAGCGGCGGCGCTAACAAGAGCCTGATTCTTCTGTTCGGTATACACGACGAATTCCTCGTACGGGCCCTTGAAGTCCTCGATCTTGCCGTCGTGGAAATGCCAGATGCGCGTCGCGACTTCATCAATCACGTCGTGATCGTGAGTCACCAGCAGAACGGTTCCGTCATAGCGCTGCAAAGCAATGTTCAGCGCGTTGATGGATTCCAGGTCGAGGTGGTTCGTTGGTTCGTCGAGCACCAGAAAATTCGGCTTCTGCAGCATCAAGCGGCAGAAAATCAGCCGCGCCGATTCGCCTCCAGAAAGCGCGCGCGTTGGCTTCAGCGCATCTTCACCGCTGAAAAGCATCTGGCCCATCAGTCCGCGCAATTCCTGCTGATTGGCGCTCGGATCGAACTGCCAGAGCCAGTCGATGGCCGTCATACCCTTGGTGATGGATTCGCCGTGGTCCTGCGCGAAGTAGCCGACGGCCACTTCGTGGCCCCACTTCACTTCGCCGCCATTGATTTTAAAATGGCGGTCGTCGTCTTCGATGAAGCCGGGCGCGTTCAGCACTAGCGATTTCAGCAGCGTGGTTTTTCCGGTGCCGTTGCGGCCCATCAGCGCGATTTTTTCGCCGCGCGTCACGGCCGCGGAAAACCGCGGAATCACTTTCAGGTCGTCGTACGATTTTTCGACGCTGCGAATTTCCAGCGGATGGCGCCCCGAATTGCGCTTCATGTCCCACTTGATGTAGGGCCGCTGAATGTTCGAGCGCGCCAGTTCGGTGGTCTGCAGCCGCTCGACTTCTTTTTTGCGCGAAGTAGCTTGCGCGGAACGCGTGCCCGCGGAAAAGCGCGCGATGAATTCGTTCAGTTGCGCGATTTTCTTTTCGCGATTCGCGTTCTCTGTCTCGATGCGCGAACGAATCTGCGTTTTCGCCACGACCATGTCGTCGTAGCCGCCGACGTACATGATGATGGTTTCGTAGTCGATGTCCGCGGTGTGCGTGCAAACGCTGTTGAGAAAATGGCGGTCGTGCGAAATCACGATGAGCACGCCTTCGTAGTCGGTCAGATACCGTTGCAGCCAGTGCACGGAATCGAGGTCGAGGTTGTTGGTCGGCTCGTCAAGCAGCAGCGCCGTAGGATTTCCAAAGAGCGCTTGCGCCAGCAGCACGCGGACTTTTTGTCCGCCTTGCAGTTCGCCCATTTTGCGCTCGTGCAGCGCGCTCTCGATGCCAAGCCCGTCCAGCAAAGTTCCCGCATCGGCCTCGGCGGTGTAACCGCCTTCTTCGCCGACAATTCCTTCGAGTTCGCCGAGTCGCATGCCGTCCGCGTCGGTCAATTCCTCATGTGGCTTGGCGTAGAGCGCGTCGCGCTCTTCGAGCGCTTTCCATAGCGCGGCGTTGCCCATGATGACGGTGTCGATCACGCGAAACTGGTCGAACGCAAACTGGTCCTGCCGCAGGACGCCCATTTTTTTCGGGCGGGTGATGGAACCTTTCGTCGGTTCGATTTCGCCGGTCAGGATTTTCATGAACGTGGATTTGCCGGCGCCATTCGGGCCGGTCACGGCGTAGCGGCGCCCAGCCATGAAGGTGCAAGTCACGTCTTCGAAGAGGACCCGGGGGCCGAAGCGCATGGAGATATTATTGACTGTGAGCATAACCCTCCCATTGTAGCGTGAAATTGTTAAGCGCGCTTGTCACAGTTTGTTGCAGCCAGTACATTTGTCGGGCTGTAAAAGGGAAGATTCGAACGGCGAAAGAGCGGCGGACATCGAAGGAAGAGCGATTCGAACGGGCTGACAAAGACGGCGTGAAGACAAATTGCTAAGAACGGAAGAAAAATGACGGTTCGAACAGCATGATGCGAGCAATTCGGAAGGCGGCGACATCACTGACGCTTATTGTGGTTGTGGCGATGAGTGTGCGGGTGGCGTTTGCTTGGGACCAGGCGCGGAAGAATTCGCCAGAGGTGCTGGGGATTGTGCCGTTTCAGCAGGAGACGGGGAATATTGCGTACGCGCTCGCGGTGGGCAAGGGGTTCAGCAATGTGTTTCGAACGGAGACTGGGCCTACGGCTTGGCTTGCGCCTGTTTATCCCTCGATTGTGGCGGCGACGTTCAAATTATTCGGAGTTTTTGCGGCGCGAGCCTTTTTTGTTTGCGTTGCGCTCAACATACTGTTTTCCGCGGCGGCTAGCGTACCGATTTTCTTTGCGGGTAAACGGATCGGCGGATTAGGAGTGGGAGCGGGGGCGGCGTGGCTTTGGGCGGTTTTTCCGAGCGCGGTGATGATGCCGTTCGAATGGATTTGGGATACGTCGTTGTCGGCGCTTCTGGCGGCATTGATTTTGTGGGCGACTTTGGAGTTGGCGGAATCGGAAAAGTGGCTCGACTGGATCGTGTACGGAGTTTTGTGGGGATTGGCGCTGATGACCAATCCGGCGCTAGGCCTCCTGCTGCCGTTTTTATTGGGATGGGCCGCGCTCTATGGACGAGGCGAAAGCAGCTTGCGATGGAAACAGGCCACGCTGGCGGTGTGTGTTGCAATTCTGTGTTGTGTGCCATGGACGATTCGCAACTATGTTGCTTTTCACAGATTTATTCCGGTGCGGTCGAATTTGCCGTTTGAATTGTGGCTGGGGAACAACGACATTTTTGACGAGCATGCCCCGGACGGACGGAAGTCGATCACTCGGACGGAAGAGGCCAGGAGATACGCGCAGCTTGGCGAGACGGCCTATATGGCGGAGAAGTGGGAGCTTGCGACTTCGTTCATGAGGACGCATCCGGGATTGGAGTTGCAGTTAGCGGGGAGGAAGTTTGTAGACTTTTGGATGGGGACGGAATCGCCTTTGAAGAATTTCCGGGAAACGGATTCGAGCTTGATACGGGGGATTCTTTTGTCCAGCTTTTTGACGGCGGTTGGCGCTTTGTTCGGCGTCGTGGCGTTGTGGGGAAGATGGGAAAAGCTAACGCAGAGACGCAGAGACCGCAGAGACGGCGCAAAGTCAGACAGGGAAGGAATAGAGGAGAAAACAGAAACGACGCGAAGAGTCGTTTGGCCGCTGGTCGTGTTCCCCTTGATTTTTCCTTGTTTGTATTATGTGACGCATGCTGACCTGCGCTACCGTCACCCGATCGACCCGATAGTCTTGTTGTTGACGGCCATAGCGATTGCGAACGCGGCTGGTTTTGCGGTCGCGAAGTTTGGCGGCACAGAGTACTAAGCTATCTCTCGACGGCAAGTTGCCGCCTTGGATGGAGGACCCGGATGCGCGGCGAGGCGAGAAGATTTGCCGCACCGCGGCTATCGTGTTCGCGGAACTTCATCTTTCTGGGCCTTGCCTCGGGCGGCCATCACGCGGGCAATCTCGATTTTGATTGCCTCGGACGTAACTGGTTTTGCGATGTAGCCGTCCATTCCCGCTCGCAGGCATCGCTCGCGGTCTTCCTCAAAGGCGTTGGCAGTCATGGCCACGATGGGCAGGTGCAATCCCGTTTTTTTCTCTCTAGCGCGAATCTTTTCGGTGGCCTCCAGCCCGTCCATTATCGGCATTTGCATGTCCATCGCGACCAAGTCGAATTCGTTCGCGGCGGAGAGTTGCAGCGCCACCTGGCCGTTAGGCGCAAGGGTGACCACGTGTCCCATTTTCTCGAGCAGCCGGGAGGTCAATCGCTGATTCACGAGATTGTCCTCGGCGAGCAATACGCGCCAACTGGAGGGCGCTTCCTCCGGGTACGCCACATCTGCGGGAAGTTGCGTTTCGCATTCCTCCGGGGATATCTGCAAAGCCTCACAAAGGGCCGCGCGCCGGAACGGTTTAAGTATCGTTCGCGTGACGCCCAGCTGTTCGCAACGGTCTTTTTCCTCCGCATCCAATGGACGGGAATGAGCCAAAATCACGGGCACAGCCACGGTTGTCGAAGTGCGCACAGCGGCCAGCAGGGCGAATCCTCCCGGACTCGGCAAATCCTTCTCGATTAGAATTGCTGAAAAGTATTCGCGCGCGCGCTCCGATTCCGCCAGCAGAGCTAATGCATCCGCGGCATCCGCGGCGATCACGGCTTCCATTTTCCAGCGAGCGAAGAAACGCTGGAGCAATTCCCGGTTCACGAGATTTTCAACGACAACCAGAACGCGCCGCACGATGTGGCGCGGATTGGGCGGTACTATTCCGCCCGGTGTGGTGTCCCGATTCGGCGTGGGCGGCTGGCTGAAGACCCGCATCGTGAAATGGAACTCGCTGCCGCGGCCCTCTTCACTTTCTACCCAGATGCGCCCGCCCATTAGCTGCACCAGCCGCTCGCAAATGGAAAGTCCGAGCCCGGTGCCGCCGTAGCGCCGCGAGGTAGACATATCGGCCTGCGCGAACGCTTCAAAGATCTTGACGCGTTTGTCCTCTGGAATCCCGATGCCGGTGTCGGCAACCGTGAATTCCAGCATCAAGCCGTCCGCGGTGGTCCCGGCGTGCCGGCCATAAATTGCCACTTGTCCTTTGCTCGTAAACTTCAGGGCGTTTCCCACTAAATTGATCAATACCTGCCGGAATCGCGTGGAATCGCCGCGCACGACGTCCGGAATATCCCGGCTGATATTCCAGACAAGTTCGATGCCTTTTTGCTCCGCGCTGACCTCCAGCGGCTGGAGAGCTTCTTCGATGCAATCCTCGACGGATAGTTCCGCAATCTCGAGGTCCAGTTTGCCGGCCTCAATTTTCGAAAGATCCAGGATGTCGTTGAGCAAAGTCAGCAGAGATTCCCCCGAACTCTTGACCATGCTCAGGTAGCCGCGCTGCTCGGGATCCAAATTCGTCTCGAGAGCGAGCGTGGTCATTCCCAAGATGCCATTCATGGGGGTGCGAATCTCGTGACTCATGTTGGCCAGGAATTGGCTTTTAGCGCGGTTCGCGCTCTCGGCAACTTCCTTGGCCTGCTGCAGCGCCTCCTTCGATTTCTTCCGCTCAGTAATATCCACGAAAGTGACCACGGCGCCGAGCATCTGGCCCCTTTCGATCAAGGGGTGACACCAAATTTCGCCGTCAAAACTGGTCCCGTCGGACCGCCACAGCAGCTCATCATCGGCGTGAAACTTTCTGGCATTCAGTAAGTCTTTGTTCATCGAGCATTCCCCGCGCGGATACGGCGTCCCGTCCCTCTTGGTGTGGTGCATCACGTCGTGGATATTTCGTCCGAGAAGGGGTTTCCGGGATTCATAGCGAAGCATGCGCAGCATCGCGAGGTTGCAGAAAGTGCATTCTCCATTGTTGTCAACGCCATAGATCGCTTCACCGGTTGATTCGAGCAGGAGCCGCATGCGCCCCTCTTCTTCAGACAAGCGCTGCTCGCCTGCGTCCCGTTCGCTGATCAATGCTCCCAAGACCAGTCCGGCAAGCGAAAGAATAAGCATCAGAAACTGCAACAGAGAGAGTTCGCTGGAGCTTCGCGGATAAATGCGAAGCGCCACGATGAGTCCAATATCCAGCGCCAGGATTGCCGCCGTCGCGCCCCGCAATCCCCGGCGCACCGCGACCCAGATGAGCGGCGGAAAAAGCAGGTAAAACATCTCGTTGCCGCGAGAAAGCCTTCCGCTCAGAGCGGCCCACAGCACGGCCGCAATGCTGACCGCGAAGAGCACCGATTCGAGCAGCCGCCAAGAGCCCCGCAATTCGTGCCTGCCCACGGCGGGCAGCGCGTGGCCGGCCGTCGCGCCACCTTCGGGGTAGCCGGCGAATCGGCGGAGGCCCGGCAGAAAATAAATGAGGAAAAACGGCACGATGGAACCGATCGCGACGGCATCCCCGGTCCACCAATTCATCGCTGCCTGCAGGTATTGGTGTGCGGGAACCAGGTGGTCTGCCGTCAGGAATAACGCACCCAAGAACGCCTCTCCGCACGCGGTGCAATAGGCTACCACCAATAGCCACATCACATCCCTGACCGTGCGCAGGTGCCAATCGATCTTGACCACGCGACGCAAAATCTGCGCCGCTACGGCGTATCCGGCCACGAATTCGATATTCCCGACCAAGAAGATGTACGAGTGCAACGGCTGGTGGTAGTTCAAGATGGACGCGATGCACTCCGCGATCAGGATGACCGGCGCATAGCTCACCCCGAATCCAATCAGCGCTGCAAGCGCCAAGCCCGTGGGCGGGTACCATGCGCTGATCTCCGTAAAAATCTGAAAGGAAACGGTGGAACGGTCGAGCAGCACGTAGACGACAATGAAGCACACACCGACGAGCAGTTTCCGTAGCTTCCATCGCCTGTTTGGAGTCAATTGACCTCCGTCCGGTTTGTCGTGCGTGTCGTCATTGACGCGGGCTTGGCGGCATGACCGATCGCCACAAACGTTCGAGAGCGAACGCCAGCGGCGAAAGGTGTCCCGAATTGAGAATAGGGCCTCAAAAAGCTCCGCAAATGCTACTTATTGGCGGAGGGCAGCAGCCGGCGCAAAGAGCGCTAATGCTAGTGGTATCAGCAGTTTCGCAGATTCCTAAGGCATGTCGCAGGCACACGGAAATCCGGCTTCTCCCAAGTGTACGTAGCGCTCGGGGTGCCAAATCTGCCGAGATGTAGCAGGGGAGGATTAGAATTCGCTAACGGAAGCCAATCGTGCATGGTGTTGTTTGGCATGGCTCTTCTCAAGTTCAATTGCTCGGGCGACGGGGGCTTTGATAGAGTGACCGTTCGCTTGAAAGCAGCGAATCGAAGAATGGAATGGAGAGTTTCATGGGGATTCCGAAAGAGTTGCTGGAGATTTTGGTTTGTCCGATTTGCAAGACGCCCGTCACACTCACGCCTGACAACCTTGGGTTGAAATGCTCGACGTGCCGGCGGGTTTATCCGGTGCGGGATGATATTCCGGTGATGCTGCCGGAAGAGGCAAAGATTGAAGAACCGAAGTAAGGACGTAATGAGGTAACGACGTAAAGAAAAAGAGATTAGGAAAAAAGACCCCGAATGCCAACCAATCTTGCCGAATACCTGCCTCGTTTGAAAAAGATAATCCCGAAGTTGCGCGGGAAGCGCATGGGCGTGCTTGGCGACTTGATGCTGGACCGGTATTTGTGGGGGACGGCTACGCGGCTTTCGCCGGAGGCGGCCGTGCCGGTGGTGGATTTTGTGTCGCAGAGCGAGTGTTTGGGCGGGGCGGGGAATGTGGCGGCGAATTTGGCGGCGCTTGGGGCGCACGTCGAGACGTTTGGGGCTATTGGCACGGACGAGGCTGGGCGGGCCTTGCAGAAATGTTTGCGCGCCGAAAAGATTATCGAAAAAGGAGTGGTGCCTGATACCAAGCGAGTGACTACCGTGAAGACGCGGATTATCGCAAAACATCATCATGTTGTCCGCGTGGATCAGGAACGAAGCGAGCCTTTGCGTCCGGAGACGGAAAAGAAGCTGCTCGGGGTTCTGTTCAACGCGTTGAAGAGTTTGGATGCGCTGGTGCTTTCTGATTACGACAAGGGGTTGATTACGGATGATTTCGCGGACCGCGTTTTGAGCGCGGCGCACCAGTTGAAGGTGCCTGTTTTCGTGAAGCCGAAGAAGTCACGGCTCTATGCGTATCGCGGGGCACGGGCGATAGTTTGCAACGCGACGGAGGCGGGATTTTTTGTGACGCGGTCGTTGGGCGATGAAAAATCGGTGGAAGAGGCGGGGCGAGCGTTGCTGGCGCACTTTGGGTGTAGCGCGGTGGTGATCACGCGGGGCGAGAAGGGGATGAGCGTTTTCGAGGAGTCTTCGCCGCGGCATTTGCAGATTCCGGCGACCGGCCTTGAAGTGACTTATGCGCGAGTGGGGCAGAGCGGGGTGGAGCGCGGGGCTACGGGGCGGCAGGTGTTTGATCTTACGGGAGCGGGGGATACGGTTTTGAGTGTGCTGTCGCTGGCGGTGGCGGCGGGAGCGTCTTTGCCGGACGCGGCGGTGCTGGCGAATGCGGCGGCGGGAGTGGTGGTGGGGAAGTTGGGGACGGCGAGCGTTGGGCCGGAGGAATTGGAGCATGCGTTGGAGGATATGCGGCGCTGAAAAAAGAGAAACGAAACGCAGAAGCACAGAGTACACAGAAAAGAAAAGCGAAAGGCAAGAAGGGCACGATCTATCGTGCCCCTACGGGCAAAATGAAATCTATGGTGGGAAGCTGAAGGATTTGTCTTTTGTGTCGACCCAGACGTTGACGACTTTGGTTTTTTGGCTTTTTTCGGGGTCGTTGTTGGCGATGGGCATGGGGGAGAAGGGGCTGATAGCTACGCGGACTTCGACGCTGGTGGTTGAGCCGTTCGGCGATTTGGTTTTGAGGATGCTGTAGCTTTTTACGGGGCCGTAGTAGCCAGTGGGGCCCCAGTCGGCGACAAAGTCCTGGAGCTTGTAGCTGGAGCCGGGGCCGGGTTTCCAAAGCTGGTAGGCGGTGTTCATGTCACCGGCTACGACGGCGTTGAAGAATTGCTCGGCGGCTTTTTTCTCGGGATAAAAACGAAGCCAGAACCATACAGCGATGATGGCGATGATGAAAGCCGCCGTCATGGTGAAGATCATGGCCCGAGATTTTTTGTGCACGTCCGGGGGCGGTTCGAGAAGTGACATTCCGTGGTCTCCTGCCCTGCGAGGCAGATTGAACGATTTGCGAGCGTATCTAAATTAACCTTTTCTGGGTGAGATGGCTAGGGAGGGGTGAGAGTGAGTAGTGGGTAGTGAGTGGTGAGTAGTGGGTAGTGAGTAGATGGAGGACAAACGTAATGCGAAATTATGCAGAACACACACGGTTCACCATCTCTTGCGGGGCGGGGCTTTGCGCGCTGGTACTGTACACACTGACGTATGCGCAGTCTTCGACGAATAACGCGTTGGAGCCGCAGCCATATTTGGACTCCGACGGATATGAAATATACGCCGTGCGGCTGCCGCAAGAATGGGCGTGGAAAGACGATCATGCGAAACAGCTTGTGATCCAGCAGGAGACTACTGTGTTCCCTAACCTAGGTACCGGCAAGGAGTGTCTTCCGGGCGGGGACGACTTTCCGGAGAGCTGGAAAGAAGTCCTTACGGACTACAAGAAACAGAACGAAACGACGAGGATTTTGGCGAGAGGATTCGTGATCGATAAGCCCTATAACTTGATTCCGAAACAGGAATTTGATGATTTATTTAAAAAAGATGGGCCGGGATGGGCTGGCTTCTACAGCCGCTACCCGGATTCTGGCGGGATCATTCACCTCTCCGCAGTAGGTTTCAACAAGGAAAGGACTAAAGCCATGCTTTACATTGGCCATTCCTGCGGCTGGCTTTGCGGCGGCGGGGGCTATGTATTTGTTCACAAGAAAGATGGAAAGTGGGTGGGTGCGATCGTGAAAGGAACGGGCTGCGCCTGGGAGTCTTGACAAGAGCTGGCTGGCAGTTGCGGCGACTCGGACGAGTGAATCAGCCTTCGAGGGCGCCGGCGGAGCCTGGGGGGAGTTCGATGGCGTATTTGGTGCGGGCTTTTTCGGCGTGTTGTTCGAGGGCTAGCTCGATGAGTTTGTCGATGAGTTGGGAGAAGGGGATGCCGCTGGCTTCCCAGAGTTTGGGATACATACTGATGGAAGTGAAGCCGGGGATGGTGTTCACTTCGTTGAGATAG
>Ga0210395_10002946_pt1 | contig 13127 bp, 12 predicted proteins | sample IncBWH4OmetaG_FD_150861 | JGI IMG/M metagenome (GOLD analysis project Ga0210395, IMG submission 150861) | Forest soil microbial communities from Barre Woods Harvard Forest LTER site, Petersham, Massachusetts, United States - Inc-BW-H-4-O ... | reverse complement strand
TCACGTCAGACCACGGTTTTAGGCCGTAAAATTCCGATAGCACCCTCGTCGGCCAAACTCCGACGCGAAGACCTCGCGAAATCGCCGGTACAAAGAGGGCCGGACGTGGCCAAATCTCGCGCTTGATTTTACACTCTTACTACAATATGACGACGATCAGCCGACGCAGATTCCTTGCCACCGCAGCGCTATCTCTGGCTGCAACCCGTCTTCAATCGCAGCGCGGCACCGGATCCCAAGTCACCCTGAGGCTTTCCGCCGAGGCCGCCGGGCCCCACATCCCCACCGACTTCGTGGGTCTGTCGTATGAGGTACAGCAACTCGCCGATCCGAGTTTCTTCGCGGCAAGCAATATCGGATTGATCCAACAGTTCAAAGCTCTGTCGCCGCAGGGCGTGCTTCGACTCGGCGGCAATACCAGCGAGTTTGCCTGGTGGAAGGCAACGCCCGGTTCTCTTGAACCTGAGCACCCGCAGACTCGCGTGGTCGAGGGCGAGCCCAAACCGCGGTATTACGCTGTAAGACCGGAGGCAGTGCGGAATCTGGCAGATTTTCTGAGAGCGACGGGCTGGACCTGCCTGTATGGCATCGGCATGGGAACCAATACACCTGAGCGTGCGGCTGAGGAGGCGGCCTTCGTGGCACAGACACTCGGTGCGAGCCTGCAATACTTCCAGATTGGCAATGAGGTAGATCTTTTCGACCGCCACCTGCGCGATCCTAAAACGTGGTCCGCCAAAACCTACCTGGAGGAGTGGCTCGCTCTTGCTCGGGCCGTGACCTCGCGCGTGTCAGGGGCAAAGTTCGGCATGCCGGATGTTGCATCGAACGTAACCTGGCTGACGGAGATCGCTGCCCTGTGGCCTTCGTTCCAGAATCTACCGCATGTAACGACGCTTACGCACCACTACTATTTCGGCGGGCCGGCAACAAATCCCGACGTGAACGTTCCCAACCTGCTGAAGCCAGCTACGATGGCAAAGGTGCAGAAGACCGCGGATACCGCGACCGCCGCGGCTTATAAGATGGGCGCCCGCGTGCGCATGACCGAAGGTAACACTTGTTATCGCGGCGGCAAGCCAGGGGTGTCCGACGTTTTCGCCGCGGCGCTGTGGTCTGCTGACTATTCGCTGTTACTCGCCAGTAACAATTATTCCGGAATCAATTTGCACGGTGGCACCGGAAAATCCGTGGCAAACTCCGTCGGAGGCCTCCTCCCCGGCGACGTCCTTCTCCAAGAGAAAGGCGAAACCCCGGACCAGATCGCGACTCATCCCCACCCGTTCTATACGCCCATTGCGACATTCGGCTCCGAGTACCGGATGGAGCCCGTGGCTTATGGCCTCAGGTTTGCCGGAGAGTTTAGCGGAGCTTCCCTTCTCCAGGGTGATTTCACTTCGCAGCTTCAGGCCACGGGAGTTGACGCAACTGCCTATGCCGCAACATTTCCCGCCGGGCATGTTGCCGTCATCATCCTGAACAAAGACACGGAGCGGAATCTAGAGGTGAGCCTGGACTTTGGAATGCGGAGATCTGGAATAGTGAAGACCAAGACGCTGCACGCCCCGGCGCTGGATAGCCGGGAAGTTCTCATCACGCAATCTCCAGAACCCAGCCGTCTCCAGGATGGCAAGTACACAGTGACAGTTCCCCACGCGAGTGGGATCTGCGTGACCCTCAGCAGATGATCCAACCATCGGAGTCCCGGGCAGACGGCAGCGTCTAGTAATGCCGTAACAATTCGTGGATTGTTCCCGGGGAGGGGCGTATTCGGCTGGTTGCGGGCGGTGGATGGATTCCTTCACAGTCCCCTTGAGCTGCGATACACGAACATTTCCGCATCGTCAACCAAAGTGACAAACCCAGGATTTAGTGGAGTCTCTTTCACAAATGCACCCATTCGCCCTTCCGCGTAACGCTCAAAAAATGGAACTACTGGACCCATACGAGAGAAATCTATTTCTCGCTGGATGGTGTCCACCACTTGTTTAGCAAAAGCTTCAACGAGAGCGAAATGGCGCGCTCTTCGGAGTGTACGGAATAGCACGCTCAAAAAAGTGATTGACACCGCCGGCGAGGAAGCGAAACCAGTCAATCTCGGACCGCAAACCGCGCGAAGGCGCACGGCGTCACGTCGCCACAGAGGGATTTTGTGTAGCTCGCGTCGCCGGCCCGGGCAGTTGCTCTCCGCAGTACGCGCAATTCGCCCAAGTGGGCTCAACCGGCTTATCACATTTCGGGCACGTTGGCTGCAGCAAAGTGCCGCAGCGCGGACAGTATGGGAATCTTGCCTTTTCGATATGCCCGCAGGCGGGGCACGCCTTCGGCAGAGGGTCGCGGAGAATGAAGTACAAGATCATCCCAATCCCATTCGGAAGGAAGATCGCCAGCAGCGTCCACATTACGTACCGCATCTGCCGCCGCTTCGCGTCGCCATAGATATATCCGATCAGCGCAACCCAAGCCACCACGAACAGGAACATCGCGCACAGGCACAGCGCTTGTCCCCAGCGTGGCCATTTGCCTACTACCCGATCCGTTGGTGCGTCAAAGATGAACAACGGCAGTGTGAAGCACAAATTGACGAACCATGCAACGATCCACGCTGCCCCTGGAATTACGCGCAATTCCTTTGTGAAGCGGCTCATGCCAGCCTCCTTTCGCCGCGCCGGCGGACTGCCAGCATCACTGCGGCCACCCCTCCCGCGAGCCACCCTAGCGCGGTGAACACGGCAAAACTGATCCAAGCACGGCTGAACTGCGGCCCGAGCAAGCCGCCGAAACGTCCGCTCACAACCTGGAAAACCGGCCAACTCGCAATCGTCAGCAGCCAGGCAAAAGCCACGACAACAATCAACACGCGGCGGTTCCAATCGTGCTCGGCCTGTTCCGTGAGCTTCGCCTCCGCACGCGCCAGCGTGGCCTGCACCAGCCACGAAGAAGGTTGCGGCGTCGGAAATCGGCGGAGTTCGCTCGCAATCGGCCGCCAAGCCCCCAATTCGTTCGAGCAGGCGATGCAAGACCGCACATGCTCCGCTACCTGCTTTTCTTCCGCGCTCGTCAGCGCGTCGGCTGCCGCCAACGCCAGTAGTTCTCGAATCTTGTCGTGCTCGCTCATTGCCATGCCGCTCCTCGATTAGCGCGCTTCCAGCGCGTAACGCAATTGTTCCAGCGAACGCCGCAGCCGCGACTTCACCGTTGATACCGGAACCGCTGTAACCTGCGCGATTTCCTCAATCTTCATCTCATCCTCAAATCGCAGTGTGAGGACCTCGCGATACATCATTGGCAGCCCCGCCATCGCTTCGCTGATCTCCGTTCGGCGCTCGGCCGCGAGCGCGTGATCGAGCGGCGTGTCGTCTTTACACGGAATCCGGTCCGCCGCGGTTTCGCTATGCCAGCTGTTTCCGAGCGGCTCGTCCAGGCTCTGCGGACGCATCCGGCGCAGATGATCGATCGCCAGGTTGCGCGCCAGCGTGAACAGCCAGGCATCGAAATTGCGGCTCGCATCAAAGGAACGAATCTTCTCGACCACTCTCAACCATGTCTGCTGGAACAGGTCTTCCGCCTCGGCCGGCTGCCGCACCATGCGCAGCAGGTACCGATACAGCCGATTCTGGTACCGGGCAACCAGTTCCGAGAGAGCTTTCAGGTCGCCTCGGCGAAGCCGGACCACATCCGCATCCACTGCCACAAGTCCCTCCAGCGATAGCGCGGTCGCCCCCAACATACTCGTAATACGGATGAGTCCCCTAAAAAGACGCAAGAGATGCAGTTGCCCGATTGGTGTTGCTAGGTATGACAACAGTCTATTGAAGGATATGGGAAGCCAATGACGAATTGGCGAAACATCAAAGTTAACGCTTACAACAGTTGGTTGGCCGAAGCTCGCATGAGTTCTTCTCAATCACAGAAATTTTCGGAGACTCCCGCGTATCTTGAATCCTTTTGATGTTCTCGCCCGTATTCCCAAAGTGCTCAGATGCACATGCGGAGCGCAGGAGCGCAACTCAGATCCTGCATTGCTCTTCCGAAGGAGGCTGACATGCATGACACAAAGGAGCGGTTGTCTCTATTCTGGATCTTCGCGTTATTGAACTACCTGTATGCGGACTGTACTGCCCTGTTTGCTATTGTTGGCTCGCCAAATCTATCCGACGCCCCACATTTTCGACCGTGGGTTCTGCTGGCTTCATCGGTCTACATGGAAATACCCATCGCCATGATTGTGGCGTGTCGACTACTTCCGTTTAGAGCGAACCGGCTGGCGAATATCATCGCCGGTACAATTATGACGCTTATAAACGGTTTCCTGACCTTCGTTCCGCCTGTGGCCGGATGGGGCAGGACGCCCGCTCTTCCTTGTTACTTGTTCTTCGCAACGATCGAAACTGTATGCACCTCGGTCATCATCTGGCAGGCCTGGACTTGGTCAGGCGTTGAAGCCGAAGTTAGTACGGAGCGGAGCGTCCGCCAACCGGAAGCTGGGATCATTTCTTCTTAGAGCTGCTGCTGTGCTCGCAACAAAATTCGCTCCAAGGAGGTCAATGTGAAAAGAGAACGCCTAACACAGATCGTCCTGGTGATCGTGGGGCTGTTCAATCTGGCCCTAATTTATTTTCTATATACGGATCTGCGGCATTCCAGCTGGCTCTTGGAGCGGAAGAGCGAGATCGAACCGATGTTTCTGAGCTTTTTTATTCCGGTCGGGGTCTTTCTACTCATGGCCGCAAGGAGACCATCTGAGCATCGCTCGATGATTGCTCTAGCAGCTTGGTGGAACATCTCCCATGGCGTGGTGATGGCTATTCAAACCATCGAAGCGTGGATTCACGGCGTCCACCGGAACTTTACTGATGTGATCCTATTCCTTGTGATCGGAGTTGTCCTGTTAGCGCTTCTGCCAGCAAAACGAGAGCTAGTCGCCTCGGGAGTTGCGTGAACGAGCGCAGAAACCCCACACTCTACGCGGATAACCGTTTCTTCTCGTCTTCGTTTCACGTTTGTTGCCCTGAGGGGATGACGGGTCGTCGGGCAGCGGTGCTCTCATGATTCTAGTTGTGGAAATATGGCTTCTTCAGGAGGAGGGCCTCGATCCCTTCCACGACGCATTTGATATCTGCCTTGCCGCAGACCCCGCGAATTCCGGCCTTTCGCGCCTCTTCGGCAAGCTGGGGAGACGCGTGCATGGAAACCATCAGGATGGGCGTGTCCGGAGAGCGCACTGTTATCTGTCTGGCGGCTTCCAGCCCGTCCATCACGGGCATCTGAAAATCGAGTACGACAATGTCGAATTTCTCGTGACTGAACTTCGTAACAGCTTCCTGGCCGTTTGATGCCTCATCGCACACTTTCCAGTGGTCCCTCCCCTCCAGCAAAGTACGCAAGCTGCGTCGCATCAGCTCGCTGTCATCGACCACCAGGATGCGCGTTTCTTGCTGTCGGGCTTCGATGGCTTGCGGCATCTTTCTCTGATGCCGTTTGTCGCGGGTAGGGTTACGGATAAGTTAATCCCCGGCCCGACAGTGAATGGACAGCTAAAGGACCGTCGAGTTTTTGATGGAGCTTCCGGCGATAGCGTAAGTCACCGCTTTTCAATTTCTTCGGTCCGCCAGCTTGCCGTCTCGGGGTTGACCGTCAGCCGCCCAGAACTCCGAAACCAACCATTTTAAGAGTTGGCTTCTTGGCCGTCATCGCTGTTAAGGATGCGGCACTCCCAAGAAGAAAAATGGTCAATCTGGAACCGCGAATCCGGATAATTGTTGAAATATCGCATGCAAGCGGACTTCCATTCCGAATCCGTGGACTCTCGCTTCGATTACCCTTCCGTTGTTGGCATTATGGGAGGGGCGTCACGTTGCCCGCTAGAATCCTAGTTGGGCGCGGTCAATACACGAAACACTGTATGGGCTGCTCTTGGGGCTTCGTGCATTCTTAGGCAGCGGATAAGCGTATCGGTACCTCGATGGGGGACTGATCCCTGCGGCTAGATTGCATTCGCGATGGCAGTTCAAAGCAGCGGGCGATAGGCCCCAGAAAGTTGTGAGGATCGGTATGAGCTCCGTCGAAATCTTAATCGTCGATGATCAAGCACGGTTTCGGCGCACGGTTCGATCCTTGATTGAATCTCAGCCGGACTGCCGCGTTAGTGGCGAAGCTGGTGACGGGATCGAAGCCGTGGAAGGAGTGCACCAACTACATCCTGACTTCGTACTCATGGACATCAACATGCCTCGCATGGACGGCCTGGAGGCGACACGAATCATTCGGCGCGAGAGTCCTGATTGCAATATAGTCATTGTCACGCAGAACGATGCGACGGTTGCTCGTGAACAATCCCGCAGCGTCGACGCAAACGGCTTCGTGACAAAATCGGATTGAATTCGAGATTTGCTTCCGGAGATGGGGAGGGTGGTAATGGAAAACAATGGCAGCTTGGACGAGACAAAAAACGCGGCGGACAACGGTGACGCCTGGTGCGGTCTTTTAGCCGGCGCTGCGCCGCGCGATCATATCGTCCAGCTTTATCAGGATCAGCAATTTCTCAATCGGGCCGTCTGTCGCTTTGCGGCCGCGGCAATAGCCAATGGCGAGGGGGTAATTCTAGTTCCGACAATCGCTCATTGGGACGCTTTTCGGCCGCGATTGGAGGGCGAGGGCGTGGATGTGAAAGCCGCGGAAAAGCGCGGACAACTGACGATTGTTGACGCGGATAATCTGCTGCCCACCTTTATGCGTGACGGAATGCCGGATTCGCCGGTTTTCCTCGGCTTAGCTGCAAACGTTGTTTCACAAGCTCGCGGAGACGGTCGTTACCCGAAAGTACGCTGGTGGGGGGAGATGGTTAACCTTCTTTGGGAACGCGGCGACGTGGCCGCGAGTATGAACCTCGAAGATTTATTCGACAAACTCGCGCATGAGCAAGATATTTCGATATTCTGCTCGTTCTTGATGGATAACTTCAACGGAGATGTGCACGCTCGTATGCTGCCGAGACTCAGCGAGAATCACTCCCATCTTATTCCCGTCGAAGATTACTCTCGGCTTGAGAGAGCCGTGTCCGAAGCGCTTCGGGATGCTGTCGGCCCGGACGAGTCCCGTGTCCTCGAGGACCGACTTCTGTCGCGCTATCCCGGCGCATTTCACATGCCGCGATCTCAGGCGTTGCTTTTGGCGTTGCGTCAGACTCTCCCCCTTGTAGCGGATGATGTGCTGCAACGGAGTCGCACGCTGTATGGTGCTACTGGTTAGCTGTATGGTGCGACTGCTTAAAAGATAGAAATACTCCATGGCCAAGAATGACGAGCTCTTTATAGCCGGCACTGTGTCAGGCGACACTGCGACTTCGGGCGGAATGATGGCCAACGAGATCGCTGTGCTTGACGCTGTCGATGTTCCGATAGTTTTGATCAGCCGCGAGTGCAAAGTGGCCCGCATCAACCGGGCCGCCATGACGGTGTTTGGCCTGAAGGCCTCGGACCTCGGTTGTTCTCTCGGCAACACCCTTGCCGGCGTGGAGGATCTCAATAGAATTTGCACGCGGGTCATCACTGACGGAGCACCCCATCGGGTCGAAACCCGCGATGGCGATAGACGTTTTATTCTTCGAATAGCTCCCTATACCGGAAGCGATCGCAAGATTCTGGGCGCGGTGCTCACATTCACGAATGTCACGGCCTTTCGCGCAAGTATCGAGCAAGCCATCTACGAACGGGAATACACCAAGGCGATCCTCAACACCGCAGTTGATCCCGTGGTTGTTCTCGACGCCAAATTGCAAATACAGACAGCGAACCGGGCCTTCTATACCATATTTGGGGTTTCGCGCGATCAGACACAGGGCATTTCGATCCGCAAGCTGGGGAATGACGAATGGGAAACCTCCGAAGTGTGGGAATCCGTAAGAGCGGCTCTTTCTGTCCCTGGCGACTTTCAAGCCGTCGAGATCGACCGCGAATTCCCCGCCGGTAGAAGGACGCTGGTGCTCGAAGCACGCCGATTGGCGGGAGCCGGGAATTCTCTGATCGTTCTTACGTTTCATGACGTCACCGAGCGAAAGCTGGCAGAACAGACAACTTCACTATTGGCTGCCATTGTCGATTCTTCAGATGATGCCATCGTCAGCAAGAAACTCGATGGGACGATAACTAGTTGGAACCACGGCGCCGAGCGACTTTTCGGATATAAGGCAGAGGAAACCGTCGGTCAGCCTATTACGCTTATCATCCCGTGGGAACGACGTTCAGAAGAAGAAGACATTCTCAGGCGTCTGGCACGAGGCAAGCGAGTCGATCATTTCGAAACCGTGCGCAAACGGAAGGACGGCGCTACCGTTGACGTTTCACTCACGATTTCTCCCATCCGTGATGCGGCAGGCAGGGTCATCGGAGCATCCAAGGTAGCCCGCGATATTACTGAACGCAAGCAGGCGGAGCGAGCACTGTCGGAACAAGCTCGCCTTCTGGATCTGAGCAACGATGCTATCTTCGTTCGCGATGCCGGCGACCACGTTACCTATTGGAACAAAGCTGCGACCGAGCTCTACGGCTTTACGCGTAAGGAAGCGTTGGGCCGAGTAACGCACGAGATCTTGCAGACCCAATTTCCCGAGCATCTGGAAAAGATCAACGAACAACTGCACCGCGATGGGAACTGGAACGGCGAATTAGTTCACACCAGGAAGGATGGCACGAAAGTCATAGTCATGAGTCGGTGGGTGCTGGATCGGGAAGCCAATGGAAGTGCGCGGTGCATTCTCGAAACGAACAATGACATCACGCAGGCAAAGCGGACCGAGAAGGCACTGCGCGACAGCGAGGAGCGCTTTCGCGCCATTGTCGAAACTACGCCTGAGTGCGTCAAACTGGTCTCGGCGGATGGTACGTTGTTGCACATGAATAAGCCCGGCCTGGAGATGGTTGGTGCTCATTCTGCGGAGGAAGTGGTTGGTAAGAATGTTTATGACCTGATTGCGCCGGAGGATCGGGACCGGTTCAAAGCATTCAATGAGAGCATCTGCCGAGGCCAACAGGGTTCACTACAGTTCGACATCATCGGGCTAGGGGGGAAACGGCGGCACCTGGAAACCCGCGCCGCACCGTTGCGAAATCCGGATGACACCGTAGTGCATCTTGCTGTTACGGCCGACATTTCCGAACGGACGCTGGCGGAGGAATTGCTGCGCCGGAGCGAAGAACGATTCCGCGCACTCGTGAACGCGAGTTCTGACGTGGTTTATCGCGTGAGCCCCGACTGGAGCGAGATGCGAGAGCTCGACGGCAGGGAGTTCATGGCGGATGCGGGAAAACCAACCAAAGATTGGCTGCACCAATATATTCCTCCCGACGACCAACCACTTATATTGCGAACGATCCGCGAGGCAGTGCGGACAAGGAGCATGTTCGAGCTCGAACATCGCGTCCGACGAGCGGACGGCACGCTGGGCTGGACGTACTCGCGGGCGGTTCCCCTGCTCAATGTAAGCGGCGAGATCCAGGAGTGGTTCGGTGCAGCCAGCGATGTTACTGCTCGCAAAGAAGCAGAGGAAAACTTTCGCAAGCTGGCGCAAACGCTTGATGCGGAGGTACGGGCTCGCACCCGGGAACTGGAGGAGCAATCCAACCAGGTTCGGGAGCTCTCCTGGCGCCTGTTGACAACTCAGGATGAAGAACGCCGGCATATCGCTCGCGAGTTGCACGACAGCGCAGGTCAGACCTTGACCGTGCTTGGCATGAGCCTCGCGCAGCTTCTGCAGAAGACTGGCCGCAATGCCCCCGAGCTAGCCGCTGAGGCCGAACAGATTCAAGAAACAGTCCAGCAGTTGCACCGCGAGATACGGACGACTTCTTACCTGTTGCATCCGCCTCTGTTGGACGAGAACGGGCTATATTCCGCGATTAGCTGGTTTCTACAAGGGCTTCTAGAACGTAGCGGCCTGGAAGTTCAGCGTGATATTTCCAAGGAGTTTGGGAGATTGCCGCGTGATATGGAACTCGTGATCTTCCGGCTGGTACAGGAATGTTTGACGAACATTCACCGACATTCCGAGAGCGAGACTGCTTCGATCCGGATTGTCCGGGAATTGAATCAGATTACCTTAGACATCCGGGACCAAGGCAAGGGCATGTCCCCCGCGCGTTTGGCCGAGATTCAATTGGGACGCTCGGGCGTCGGAATAGCGGGGATGCGGGAACGCTTGCGTCAATTCGACGGGACCATGAATATCGAGTCGGATAGCTCCGGCACACGCATTTGCGCCGCCATCCCGCTCCGCAAAGCTGCATCGCCAGAGGATCAGAGCAAGGCTGAGCCTTTGCAAGCAACCGTGTCAGACTTTTGAATACAGTCCTCAAGTGTCCAGACGAATGACGGAAAAGCGGAAACAAGCCTTTGGATGAGTGCGCGAAAATGTGCCCTCGTCACTTTGCTGCCGGTTTGTCCGCTACGCCGGACTATGCAGAAACGGCTTCGGGGAGATCTCCGCGAAGCTGACTTCTGGCGTGTTGCGAGATTTTTCCCAGTTGCGCAACTTCCGGCTTGACGGGTACTCGGGCACAATTCCATGGCTCCAGCAAGGCGCCTGTGGCTGCGTTACTGCAGCGAGTATTCGACCACACCGTCGTCGAGAAAGTCTCGCACCGCCAGACGGATCAGGAATTCACGATCTGAGCCACGCTTATGCTCTCCTCAATCACCGCAGAACCGGATTCTCTGGGCTGAATACGCCTGTGGGATTATCTTTCCAAATCCAGGCATGGACCAACCATTGACTCTTCGCGATGAAGTGACCTCCTTGTTCGCGGCATTGGCTCTCACTTAATCCGTGAGGGTTTTCTAGGTGCGCCAGTACGCAAATATTTTCATGGCGATGCCAGACCGCCAATGATTTTGGAAATGGCGAGCTCAATGGCTGGCCGTCAGGCCCTTCGGGCGCATTCCAAAAATAACCAACCCCGGCCAGAGAGTATTCGCCCTGCTCGGCCGAGTTCTTCACATAGAGCAAGATGGGAGGCTTCTCTATATCAAAACGGTCCGGCTCCATGGTCAGAACATAGTGGATGCCCATTCCCGGCATATCACCTCCAACCATCTGATATCCGTCGGCTTCCGCCACGTGCACATCCTGGTATTTTGCCGTTGCTTGTCTGGCTCGCTCTAACTCGTCCGCCGTGTTCTTGAGTTCCGCATATGTCAGCGCCGCGCCATTTGCGTGGGACGCATGCGGCATCATGGTCCCCGAGGACGCTTGTGCCTTACCGTCGGGTGGCATCTGCGCCACCGCGGTGAGGCCCAGCACAAAAACGAGAGCTATCGTTCGACGAATTCCTTCCATTTGATTTCCTCCTTCTTCTTCCCTCGAAGTTGCCGAAGGCAGTGGATCCGAACCGAGACGTGGTCTTTGCCCGGCGTATAGTAGGGCTGCTGACAGGTTGCAGTTCGATCACATTCGCACAATAAAGAGCAGCGACTGAATGGCGCCTGAATGCGCTGTTCAGGTGGCGTTCAGCTTGGTTCTCGTCTCCTTGCATAAAAAGGGGAAAACATGCGGGTGCTTGTCGTGGAAGACGAGGCGTTTCTGGCCAGGCAACTCACGGCCGCGCTTCGCCGCGCGGGCTACGCTGTGGACCATGCGGCCGACGGCGAACGCGCTGACCTTCTCGGACACGATGAACGCTACGACGCGGTTGTTCTCGACTTGGGATTACCTAAAGTGGATGGGTTGACGTTGTTGCGCCGCTGGCGCGAGGCGGGGCAGGCGATGCCTGTGCTCGTGCTAACGGCGCGAGGCAGTTGGCACGAAAAGGTTCAGGGGATTGACGGCGGGGCTGACGACTACATGGCCAAGCCGTTCCGTATGGAGGAATTGCTGGCGAGGTTGCGCGCACTTATTCGAAGGTCGAGCGGACAGAGCAATCCTGAACTTCGCTGCGGTCCGCTCGTACTCGACCCGCGGTCCGGCAAGGTGACCCTCGAGGGCGCGGAGGTGAAACTGACCGGCCACGAATTTCGCGTGCTTTCTTATCTAATGCACCACTGCCAGCGCGTAGTTTCACAAAGCGAACTCACCGAACATATCTACTCCCAGGACTTTGACCGCGACTCGAACACGGTTGAAGTTTTTATCGCTCGCTTGAGGCGAAAACTGGGACCCGCCTTCATTGAGACAGTGCGAAGCCTGGGTTACCGGATGAAGGCCCATCCATGAATTGGCTGCATTCTTTCCGGTGGCGAATTCTGCTTGGCACTGTACTCTGGACCCTCGGACTGATCCCGCTCATGCATTTGTTGTTCCTCGTGGTGCACGGCCAGCTTCGTTTCATGCCTGGGTGGGCCATAGGAGTTTTTCTTATTTTTTCGACTTTGTGCATATTGGCTGGAATTTGGCAGTTCCGCGCCGGACTGTTGCCGTTCGGCCGTCTGCGTCGACAACTATCGGGTCTGCGCGATGGTTCCCGCGATAGGATCGAAGGAACCTATCCAGCAGAAGTGCAGCCGTTGGTGAATGATCTCAATTCCTTGTTAGAGCACCGCGAGAGGATTGTCCGGCGGGCACTGGCCAAAGCTGGCGATCTCGCACATGGATTGAAAACGCCGCTGGCGGTTCTGGCCCAGGAGGCTGAACAGTTCGAGGCTGCAGGCCAACATGAAACCGCATCCGCGATAAACGTGCAAGTTGATCGTATGCGCAGGCAGGTTGACTATCATTTGACGCAAGCCCGCGCGACTACTCCCGGCAACGCGCCCGGTGCTCGCTGTCCTGTATTGGTTTCTGTTGAAGGGCTGACGCGAACCTTGGAGAAAATCTACGCGGCTCGCGGGCTTGCGATGGAGGTCAATGTCTCGTCCGCACATTTTGTTCGTGGGCAACGCGAAGATTTGGAAGAGATGCTGGGGAATCTGCTGGATAATGCCTGTAAGTGGGCAAAATCCAACGTCAAGGTACAATCCGTGCAGGAAAATGGCGCGGTAGTTCTGATTGTGGATGATGATGGCCCAGGCCTGTCTCCCTCCATTCGCGATCAAGTGTTGCAGCGAGGAGTGCGCGCTGACGAAGCCGCCCCCGGTTCGGGACTGGGATTGGCTATTGTTCGCGATCTTGCCCAACTTTATGAGGGGGCGATCACGTT
>Ga0210395_10002945_pt1 | contig 13132 bp, 8 predicted proteins | sample IncBWH4OmetaG_FD_150861 | JGI IMG/M metagenome (GOLD analysis project Ga0210395, IMG submission 150861) | Forest soil microbial communities from Barre Woods Harvard Forest LTER site, Petersham, Massachusetts, United States - Inc-BW-H-4-O ... | reverse complement strand
TTCTGTCCGAAGGCAGGGATATAGACTGCGAGCACTGCCAAACCGACCATCAACGGTTTGCAAATCGGAAGAAACGTGCCGATGATCGACTGCTTCCCACCAGTAATTGCATAACTACCATTCATAGAACTCTCCTTTTGCCCCACGTTGCTTCGAACTCTTTCTTCCGTTTGAGGGCGAGAAGACTTACTCCCGTCACCTGCCCCGGCCGAGGAAAAGCTGTCATTCGACGATCTGCTTCCAACTGGTATCGGGGTCGAACTCGGTCATTGCGGTTGCTATTTCTCCTGTGGTCTTCCCAAGATCCTTCTGCAGCAGCACGCCATCCTGGTTGATGATGAATGTCATCACGCCCGAATTCCCGTATTCAGCTGGATAAGCGACGAACGCGAACCCACCGACCATCTTTCCATCAACCACGTAGTCCTTCGCACCTCCTGGAGCGTGACTGCCTTGCCGGTTCAGCATATGAAAGTAATAGCCATGGAAGGGCTGGTGCGAGTTCGGCTTTACGCTGTATCCTTCGGTGGTTGCGAACGCAACAAGCGGCCCGAGCGGGCTTTTCGGCTGACCTTCTGGTGAATCCCAGTACAAACCGTTCTGTTTGCCACTGTCGCTGATGAACTTCACAGCGTATTGATTCGCGCCTTCATGAGGTTGTGAGAAATACTCGGCCTCAGCGTCAGCCAGTGCTCCGCAAACATCGATGACCGCCAGTTCATTCCGACCAACACGGCGCGACAGAATCTCCTCTTTCCCTGCAGCTATGTCGAAAAACCACTGGCCTGCGCCATTCTTCTTGAGGGGGATTGGGAAGGGGAAATTGTCTGCTCCGATGAGCAGAATTTGCGCTTCATCAGGCATCTTGCGCCATCGATGCATCACCCCGTACTTCGCCACAAATGCGTCGATTGCGGCCTTGTCTTGCACGGCATCGCCAGAGAAGATGATCTCTTTCGATTCTGGACCGAAGACTGCCAGCACCGCGTTCTGATCTCCCGACTTCGCAGCATCAAGCAGTCCGTTTCCTGCATCGTCTGGCGAAGCAAATACTTTGAACGAAGGCTTATCGGACTTGCCACAGCCTGCGAGGGGGATAATGAGCGCCAGAAGTACAAACCGAGTCGTAATGGCGATTCTGCGGGTTGTGCGTGACATACGTCTCCTCCAAAACACTGACCGTAAGAAACTTCAGCGACACCGCTAACAGCGGCAACTTCGTTTGCGGCTTCACGCGCCTGCCTCACCTGCGGCCACCCCAACCACCACCACCGCCTCTGCTTGCTGATCCCCTGGCACTTTCCGACCTCGATCCCCAGCCTCCGCCACTGCTTCCGCTGAAGGCCGACGATCCGCCGCTCTTTTCCTGCCCGCCCCAGCCCTTGGAAGCATCCGAGTTGTAACTTGAGCCGCTGTATTTGTTTGAACTTCCATTTGTGTTCTGCCAGCCACTGCCGGTGTTCTTGTAGGTATTGCCGTTCGCTGTCGCATACTTGTTGCCGTTGGCGGTCTGAGCGACCGCGCCGCTGTTGTACTTGCCCGACGCGCCATAAGCCGAGGCACCATTCGTAGCCTGCATCGACGCGGTGGTTCCTTGAGAAGTCGTTTGATGCTGGGTGTAAGCAGTGTTGCCGTTCTTCGAAACCGTCGAACTTCCCCAACTCCCGTTGGCATTGGAACCTTGCACCGTGGAGCCGTACGCTCCTGTTCTCGGGTTGTACGCCTGCCCAGCGCTTGCGCTGCCGTAGCCGTTCGAGACTGTGCCACCACGGGCATAAGTCCCCGTGGAAGGGTTGTAGCCAGAGCTATAGTGCGCCGCACCATTTGGACCATACGCTGACCCACTGGAACCGTAATAGCCGCCGTGCCAGGCGCTGTTTCCGTAGTATGCCCCGCCGCGATAGACCACAGCCGTTGAGCCGTGCCAGCCGCAGTTCCAACTGCTGTACCCCCACGAGCAGCAACCGCCGCTCATCATCGCGCCGACCGCAATGCCGACTCCGAACGCCACCACCGCAGTCGCCGCCACAGAAGCAGGAGGCGGGACGTAGGCGGGAGTCACGTACGGATAGCCGTAAACCACCGCGGGGTTGTACACGGGAACGTACACCACCTGCGGATTCACGGGTTGAATCACGATGACTTGCGGCGATTCTTGTACGACCGCGAGTTGTGGGCTTGATTTCAAGTTGCCTGCAGCCAATGCTTTCGCACGCAAGAATTGGACGGCCGACATCACGTCGGCGGCCTGAGTGTGATACGCCTCTCCCAGCGACGAAGTCCAACTTAGGTTTGTCGCCAAGTTGGCCAGCACGGAAGGAAATTGCGTGAGAGCCATCACGCTGGGATCCCACGGTTGCGCATTAACGGCCTGCATCAGAGCCGTGCCCTTGAGATTGCCGTTCTGCTGAAGCCAGCTTGCGGCGGCCGCAACCTGGTCTGGGAATGTAGAAGCTGCAAGAGTCTGGGCTACCAGAGCATCAGGATAGAGCGCTATTGGCGCAACCAGTTGTTGCAGTTCCTCAGCAGATAACGGCGCGCCTTGTCCCGAATACTCGGTCGACCCCGATTGAGCTGCAGCCTCAAATGCCGTTGCGGTAATGACGAGCAGGAACGATAGAGTCGTTGACATAACCTGTTTTGCGAAGCTCTTGATCATTTTCTCTTCTCCAGTTCTTCTCTCCACTCACGAAAGCATCAAGCGTGCCCGTCGCCAGCTGACAATCGGCTGTAGTCCCGCCCATTTCCGCATTCGCTCGCTCGCCGTGAGGAACCAAATCCCTTGAGACGTTGTGTGTCGTTCAAACTCGTCGGTCGTCGCCTGTGAGAGGTGTTAGAGAGAACTCTACCGCGGGCTCTCGGCTGGGTGGACTGGCCCAATGCGGGTTTAACTTACCGTTTCACAATTTACCGCGCCGTCGTGTCCTGGCTGAGACCGCTCTTCAGCCTGGTTGATGATTGCTTAAGCTCCAACGGAGGCCCGCTGACTCGCTTCCCCTTGAGGTCGACAGTCACCTCGACGCGGTCGGCGATTCTAATGAAAGGTATCCCGCTATTCATCCCGTAGTCCTTACGATCGAAAGCCATTGTCCCCTTAATTTCGCCTGACCCGGTTCCGGCGCCGGAAACCGTTAGCGTCAGCTTCTCGGGTTTAGTAACTCCGCGTATCGTAAAGTTGCCGTCCACCTCAAAAGTGTCGGGGCCGGTTTGTACAATCTTCGTCGACTTAAACGTGATCAACGGATCTTGCTTTACGTCGAAGAAGTCTTTGCTCTTGAGCTTGCCGTCCTTCATGCCGCTTCCGGTATTCACGGTGTCTGCCTGAATCTTGACGTCCAAAACGCCGGTCGTTACATCAGGGGACGTAAATGTGAGGGTGGCGTCCCACTTGTCGAAATTACCCTCCAGAGCCACCGACGCCTTCACAGAGAACTTAATCGTGCTGTCTTCCGGCGGCGAAATCGTGAAAACGGGAACCTGTGCTCGGCTTACTGACGGCAGCAAGGCGAACGCTAGAACGCATAATGCTGTTGATCTCATGGAAGCCTCCTCGAACATAAACGCGGCGGCAAAACCGTACGCATTGGAACAGGCTGTCACGACGCGCCGCCGCCTCCTACTGTCAAAAGTTACAGTGCACCGCACACGGTCAAAAACCGCGGAGGATCATCAATCATTGGCAAGCAGATCGAGAACCCGCTGCTAACACGAGATTTGAGAAAAGCAGCGGATTATTTACCGCTTTTGTTTATTGGGGAGGCTTTTTGCAGTGTCGCGAGCAATTCCTTTGCGCAATCTGGCACTGGCACAGCCTTCAGGAAGACAATGGATTTTGCGCTAACTTCCTTGCCGTACAGATTTTTGTTGGCGCCGTTGTCGGGGCGAAGAGTGGAACCTGCCAGGGAGATGCCGGCGAAGAGTCCGCGAGCGCGTGAATAGGAAAGAATCTCCGCCCGCATGGCGACATCTGTTTCCGCGGAGGCCGTGCGCCCGACCGGACCAGCGGCTGCGGTGGCATCTCCACCAATTTTCACCTTGCTGCTGAGAATACTGGTAGCGGAACGCGGACTCATGAGCAAGAGAACGAAGTCGGTCGCATTACCGCCGAGCTGCAAGCCAGCGCTGCCGCCTTCAAGAGCCATCATCGCTGGGGCGCCCCAGGGGCCGTGGAACTTGGCGCCACCGCGACACGTCATCACCCCACGTCCGTAACTTCCCCCGAAGCCGATCGCAAACTTCAGGACGGACGGTAAAATCACGACGCAATCGGCTTTATCGAGAACACTCTGCGGAATACTGTCGGGAGCGTTGAGGATTTCCTTCAGTACTTTCCCCGCGTTTTCGACGCGATCAGCTTCTTTGTCCTGTGCCGAAACTGGCAGCACCAGTGTCAAAACCAATCCAACACTCAGCCACATCCTTTTCATCGATTCTCCTCTAGCGCGTTAGGCATAAGCGCATCCAGGTCCGCTCTGCAGTCCCAGATCTTTGCTGGCAGAGTCTTTACTTCGTCCGACGCGTGGACTTCAGATGTCCGGTCATCCGATATCAACTGGCTCGCACGTCAGCGGTTGAGCATCGCCTGAGCGAATCGGATCGGCACTCCAAAATTGGAGCCACCAAAATCCCTAACAACAGCAAACGTCACGCCAATCACTTGTCCATCGTGGTTAATCAGCGGTCCGCCCGAGCCACCCGACGTAGTCTGAGCGTCATACACAATCCGGTCGGTGAGGACATCACCGATATGGCCCTGTGTCACCAGGGGACGAATCAGGTTACGTTTTGCCACTTCATCGATCACGAGTGTTGGGTCACCGCCGCTGGCCTTGAGAATGCTTTTGACTGTGTCCTCATCCGCCCTCGCCAAAATCGCGCTCAATCCCATTGCATAACCCAGAGACATCAGAGACTGCCCGCTCACTGCCGCCTCCTTTCTGCTGTCGATTTTCAGGACAGGGCGCTTCAGTTCGGAGAGGTCGCCATGCATCAGTGCGAGATCCGATTCCTCCGAGATTTGCGTGACCTCCAGAGATATTTTGCTCGTCGAACCTGGGAAGTAGGCGGCCATCTCGGCAATCACCGGTTCCAGGCCTTGTTGCATCGCGCCGCTTAGCTCATCATTCTTCCACCACGGCTGCGCCACGTGATGATTGGTCAGAATCTTTCCTTCGCCGACGATGAACCCTGTTCCAAAAAAGTCGCCACGGACCTCAGGCGCACGTCCCTCAAGCGTGTATACGACGTTTCCTTCGCTATCCTTCAGTGGTGTTCCATCGGGATTGATCGATCCATACCGCAGCCGTCGTCGCGACGCCTTGTCGAGGAATGCTACCGAGATGTGTAGCAAGCAGACGCTTGGTGCGTAGGAGCGGATCACACCCTCAGCGGCTACCGACTGCCCTTCAATGCGCTGCAGCCTGTTCGTTGTTTCATTCAGTTGTTTCCGCAAATCCGAAACGTCGCTGTTCTGGGCGCTCAGGAGTTTCTGCCGCAATGCGTCGGACTGTTGTTGCAACTGCTCTCTTTGCTGCACCACGTCCGTTTGCTTGAGCTCCTGTCGCGCTTCTTGCGCTTCTCTTAAAAGTTGTTCCTGCGTGAGCAGCCCGCGTTCCAGTTGCGCAATCACGGAGTAGGTGCGGCGTGTCTCCTTGTCTGCGCGCCTCGAATACAAAAGAAAGATTCCTGTAACCAGGAGAGCCAGCACAAACAGAGCGGACACACCAACCTTTAGCACGCGCCCGAGTGAGAATGCGTCCCGTGTCATTTTCTCAGTGACCGCCAGCGCCTGGAATGCTGTGTTTGCGACCTCTCGTCCCTCCTCCGAGATTCTCATTTGTTCTTCGAGCACGCCGATCTCGCGCTTCTCGCGCAATTGCACTCGCAGCCGTGCCAGTAGCTCCGATGGATCCCAGGGAGCAGAAAGGACATCGTTGGCTCCAAGGTCAAGCCCTCCCGCGCGACCTGCCGGCGTTCCTCCTGTCAAAAGGATGAGCCGAGGCCGCGACGCAAGCGGCAAGGTCTTGATCCCAACCAACGCGCCGCAGCACTGCAAATCGGCAGCCTCTGCCTCCACAAGAAACACGTCGATTCCGCCCCCTTGTGCAAGCCGAAAGCCCTCCTCTTGCGACCCGGCCATTGAGCATTTGTAACCGGCAGCGATGATCAGCTCCCTAAGCGAGTCGGCATTAGCATCTGACGCAGCCAATAAAATAAGTTCCTGTCTCATCGAAAGCCTTACCCCTTTCCGCTCGGCGACAACGATTGGCGTGAGACTGAATTTGATGAAACCGTTAGAAAGAACATGTCTGTGGCTTGAGATCAGTTCTAGTATTCTTCCGTCACATACCTGACGAAACTGGGATTGTCGTGCAACAACAGCGGAAATACCCCCTCGGAAAAATAGATCCAAGCGTGTAAATCCCATTTTTCTGTGTCGTCGTGGAAGTTCCGTTCCCACAAAACTGCGTGCAATACTTCGTGCTGCAGCGCTTGAACGTTTCTAAAACGATCATGGCTCTGGGCAATGGAGATTGTTTTTCTTTCGTAGTCAGTCACACCCTCTCCCTCGGAATCTCCGTAAGCCGTGGTCGGTTGGTGGAAAGAGATCAAATACGTCACACAGGGACGATCCGCTAGGCCACAAATAAGGATCGATGTAGGCGGTGGAGCATAGGTCTTCGCTAAACCCACAGGTCTCGACGACCCCAGCAAAATGCCGCCGAGGAGAGCGACTGCTATCGACATGAAATAAAGTAGCTTCACGTGACCCATATCCAGCAGGACAGCAGTCTCCGAGGCTAGACAACCGAGGACTTTTCTTGAAGTGTCAAATTTGACAGTCATCCTCAAAAACGCAGAAGAATGACCGTCGACACGCAGTTCAATAAAAGCTCATTCCAGAAAGCAAAAAATTAGACCTTGTAGCGTCTCTGGTTCATCTGAGGTGTGGAGTCTAAGAAAGCGAGAAAGGTGGCGCATGGCAAAGAAAAAAGTCGCGGATTTATTGGTGGAGGTTCTTGCTGGCGCAGGAGTCCGGCGAATTTACGGACTGCCCGGTGACTCACTCAACGGCATTACGGATTCCATTCGCGTAAACAAACAAATCCAGTGGATTCATGTGAGACATGAAGAGGTGGCTGCGTTCGCGGCCGGGGCCGAGGCGCATCTCACCGGCAAATTGGCAGTTTGCGCCGGCAGCTGCGGTCCAGGGAACCTGCATTTGATCAACGGGCTCTACGACTGTCACCGTAGCCGCGTTCCCGTCCTGGCGATCGCCGCGCAAATTCCAAGCCATGAGATCGGGAGCGGATATTTTCAAGAGACCAGCCCGGAACATCTCTTCGCGCAGTGCAGCCACTATTGTGAATTGGTTTCGCAACCCGAGCAGATGCCCCGCGTCCTGGAGATTGCCATGCAAACCGCGATCTCGCGGCGCGGCGTTGCGGTCGTAGTGATTCCTGGCGATATCGCCTTGCGAGATGCCGTCGAACAAGGGCCGCGTCTGCACTTTCCGGAGCCGAAGCCAAAAGTCAGTCCTTCCGATGACGAAATCGCGAAATTAGCAAAGATTCTAAATGACTCGAAAAAAACGACCATCCTCGCCGGAGCAGGCTGCGCCGGAGCTCACCCGGAGTTGATCGAAGCCGCGGGCAAACTGAAAGCTCCGATCGTGCACGCCATGCGCGGCAAGGAGTTCGTCGAGTACGACAACCCTTTCGACGTAGGCATGACGGGACTTCTGGGTTTTTCCTCCGGCTATCGCGCGATGATGAATTGCGACACGCTACTTATGCTCGGAACAGACTTCCCCTATCAGCAGTTTTACCCGGAGAAAGCAAAAATCATTCAGGTCGATCTTCGAGGTGAACAGATCGGCCGTCGCACGAAGGTTGATTTGGGTCTGGTCGGCGATGTGAAAACTACGCTGGCTGCGCTCAGTCCGAAGCTAACCGCGAAGAAGGATGATGCCCACTTAAGTGACTCGCTCGAGCATTACACCAAGACCCGCAAGGGCTTGGACGATTTGGCGACCGGCAAAGCCGGGGAAAAACCGATGCATCCGCAATATGTAGCCAGTGTCTTAAACGAGCTTGCCGCCAAGGACGCTATTTTTACCTGCGATGTGGGCACTCCGACGGTCTGGGCGGCCCGCTACTTGAGGATGAACGGTCAACGACGGCTACTTGGCTCCTTCAATCATGGGACCATGGCGAATGCGCTCCCGCAAGCCATTGGGGCGCAGGTCAGTCACCCTGGCCGTCAAGTGGTCTCCTTGTCCGGAGATGGCGGTTTCGCGATGCTCCTCGGCGATCTGCTCTCGCTCCGGCAGCTGGACGCGCCGGTGAAGATCATCGTTTTCAAGAACGACTCGCTGGCCTTTGTTGAGTTGGAAATGAAAGCTGCAGGCATCGTCGATTTTGGAACGAACCTGAAGAACCCGAATTTCGCAAAGATTGCCGAGGCCGCGGGTCTTCTCGGGCTTACGGCCGAAACGGCGGATCAAGTTCGACCGATGATTGCACAAGCTCTCAAGCACGAAGGGCCTGCTTTAGTCGAAGTCCTCGTGAGCCGGCAGGAGCTCTCCATGCCACCGACGATCACCCTGGAGCAGATGAAGGGGTTCGGCCTCTTCATGCTCAGAGCCGTTCTCAGCGGACGCGGCGATGAAATCGTCGATCTGGCAAAAGTCAATCTCCTCCGTTAGGTCGCCTAACGCCCGGCTCAGAGAGTTATGGGTTCGCTTGTGGTTTGTAGAGCCACGCGCTATTCATAGCGTAGAGCGACGATGGGATCCACGCGCATGGCGCGCCGAGCTGGCACGTAACAGGCCGCAAGAGACACCGCGACAAGAAGTGTGATGACGGAGAGGAAGATCAGCGGGTCCGTGGCGCTCACTCCGTAGATCATGGTGGTAATAAATCTGGTTGAGATCAGTGCAAAGACGATGCCTATCGCAGCGCCGGCAAGGACAAGCTTTAAGCCTTCTCCCAAAATCAGCCGCAGCACATCGCCCGAGTGCGCTCCGAGCGCCATGCGCACACCGATCTCGCGCGTGCGCTGCGAAACGGCATAGGAGATGACGCCGTAGATGCCCACGCTGGCCAGCGTCAGAGCCAGCACGGCGAAAAGACTAAGCAGAAACATCATGAAATTGCGGAGAGCCAGAGAGCGCGAAAGCACCTGATCCATGGAGCGCATGGAACCTATCGGAACGACGGGGTCGACCGCCGCGAGCGCATCGCGTACAGCGCGGCTCAAGCTCAGTGGGTCAACATTTGTGCGAAGGATGATGCTTCTCGGAAACCAGCCTTCAAAGAGCTTGGACGTATCGTAGGGAGCCTGTGCCGCTGGAATAAAAGATGTCAGAGGAGCAGGTTCGTCGAGGTTAGACTTCACGTCGCCGACGACGCCGACGATTTCGTAGGAATCACTCTCGAGAAGGATGCGCTCACCCAGCGGGTTGCGATTGGGAAAAAGCTCACGGGCAAGCGCTTCGTTGACGATGACCACTTTGCTGGCGGTCTCGGAATCCGAGTCGGAGAATACGCGCCCTTGATGCAGAGGAATGCCCATAGTGCGGAAAAAACCGGGAGTAACTTCGCGATAGTCGATGCTGTACCAGTGGTCCGGCGCGTTCGGCAATCTGGCGCCAACGTTTCCGCCGAATTCGAGCGGCAGACCCGCTGCGACGACGGAGACAGAGTCCACACCAGGAAGGGACTCAAGGCGCTGAACGACGGCGCGGTTGAAGTTTTCGATTCGCGCGGAGGAATCGTATTTTGAGCCAATCAGCCAGAACTGCGCAGTGAGGACGCGGCGCGGATTAAATCCGGGATTGGTGTGGAGCAGCTTTGAGAACGTAGCAATCATCAAGCCGGCGCCAGTGAGCAGAACCAAAGAGATCGCGAATTCGCCGACGACTAGTACTTGACGCAGTCGCGCGCGTCCGGGAGATGCGCTCGCACGGCCGGTTCCCTCTTTAAGGGCCTCGTTGATGCTGCTCCTGCTCGCTTCCAGAGCCGGCGCGAGACCGAAGAGCACTCCGGTTAGGAGCGAAACGACGAACGTGAATGCGAAAACCCAGCCGTCGAGATGCACATCGGACGCGCGAGGCAAGTCAACAGGGGCGGCAGCCAGGAGCGAACCAAGTCCTAAGTAAGCCACCAGTAGGCCGAGGGCGCCGCCCGCGAGGGCGACGAGCATGCTTTCCGTGATCAATTGCTGAAAGAGCCGCGAACCGGATGCACCCATGGCGATGCGGACGGCAATCTCCCGCGCGCGCAATCCGCTACGCGCAAGAAACAAATTGGCGACGTTCGCGCAAGCAATCAAGAGTACAAATCCGATCGAACTTAGTAATACCAGAAGGTACGGGCGAATGTCGGCGCCAATCATTTGCTGGTACGGCAGGAAGCTGATGACGAGTTCCTTACCGATTCGGTGGGGGTACTCGCGGCGGAAGTCTTGCGTGATGGTATTCATCTGCGCCTCAAGTTGCGCGGGGGTGACGCCCGGTTTGAGGCGGGCCAGCACACTGATGTTTGACCCATTGCCGACAGCTTGGGCCACCAGTGCAAGCGGGGTCCACACTTCGGTCGCTGCGTTATCCGGAAGAGGTCCAGAAGCGGTGAAGGCAAAAAAACCGCGAGGCATGACGCCGATCAGCGTGTATGGCTCTCCATTCAAGAGAATTTTTTTGCCGATTTGAGAAGGATCGGCTCCGAATCGACGGGACCACAAGCTGTGGCTGATGATGGTGACGCGCTGTCCGTCGCCGGCGTCGTCTTCCGATGTGAAGTCTCGGCCCAAGAAAGGCTGAACGCCCAAGACACGAAAATACGAGTCGGAAACAGGCATGCCGCGCAAGTGGTCAGCGCTGTTTCCTACCGCCAGGTTGTAACCGACCGAGGCTGTGCCAACGATGTGCTCGAAGGCGTCTTTGTAATCCTGAAGCCGTCTCAACTGCGGGGCCGTGAGCCTCAACTCATCCGTTTGCTGCTTGTAACTTTCCGCAAGCGCAACGATGCGATCCGGCTCGGGAAACGGCAACGGGCGCAGAAGGACGCCATAGACGATGGTGAAGATGGCGGTGTTCGCGCCGATACCAAGTGCGAGAGTCAGAATAGAGACGATGGTGAAGCTGGGAGACCTTGCCAGTACACGCAAACCGTATCGAAGGTCTTGCCAGAGGGTGGTCATGAAGCACCTCGCGGACGCTGCGGGCCGCCCCAGCTGATACAGGGCCCATCGCAGGCCGATTCTTGCATTATGATACGGCGGATTCGGTGAAATGTTTCCGGCAGAAGGGCCGGCAAATGAGCGGCTCTTCGGTGTGATGAGTGATTCTTGCAGCTGCGGTCACAGATCGTACGGATAAAGTCAAAACCCGCATCCTGGAAAACCGCAGGGATGCGGCACCCACTCAGCTTGTTCCACCGCCTATTCCTGCCGCAGGGCGGCCAAGGGATCAATCCTTGTCGCGCGCCGAGCTGGGACGTAGCACGCCACAAGAGCCGAAGCTAAGAGAACGAGGGCAACGCCGATCAGCGCTCGTGGATCCATTGCGCCGACGTTGTATAGGAGGCTCTTCAGTGTTTTCCCCACCAAGTAAACTCCGGGAAGCCCAATGGCCATTCCTATCAAGGCTGACCACATTCCCTCGCCGACCACCAATCTAAGGACTTGCGGGCTGCCAGCGCCTAGGGCGATACGAATGCCCATTTCGTGATTTCGTTGGGCGACGGAGAAGGTCATGACGCCGTAAATGCCAATGGCGGCCAAGAGGAGCGCGAGTGTGGCGAAGCTGCCGAAGACTAGGACGGTAAAGCGGTCGGTTACGAGGGATTCGCTCACGACCTGGTCCATGGTGCGCACGCGCGTCATCGGGTAATCGGGATTCACAGAACGGATGGCGGCGGCAATGCTCGTGGTTACGGCCGATGGGTTTCCATTGGTGCGCACGCCAATCGTCGTATAGGGCCAGGGGCACTGGTCAAAAGGAACGTCGACTTCAGCGGAACCGGTGGTGGGATGGCTGTCGTACTGGACGTCGTGGAAGACGCCGACGATTTGCCATTCGACGGGTGCGCCGAAGGGGGGAGTTTTATCCGGGAAAAGTTCGACGATTTTGACGCGTTGGGTGAGCGGGTCTAGGCCGGGCAGGTATTGGCGGGCGAAGCTCTCGCTGACCATGGCGACGCGCGGAGCGCCTGCGAGATCGCGTGCATCCAGATAGCGTCCGCGTGTGAGGCGTATGCCGTAGGTTGGGTAAAAGTCGGGAGTGACGGGCATGAAGATCGTTCGCGGCTCCTTGTTGATGTTGTCTTCGGACCCGTCGGAAGGCTGGCCGGAAATGGTGAAATGCAGGCGGGGAGCGTATCCGGCTGGCAAGCCGATAGATATGGCGACTTTCATGACGCCGGGAACGGCGGCGATTCGTTCCTGGAGTTGCTGGTAGACCGAGCGAATCTGGGCTGAGGTTGAGGTGCGTTCGTGCTGGATGGGCACGCTGAAGGTGAGAACGTGATCCCTGCTAATTCCCAAATCGACTTGCGTGACATTCCAAAAACTACGGAGGATGAGTCCCGCTCCGGCGACTAAAATCAAGGCAAGCGCGAACTCCGCGACGACCAGGACGCGGCGCAGACGGTTGTGGCTGGCGCCGGCCGAAGAGGATCTGCCGCCTTCCTTTAACATGTCGCTGACATTTTGCCGGGCCGCGTGCCACGCGGGGAAGCATCCGAACAACACGCCGCTGAGCAGTGTCGCTCCGAGGGTGAATAGCAATACGGGGATATTGAGGTGCGGGTCGGCTTCGAAGGGGATGCCCAATTGGTTTCTGGGCATCAAGCTCATTACGCCGCGGAGGAGTGCGACGGAGAGCAAGGTCCCCAGGAGGCCACCCATCAGCGCGAGAGAAAGGCTTTCGAGCAGGAATTGGCGGAAGATGCGCGCGCGGGTGGCTCCTTGGGAGGCGCGGACGGCGATTTCTTTTTGGCGCGCAGTGCCCCAGGCGAGGAGTAAATTCGCGATATTGACGCAGGCAATCAGGAGGACGAAGCCGACGGCTCCCATCATCAGCCAAAGGCCTAGGCGGGTGCTCTTGGGAAGAAAGTCGTCTTTGAGGGGC
>Ga0210395_10002944_pt1 | contig 13137 bp, 10 predicted proteins | sample IncBWH4OmetaG_FD_150861 | JGI IMG/M metagenome (GOLD analysis project Ga0210395, IMG submission 150861) | Forest soil microbial communities from Barre Woods Harvard Forest LTER site, Petersham, Massachusetts, United States - Inc-BW-H-4-O ... | reverse complement strand
GTTCGAGCGCGGCGGCGGTTTCGGAGTCGAGGAGTTCACCGGGTTTCCCGACGTGGTGCTTGTGCCGGACCCGACCACGTTCCAGGTGCTGCCGTGGGCGGACCGGACCGCGTGGATTCTGTGTGACGCTTACTTCGGCAACGGGCAGCCGGTGCCGCTTGACGGGCGCGGACTGCTCAGGCGCCAGCTCGCAGCGCTGGGCGAACTCGGGTACGACTACGTGGCCGGGCTCGAGGTCGAGTTCTACATCGTGTCGCTGGCAGGCGGCCCGCTCGCGCCGGAGAACGCCGGGTTCGCTCCGCCGCCGCCCGGGGTGTCCGTGTTCGAGCGGGGCTACCAGTACCTGTCCGAGGTCCGTCTCGACTCGATGTCCTCGACGCTGGAGGCGCTGCGAGACGCCCTCAGCGGCGTCGGCCTGCTGCCCCGGTCGATGGAGGACGAGTGGGGCCCCGGGCAGCTTGAGTTCTCCTTCTCGCCGATCAAGGGCCTGGCCGCGGCGGACGCGGCGATGCTCTTCCGGTCCGCGGTGAAGCAGGTCTGCCAGCGCCGCGGGCTGCTCGCGACCTTCATGTGCAGGCCCGCGCTGCCCAATTTCTTCTCCTCCGGCTGGCACCTGCACCAGTCGCTCGTGTCACGCTCATCCGGCGCCAACGCGTTCGTCTCCGAGTCAGGGCCACTGTCCGAGGTAGGACAGCAGTACGTGGCCGGGCTGCTCGAGCACGCGGTGCCCTCGCTCGTGTTCGCCGCGCCGACGGTGAACGGCTACAAGCGGTTCCGGCCGTACTCGTTCGCGCCTGACCGGGTGTGCTGGGCAGTCGAGAACCGCGGCGCGCTGATCCGGGTGCAAGGCTCGGCCGGGGATGCCAGCGCGCACATCGAGAACCGGATAGGCGAGCCCGCCGCCAACCCGTACCTGTACCTGGCGGCGAACATCGCCGCGGGCGCGGACGGGATCGCCCGCGGCCTGACGCCGCCCGCACCCGTGGAGGCCGATCCGTATAAGGCGCCCTCGCCGCTGCTGCCAACGTCCCTGTCGGCGGCGGTCAAGGCGCTGGACGGGGACAGCTTCTACCGTTCGGCATTCGGCGACACGCTGATCGACTACCTGCTGATGATGAAGCGGGCCGAGATCGGGCGGTACGAGGCCGCCCTGGCGGCCGCCGGAGTATCGGACTCCGCGGACGAGGTAACCGACTGGGAGATGCGCGAGTACTTCGAGTTCTTCTAGCCCGTGGCAGCCCCGCACTCGCGTATCCCGATGCACCCCAGCCCCTCCGGTACCCCCGCGACACCGCCGGACGGACAACGTGGAACATCCTCCGGGTCCCAGGACGGACAAACTTCCGTCCTAATCCAGCTGCCCGGAACTCCGGGCGTGGCCGGCGCGGAACCGGGCGTGGTCGGCGCGGCGGGGGCAGCGCTGGGCGCGTGGGTCTGACGGTCTGGCGCGGTTGCCGTCTCCACGGGGACGCGGTCGCTACGATGGCGCGATGGGCAGGAAGAGTCGTCGGCGTTCCGGACACGCGGGAAGTGCTCCGGCGAAGAGAACCTCTACGGGGAAGCCGACCAGGCGGAGCAGCACCGCGAGCGCTAGTGCCGACGCGGCCAAACTATTCGCAAGCGGCCTTGATGGGCTTTGGGCCACCATAGCGTCGGGCGACGTGCTCGACTCCGAAATGCAGGCGTCGGTCTTCGCGTCGCTGGTGCTGATGGCTGACAGGTCCGACGAGGATTTCGGGGTGCCGGCCGAGGAGATTCCCGGCCTGCTGATCGAGTCGGCCATCGAGGGCCGGTACACGCCGGAAAGCGCCGCGTTCTGCCGGCTTCTCATGTTCCTAGGCTCGCCGGCGCTCAAGGCGGCAGCGAGCAAGGCGCTCGAGGAGCACACCGACGACGGGATCTATCCGCCGGACTGGGTCACCGACGCTGGGAGGCCGCTCCCGCACCGCGCGTGGCGAAGCTACAGCGTCTTCGGCGACGAGGAATTCTTCGTCATCACGTTCAACTACGGCGACGCGGAGCATGCGATCCTGGTCGGGCTCGATCTGACGATGCTGCCATGCATCGGGGTCCTGAGGGCCAGCCCGGACCCGGACAAGCTGATCAAGGTCGTCCGCGGCCGAGATGAGCCGTTCGAGCGATTCGAGGAGATCACGCTGACCGAGGCGCGACGCCGCATCGAGGGGCTGCTGGCCCGCGCCGATGAAGACCTGGACCCGGATGTCAGCAACTCCTCGTTCATGTGCCTGCCAATCGTCCGGTCTCGGATCCGCCGCCTCCCGGCCGGACCGCCCCACGCGACCGTGACGTACACGGCCGCGCACCGGGCGGCCGCCGTGGGTGACTTCCTGCGCAGCCCGCTCGCGGCGTCAGCGGGTGACGCCGACGCCGCGAGGTTCTGGGCCGAGGTGCTCACCGGGTACAGCGGCCGCGTCCCTGGGGAGGCGCCAGCTCACGTGGGCCCGGGCAGGCTCGAAGCGGCGCTGCGGTGGCACGTTGTCCGCACGTTCACCCTGACGGATGCGCAACGGGAGAGCCTGCAGCCCGCGGTGACCGCGTGGAGCCGGTGGGCGGCCGGCCGGCAGGGGCTCGACGACGCGGCCACCGCGCGGATGCTGGAGCTCCTGCAGAAGGTCTTCGACGACTTCGGGTCCGCGTATGACAGCCCGGGCAGCATCGCGCACCGCGGCTACGTGCGCGACCTCGCCGTGACGAGTGATGTCGACGTCGCCTGGCTGGCCGAATGTCGCGCCCGGCGGGAGTTCGCCGTGCCCCGCCCCGTGGACCGCGAGCCCGGCCGTGAAGTCCTTGACGCCGCCGATCAAGACCACCGGGTCGTTATCTCGATATCCGAGTTCGGTATGTGCGATACCGGTCTCATGCCACGCAAGGAGTGGGTGCAGGCGGTGAACCGCGTCGTGGAGGAGCTGTGGCACGACGACCCGCCGACGACCTGGCAGACGGCTCAGCGGCTGCGCGCCAAGGGGATGGCCCGGCACGACATCATTCACTCGCTCGCCACTTAGCACAGGCCGGCGCAGTACTGGCCGGCTCAGTACAGGCCACGCTCGGTACAGGCCGATTCAGTACAGGCCGACGATGTCGCCGTTGTCGTCGATGTCGATGCTCACCGCGGCCGGGTTGGAGGCCAGGCCTGGCATCGTGCGCATGTCGCCGCAGATCGGGTAGACGAAGCCCGCGCCGACCGAGGCCCGGACCTCGCGGACGGGGAGGCGGAACCCCGTCGGCGCGCCCTTCAGGTTCGCGTCGTGGGACAGCGAGTACTGGGTCTTGGCGATGCAGACCGGCAGGTCGCCGAAGCCGTTCTTCTCGTACCCGTCGAGTTGGCGAGCCGCCAGCGGCGTGTAGTCGACACCGTCCGCGCCGTAGATCTTCGTGGCGAGCGCCTCGATCTTCTCCCGCAGCGACGCCTGCGACGGGTACAGGTGGTGGAACGAGTTCGGCCTGGCCGCGACCTCGGCGACCGCCTCGGCGAGCTGGGCGGCGCCCCGGCCGCCGTCGGTGAAGTGCGTGCAGACCGCCGAATTGACGCCCATAGAAGAGGCTAGCTCCCTGATCGCCGCGTGCTCGGACGGGAAGTCGGTCGGCATGGAGTTGATCGCGACCACCGGCTCGACGCCGTGCGCCCTGACGTTCTCCAGCTGCTTGCGCAGGTTGGCGGCGCCGATCATGACGTCCTCGGGGTTCTCCGTGAGCATCGCCTCGGGCAGCGGGCGGCCCGCGACGACGCGGTACTTGCCGGAGTGCGACTTCAGAGCGCGAACGGTGGCGACCACCACGGCGGCGTCCGGCTTCAGGCCGGAGACCCGGCATTTGATATTGAAGAACCGCTCGGCGCCCATGTCCGCGCCGAACCCGGCTTCCGTCACAAGGAAGTCTCCGGTGTGGATACCGATCAGGTCGGCCACCACGCTTGAGTTGCCGTGCGCGATGTTGCCGAACGGTCCCGCGTGCACGAACACCGGAGTGTTCTCCAGCGTCTGGAGCAGGTTCGGCTTCAGTGCCTCCCGCATGATCACGGCCATCGCGCCCGCGGCCTTGAGCTGCTCGGCCGTCACCGGCTCGCCGGCCTTCGTGTAGCCGATCACGATCCGGCCCAGCCGGGCCCGCATGTCCTTCAGCGACCGAGACAGCGCGAGGACCGCCATCGCCTCGGACGCGGCGGTGATGTCGAAACCTGCCTGCCTCGGCACCCCGTCCCCGGCGGCGCCAAGGCCGATCACGATGTTGCGCAGCGCTCGGTCGTTGACGTCGAGCACCCGCTTCCAGGTGATCTGGTTCAGGTCGATACCAAGCTGATTGCCCATGTACAGGTGGTTGTCCAGCATCGCGGCGAGCTGGTTGTGCGCCGCGGTGACCGCGTGCATGTCGCCGGTCAGGTGCAGGTTCAGCAGCTCGAACGGCACCGCCTGGCTGTAGCCGCCGCCGGCCGCGCCGCCTTTGATGCCGAACGTCGGGCCCATCGACGCCTGCCTGATCGAGATCGTGGCCCGCTTGCCGATGTGCTGGAACGCCTGGCCGAGACCGATCGTGGTGGTGGTCTTGCCCTCGCCGAGCGGGGTCGGCGTGATCGCGGTGACGACAACGTACTTGGCCGTGGGCTGGTCGGCGAGCTCTTCGACGGCCTTGAGGTCGATCTTGGCGACGTGCTCGCCGTGCAATTCGGTCAGCCACGGGGGGATGCCGACGTCCTCGGCGATCTCCGCGATAGGTTTTAGCGTGGCGTTCCTGGCGATCTCCAGGGCGCTGGGCATGGGCATCGCTAACCTCCGACCGCAGGAATGTCGCTCCTGAGGCGATTGTTGCTCAAGCACCAGGTCAGCAGTCCATGGGGCGGAAACCAAAAACGCCCACGGGAATTCTGCGCTCGCGGATATTGAATCTCCGCATTAAGTGACCGTTTGCGGGAAACCACTATTCGTTCTGAATATTATTATTAATTCCGCACAAAGGACATGGCGTCGGGCCTGTCGCGGACGTCTTCGGGGGCGGTGGCCCGGGTGAACCGCAGGTGCAGCAGCGTGGCGTCGTCGCGGAAGTTGCCCTCCGTGTACCGCAGCAGGTCGGCTCGCAGCGCCTGGAGCAACGGCCAGCTATCGGCGGACAGTGCCGCGGCGCGTTCGGCGAGCGGGTACGGCCGGCCGGCCGGGTCGCGCGCGTCGGTGACCCCGTCGGTGTAGAGCAGCAGGCTGTCGCCGGGACTAGCGTGCAGCGGTTCGGTCCGGGCCTGGGCCCCGCCCGCCAGGTCGAACAGCCCGAGCGGCGGCGACGGCGGTACCGCGTCCAGCAGCGTGGCGCATCCGCCGCGCAGCCGCAGCGGCCGCGGGTGGCCGCAACAGACGATCTCGGCGGCGGTCGTGTCGTCCATCGGGACGCAGACGACCAGCGCCGTCACGAACTCTTCACCGCAGTCCCGCGCGGCGACGAACTCGTGCAGCCGCGTCGCGATCACGTGCGGCGGCGGGCACGGAGCCGGGCCGCCGGCGAGCGCGCGGAAGGCGCGGGTCACCGCGGCCGCGGTCTGCGCCGCCCGGGCGCCGTGGCCCATGACGTCGCCGATAAGCAGGCGGACAGCGCCCTGAGCTTCGACGGCGCAGGCGATATCGCCGCCGGAAGGGCACGTAGGTGCCGGAGCCGGGCAGGTGATCCACGAGAAGGCGCAGCGCATGTATCCACCGAGTGGTCGCAGAGTTACCGAGGGGAGTCGGCTGACACTTTACGGCAACCCGATAGCGGAAAGTGCTCAATCAACCGCGTGCTGCAACAACAATTTTCTGAACGGACCGGGGTGACTGCTTGAGACGTACCGTTGCTGATGATTCGGGAAGAATCTGGCCGGGGCGGTTACGGCGGCGCGTTCGGTTAGGACCGGGACGGGCTGGCGGCCTGGGCGAATTCGATCAGCTCGTGCATGTTGCGGGCCGCCTCGAGGGCGGACAGCCCGGAGACCGCGACGAGCAGCACCGCGGCGGCGAGCAGCAGCAGGCTCAGCCTGGGCGGCGGGCCGAGCAGCGCGGCGACACGCCGGGGCACTGGGCCGGCCCGGCGCAGGCTCGGCCGCCGGAAGCGGTGCCTACCGCGCTTGTTCGCGGCGTTGCCAGCCCCGGCGCCGGAGCCGGGCGGCGGGGCGTCCTCGGAGTCCACAGGGACCAGGCACAGCGCGGTGACCGGGCCGGTGCGCGCTGGCGGCGCGGCGGACGCGGCTATGGCGGCCCGCGCTATCGCGCGGGCGGTCAGCGGCCGGTCCCCGGTCGCCGCCGCGGCCCGCTCGTCGGCCCACCGCTCCACGGTGTACCCGACCTGGGCCGCGACCGGCCGCAGCAGCGGGTTGGCCGCGGAGGCCAGCCGCGCGGCGGACGTGAACAGGTAATGCGAACCGCCCGCGTGCGCGCGCTCGTGGGCGACCAGGACCTGGCGTTCCTGGGCGGTGAGGGCGTCCAGCATCCCCGTGGTGATCACGATCCGGCATGGCCAGCCGGGCAGCGTATAGGCGTCCGCGGCGCTGTCGTCGGTCACCACGACCTGACCCGAGCCGGGCAGGCGGCGCGCCTGGCGGCCGGCGTCGACGATCGCGGTGCCGCGCCACCACAGCGCGCGGCAGGCGGCGGCGGCGGCCGCGGCGAGCAGCGCGCCCGCGATGACCGCGACCGGCAGCGAGGCCGGGTCATCGCGGCTGACCACCTGGACGGACATGTTCCCGAGCGTGTCCACGAACGGCAGGCGGACGAGCGCGGTGAGCGCCAGCAGGCCGAGCACGGCGCTGCTCGCCACGGCCAGCACCAGCGAACTTCCCGCGAGCAACCAGGTGGCCGCGACCGGCGGCAGCCGGTCGGCGAGCGGCCTGGCGACCAGCGCCGCCAGCACCGGGATCACGAGCGGAAGGTAGACCGCCAGGTGCATACCGTTCCTGCCCGCTACCCGCCGCCGCCGTGCGCGTCGCCGAGCATCTGGCGCAGCAGTTCTTCGTCCCGGTTGGACAGCCCCGACACGAACCGGGCGAGCACCGCCTCCCGGTCGGCCTCACCGTCCAGCACCCGTGCCATCCGGCGCGCCGCCAGCCCCGGCTCATCGGCGACCGGCGTGTACAGGAACGCCCGGCCCGCCTTGTGGCGCTCGAGCACTCCCTTCGCGTGCAGCCTGGACAGGATCGTCACCACCGTGGTGTAGGCGAGCGAGCCGCCGATCCGCTCGCGGACCTCGCCCGGGGACAGTGGGGATCCGGCGCCCTGCAGGACCGCGAGCACGGCTGCCTCAAGCTCGCCGGCCGCCCGGCGGCCTGCCGAGCCAGAACCTTCGGCTTCGTCACGCATCGCCGTGCATCCGCTCCTTCGCTTCCGCTAACATCTACGACTATGTAGAAATAATATCGTGCTGGGTGGTGAACCCGTCTAGCCAGTGTGCCACGCCATACGCCCTGGACGGGCTAGTCTGGTCCGTCGGCGGCACGTGAGGGCGGGCACGTGGACAGTCGAGGCGCGCTACTGCCCCGTTCGGAATGACTGCTTAGGACCTCCGGCACAGCAGAAAGCCGGCTGGTTTTGGCCAACAGGGAGTGGAGCCTGACTGATGTCGCACCTCACTTACGCCCAGGCGGTTGTCACCGGCCTCATCCAGGGCGTAACGGAACTGTTCCCGGTCTCCAGCCTCGGGCATAACGTGCTGCTGCCCGCGCTGATCGGCGGACAGTGGGCGAAGGACCTGAGCGTGTCGGCGAAGGGCTCGCCGTACCTGGCGTTCATCGTCGGGCTGCACGTCGCGACCGCGCTCGCGATGATCCTTTACTTCTGGCGGGACTGGGTGCGGATCGTCCGCGGTTTCTTCTCCTCGCTGCGGCGGCGCGAGATCGTGACTGCCGACCAGCGGCTTGCCTGGATGATCGTGCTGGCGACCATCCCGGTGGGGATCGCGGGGGCGTTGCTGCAGAAGGTGTTCATCAGCGTGTTCGCCAGGCCGGAGCTGACCGCGCTCTTCCTCGCGGCTAACGGGTTGATCCTGCTGTATTCCGAACGGCAGCGGCGGGCACGGGCCGGGCGTGGCTCCGGCGCCCGCGCGGCGGAACCGGTCGCCGCGGCCGGACCTTCGCCGGGCGGCTATCAGGGATACCCGCACGGTGGGCACCCGGAGGGCGGCGGGTACTCGCAGGGCGGGTACTCGCAGGGCGGGTACTCGCAGCAGCCTCAGCAGCAGCAGTGGCAGGGGCCGTGGCACGCGGCGTGGCAGGCCGGGGCGCACCATGGGCACCGTGCGGACCCGCGGGCCGACCAGACGGATGCGGCCGTGGCCGCCGACCGGCGGCTGTCCGTGATGGGCTATGGGAGGGCGATCCTCGTCGGCTCCGCGCAGATCCTGGCGCTGCTGCCCGGCATCAGCCGGGACGGCATCGTCACCGTCGCGGGCATGGGGCGCGGGCTGAACCGTGAGGACGCGGTGCGGTTCTCCTTCCTGCTGTCCGCGCCGGTGATTCTCGCCGCCGGCCTGCTCAAGGCGCACGACCTCCTAGGCCCCGCAGGAAAGGGCATCCACGGCCCGGTTCTCGTCGGCAGCGTGCTGTCATTCGTTGGCGCCTACCTGTCGGTCCGGTTCCTGACCAGGTACTTCAGCGAGTCGCGATCGCTCAACCCGTTCGGCATCTACTGCCTGGTCGCGGGACTCCTGAGCTTCGCGTACCTGCTGATCAAGTAGCCCGGCCGCGCCAGGCAGCACGGGCAAGCGCCCTCGCTGGCGTTGGCCCCAGCAGATGAATGTCCTGTTCAGCTTGCTATTGGCAGTTGAATGGGACATTCATCCGGGCACGGTATCTGCCGGCAAGCAGGTATATCGGACATAGCTCGCAAATCGGTCGGCCAAATAGCTGCCTCTGCTGTCGTTACCATGACGAGACTTGGACGAGACCCAGTTTTCGTGATCATGAGGTCGTTTTGCCGGGTTTGTGGATTAGCGGGACACGTGTTACGGCCAGGCGAGCGTCGGTGCCTTGCCGGTGGGTCGAGCACCGCGGGCACTGACGCCGTACGGTGAGCGGGCGACTACTCACAGCCGACGTCGCGTGGTACTCTCATGGCGAACGGGACATAACGGTACGTAACTGAGTATCGCGGCCTTCCGGAGGCACGATGTTCCTGCCCGAGCAACTCCCCGAGCTTCGCCGCCAGATCCGCTCCCAGGCCGCACGTGACTTTGGCATCCTCGACGAGCTCCTCGGGCACGCTCGGGCGCTGGCCGGCGGCGTGCGGCCGATCCGGCCGCGTTCGGCGACCTCGGTGGCGCTGACCGCAGCCGATGGCGGAAACAACGCGGTGGCGTTCAACCCCTTCTCGCTACAGATCATCCGGGTCGTCGACTCGCACGGCAAGGAACTGTTCCTCGACGTGGTGTCGCCGACCACGGATGTGGCTGAACTCAGCCGCGGTCACCTGGCCAAGGGCACGCGCCTCGGCCGGCTGATGTCCGACCTCGGGGCCGGCTCGCTGCGCGAGCTGTCCCCCATGCTCGCCGGCCGGTCACCGAGCTGGGTCGATGTGTACCGAGAGCTGTGTGAATGGTCCACGCTCTACGACCTGGTGTGCCACCATGACTTCGCCGCAGACACACTTGTCGTGCGCGACGGGCTGCTGCGCAGCACCGTGTTCGGCGGGGACATGCTGCTGCGGATGGGCGAGCTGATGCGCGCAGGGATCGACCGGGCGGCACGGCGCAGCTGCCGCCGGGTGTGGCTCTGCGGGCTGGCCAAGCACAGCGCCGTCCTCGAGAGGTACCGGCTCGCCTTGGCGCTAGCAGGCGTCCTCGACCGGGCGACCCCCTGTTTCGCGGCGGTGCCTGAGGCGCTGCTCGAGAACGTGTACCGCCGACGGGGCTACCTGGGCGGCACGGGAGCCGGCCGCTCGGCGGCCGACACGGGGGGCGGGCAGAGCCTGGGCGAGATGTACTTCGTGCGTTTCGGGCCCCACGCCGGCGACCCGGTCTGGACGTCCGACGTGCTGACCTGGCAGGCGGCGGACGTTCAGGCGATCTTCGGCTACTTGCAGGCCGACGCCGCCGCCGGGTTCCCTGTCCCGTTCTACCCGCTCAGCCTGCAACAGGCGGACGCCCACTCCAGGGTCGGCGACCTCGACGTGGAGATCATCGAGGACAGCCTGGTCGAGGCGGTGCGGGACCTGGTGGGCCGGGACCGCGCGCATGTCGTCGACGCGCTGCGGCTAAGCACGGACGTCGCCGCGCGGAGGTACGCGTGAAGCTGTTCGACCGGGAGCACGTGATCGGCGTGTTCCGCGGGTTCTCCGACAGCGGTATGGAGTTCCACGCGGACCTCGTCCTCCCGTACCGCGACGACCTGCAGTCGATCCCGGTGCACGGCCAGTTCGTGCTAGTCCAGCTCGAGCACGAGGACGAGGCGGTGCTCGGCAGGATCACCTCGGTGGCCGCGGAAGGCAGGCTGGTCTCCCCCATCGGCGAGGATTACGCTATCCGCGCGGTTCGCGACGACCGGCCGATCCCCGACGAACTCCGCGACCAGTACCTCAAGTACCGGGTCGACATCCGCGTGCTCGGCGTCGAGCGCGTCCGCGGCGACAAGCTGATCTTCGTGCCAAGCCACCGGCGGCTGCCGCACGTCGGCGCGAAGGTGGCGCTGTGCTCGCCCGAGGTGCTCGCGGCGGTCGCCAACGCCGGCCCGGCCGACCAGGAAGCCGCCGAGATCGGGTTCCTGGCCTTCGGCGAGTTCGTGTACGCGGGATCCGATCCGCGGGCGATGACCGAGGACTGGATGGTCACTCTCGACCCGCCCATCTTGCCCAGATTCCATGTGTCCCAGCTGGTGTCACGGCGGAGCTTCGTCTTCGCGCGTGCCGGGTTCGGCAAATCGAACCTGATCAAGCTGCTGTTCTCACGGCTGTACGCGACCGACCCGGTGCTGGGCGCGCGCGCCGGACGGACCGGCGTCGGGACGGTCATCTTCGACCCAGACGGGGAGTACTTCTGGCCGGACGCGCACGGGCGGCCGGGACTGTGCGACGTGCCCGGGCTGACCGACCAGCTGGTCGTGTTCACCAGCCAGCAGGCACCGAGCCCCGCGTACCGGTCGTTCGTGGTGGACCAGGTAAAGCTCGACATCAGGCAGCTGCGCTCGGAGCGCGTGATCGGCATCGCGCTGCCGGCCGACCGCCAGGACCAGCAGAACGTCACCAAGCTCAAGGGTCTTTCCCGGGAGCGCTGGGCAACGCTGGTCGACTTGATCGCCGCGCACCGCTATGAGGCCGACCCCAACCAGGTCAGAAAGATCTGCGGGATCAAGCCGGCGAACGAGGAACAGCAGACCAACGCGATCATCGGGAATATGGTCCGGGTGGTGGACGCGCTGCACGATCCCGCCAGTCAGATGCTGCGCGCGCTCAAGACAGCGCTTGGCGACGGGAAGCTGTGCGTCGTCGACATCTCCCAGCTGCGCGGGCAGCGCGGGCTGCAGCTGGCGAGCATCATCCTCGCCGAGGTCTTCACGCACAACGCGAGCGAGTTCACTAAAGGGTCACCCCGGTTCGTTCCGTGCATCGCTGTTGTCGAAGAGGCGCAGGCCGTGCTCGGCTCCGGCGGGGCGTCAGGCGAGGACTCGCCCTTTGTTTCCTGGGTGAAAGAGGGCCGAAAGTACGGACTGGGAGCGGTGCTCGTGACGCAGCAGCCCGGCAGCATCCCCGCCGAGCTGCTCAGTCAGGGCGACAACTTCTTCGTCTTCCACCTGCTGTCCGCCGGCGACCTCGCGGCGCTCAAGCGGGCCAACGCTCACTTCTCCGATGACCTGCTGGCCACACTGCTGAACGAGCCGCTAGTCGGGCACGGCGTGTTCTGGTCAAGCGCGCCGGGCACCGACCTGACGGCGCGGCCCTACCCGCTGCCCGTGCGCGTGCTGAGTTTCGAGGCGGAGCACCGCTGCTTGCGCGACGCGTCCTACAGCGGCGAGGCGGTCGCGTGCTACGCGGCCACCCTGCGCGCACAGTTCCGGGCCGCGCTGCCAGCGGACGCCCGCGGCGCGCATGCCGATGTCGAGGGCGCGTACCGCAAGGCGGCGGTCACGGCGCTACGCCGGCATCCCGAGTTCGGGCAACGGCTGGCGAGCGGGCAGGGGGTGGCGTGGGGATCGGTGCAGGCCTGGCTGGCGAAGGCGGCGCCACCGCAGGGCGTTGTCGGAGACAGGTTCGAGTGGGCGCGCCAGGCAGTCAGGCCAGCGCTGGTCGAGATCCTCGGCCCGGAAGGGTCTGGCTGGCGGACGGAGCGGCGCCCTCACCCGGACCGGCCGGGGGCGTCGCAGACGTGGATCTTCATCACCGATACCGTCGAAACCGTGGAACACGCCACGGCACCGGAGGAGCAGTGAGCGACGCCGCCTTGTTGCGCGGAAGGCGGCTACTACGACCAGGCGCACCTGGCCCGCGAGTTCCGCGACCTGGCGGGCTGCCCGCCAACACAGTGGCTGGCCGAAGAGTTCCGCCGAACTCAGCTGGCCGCCAGGCGGTGGCGTGATGCTCGGCTCATCCGGCACCAGCGCCCCGGGCACTTTCCGCGCCTACGTGGTGTGCGACGATCCGGCGACCCGGGGAGAACCAGTGGACATTCGGCACTTACCGGGGGCACCCGCGCTGACCTCGCTCGCGATCGCGCGCGGCCGGCTCGTGTAGTAGCGGTGGGCCCGAGGTGCGGGCGAGAAACTCCTGGTATGTGACCGGCGCCTCATCCGGCTCGATCATGTACCGGTCCAGGGCGAAGCGCAGTTCGGTCATCCGCCGCTGCGCGTAGTTCATTTCCTCGATGGTGGCCACGACCCGGCTGGTCAGCCGGCGAAGGACGTCCGCGCTCATTTCTGCCTCCCGTAAGCACTGCTACTGTCCGCACTTACAGGCTCGCCGTAAGACCCGTACCAGCGCATTGGTAGTAATCCTTAGCTTGCGGGCCGAGCGTGCTTAGCTGCCGGTCTGGCCGCCTCACCGGTTACGCGGGCGAGGTGGCGGAGCCGGGAACTACTAGGCCGCTTTCGTAAGCCAGGACGACGAGTTGCGCGCGATCGCGGGCGTCCAGCTTGGTCAGGATGCGGCTGACATGCGTCTTGGTGGTCAGCGGGCTGAGGAACAG
>Ga0210395_10002943_pt1 | contig 13139 bp, 14 predicted proteins | sample IncBWH4OmetaG_FD_150861 | JGI IMG/M metagenome (GOLD analysis project Ga0210395, IMG submission 150861) | Forest soil microbial communities from Barre Woods Harvard Forest LTER site, Petersham, Massachusetts, United States - Inc-BW-H-4-O ... | reverse complement strand
GAGCGTGAAGAAGGTCTGTCCGCTGTGGTAGACCAGCCTGCCAAACGTGATCGGCTCGCGACTCAGTTGCTCATGCTCGCCGATGCCAAATTGCACCAGTGCGAAGCCCAGGATCAGTGTCGTCGCCCAGAACACCAGCAGCGTGATCAGCGATAGCGGACCGAAATATCCCAGAAAACCCTGCTGCCGCGAAAATGTTTTTATGCGCCGGGCAGCGGCTCTCCACGGAATCCAGGTGCGCCGGTAGAACCACGCCGTCAGTCTGAAATGCCGCGTCACGCGCCGCGGCAGCACCACCGTTTCAAACGCGTCCAAAAGCACGACGCAGATGATAACGATGCCGAAGATAGCCGCGAGAATGTTGCTGTGAGGGCTCATGCCAGATTCTTAGACGAAATCGTTCTCAGACGAAATCTTGATGCGGAAGGAAGGTTAACAGATTCGGGATGGCCTCGGCTTCCAGCTTCAGCCGTCGAAACGCGAATACGGGTGGAGCAGCCCTTCCAAGCCTGCGCTAAGGGCGGCCAATCGGATCGGGCTTTAGCCCCGGGGTTGCCGCAAAACCTACTGTGGCTTAGGTTGCGCCGGAGGATTCTGCGCCGGCGGCGTAGTCGCGGGCGCCGTTCCCGGTGGCGTCGCCGGTTTCTTCGCGACTGGCTTCTTTTTCACTACCGGCTTCTTCGGCGGCGCGGGCGCGGTATCGTCCACCACAGTTTTCTTCGGAGGTTCAGCGGGAATCGCCGTCTGCGCCGTCTTCAAATCCGCGCGCAAGCGCACAATCTCCTGCTCCTTCGACGACGCCAGGTTTTCTAACCGCTCAGCAATGTGCTTGCGCGTGCTCTCGAAGCTGGTCAGATCATTCGCCAACTCCTGGAAGTCGTCCTTCGATCCGAACGCTCCCGCGGATTCCACCACGCTTCCCAGCACGTCGTACAGCGCGTCCAGGTTCCTGTACAGCTTGAAAGTCGCGGGCACGTCCTCCGGCGCAGCGCGCACTTGCTTGATCATCTCCGGCAAGGCATTCTGCAGATTGCGCTGGATGGATTCAACATTCCCCAGCGCCTGCCTCTTCGAGGAACTGTCAGTCTTCCAGCGCTCGATGCGCAGCTTGGTCAGGTCGTCCTGCGTGCTCTTGGAGGTCGTCTCCAACTGCGCCAGCAGTCCGTTTACCTGAGTCACCGACGCATAAGAAACCGGCTCTCCCTGCGGCGATGCTGCGGAAGCAACCGTTCCCTGCACCGAATATTGCTGGCTGGCTTGAGCCGCGGGCGCAGCCGTCGGTGCCGCAGCCGTCTGACCGAGGGCGGTCGCAGTCCCGAGTAACGCAAACAGGATGTAACAACAACGGATAGATTTAGGATTCATTGAGTCTGGAGTCGGTGGCGCCGCGCGTGCAACAGAATATAGAGAACGTCAGAATACTACAAGCCGCCGCATCCGTCCTGACAGTTCCACAGATGACCCTTCAAGACCGCGAATGTATGAAATCAACGTTTGGCGAGATAACTCAACCCGACGCGCCCGCGCTTTGGCGCTCATCCCGGTTCGAGCTGAAGGCGCGAAACCCCTGTCACTCTTGTGTTTTGGGGTATACTACCCGCTGTTCGCAGAAGTAGCCCGGGATCAAATGCGGGCCAAACGCAGTAAACCCGCCAGCATGCATGGAGTCCGTCGTAGAGAGGATCGGACCACGTCCTCTTTTTCGAATCGCGCCCAGAGCGAGATCCCGAGGTAAGGAGATCCCTAATGAAACTTCAAACCCTGCTATCCCGTTCCTTTCTATCTGCCGCTCTGCTCCTCTTGGCGGGTGGAATCTCAAGCGTTGCCCAGGACGGCAAACTCGTCCTTCATGTCACTCCCAAACAAGCCTATATCTTCGTGGATGGCCGCGCCATCAGCGAAGCCAGCAAACACCGCTCCCTGAGCCTCAGCCCGGGCGACCACAAAATTGAACTGGTCAACTACGGCTATGCTCCCTCAACCCAAACCGTCACCATCACCTCCGGCAAGAGCACCAACCTCGACGTCACTCTGAATCCAGTCACCGGAACCGTTTCCGGTCCTTTCGGCGCCATGACCATCGAGAAAGCGGACCGGGATGCGATTCTGCTGAACGGGAAAACGCCCGACTTCTTCGTCGGCCACGGCGACGAATTCAACAACGACTTTATCTGGAAGCAGGAACTCGTTGTTCCACCCGGCACCTACCAGGTTACAGTCCTCTCCGGTGACAAGGAGACTTGGTCGGGCCCGGTTGAGGTTCCAGCCAACCAGCGCGTCGTGATCGATATTCCGAAGGGGGTGCGCAAGACTGTTCCCTGGTCGCGTGGCGAGAAACTGAGCTCCATACCCCGCTTCACCGTAGGCGTGGCCAGCGCAACCGTCGCCGTCGTCAAACCCACGGCGCAGTTATCGGTGACCGCGGCGCAGGTCAACTGCGGAGATGCTTCACAAATTAACTGGACATCCACCGACGCGGGGCGCGTTGAGATCACTCCCGTTGGGCCGGTCGCAACTTCCGGTCAACAATCGGTTCAGCCCACGCAGAACACCACCTACAACCTGACTGCGACGGGGCCCGGGGGCACCGTCACTTCCACCGCTACGGTCAATGTGAACACCGCCGTCCAGGCCAACCTGGATCTTGCACCGGCCGAAGTTCACTACAAGAAGGTCGGCGAAAAGGTCGTCGTGAACGATGGCACCGCATTGAACTGGACCGCTTCCAATGCTTCGACAGTTTCAATCGATTCCTTGGGTACGGTCAGTCCGACTGGCAGCCATACTCTGCAGATCACTCCCAAGAAGACCGACCCCGGCGCGGTCGATGAAACCGTCACCTACACGCTCAACGCCAGCAACGGCTGCGGCGGAACGGCCACGAAAACCGCGACTCTACACATTGTGGGCTCGATTGCGCAACCCGAGATTAAACTCGCGCGCAGCGTTTTCTTCCCAACCGATCGGCCGCGATCGCTCAAGACAGAAGATGCTCTCCTCGACAGCGAAAAGGACACTCTGAAGTCGATCGCGACTGCTTTCACCCAATACGTGGCGGACGAACCCGATGCTCACCTGGTTCTCTCCGGACATGCCGACAAGCGTGGGCCGCAGACCTACAACCAGCCGCTCTCCGAAAGGCGTGCCGCGCTCGCGAAAAAGTTCCTCGTGGAACAAGAGGTTCCCGAAGACAAAATCGACACGCAGGCGTTTGGCAAGGAGCAGAACCTGGATGCCGATCAAGTAAAGCAGCAGGTAGAACAGGATGCCAGCCTCAGCCCAGAAGACCGGCAGAAGGCACTTGCGAAAATACAAACGATCGTGCTGGCCTACAACCGCCGGGTGGACATCACTTCGAAACCCACAGGCCAAGAGTCGGCGCGCGAGTATCCATTCAAGGCCGAGGACTTCGCCAGGCTGGTCGACCGCAACGGCCCGATGAAAACCGGCGGCGTTGAGATGGCAGCGAAAAAGGAAAAGATAAGCAAGAAGGAGAAATAGAGGCAGAGGTCGAACTCAAACCGGGTGCCCCATTTCTCGCCCGTTCTCTGCGCGAGAAGTGGGGCTTTTCACACAGAGCCCGAATCACACCGTTGGCGAAGAGTGCCCCGCTGGGATGATAATCAGATCATCCTATGTTCCGTCGAACCCAGCTGCTCTTGTTCATCGCGGCCGTAGTCCTGGCTCCTGGCATTCAAACCCACGCCCAGCAGCTCGCCGGCCGTCTCATCCTGAAAGATGGATCCTACCAATTAGTCACCAAGTATGAGATCAAAGGCGATCGCGTGCGCTACAAGAGCGCCGAACGCGACGAGTGGGAGGAACTCCCCTCCGCGCTGGTGGACTGGCCGGCCACCGAGAAGTACGAGAAAGAGCGTGCCACCTCCGCCATCCCCGAAGCCGCAGCTGTCGACAAGGAAATCGACGCCGACCGCGAAGCCGAACTCTCCCGCCTTCCGCAAGTCGCCCCCGGCTTGCGCCTGCCGGATTATTCCGGCGTCTTCCTGCTCGATAACTTTCACGGCCAGCCGCAACTGGTCGAGTTGCAGCAGAGCGAAGGCAATGTCGACCGCGACACCAAGGCAAACATCCTGCGCGGAGTCATTCCCATGGCGGGCGCCAAGCAGAGCGTCGAAATCGAAGGCGAACACGCCACCGTGCACGCCCACGTCGCCGTGCCCTCGATCTACATCAATGTCGAGGATGGCTCTGCCGCACCGCCGACCGGTCAAACTTCTTCTGCACAATTGTCCCAGCCCAGCCTCGACGCTCCCCGCCCCGAGCAACAGACTTCCGAGCGACAAGGCCCACAGCAGCCGCAGCAGCCCGAGCAGCCGCTAGTCCCCTTTGATCGTTTCCACATCGTCCACACCAAAGTAAAAAGCGGCAAGCGCATCGTCGGCGAATTGAAGCGCGCACCCAACGGCAAGATCAGCCAGGACCAGAATTTCGTCAAGACCACCATCGACCGCGTAAGCGGCGGCTGGCTTAAGCTAACTCCCATCGAAGACCTCGCACCCGGCGAGTACGTCCTGATTGAAACCAAGGGCAACGAAGGCATGAACCTCTACGTCTGGGACTTCAACGTAAACCCCACCGCCCCCGCGAATGCCAATCCCTGGAAGCCGGATGTGAAGCCAGCCGAGCCGGAGAAGAAATTGAGCAATTGAGCGACTGAGCAATTGGGTGACTGAGTGATCGGGTGATTGAAGATTTCTTTTCAATCACTCACTGACCCGATCACTCTATGACTCAATTCAGGACTCAATTCAACCTGGCGTGAATGCCGAGATCTTCGGCAACCTTGCGGAGAGGTTTATCCCGTGTCCACAGAAGCGTTGGCGAATTGACAAAGATAGACGCTATCAAGTGCGCGTCGATCAGACCGATGCCCATGCCGTACAAACGGCGAGCCTCGATCATGAGCCGCACTTCAGACAGATGTGGCATTCGCAACTGTGGTAACAAGTCCAGCAAAGCGAGAGTTTTCGTGCGCTCCCGCAAAGATCCAAGGGCAAGTTCCGCAATGACAAACGGATGCGTGACAATGTTCCCTTGCTGAAGATGCCTGCGCATTTCCCTGTCTTCCGAGCGAAGGTGGTCCATCCAAATCGACGTATCCGCGAGAATCAATTCGTCCGCCTGCGGCGTGGAACATGCTTCAATTTGGGCATCGTGCCTCCCAGCAATGCCAACCTGCGGGCGCTCTCCCGCTCGATGAGAGCCTTGAGCGCTTCCCGAACCAACGCCGTTTTCTCTTCTACCCCGGTGAACTCCTGGGCGATGCGCACCAGTTCGTCATCCAGCGCAAGGGTTGTTCTCATAAAAACTCCAGGCACTGATTATAGCATCAAATGATGGCGATTTCAGTGCCTAACTGCTGCAGAAGCGGCGCGGGGAGGGCGTCCGGCAAAACGCATCCGCCAGGTCCTGGGACCTGGGATTCTCAATGAGTGTTAACCTCTGGTGACAACAGTTACCGCTCCGGGTACGATGTGATCTCGCGTAAGATTAGGAAAGCAAGAATGCTTACCGACTTCTCTACCGAGTATGCCCAGCGGAGCGATGACGAGCTTCTGCACTTGGCAACTCAGCGGCATTCCTTGACGACGGAAGCTGCGACCTCTTTAGATGCGGAACTACGCCGGCGTAACCTCACCGAATCTGACCGAGTTCAACATCAGAAATTCGCCAAGCGGCAGGAGCGGCGTGAGTTCAGGGGCCGGCGCCGCAAAATATTCGGGAAGCGCCAACTTTCGTGGCTCGAATTGCTTTCGGCATTCGTTGCGATGGCAGTGATCGGTTGCGCGTATCTTGCACTTCCGAGACAGTACCACCTGAAACCCGACTGGGAGGAATCTGCCGTCTGTGTGATGATCCCTGCCGTCCTGGTCGCGGCCGGGCGGAGGTCTTCGTGGCGGGACATCACCTTCTGGATAGCGCTCATCCTCTCCTCCACCATTCAACTGGCCGTCGTCCACGCTTGGGTAGAGCGAACTGGAGGACTAAACCGTGGCGCTGCGAAGTTGGCAGCGTTCCTCGGTCTCGTATTGTTTGTCGCGATATACGGATGTATCAAGCTATTACGGCGGAACTTCTACGGTGACGGTGAAGGCGGCTCTGAAAGCCAACAGGTGTTGAAAAATCGTGATAGCGCCCTTCAACCAGCGGTCAATTGTTTATAATCAACCGAGAGGTGCACTATGCCGGAAATCAAGAAGGATTCAACAACTTCCCCGCGCCAGCCATCCAACGAAGCCGCCGTCTCCGAGCGGTTGGAGAAAGATGCAGATGAAATGGCGGATAAGGCTGAAGAGGTCGAGGAAAAATACGACGAGGATCACGGTATTTTTACGAAGTGAGAGCCAGGCGATGCGCGTATCTTGCGAAAGATAAGCGGGTGATGGCGAAATGAAACGAAGGGGCAGGCTAGTGCTCTTGTCGCTGTCCGTGTGCTGCCTGCTGCGGGCGCAAAACGCGCAAAACGGAAGAATGTCCCTGGGCGTCGATTCCATTCACACCGACGAGAACATGTGCCTGATGCTCGGCGCCACCGCCGCGGCTGGTGACTTTTTCAAAGACCTGCGGGCTCGCGACACGAGCGAGGGACGGACATTTCAGAAACACGCGAAGGTAGTAAGGTCGTTTCCCGAACGGCTTACGGTGAAGATCGTCGCTGGCCTCGACAGCTGTGTGGGCAACAAGAAAGAGCTGGATTGCGACCGCTGCGAGTTCCGATTAAATGACGAATTTATGAGTTCCCTGCAGTTCGAGGCCTATTGGAAGCATGGTTTCGACATGCAAAAAGCAGAGGTAGAAGTTCTGAGTGCCGAGCAGTCCAATGATTTAGCGAGGGTCGCGGCGAGCGCGAAGTTGTGGAAGTACGAGCTTTCGGTCGAATCCGAGAATATTCCCTTGAGCGACTCTTTAGCCGTCGTGATTCTCACGCCGAACGGCAGGATCGTCAGCCGACTCTCGGGAAGGCTCTAAAGGCCCCAAGCTAGAAGCTAACGGCTAAAAGTTGCCTTCCTACTTCATCACTCCCCGCTGCGCAATCCCAATATTGTCGCGGGTCGTGTTCTTCACCAGATACATCATCTCGTCCGCCTGACGGATGATGTCATGCGCGTCGCGCGCGTCGTGCGGATAAGTGGCCAGCCCAATCGAAGCTCGTACATTCAGATTCAAGCCTTCATCGCGGCAAAAGCTGCTCGCCCGCAGCGCGTCGCGCAACCGTTTCGCCACCACCAGCGCCTGATCTTTCCCCGTCTGCGGCAACAACACAACAAATTCGTCTCCGCCGTAGCGGTAGGCAAAGTCAATCAAGCGCAGCTGCGCCTTCACCAGATAACCAATCTCCGCCAGCAACTTGCTGCCAATGAGGTGGCCGTGCGTGTCGTTGACCGACTTGAAATGGTCAAGGTCGATAAACAGCACACTGAACTCGTAGCCGAAGCGCGACGACCGGTAAACCTCAGTCTCCAGCGTCTTATAAAGGTGACGGGCGTTGTAGAGCCCGGTGCAGTCGTCAGTGATCGTCAGTTCCTGGATCTTCTCCACCCAGCGCGCATTTTCAATCGCGATGGCGGCATAGTCGCAAAGCGCCTGCAGAAAGAACACTTCCGGCTCGTTGAACTGCGCCATATCCACATTCACCAACTGGATCACGCCCAGCACCCGCAGCCGCGACCGCAGCGGTACGCAGATCACCGAGTGCGTCTCCCATTGCGTAGTTTCATCGACCCGTTTCGCAAACCGCGGATCATTTTCCACGTCCGCCGATACCACCTGTTCGCCGTGCTTCGCCACCCAGCCGGCAATGCCCTCGCCCACCTTGAGGCGAACATTCTTCAGCGCTTCGGCGGCATCGCCCACCGCAATCGCAAAGTAAAGTTCGTTATGCTGCTCGTCCACCATCAGCAGCGACCAGGTATCGGGGCGGAAGTACTCCGCCATCTTCTCCATGATGGTCTGCAGAATTGAGTCGAGATCCAGCGACGACGTGAGCGCTTTCGCCACGTCGTGGAAGATGGTCATCTCCTGGCTATGGCGCGTCAATTGTGTGCCGGTGGCCTCGGGCATGCCTGATTCTCTGATCCTGATTTCCTGATCTAAATTCCGTGATCTTCAGCTGGACGGAGTGACAGTTCCAAAAATTATAGGAGCGCGCCGCCGCCGGGGCAATGAACGTTGGTAACCGGAACCCTTAAAGCCAATGCCATCCTCGATTTAGCCAGTTACTCGCCCAGGGCCCACGCGGGGACGACCGCCTTCGGCCGTCCAGCCGAGCGCAGCGAGGCGTCCTGCACTGAACGTTCGCACGTATGGCTCTGCTCACTACCCGCTCCCCCGAGACGGGCGTATTCTAAGTAGTACGATGCCAATCATCACACCTTTCAAGATCGCTCTCTGCGTAATCCTGCTGGCAGCCTTCTCCGCCGCACAATCCCAGAATCCCGCTCCCACCGACTCCAAAACCGTCCCTGTCATCGACGGCGCCATCGGCCCCTGTTCCGCCGACTTCAAGGTCATCGATAATGCCGGCGCCCCCATCTATGCCGCCAACATCAGCGTCCACATCGCCTACGGATTCATGTACCTCCGCAAGCTCGATCTGCAAATCGGCACCAGCGCCAGCGGCCAAGCCCGTTTCATCGGACTCCCCGACCGCACCAAGCAAGGCCTATTCTTCCGCGCCTCCGAAGGCGACCGCGAAGGCACAGCCTTCGTCGACTCCGCCAAGACCTGCAAGGCCGATCTCACCATCACGCTCGAAAAGAAACCGCAGTAGGCAGCGGTGAGAAAACGGGCGAGGGGACCATGGCTTACCCCGTGAGCCCTGTGCCCCCCTGTGTTCGCTCTTCTTGCTTCCCCTTCCAACTCCTCCGTAACCCCAATTCCCCAACCTCTTCTAGCGTCCTTCCCCGCCTTCGCCTATGATTATTCCATCTCGATGCGGACGGAAATCTAGCCCGTCTGCCGGAGCCGGCCTTGGGTGCATTCGGAGAAAAACTTCGTAAGCAGCGCGAGCAGCGAGGCATCGGGCTCGATGCCATCTCCGACACCACCAAGATCAGCACCCGCATGCTGCGCGCCCTCGAAGAGGAGCACTTCGACCAACTCCCCGGCGGCGTCTTCAACAAAGGTTTTGTGCGCGCCTACGCCCGCCAGGTCGGACTCAACGAAGAAGAAGCCATAGCCGACTACCTGGCCGCAGTGACCGAAAATCAGTCGCGCGAGAATCAGGTACGCGAGAATCAGATCCAGGCACACTCCGGCTCGCCGGAAGTTCGCGATCCTGACCACGATCGTCCTGGCCACGGAGACCCCAGCAACAACAGCGGCCGCCAGCTTCTCACCGAAGATCGGCGCAAGCAGTTTCGTCGCAACGAAGATCGAGATCGCCGTAAGGAGGCTGGGCGCAAGCAAGCTCCTCGCCATCAACATCTTTCCTCATCGCCGGATTCCGCAACCTCGACCGCAGCCCATCCGCCCGCTGCGCGTTCCCGTCAGAAATATCCGGCAGGAAACCCCGAGCGCGCCGACAATAATCCTAGCCATGATGCTGCCGCCGAAATTCCGTGGGGCAAACTGGCGGTCGCACTGTTGCTCGTGACCCTCACTCTCGCGCTCTGGAATTCTCGTCGCCGTCGCGAGCCCGCACATGCGCCCGCGCTCGCTTCCAATCAAGCACCGGCTGCCACTCCAGTCAGCGCCCCGTCGGCACACCCAAGCCAGCCACCACGCCCCGCAACTCCGCTGAAGGCAAAAACACCGCTTGCAGGAATTACGTCAGCTAAACCTCCGTCCGCCACGACCTCGACGGACTCCGCCGCCAACCCCGCGACCACGGCTCCCGCAAACCCATCCCCCGCCAATTCCACGACCGAGGACGCGACCGCCTCTACCGCTCCCGCCGCTCCGACCAACACCTTCAGCGTGCTGATCCGCGCCGACGAAACCAGTTGGGTCTCGATCACAGCCGACGGCAAACCCGTAGCCCATGAAACCCTTATCGCGCCTGCGCACACTTCGGTTCGCGCCAGCGGACAAGTCGTAGTCAAGACGGGAAACGCCGCAGGCATCAGCTTCGAACTGAATGGCAAGGAAATCCCCGCCCAGGGCAACGAAGGCGAAGTAAGAACCTACGTCTTCGATGCTGCCGGATTTCGGGTCCTCCCGCCCGCGCCGTCCGCCGCCACAGGTCGCTAGAGATTCAAGAGCAGGCCCGGCTTGATAAGGGTAGAACTACGGACCCATGCAGCACCGTGGAAAGCGGCGCTTCAGCGCCGCGTAAAGCATCGCGATCAACAAGGGCTTTAGCCCCTGGCTCAAACTGCCGCAACAGCAGTTCACTCGAAAGGTTCAAACTTCGCAGATTGCGCGCCCAGCGCCGCCAGCGCCTCCTCCAGCGTGTGCACCACTTCCAGCAAAGGCCGCGTAGATTCTCCCAGCATCTGGAACATGCGCGCTAGACCGAATCCCACCGCAGCCGGCGCCACGAGGATCCGACGACGCTGGGTCGCATCCGCCATCGCCGGTTCCTGCTTCGCCAGCTCCCGCAAAAATGCAGAGGATACGGCCCAATCCTTAACGGATGAGAAGTCAATGATCCCCGCTCGAATATCGATCGCGCGCGTATGCGTCCGAACCTCTTGGTAAATCTCCGCCAGTAATTCATCCGTAAGCCGCCCCGAGACTCGCAGCAGCAGGATTTTGTTCCCCCGGTCGATCTCGAACCGAAACTCCATTGCACCCAGACTTCCCTAGGCTCAGAAATTTCCAGGATTGTACACCCAGTCCTAACGCTCCTACCGGCCCATCCAAGCCGCCCTTTGGCTTGAGTGGGGCGGCTCCCGAGCTTGCCCGGCTCGAAATATTTTCCCGGCTGATGAGGCGTTTCACCCGCGCTTTCCGCCTTTCTGTATAAGCGCGGGGTTCAGCCGTGGGTGCGGAGCGGCTTTTTGTTCCATCTGGACCCGGAGTTCGCGAATCCTCGCAGGAGGGAGTTCCCTTGAAACTCGGCATCGCCGCACTGCTGGTTGGATCCCTGTCGCGGCTTCTCTCACTGACACCGCCAACCGTCGCCCAGACTTCCTCCGCTCAAACCACATCGGCTCTACCTCGCTTGGTCCGCTTCGGCGGCACGGCCAAAGATCTCAAGGGCAATCCTCTGACCGGCGTAGTCGGCATCACCTTCGCTCTCTACTCCGAGCAAACCGGCGGCGCCGGTCGACCCCGGTCTGGTGCCGCGAGTGCGGTCGCGAAGTGGAGATGGTTGAGTTCTCCCAAGCCGGAGCGCTCACGGGAAAGAGCCAGCCGCTGCTGCCCGATTCGACCAAAAGCCACGGATGGCATGTCTCCGAAGATCAGAACGGATCGCCGTTGATTTGTCTGGAGTCGGTGCCGAAGTCGATGCAAGTGGGGTCCGGATTTGAAGAAGGAACAACGAGAGGAGATTGTGATGAAAAACAAACTTCCAGCAAAAGTAGCGATGCTTTTGAAATCAATCGTCCTGACTCTGACAGCGGCCCTTGCGCTCGCGGGCAGCGTGCAGGCCCAAACGATTAGCTGGTACGACAAGGGAACTTACCTGGGCGGCAGCGAGGCCGAGTGGTACCAGCCCAAAGTCGCCGGCGACGGCGATGGCAACGTCGTCGTCGTAGGCCTCGACAACACTACGAGCTTGGGGCCATTGATGTATTGGAGTGGCTACAACCCATACAACGAGACCTCGCTGAATGGATTGGCCTACGGAACAGAGTACGCCGTGGGAGTTTCTCCTGCGGCCACCCTGATGTGGTTATCGATCAATCCCGGTCCCGGATATGGCGAAGTGCTCGAGGTTCATCAGGGCGGTCAACGCAACGGTGCGGCGCTGTGGTCGCACTTGGCGCCGTATTTGGACAATTCGGAGGTCGGCGACGCGCTGAACTTCACCGACGGACAGGAATACGACACGGGATACAACCCCAGTGTTGCTTCCGACGGACCTTTTAGCAACGTGAGTTATTCGGACCAATGGGCCAATGTTGTGGAAGTCCATCAGGCAGCGGCCGGCGCTTCAGCCTTGTGGTATCACGTTGGCCAGGTCACCCTCACTAACAACAGCACGGTCAGTTACACGTGGGGTCCGTCTTACGAATTCGACGCAGGTTCTCTCCCCAGCGTGGCTCTTTGCTACGACTGGCCCATGATGAGCGAAGTAGCGATCGAAGTGCACCAGGGCGGCAACGGAACTCTCTGGTACAGCACGGGCGTGCTTAGCGGGAACCAAATCGCGTGGAATCCAAGCACCCAGTACGATAATGGTTACGCGCCCTCCATTACCTGCGATTACAGCTTGGAAGCCGACGGCCCAGATCAGGCTGTGATCGAGGTGCACCAGGCGTCCAATCCAGCCGCCGGAGAGTCGACCGCGCTCTGGTATCACGTCGCAACGGCTTTTTCCCCATCGACGGTCAGCTGGGGGCCCTCCCAGCGATATGACACAGGCTGCAACCCAACCATAACACTCGGAAACGGATCGAGTGCCCCGGCCCTTGACCTCGTTGAAGTTCACTTGAAAACCTGCGGAGAGCCGGGGCCGCTACTTTACGACTACGGATCGATTGCATGGGAGTGAGCGCAGTAAGTGCGGACCCGGTGGAAGACTGGATCGAGGGTCTGTGTACTCGGCGTCAGTCCGTATCTGCGGTTTGATAGCAGTTAAGTTGACCTGAAGGTGCGCTATGAAGAACATTCGATTGGGAAGTGCGGTGTGGATGATGTTGCTGACCAGCTTGCTTGCATCAGCGCAACAAACTCTGGCGACGAGCGCAAATGCGGTCGTCCCTCCGCTGGTGAGATTCAGTGGAACGTTGAACGACCCGACCGGCAAGCCTTTGACAGGAGTAGTCGGCGTCACCTTCCTTCTTTATCAAGAGGAGCAGGGCGGATCTCCGCTCTGGCTTGAAACTCAAAACGTAAATGCCGACAGCCGTGGCCACTACACGGTGATGCTGGGATCAACCAGCAGTACAGGATTGCCGGCCGACATTTTCGTCGCCGGTGAAGCACGCTGGCTTGCCGTCGAGCCGCAAGGCCAGGGGGAACAAGCACGAGTGTTGTTGCTCAGCGTGCCGTATGCACTGAAGGCC
>Ga0210395_10002942_pt1 | contig 13140 bp, 11 predicted proteins | sample IncBWH4OmetaG_FD_150861 | JGI IMG/M metagenome (GOLD analysis project Ga0210395, IMG submission 150861) | Forest soil microbial communities from Barre Woods Harvard Forest LTER site, Petersham, Massachusetts, United States - Inc-BW-H-4-O ... | reverse complement strand
TCTGATTTCGGATCGCTGGCAGCGCACGAATCGAGAGCAGGTGGCGGACGAGCCGGGACTGATCGACTCCGCGCCTGCCAGCAACGCTGAGTTCGAAGAAGTGGAACGGCGGGCAACTTTGTTTCGACTGGTCGATACGTTGCCCGCCGAGCAGCAACGGGTGGTGGTGCTGCGGTTTGTGGAACAGAAAAGCATTAAGGAAGTGGCGCGGGAGATTCGCAAGACTGAGGGCGCGGTGAAGCAGTTGCAGTTCCGAGCGCTGACGAGCCTGCGGGCGCGCATGGAGGGTGCCGATGCCTAAGCGCTCTCTGAATCCGCCGAACAATCCGCCGAACGGCGAACCGAAGAAGATCGAACAACTGAACCGGGCCGTGGAAGCGCTGCTGGCCCGGGCTGACGGCAGGCCGGCAAAGGTCGAGGCCAGCGTCGAGCCACTGGTGCGTCTTGCTGCGGACTTGCGCAATCTGCCGCGGGAGAAATTCAAGGCACGACTTAAATCAGAATTACTGGAAGGGAGAAAGACTATGAGCACTTTTGCCGAACCTATTGCCGCCGTTCATACGACCGCGACACCAAGATTAACTTTCAAGGACGCTGCGAAGGCGATCGAGTTCTATCAGCAAGCCTTTGGTGCGAAGGAAAACATGCGGTTCGAAGTGGGAGGATCAATCCCGCACGCCGATATCACGATCGGCGACTCGCGGATCATACTTTCCGAGGAGTGGCCGGAAGGTGGAAGATACAGCGCGGAAACGCTGGGGCAATCGCCGGTGCAGTTGAGCCTTCAGGTGGAAGATGTCGATTCTTTCGCGAAACGGGCCGTGGGTGCCGGGCTCAAAACGATTCTGCCAATTAAGGATCAGTTCTACGGGCGTCGCGAGGGGAGCTTTGTCGATCCCTTTGGCTACACCTGGAATATTTCCACAGTCAAGGAGGAAATGTCGGTGGACGAGATGCATCGGCGCATGAAGGGGCTGACGGCCGGGCCCGAGGGCGGTCGGATCTCGGAGAAGGATGAGCTGAAAGTGGATCCGGTGCCGCGCGGGTTTCGCATGGTCTCGCCGTATCTGGTGGCCGAGAACGGTCCGGCGCTGCTGGACTTTGCCAACAAGGCTTTCGGAGCGGAAGAACTGTTTCGCACTGCGACGCCAAGGGGTGGCGTGCATGGGGAGGTCCGCATTGGCGATTCCATGCTGATGATCGGCGGCGGCGTTCCGGGGCAGAACTTCCCCGGCTCGCTGCATCCCAACGCGCTGCATGTTTATGTCGAGGATGCCGACGCGGTGTTCAAGCAGGCGCTGGCAGCGGGCGCGACTTCGATCGACGCGCCGCGGGACCAGGATTACGGCGAGCGCTCCGCCACCGTGAAAGATGCTGCGGGGAACTTCTGGTACATCGCCACGCACCAGGGCGAGAGCTATATTCCCAAAGGCCTGCACAATGTGAATGCGTATCTGCATCCGCGGCGGGCGGAGCCGCTGATTGCCTTCCTGAAGCGCGCGTTCGGGGCGCAGGAAGTGTCGAAGTATGCGTCGCCCGATGGCGTGGTTCATCACGCGGAAATTCGCATCGGCGATTCCGTGGTGGAGATGGGCGAGGCGCATGGCAAATACGAGCCGATGCCGGCGATGTTCTACCTGTATGTGCCAGATTGCGACGCGGTTTACCGGCGGGCGCTGGCGGCGGGCGCGAAATCACTTCACGAACTAACCGACCAGCCTTATGGCGATCGTAACTCCGCGGTGACCGATTCGTTCGGGAATATCTGGTACATTGCGACGCATATCAAAGACGTGGCGATGTAGGAACTAATGTCTGAATGCGGGGGCGGGTCGCCAGATCCGCCTTCTGGCTTTCCATCCATCCAGAGTAGTCGTGCAGTTTGGCTTACGCGTTGGACCGGTTAATCATGAGATCCTTCGCTCCGCCTGAAGAACGGCTGCGCTCAGGATGACGCCGGGAAGAATGGATCCAGGGTAGTGGGCCTGGTCCACTACTGATTCAGCCTCGGTTTGACCCTCTGGAATCCCTCCAATAAACTGAAAGATTCAGTACGCCTTCGGGTCTCAACTCTATGGCAGACAGCATTCATGTGAAGCTTCCCGACGGGAGCGTTAAGGATGTGCCTAAGGGCACGACTGCGCTTGATATTGCGAAGTCGATCAGTCCTCGCTTGGCGGATGCGGCTTTGGCCGCGAAGACTAACGGGGATCTGATCGACCTTACCCGTCCGCTCGAAAAAGATACTGACCTGCGCCTTTTGACCGAGAAAGATCCGGAGGCGCTCGACGTTTACCGGCATTCGTCTGCGCACCTGCTGGCTGCGGCGGTGTTGGAACTTTTTCCGGAGACTAAGCTGGGGCATGGTCCGGCGACCGAGAGCGGGTTCTTCTACGATTTTTACCGGCCTACCGCCTTCACTCCGGAGGACCTGGAAAAAATCGAGAAGAAGATGCAGGAGCTGGTGCAGCAGAACATTCCTTATGCGCGGGAATTTCTGCCTCGTGATCAGGGGCTGGCCGAGTTCAAGAAGGAAGGCGACTTCATGAAGTGCCATTTCATCGAGCAATTCACCAAGCCCGATGAAAAGATTTCGATTTACCGCACTGGCAAGTTTGTTGATTTCTGTCGAGGGCCGCACATTCCGTCGACGGGGAAGATTAAGGCTTTCAAGCTGCTTAATATTGCAGGGGCTTACTGGCTGGGGGATGAGAAGAATCCGCAACTGCAGCGGATTTATGGGACTTCGTTTTTCTCGAAGAAGGATCTTGATGCGCACCTGCAGCAGGTGGAAGAGGCGAAGAAGCGCGACCATCGCGTGCTGGGGCAGCAGCTCGATCTGTTTTCGATTCAGGAGTTGGCGGGGCCGGGGCTGATTTTCTGGCATCCCAAGGGCGGGATTATCCGCAAACAGATGGAAGACTGGATGCGTGAGGAGTACCTGAAGCGCGGCTACTCGCTGGTTTACACGCCGCATGTGGCGCGGCGGCAGTTGTTTTTTACCTCGGGGCATGAGGGCTACTACGCGCAGAACATGTTCGATGCCATGGAACTCGACGACGCCGAATACCGGCTGAAGCCGATGAATTGTCCGGGGCACATTTTGATTTACAAGGACTCGCTGAAGTCTTATCGCGACTTGCCGGTGCGGCTGGGCGAGTTGGGAACGGTCTATCGCTATGAGCGTTCGGGAGTGATGCATGGGCTGTTGCGGGTTCGTGGGTTTACGCAGGATGACGCGCACATTTTCTGTACTCCGGAGCAGATTGAAGATGAGATTGCGAGTTGCCTGGATTTTGCGCTGGATGTGCTGAAGGATTTTGGCTTCGACCAGTTCCAGACGGAGCTTTCAACTTGGAATCCTGATGACCGGAAGAATTTCGTGGGCAGCGAAGGGCAATGGGTTCACGCGACGGAATCGCTTAAGAAGGTGCTGGATCGCCGGAAGATCGAATACAAGACGATTCCGGGCGAGGCGGCGTTTTACGGACCGAAGATTGACATCAAGCTGGTTGATGCCATTGGACGGCTCTGGCAGCTCTCGACGGTGCAGTTTGACTTCAACCTGCCGCAGCGCTTTGGTCTGGAGTACGTGGCGGAAGATGGTTCGCGCAAGCAGCCGGTGATGGTGCATCGCGCGCTGTACGGATCAGTAGAGCGCTTCTTCGGCGTGCTGATCGAGCACTACGCCGGAGCGTTTCCGGTGTGGCTGTCGCCGGTGCAGGTGGCGATGATCCCGATCAGCGAGCGGCATGTGGAATATGCCAAGAAAGTTGCGGATCAGCTTAAGGCCGTTGGGGTGCGCGTGGACGTGGATGCTCGCAATGAAAAGATGAATGCGAAGATTCGCGAACATGCTATGCAGAAGGTGCCGTTCTTACTCGTCGTCGGGGATAAAGAGGCTGAGGCTGGGAAGGTGAATGTTCGCACCCGCGGGAAAGAGAAGACCGAGGACATGGCGGCTGGGGAGTTTGTGGAGAAGGTTCGGAAGCTGATCGCGGAGAAGAATCCGGGATTGTAAAGCTTCTTCACCGGGGGGACGCTAAGTCACGGAGAAAACTGAAGGGCAGCGATGAACAGTCTTTCGTTTCGATGGGCTCCAGCAACTCCCCTTGCGGCCGAACTAAGTAAGCCGATCAAACAGATTTCGGTAGTGTTTGTTGGTTCAAACGTTGGGCCGAGCTCTGTAACACTTTGGCGATACGACGGGACAGGGTTGAGGGTCTATTCGCAAATGCATGATGTAGCCGAACGAGTAGAAGTTGGGGTGCTGAACTTCGAGCCTGTTTGCACGCCTGCACCTGACGAAACGATGGTGGACGTGGCATTGGCATTTCAGGGCGAGGTGGCGGTTTCAAAGCTCGTCGTCTTTGAGTCGGGGGCGAGCGCGGAATCGGGAGTCGTTCTTAGAGCTAGCAACGGCAAAGAAATGGTGATAGTCGCCGGCGTTTTTCCCTACTCCATCGCTGTTCTGGGTATGGGGTCGATGCCCCATATTTTTGAACCTGAGTACCAGCTCGACCGTTACAAACGCGTTCCCATCACCTAGGGCGAATTGGTGTTATAGAGGGTTTTTTGTGGGCTGTGGGGTTGTATGTTTTCGTGCACTCGCTTGCTGAGCGCGTGTTGAGGCATATGCGCAGTCGCCCCCAGAAAATCGGCTTGCCCTATTGTTCAATACTTGCGCGTGCGCCGGGCGTTCCATTCTTCGGCGGTGATCTCCCAGATTTCTGTAGGTAAACGTCCGGAGACGTATTCGTGTTCTTCCCTCGCAACCAGGCGCATGCCGCTTTTTTCTGAGATGCGCCGGGATGCAGTGTTGGCAGCCGCCTTGGGAGCCCGCAGCGCCGGGAACCTGAGCGTGTTAAACCAGAAGTCAGTGACGGCTTCGCAGGCCTCGGTCATGAGCCCTTGTCTGTGCCAGGGCAGTCCAAGCCAGAATCCACGATTGATCTTTTCTCCTTTCAGCAGGGATACGCTGCCTATCAGCCGATCTGGTTCGGTCTTGAGCCGGAGGGTCCAATGCCATTGATCGCCGCGATCCATGGCGGGAAGAGCTGCATCGCGATAGTAGGTGTAGGCGCCGTCCGGCGGATAGGGCCAGGGAACAGTTTTCGAGAGATAGCGAACGATCTCCCAATGCGGAAACAGCAGTTGGGTCTGCGGGGCGTCGGCGAGCTCTAACGGTCGGAGCAACAGGCGCGGAGTTTGGAGAGGAGAGATCACGTTTTCCGGATGATAACGCAGACATGTTGCTTCCTGTAATCGTTGCGCCTGAATCCTGGCGATGTACCATGTTTCCGTGCACGAACTAGCGGAGCGCGTGTTGGGGCACGTTCGGCGGGAGGAATTGCTGCGGGCTGGGGATCGGGTTGGGGTTGCGGTTTCGGGTGGAATTGATTCGGTTGCGCTGCTTCGGCTGCTGATTGAGTTGCGTCACGAACTTGGCATCGTTCTTTCGGTTGTTCATTTCAATCACGGGCTGCGCGGGGCGGAGTCGGACTCGGACCAGGAGTTTGTTGGCGGGCTGGCTCGGGAGCATGGGCTGGAGTTCTATGCGGCGGGCGGGGATGTGGTACAACTCGCTTCTGAGGAGCACTCCGGGATGGAGGCTGCTGCTCGAGAGTTGCGGTATGGATTCTTTCGGGAGTTGCTGGGATCGGGGGAAGTTGATGAGATTGAGTTAGAGGACCCTCAGGGGCTGAAGCCCGAGACTCTTGGGAAGCCTAACGGCACGGCTGAAGCCGTGCCCTTCCCGATCTCGTCGTCGACAACGGCTGAAGCTGTGCCCTTCCCGATCTCGATTGCTCACCCGGCTTCGCGGGCCAACGAGTCGGTCCCCGCAATTCTTCTTAACAAGATCGCTACCGGGCACACGCTCGATGATCAGGCCGAGACTGTGCTGATGCGAGTGATTCGCGGGACAGGGCTGCGGGGGCTGGGGGGGATTTATCCTCGCATTCTGGTGGAGCGTGACGATGAGGACGGACACGGGGAGATCGTCCGGCCGTTGCTAGGGATACGGCGCCGGGAACTGGAACAGTATCTGGCAGACCTCAAACAGCCTTGGCGGGAAGATTCGACCAACGCCGATTCCAAGTTCACCCGCAATCGAGTGCGCCGGCTGGTGCTGCCGGTGCTGGAGCGGGAGTTTAATCCCGCAGTCCTGGAGGGGCTTTCCGAGTTGGCGGAGATTGCTCGCGACGAGGAAGACTATTGGGAGAACGAGATTTCAGGGTGGCTGGGGACTGTAGTCCAGTGGTCGCAACCGGAGTGGACGCGCGGGTTGCCGGGTTTCGAAGGCCCGCAGGCGCTGGTGCAGATTCAGGCTTCTCAGCCTGCGCTGAGTCCTGAACTAATCGAGCGGCTTGAGCAGCCAGGCCCCGCGGTGATGAATGCTTCGGTGAGCCGGCCGTGGCTTTTGACGGAGCCGCGAGCGGTGCAGCGAAGAGTGGTGAAGGCGGTCGGGGATGAAGCGGGGATTCCGCTGGAGTTCAAGCACATCGAAGAAATACTGCGGTTCGCGGCCGAGGATGGTCCGCCGGGCAAGGAATTGTCACTGCCTTTGGGATGGAAGCTTCGCCGTCAGCCGGAAGCTGTGGTGTTTGTCACACCTGATTTGCGGCGCCAGGAGCGGATCCCGGACTACGAATATTCGCTAGCGGTGCCGGGGCGCACCCTGGTGCCGGAGTTGGGGGTGGTAATCGAGGCGCTGCTGGTTGCTCCGGACGCGAAGGATGCGGAGTATAATCCGCAGGAACTTCTTCGTGCAGACTTGTTGCCGCGACGGCTGTTGGTGCGGAACTGGCGTGCGGGAGACCGATTCTGGCCGGCCCACACGAAGTCGCCGAAGAAGGTGAAAGAACTGCTGCAGGAGCGGCACGTAGCGCAGCCGGAACGGAGGCTTTGGCCGGTGGTCGTGAGCGGGGACGAGATTGTGTGGATGCGGGGCTTTCCGGTTCCCGCCAGGTTGCACGCCGAAGCGGGGCAGGAAGCCGTGCTGATCCGCGAGGTGCCGTGGGCGGTCGAAGAGCAAGGTAGCTAGGGTCTGGATGGTGAGGAAGTCGAGCTTCGTTCGATTGGACAGCCGAGGACGGCTGTCGCCACATAAAGCATTTTGGAACAGTACAAATGTGGGTAGGGGATCGGGAGGCAGCGCTACTTCATGAATGCGTCGAAAGTCGCGCCACTGCGACAGGTAATTGCGGCCGAGCAGATCCAGAAGCGCGTGAAAGAGCTGGCGCGTCACATCTCCGATGATTACCAGGGGCAGACGGTCCAGGCGCTGGCCGTGCTGGAGAATGCGTTCATGTTCATGGCTGACCTGGTGCGGGCGCTGGACGTTCCCGTGGTATGCCAGTTCATCAAGCCTAAATACAGCAAGCAGCCTGGCAGTCCTACTAGTGAACAAGGCAATGAGGCGGCAGAAGTCGTGGAGATTTTTTTCAGCCATGAACCGGACATTCGCGGCCAGCACATCCTGCTGGTTGAAGGCCTGGTGCATTCGGGCGTGACCAGCGAATTTCTGATGAACGACTTGCGGGCGCGCGGCGCGGCGTCGGTGAAGTTGGTGACGCTGCTCGACCGGCAGTCGGCGCGCCGCGTGGCTTTGCAACCGGACTATTTCGGCTTTCTGGTGGATGATACGTTTCTTGTGGGTTACGGGCTGGGCGCGGTGGAGCAGACGAACAGGAACATCCCTTACCTGGCTGCAACTCCCGTCCCACAGATGACTTAGGTCACACAAAGTGCGGCGCGCCTTTTTCCCCCGGAAAATGTAGAATAGTGGTCTTAGGGAATTTCCTTATCGAAATTGGCCGAACTGCATCTAATTTAAGGTAGGAGCCCTCGCGATCCTCGGGTAAGGGGGGGATCTGGGTTTCTTCAGGAGCTTCTTGGTGAATTCGACAGTAAAAACCGTGCTGTTCTGGGTGGGGATTGGGGTGTCTGCCCTCGTGTTGTGGACCGTGATTCAGCAAGGGCGCAACGGGCAGAAGGATGCGGACGTTAACTTCTCCCAATTCATGAGTGACGTGGATCAGGGCAAGGTTCGCGAGGTCACGGTCGACGGCCAGCAGGTGCGGGGGAAGTTTAACGACAACTCCGCCTTCCATACCGTGGCGCCGGCGGTGTATCCCGACATGATCAAGTCGCTGCGCGACAAGAGCGTCGCGGTGAACATCAAGGACATCAACGGCGGGAGCTGGCCGCTGCAGTTGCTGGGAACCTGGGCTCCGCTGCTTCTGCTGGGCGCGTTGTGGTTTTTCATGATCCGGCAGATGCAGACCGGTGGAAACAAGGCGCTCTCGTTTGGCAAGAGCCGGGCGCGACTGCTCTCGATGCAGCAGAAAAAAGTCACATTCAAAGACGTGGCCGGCGTAGAAGAGGCAAAGGAAGAGCTGCGCGAGATTATTGAATTTCTGCGCGAGGCGCAGAAATTCCAGAAGCTTGGCGGCAGGATTCCCAAGGGAGTGCTGCTGGTTGGGCCTCCGGGAACCGGTAAGACTTTATTGGCTCGGGCGGTTGCCGGCGAAGCGAACGTTCCTTTCTTTTCAATTTCCGGCTCGGATTTTGTGGAGATGTTTGTCGGCGTCGGCGCCAGCCGCGTGCGCGATCTCTTCGAGCAGGGCAAGAAGAACGCGCCCTGCATTATCTTCATCGACGAGATTGACGCTGTTGGAAGGCATCGTGGCGCCGGCCTCGGAGGCGGTCACGACGAGCGCGAGCAGACTTTGAACCAGTTGCTGGTGGAGATGGACGGGTTCGAGTCGAATGAAGGCGTGATTCTGATGGCAGCGACGAACCGGCCCGATGTGCTCGATCCGGCGCTGCTGCGGCCGGGACGCTTTGACCGGCGCGTGGTGGTGAGCCGTCCGGATGTACGGGGGCGAGAAGAAATTCTACGCGTGCATACCCGTAAGATTCCTCTTGCCGAGGATGTTGATCTTTCCGTGCTGGCGCGCGGGACGCCCGGATTTTCCGGAGCGGACCTGGCCAACATGGTGAACGAAGCGGCCTTGGCTGCGGCGCGGCAGAATCGCAAAGCCGTGCTGATGTTTGATTTCGAAGTGGCTAAGGACAAAGTTCTGATGGGCGTGGAGCGCAAGTCGCTCATCCTGTCAGACGAGGAAAAGAAAGTTACTGCCTACCACGAAGCCGGGCATGCTCTGGTGGCTGCCAAGCTGCCGGGGTCCGATCCGGTGCACAAGGTCACGATTATTCCGCGCGGAATGGCGCTGGGCGTGACTATGCAGTTGCCGATCGATGACCGGCACAACTACACCCGGGAATATTTGAAGACTGACCTGGCCATTCTGATGGGCGGGCGGTTGGCGGAAGAATTGTTCCTCAACCAGATGAGCACGGGCGCGGGCAACGACATTGAGCGGGCCACGGAAATGGCGCGTAAGATGGTTTGCGAGTGGGGCATGAGCGATCTGGGTCCGCTGACCTTCGGCAAGAAGGAAGAGCAGATATTTCTGGGACGCGAGATCAGCCAGCACCGCGACTACAGCGAAGACACCGCCATCAAGATTGATGGCGAAGTCCGCAAGCTGGTGAATCAGGGATACGAAACGGCGAAGAGCATTCTAGAAGGCAGTCGCGACACGCTGCAGAAGATTGCGGCGGCTTTGCTGGAGCGGGAAGTGCTGGATGCGTCCGAGGTATTGCTGCTGGTGGAGGGTAAGGATCTGCCGCCGATGAAATCTCCTACGAAGCCGGATGACGGCGTGCAGCAGGTGTTGAAGCCGGAACCGGGACGCGGGATCGTGAAGGGCGGAGAGAGTCCGGCGCGAGCCTGAAAATCAGCTGTCAGTGCCCAGTAGTTGGTTCTCAGTTTAAGGGCGGCCCGGTGGCCGCCCTTGATTTTTTGCGCGGGAATTATCCGTTTACGATTTTCATCATGTGTTCGGGATAGCGATCTCCGGCGGCCGCGCCAGTCGGGAAGATTTCTTCGATGCGGCGCAGGTCTTCCTTCGTCAGCTTCACGTCGATTGCGGCTACATTCTCTTCCAGATACTTACGGCGCTTGGTGCCGGGGATGGGGACGATGTTCTTGTCCTGCGCCAGCACCCACGCCAGCGCGAGCTGAGAAGGCTTGCATCCTTTTTCTTTCGCGATTTGCTCGACCCGGTGCACGAGGTCGAGATTTCTCTGAAAGTTTTCGCCCTGGAAGCGCGGGGAAAATCTGCGGAAGTCGTCTGCGGGAAAATCCTCGAAACGCTTGAACTCGCCGGTAAGAAAGCCGCGTCCGAGCGGGCTGTAGGCGACGAAGCCGACACCCAGTTCGCGGCAGAGAGCCAGGAGTTCATCTTCCGGGTCGCGGCTCCAGAGCGAGTACTCAGTTTGCAGCGCGGTGATGGGATGGATTTTCACCGCACGGCGTAGAGTTTGCGGCGAAGCCTCGGAAAGGCCGATTTGGCGGATTTTTCCTTGCCGCACGAGCTCCGCCATTGCGCCGACAGTTTCCTCGATCGGAGTCGCGGGATCGACACGATGCTGGTAGTAAAGGTCGATGATATCAACGCCGAGGCGGCGCAGGCTGGCCTCGCAGGAGCGGCGGACGTAGTCAGGTTTGCCGCTGACACCGCGCAGCGCGGGATTTGCGGGGTCGCGAACGATGCCGAATTTCGTGGCCAGAACGACCTGATCACGCTTGCCTTTGATCGCGCGGCCCACCAACTCTTCATTTATATAGGGACCGTAGACGTCGGCGGTGTCGAGGAAGTTAACGCCCAGTTCGAGCGCGCGATGAATGGTCGCGATGGATTCATCGTCATCACGCGGCCCGTAAAACTCCGACATGCCCATGCAGCCGAGGCCCTCGGCCGAAACCGTTAGGCCGCTGCGTCCAAGTTCGCGAAATTGCATGATGGCTCCTTATAGAAAGGACGAAATTATCGGATACTGACCACCGTTTAACAGATGCACCGACCCTGGCTTTCGATGGCAGGAATTCGTGAGTCGTGTGGCGAGGCCACGCATCTTTCATCTGTTGGAAATCATCCTTACTGATCGGCGGAATCCATGAGTCAAGTGCCAGTCTGGTTTGAGCGTAAGTTCGAGTTTTCGTTTCCCGTGGAGTTGTATCCGAATTTGCTGGCGCGTCTGCGTGGCACGCCTGCTCGGATTGAGGAGGTGTTGCGTGGACCTTCCCGGGAAATCTTGATCGGCAAACCGCAGGGAAAATGGTCGGCTCAGGAACACGCTGGACATTTGCTCGACCTCGAACTGCTATGGCTGGCGCGGGTGGAGGACTACGTGGCGGGCAGCGCACAACTCACCGTCACTGACTTACAAAATCGAAAAACTGACGAGGCCAACCACAACGCGCGTCCGCTAGCAACGATTCTGGCTGAGTTCCGCAGCGCCAGGGCAAAGCTGCTGAACCGCGCCGGCGAACTGGATTCCTCGCTGTTTTCGCGAGCCATTCCGCATCCGCGGCTGAAGACGCCGATGAGGCTGGTGGATCATTTATATTTTGTTGCCGAACACGACGATCACCATCTGGCGCGAATCTGGGAGCTGGTCAACACAATCCCGTGAAAGGGTGGCCGACGATCGTGGGACAATCAGTTAAAGATGTGCCTAAGCACAGCAAGCACCATGAAGGCCGCGCCGACGGCAATCCACGCTTTCACGCTGCCGCCCCGCTGGTGCAAGCTGTCATTGATGTGCAATGCGGTGATCAAAAGGATGAGGGGATAGACCAGCCAGTACATCCGGGCGCGAAGTCGTTCTTTCCTATCCTGCTTTTCGTCATCAACTCGACTCATAAAGCTACCGCTCCGGCCCGATTTATTTGAGAATAATCCCACAGAACTCTCCAAACTCCAAATGTGGTGGGAGCGACGAGCATCCACGTGCGCGTCATTGTCAGCGTTTTGGCGAAGCATAAAACAGCCACTTCCCGATTACTGGATCATGATCAGGGGTTTGGTGCGGGCCAGGACTTCACCAATTCTTACCGCGGGCACTCCTGCCGCGTTGAGCGACCGGGTAAGCTGCGCGGAATCTTCCGATGCCACAGAAATCAGCAGGCCGCCCGCGGTTTGAGGATCGAAGAGAAGTGTTCGCAAGTCTTGGGGAACTCCTTCATCGTAACCCACCATGCATTCGGCGAAGTCGCGGTTGTTGTTGAGGCCTCCCGGAATGTAGCCGGCGCGAATACACTCGAGCGCGCCCGGAAGTATCGGGATGCTGCCCGCCTCCAGACTGAAAGACACGTCTGAGGCGAGTGCCATCTCGCGCGCGTGGCCGATCAGGCCGAAGCCGGTGACGTCAGTCATACTTCGAATGCGAAACTTCCCTTGTTGAATTACCTCCGCGGCTCGCTTGTTCAGCATAGTCATCGACTCGATGGCGGCGTCAATCCATGCGGGCTCGGCTTTGCCATTTTTTATTGCGGTGGAAATCACGCCGGTGCCGAGCGCCTTTGTGAGCAGGAGCGCGTCGCCCGGCTTGGCACCGGCGTTGGCTATAATTTTTTTTGGATCGATAAGCCCTGTCACGGCGTAGCCGAACTTGGTTTCTTCGTCGCGAATGCTGTGGCCGCCGATTACGGTGCACCCGGCTTCAATCATTTTCGATAAGCCGCCGGCGAGAATGCGCTCCAGAATTTCGAGATCAGCTTTTTCCGGAAAGCATACCAGCGCCAGCGAAGTGATCGGGCGGCCGCCCATAGCGTAGACGTCGCTGAGCGCGTTGGTCGCGGCGATCTGGCCGAAGATGTATGGATCGTCCACGACCGGCGTGAAGAAGTCGACGGTTTGCACCAGCGCCTGATCGGGCGCGATTTGATACACTCCGGCGTCGTCGGCGTGGTCGAAGCCGACTAGAACGTTGGGGTCGTGTTGCCGGGCTAATTTCCCAAGCACCGTGTCCAGCACCGCCGGACTCAGCTTGGACGCTCAACCCGCGGCTTTAACAGACTCCGTTAGGCGGAATGATTTTGTTTCTAACACTTCGCCATTCTACGCGGGACGGGAAAACATTCACCACAGACGGCACGGAGGAAAAACTTTTTACCACTAAGGACACGAAGGTCCACGAAGGAAACAACGCTTTCGAAATTACACGATACGGCATTGCAGGGCGCCGTTACATGGGTCCTTCGCTTCGCTCAGGATGACAACGAAC